>Ga0182021_10008568_pt1 | contig 12107 bp, 11 predicted proteins | sample 612E3MmetaG_FD_120493 | JGI IMG/M metagenome (GOLD analysis project Ga0182021, IMG submission 120493) | Permafrost microbial communities from Stordalen Mire, Sweden - 612E3M metaG (Illumina Assembly) | ecosystem: Environmental > Terrestrial > Soil > Wetlands > Permafrost | place: Sweden...
AATAAATTACAGTTACCTTTCTCAAACAAAATTTGTACATTTCTCCTCATTTGTTGGCGAAAAACCATATCGCGCCCAAAAAAAACTCTTAGGTGCTTTGCCTAACGAAATGAAAATCAGCTTTGACCCGGGCTCAATTTATGCCCAGAAAGGTTTTGCAGCCATAGAACCAATAATCAGAAGCACTTACATTCTGATGCCTAATGCCCTTGAACTTGAACTGTTAACGGGAGAGGAAGATTACCGTAAAGGCGCCGATTTAATGATTGGAGTAGGTGTTAAAATTGTCGCCGTTAAACTTGGCGATAAAGGCTGCTATGTGACTGACGGTCAAGAAAGGCTCAGAGTAGAACCTTTGGAAGTTAAAGCAGTAGACACAACCGGGGCAGGAGATGCTTTCTGCGCTGGATTCCTCTACGGCTTAATCAACAAAAAAAGCCTTTATGAATGTGGTCAACTTGGGAATTTTGTGGCTTCCAGAAGCGTCACAACGATGGGTGCCCGAGCAGGCTTGCCTTACGCTAAGGATTTAGCAACTCTTTATTAATTTATCAACAATGCTTTGGAAGATGAGTTTTCCGTCGCCGTATTGCAGCATCTGTTGCTTGCCTGTCCAGTTCGGTTGTTGCCACCAGTACATTGCTCTTTCTGGGTGAGGCATCAAGCCGAAGATGTTTCCTTCTCTGTTGCATATGGCTGCAATGTCAAAGGTGGAGCCGTTAGGGTTAGTTGAGTACTTGCCATCTGCTATGTTGCCATTTTTGTCGCAATACCGGAAAACAACCATGTCATTTTCAATTAGTTTTGCAAGCATTTCCTTTTCTTTTTCTTTGGGAAATAACAATCTGCCCTCGCCGTGAGCAATCGGCATGTTGAGCACTTTGCCCGCGGGAATTTTGTCTGTGAAAATGCATTTTCCATTATTTTCTTTCTTGAGGTGAACCCATTGGCACTTGAAACCCGCTGGCTCATTATTGGTCAACGTAGCTTCAGGATAAGTGCTCACTCCCTCGAAGCCTGGAAGCAAACCATACTCAACCAGTATTTGGAAGCCGTTACATATGCCAAGAATTGGCCTGCCTTCGTCAATGAAGGTTTCCATTTCTTTACCCAGTTTGGCTGAGAGATGCCTCGCGAAAATCACGCCTGAACGCACATAGTCGCCAAATGAGAAGCCGCCTGGAAAAACCAAAACCTGATAATCCAAAAGGTTCTTGCGTTTTATGAGTTCGTTAACATGCACGGTTTCTGCTTGAACGCCTAATTCTTGAAATGCCCGCTGAGTTTCAGCGTCACAGTTGGTTCCGCCGACACGCATAACGCAAACTTTGATTTCTGCTTGGTTCATTTAAGATTCCCCACTTAATGTTTTCTTCCAGCAACGCCGCAGCTCTGCAAGTGAAGCATCAACTACAATTTTCTGGTTTAATCCATGGATGAGCAGTTTCTCTTCTTTGGTTACTTTTCCAATTTGGACGCACATTTTGCCTTTCATCAAAGCCTCAAATTTTTGCCTGTCTTTCTCCGAAACTTCCAAAAGAAAACGGCTGTTTGACTCAGAAAACAAAGCAAAATCACTTCGTTCCAGTGCTTTGGCAGGCAATTTATACAAATCTATCTCCAAGCCGTAGCCTCCAGCAAAGGCCATTTCTGCCACCGCCACTGCTAATCCTCCTTCTGAGAGGTCGTGGCATGATTTTATTAAGCCTGAGTCGATGGCTTTTGTTATTGCTTTGAAGGTTCGTTTGGCTTTTGCGCCTTTGACTTTTGGTACGTTTGCGCCTAAGAAGCCTTTGAGTTTGTAGTATTCTGAACCGCCAAGTTCATTGAATGTTTCTCCAATAATGTAGAGCAGGTTGTCTGGTGCTTTCAAATCCATAGAAGTCGTAAACTGTAGGTTTGGAATTACGCCTACAGCGGTGATTAGAAGTGTTGGCGTGACTGGGCCTAGAGGGGATTCGTTGTAGAGGCTGTCTTTCCCAGAAATAAACGGTGTTCTAAACGCAGTTGCGAAGTCGTAGCATGCCTCACAAGCTCTTACAAGTGAACCGAGGCGTTCTGGCTTCTCAGGATTTCCCCACGTGAAATTATCAAGCAGAGAAATTCTTCTTCCGCCAACTGCAATGTTGTTTCTCACTGCTTCGTCAATGGCTGAAGCCGCCATCCAATACGGATCAATCTTTCCATAATTCGGGTTCATTCCACATGAAATCGCTAAGCCTTTCCAAGAATCGCTTAGTGGTTTTAGCACCGCTGCATCGTTTGGGCCAGCATACTCTCCCTGTAGGGGTTTGAGTGCAGTATTTCCTTTTACTTCATGATCATAGGTGCGTATGACACTTTCTTTGCTGGCAATGTTTGGAGCCGAAAGAAGTTGCATTAATGTTTGAGTCAGGTCTTTTGGCTCTGGAAATTCTGGCTCGGTGAAATTTTGTTTTTCTATGATAGCGGTTTTCATGCTTTTGCATGGATTAAACAGAAAAGCCATATCCATGTCGGCAACTTTCTCACCGTTAAAATTCAATTGGAGTCGCCGATCGGTTGTCAGTTTGCCGATTGCTGTTGCAACCACGTCTTCTTTCTCAAAAACTGCCATAACACGCTCCAAATTTTCTGGCGGTACGGTTATGAGCATTCTTTCTTGGGATTCAGAAATGTAAATTTCCCATGGAGCCAAACCTTGATACTTCAAAGGTACCTTTCCAAGATCAACAATTACCCCGCAATCGAACCTCTCACCTGTTTCACCAACCGCTGAGGATAAGCCTCCTCCGCCAAGATCAGTTGTCGCGGAAGCCAACTGCAAATCGCGAATTTCGATAATTGCTCGTTTCACTTTCTCTTCTTCGATCGGGTCTGCGATTTGAACGGCTGGGCGGGAAATTTCTTCTGATTTTTCAGTTAGTTCTGCTGAGGCGAAAGTTACGCCATGGATGCCGTCGCGTCCTGTTTTTCCTCCTGCTAAAACAATGATGTGTTCTGGTTTAGCGTTTTTTGTAAATTTGTTTAATGGTAAAAGTCCTATGCATCCGCAGTAAACCGTGACGTTGCCTGTGTAGCTTTCGTCAAAGTATATTGCTCCGTTCACGGTTGGGATGCCCATGTTATTTCCATAAGCGCTGATGCCTGCTGTGACGCCCAGGTACACGTATTTTGGATGTTTTACGCCTGCAGGCAGCTTGTTATAATCGTAATCTAATGGTCCAAAACCTAAAACATCAGTGCATGCGATTGGGTCAGCCCATACACCTAAGATGTCTCGAATTACGCCGCCAACACCTGTGGCTGCGCCGCCGAAAGGCTCAACGGCTGATGGATGATTATGGGTTTCAACTTTGGCTGCAATTCCATAGCCTTTGTCAAATTTTACAATGCCAGCGTTATCTTCGAAGACGCTAAAACACCATGGCGCTTTGATTTCTTTTGTTGCCTTTGCAATGTAGGTTTTGAAGAGGCTGTCGATTTCTTTGCCGTCAATTTGGATTTTTCCTTTGAAAGTTTTGTGATAGCAATGTTCAGACCATGTTTGGCTAATAGTTTGAAGCTCCAAATCTGTTGGGTTTCTGCCTACCGCTTTGAAGTAAGCTTGGATGCTTTTTAGTTCCTCTAAACTTAAGCCCAAAGCTAACTCATTGCTGATTTCGATTAGCTGCTGGTCGGTGGCTTCGACTACAATAACTTCGTAAATTAGATAGTTTGTTTTGGGGGGGATATAGAGCTTAGCGTTCATTTCTGTTCCTCAACAGAAATAGTATAGTTATCTTTAGTTGGGTTTGCCAATAGGCGCTTACTCATATCTTCCGCTTTTGCATTGGCGTCTTTAACTGATGATGCCTCAAGCGTAACAGTGTAAGCTTTGCTCACATCAACTGTTTCTACTTTGTAGCCGAGTTCTTTTAGTAAATGAGCGGTTGTTTCCCCTTCAGGGTTACTGTGGCCTGGCTTAAGACTAACCTCTATTTTCGCTCGGTATTTCATAAAGCCCTAAATTAAGCTTACAGATTTAAACACTTTCATCAGAAAAAGAGCAAAACTTTACGTCAAAACAATCTTTTTGTCCTGATACTTAATTTCAATTCTTTGTTTGTCAGTTACTTTGCCTATTATCTCAGGTTTAATGCTGTCTTGCTCAAGAGTATTCATCGCTTTATCAATCTCCGTTTTGTCAACAATTATGCCAAAGCCCCAGCCCATATTGAAAGTCTTGAACATTTCTTCATCAGTAACATTGAAGCCTAGTTCAGCTGCTGTTCTTTGAATTAATCCAAAAATCGGCTGTGGTTTGAAATTGTTGAATTCGAACCCTATACCGGGCGAGACGCTGGCAAGGTTGTTGAATTTCATGTATGCGTCGCCTGTTATGTGGACGGCTGCTTTGATTTTCACTTCGCTGGCTAGTTTAAGTAAAGATTTAACGTAGATTTTAGTTGGCTCTAAAGCTTCAAGAACTATTTCTCTATCGATGCCTGCTGGTTTGTCGTTGGGCAAGTATTTTCCTCCCCATTGTTTGAAGAGGATTTTTCTAGCCATTGTTATCCCGTTACTATGTAACCCACTACTAGATAATCCTATGATTGGGTCATCTGGCCTGATGTTTTCTCCAGTTATGATTTCTTGTCTTTCAACTTGCCCCACAGAAGCCACAACCATGTCGAACCCAGCGTTTTCGGTTATGCCCTTTATTATTTCGGCCACGTCTCCTGTTTCGCCGTTAGTGACGGGGCATTCAGATTCAGCGGCACCTTGCATGATCCCTTTCAGCCATTCTTTTACAAGCTGTGGGTTGCTTTCTTGTGCGTGTATGTTGTCTGCAAGCGAAAGTGGTTTAGCGCCTGACCTAATAACATCGTTAACAACCATAGCAACTGCATCGATGCCTATTGTGTCATATTTCTGAGCTAGTTGTGCTAGGAGGACTTTTGTGCCTACTCCTTCGATTTCAAGGTCCAAAAACAAGTATTCTGCGATTGGAAAAATGTTACCGTATGGCAGATGCATTACGCCGCCAAAGCAGTTGTACCGATATGTCTCTTGCAAGTTTTTTAGCGCTTTTTTTGATTCAACTCGCTGTTTGCGGTTTACGCCTGCGTCGGTGTAAGTGTAATTTTTAGGCAAAGCCGTGTTCTCCTCGATATTCTTTCTGGTTAGTTAGAGATAACGATTATGCTTGCTCGGATGTCAAAATAACAAAAAAAGATTTTTTGGAGTCCTGCTTGATGCAATGAATAGTTAGAACGGTGTGTGCTTTTGGTTTTGATTAATCTTTTAAGCAAGGTCAAAACATATGCAATTCATTGAAAACTGGATATCCAAATTGCCCAAGGTTAAAAAAACATATTGTGAAAGAGATAAATAACGTAGAAAAGAAAAACGCAAAGCAATTTAAAAAAAAGAGTGGAAGTAGCTAAGAAACAATTAAAACGTTATAGATACCTAAAAGTAAAGTATTCCAGCATTGGTCGAGCAATTATGATGCCAAGTATTTCTCTCAAGAAACATTCTAAGAAGAAACATAAGGATTAAGAACCCTTCTTAGAGAAGGCGACGAAGAGATTCATTATCTGTTTTGCTAATTTTAAAATGAAGTTGATTCAAAGTCATTTAATTAATTAGTGCAAATATAACAACGGATAGCCTTAAGTCACTCTTTATATTTTAGCCAATTAACAGCTTCATTATTATGCGGTCGTAGTCTAGCTTGGTAGGACATCAAAGTATCGTTCTTGTAAGCGGTACTATGGAAGCTTCCCAAGCTGACGGCCCGGGTTCAAATCCCGGTGTCCGCACCATCAAAAACTCAAATAATCCAATTTTCCATTATCATGGAACTATTTGGGCGTCTGCGCAACCGCTGCTCATATCAGTTATTTTTATTTTTACGTGGTCATTAAGTTTTGCGTTGCCGATAAAGACTGGAAAGCCTTTGATTTTGGCTATGCCTTCCCCATTTGGAGTCACATCTACAATGTCGACTTCGAATTCTTCGTCAATTTCAAACGGGTAATCAATACCTTTGCCACGTCTATTTTTGGCATTTCTTGGGGTTCTTTTTTTAGGGCTAAAAACGCATCGTCCTCGCTTTAAATATAAATATTTAATAATGCACTTCAACCGCATAAGGGTTTTGTAAGCATTTTCTTCCCTAAGCTCTGTTTTTCTGTGAATACAAACAAAAAAAGAAAAAAGCAAGTCGCCGCATATTCAAAGTGGTGCTGAATTATCATCTCCGCTTTTATCATGATTCCTGTTCCAACTTATTCTCAAAATTTAATATGCCCAAACTGCAGATCACAAGTAACCTCAAATTCGAACTACTGCAACATCTGCGGCGTACCACTTCGTCAGCCAATTTTGTTAAAAATTTGCCCCAGATGCAAAACACGTGTACTTGTAAGAGCAAAATTTTGCCCAGAATGCGGACAAAAACAAGAATGCGGCGATCACGAACCGACTGCCACAACTATCGTGCAGACTAATGGCTGCTAGTTCTGTTAAAATAGCCTTCAATGCACAAGGTTTTCGCTCTGTTGTTGGTTACGAACAATCACATATTATTATTAACTTTAACCAGAATGTTTTTTTGGTGAATTTTTTGGGTAATTCAGTTCCAGATAATCAAGAAAATGCGAAAATATGCTTGTGCCCGGGTTGTCCGACATACCAAAAATCAAAATTAACAAGCAATATTTTTTGCGCTCGAGGAAAAGCTAAGGAAACTGTTCAAAGTAACGGCTGCTTATGCCCCAATTGTGCGGTTTTCAAGAATTATGCTTTAGATCAAATGTATTATTGTGTTTTAGGAAAATCTGCAGATATTAAATGATGAACGAATTTCCAGATATTTGTTAATTTTTTTTTAAGTCGAGCCTAAGCAAGGGACCCATCTGCCTATTTATGATGCGCTCAGTGATGCTAGCTGTTATTAAGCAGCTGAACTTAATCTCAAAGAGGCGTTTTGGCTTGTCAATGGATTCAGAAGAATTCAAAATATCTCCTGTCAAAAAGATTATCTTGAAAGATTACGATCCAAATCGGGTTCCAAAATGGGCTAAAAAACAAGAAGATAAGGAAGGAAAAAAAAGCAGTAAAAGAACAAGCACAAATAGTTCTTGAGGCAAACAAGCAAAAACTAATTGAGATGCAAGAATTGCTTTGGGCAAGCGACACATATTCAATGTTGATTATTCTCCAAGGAATAGATGCTGCAGGCAAAGACAGTACAATCAGCCATGTCATGTCGGGAGTTAACTCTCAAGGTTGCCAAGTAACAAGTTTCAAAACCCCCTCTGAAGAGGAATTAAATCACGACTTTCTATGGCGTCACATAAAAGCTCTTCCAGAAAGAGGTCGCATAGGAATTTTTAATCGCTCATACTACGAAGACGTGCTCATAGTTAAAGTTCGACCAGAAGTGTTCCAGAAGCAGAAGATACCGCCGGAGGAAGAAGGAAAACAGTTCTGGGATCACCGTTACGAAGATATTAACATGTTTGAACGCCACTTAGTTCGGAATGGCACGGTTAATGCATGATTGATATGGGTAGCCTTGTATGTGTTTGAACGCCACTTAGTTCGGAATGGCACAGTAGTTTTGAAGTTCTTCCTTAACGTTTCAAAAGAAGAACAGAAACAGCGGTTGCTTAAACGACTTGAAAATCATGATAAAAAATGGAAATTTTCGTTAACAGACCTTTCTGAACGCAAAAAATGGAAAGACTACATGGAAGCCTACGAGGATATGTTAAATGAAACAAGTACTGACTGGGCGCCTTGGTATGTCATACCTGCAGACAAGAAATGGATTACCCACGCCTCAATATCCGAGATTATAATGTCTCAAATCAAAAAGCTCGATTTAAAATATCCCGTTTTAACAAAAGAGCAATGTGAGGCTTTGGAAAAGGCGAAAGTGGAACTAGAAAAAAGTAAGCGGCAATGGACTTGAATTAGATGCCAGGCGTAACTATGCAGCGGACGTCCAGCTGCTTATCAAAAGCCTCATAGAAAGCTTGCCTATTTTGAATAATACTCCATTCTTCAAAACTACAGTCTGAATCTGAAGAAAAAGAAAGCAACACATGATCTTTGCTGATTTTGGTAAATTCTGCTTTCTTCACCAGTCCACAGTGGCTTCGATCCAGCTTTTCTGCAAATCTCAGAAACGTTGAAAGAATGGCGATAACTTCTTTAGTTTTTTCATCGAATCCTTTGTCTTTCATTGCTTTTTTGCAAGGCAATTTTTTTCTGTGGAACCGTGCAATGTTAGCCATTATTTGAATTTCTTGGGGATTAAAGCCGAGGATTTCTGCATTGCAGATGATGTAGTGGGAGTGAAGATGATGATTATTAAAGGAAAGAAAATCGCCTACATCGTGCAAAGTTGCAGCATGCCTTAAAAGTTCTTTTTCCGCCTCTCCAAAATTATGTAATCCAATTTGCTTTGCACTGTCAAAAAGTTGAATGGTTAAACATGATACTGTTTCCGCGTGTTTTTCATCGAAGTTGCAGGAGCGTCCTAAGTGTAAGATGCTTCGGTTTCTCATCGGCGCTTTTTGAAGTTCTCGGAATCCTTCGAAATTCGATAAGTAATCAACAAGCAATCCGTCGCGTAGTTCTCTGTGGGTTACGGTGATTTCTTCTAAGCCGAATTCTTCCATGATTGCCTCTATTATGGCGGCTCCAGCAACTATGATGTCGGCGCGGTCAGGATTTATGGCGGGCAGTTTCTTTCTTTCTTCCAAAGATAGGGCGCAAAGTACAGACGCTAACTTTTTCAAGTGTTTTCTTGATAAAGTTAGTTCGCCAGCATTACCATTTTTCTTAAATATTTTGTTTGTAATTTCCGCCAAATTTATGATGGTTCCTGATGAGCCCCATGCCAGCCTGACACCGTATTCCAAAACTCTGGGTTTAACAACAGTGACTTTACTGCAAGAATAATTTTTTATTTTTTTGTATACCCCATATCCTATGTGGCCGGTCCAGCCTTCACCTATGAACATACTTGTTAGCCTAATTGCACCTAACCTCAGGCTGTTCAAATAGAAGTATTCATGTTGGTTCCCGATGGCGAGTTCGGTGCTACCGCCGCCTAAATCAATAAAAATAGCTTTTTCTTCGCCGATGTTAATTCCGCTTGAAACGCCCAGGTAAATCAGGCGGGCTTCTTCTTCACCTGAAATTACACGCGCGTCAAGTCCTGTTTCGTCATGAAGCCTTAAAAGAAAATCAGATTGGTTTTTTGCTTCTCGAATTGCTGATGTTGCAACGGTTATTATTTCTGTAGCGCCGTAGGTTTTGGCGAGGTCTGCAAATTTTCCACAGACAAAAATGGCGCGTTCCATCGCTTCTGGCTTAAGGATGCTGTCTGTGAATTCTCCTTCGCCGAGCCTTACAACTTCTTTTTCTTGGCTGACAATTGTGTAAGAGAAATTGGAATTTATCCTCACAACTAGTAGACGCACTGCATTTGTTCCAATGTCTACAAAACCAACTATGTGTCCAGCTGTTTTCAAGGTTGCTTCCATACTAGCACCAATTTCTTAGCGAAGACCTTTTCAAACAAATCCTTCTTCTTATTAAAAGCCTGCTCTTCCAAGATTGATTTATTCCCAGATTCATATTCAACAATGACGCAATCTGTGTCCTCTCTGATGTTTAATCTTTTTACAATTGATTGGTGTGTATAATCTAAACCATCTGCTACACGGAGAAAGCTAGCCAAGACTTTTATTTTATTGATGGTAACTCGGTCCAAAGCGCCAAGGTTGAAGTGATTCCGTTTAGGCAATCCCTTCCTATGATATCGAGCTATGCCCGCTACAATTTGTCTTTCTTGTGAACTAAATGGTAATTGTGTGTCATTGAGGATTAACTTGGCAGTTTCTTTGTTATGTCCACCTCTGCCTTTGGACAAGCCGATGTCGTGAAGGATTGAAGCGCATTCAAGCCAGCATCTCTCACGTTTTCCAAACTTGTGAATGATAGCTAAACAGTCAAAGAAGCGTAAAGAGAGTTGAGTAACCTGTGAGCTGTGTTCGGTATCTTTCCAATATTTTTCGGCGAAATTTCGGCAGCTATCGACTGTTTCCTTGTAATTTTGGATTAGGATTTCTTTTTTCTTTTCATCTTCTTTGTTAACTGCATCCAGGGGGACACCCCGAAGTAACATTTGAGCAAGGCTCTGAGGTAAATGTTTTTTTCTAAGAGCATCTGCAGCCGCCGCAACATCGTAATCTAGCCTAAAAAAATCAGCTTTGAAGGGATTAAAGCTTAGTATTGCGTAAGCCGTTTGAGGGTTTCCATCTCTAGGTCTTCCTACGCTTCCTGGGTTAACAAATGAGGAACCATTTACCTGTCTCCAGAATTGCTCATGAGTGTGGCCCAAAATGATTATATCCGCTTTAGCAGTCTCGGCAAGAGCTTTTAGCCTCTCACTAGGAGTATTACAGTAAATATGCTCTTCTATAGATTCGGGACTACCGTGCGTTATTAACAGCTTTTTGCCTGCCACTTCGATCCGCCGTTCCCTAGGCAGAGCGTTAAGATAATTCTTGCATGATTTTGATAGCTCTTTCTTAGCAAATTGGAACGCAATATTTTTTGGACCTTTATCTTTGAACTTGCTCTCAATAACCTCGACGTCGTAATTCCCCAAGACGCTCAAAATATTTTTTTCACAAAGCAATTCGACGACTTCATTCGGGCAAGGGCCAAATCCGATTGAGTCTCCAGCATTTACAAAAAAAATTGCGCCTCGTTCTTCCGCATCACGAATTACTCTTTCTAAAGCAACAATGTTTGCATGGATATCAGAGAAAACCGCAATTTTAACATCAGAATTTGTTATAATTTTCATGGTTTTTTCCTCGGCTTGAATTAATTCTGTGTTTGTCGTTGCCATTAATCCTGGGAAAAATTTTTCTGTTTGATTTTCTTCCCATAGATTTACAAACTGAGCATAATGCTTTTTTCTTTCATCGTTTATATAAGTTTTAAAGTTTAAAAGGGTCTGTTCTAACTCTGCGATATTCCCGGTGTTCAGTATTGTTGGATTAGTTTTGGCTTCCTCAATAAACTTTGGAATATAATCATTCCATACATCACAATCATGCATTTCTCCCAAGGTGTCCTGAAATTTTTTCATTGTATCGATTTCTTTTGCAAGTGTGTTTTTGTACATTGGTGAAAAGATTTCCATTGTGTAGCGAAGTTTTTTTGCGTTTACTCTCATTTCATGATGTTTTTGTTTTTCATTTTCCTTATGAACATATTCTGCCATGGCGAGAAAATTCTGTAATCCAAATGCTATGTTCCAACGCGCTTTTTCAAGAATTATTGTCTTGTCAAAATTTGCCATCGATCTTAACGAAATAGATTGTTGGCAGGATGTTATAATCTCTTCTAAAGTGCAAGTTTCCTTCAGTTTCTTTATTCCATTAACAAGGTTTGGTTGAATATTGTTTCTCCGGTTAATGTGGTTCTGCAGTAGAATATCGAGGCTTGTTTTCTCAATCAATGAACCGATTTTTTCAATGTATTGCCGTATGAATGCAATTTGTACGTCAAGATCTCTTGAATCAGTTAACAGGCGAGTAATATTTTTTATTTCACATTTCCATTTTTTGTAGTCTTTTCGGGGAAAACAGAATCTGAAGACTGGTAATGCAACTCTAAGTCTGCGAGAGGCGACACGGGTCTTGTGGACACTCTCAGAATCCTTGTTGTCTATTACACCATCTATCTGATTTTCAAATACATCCAGAAGCTTCAGGATTGTTTCTGAGCCGAATTTGCAATAACTTGGGTCAACTTGGCATCTTTGGGAATTAATTGGAACGTTCATTCCATATGCCTCTATTTTGGATGAGCCAAGCTTGGGAATTTAGTGGTTTTTCTCCTTCTTTTGGTGTAACTCTAACGTAAGTTCCGTCTGACAAGAGTTTTCTTGCTTTAACGTTGTCCAAAAGGTGGATCTTAAGCATATTTTCCAAGATTGTTTTTTTGAGGTACGGATCGGGAACTGACAGTAGGACTTCAATTCGTTCGTTTAGGTTTCTAAACATCATATCTGAGCTGCCAATAAGTACTTCAGGGTCTATATCGTC
>Ga0182021_10008569_pt1 | contig 12106 bp, 8 predicted proteins | sample 612E3MmetaG_FD_120493 | JGI IMG/M metagenome (GOLD analysis project Ga0182021, IMG submission 120493) | Permafrost microbial communities from Stordalen Mire, Sweden - 612E3M metaG (Illumina Assembly) | ecosystem: Environmental > Terrestrial > Soil > Wetlands > Permafrost | place: Sweden...
CTGTCCTTCAAAAAAAAATTGAAATGTTATATCTCTTCCGTCTTTATTAAAACACTGACGTAAACAACCCTTTTTAATATAATGGACATAGTTTGATATTTCTCCCTCCTTCAATAAGATTGTTTTGGAAGCAATTTCTCTTTCAACCAGTAGATCTTGAAATTTTATCCAATTCGTTTTATCCTTTTTTAATTCATTCATTAATTGGTTTAACATAAATCTATATATTATAGGATATTCCAACAAAATGCACAATATGTTTTTAGCAAAAACCCTTATTTAAAGTTATAATAGTAAAGTTAATACTTGTAATCCAATGATAGTTTGTTTGAAAAGTTAGCATTCGTGTCAAATTATTCATCAAGTATTTGTCTGGCAATAAGTCAATTGTCTTCCAAGATGGCCTCCGAATGAATGCTAACTGCCCGGCGTGTATGAGCAAAAAAGCGTTGGTGCAGCCCATTCATTGACGTGTCCTGGTGATTTCGCCGCGAATCTATTCCGGTGGGCAAGTTACCATTGTGCAATTTTTGCCGTTCGGGAACAAGTTTTGTTAGCTACGTAATTGTAGCGGTACACGGTTGATTGATTGCCGTGAATTGATCCAGATGCACTGGTTGTTTAAATGGGTTCTGGCGCGATCACGGTAAGAGCATTCGAAATCTGTCTTGGCGGCAAGAGCAAAAGCAAAAAATGTGACAAGCCTATTTACTTTGTTGTCCGTGTAAGGCTTTAGAGCGTTTTCACGGTCTAGGTACAAGACTGTCAGTTAGTAGTTAACTTTGGTTCTGTGCTGTGAAATCTCTGATAATTGGTTCTGCCTTTTCAAAGTCGGAATATTGGATGTAAATATCTATTGCAGATTGTACGCCACCAACAAACCCTATTTCTACTCCTGATTTGTAGTTATTTTGAATAGTTGATGGGACTCCAATTTCTTCAAGAAGTCCTTTAAGAAGATTTACAGTAATTTCAGTCCCGGTGTAGACTCTGATTAACTTGTTTTTCTCTTTCATTTTATTAGATATTTGACTTTAACAATTGAGAAGATAGGCTGAGTAGTTTTTGTAACAATGCTTGCCTTTAAGCAAGTGTCCCTTCGCTTAAGCCAGACGGAAGTCTAACGATGAATCGGGACAGGTTGTCTAATAACCTTTTTAAATCTCCGGATCTTCATCTGATACAGCAGGTACCAGACCTCCTTCAGAATTAAGGCCCAAACTGGTACCCGGAAAAAAGATGGTCTAAAAAGCTCTCATTCAATCCTGTGTGGTCTTATTTTTTACAAAAACAGCAAAACAAGTATCCTCAGATACTCTCTCAGACGATCTCTGGTTAAAATGCTACCAATTCTTCGAAAATTATACGCGACGAGGGGTTTTAACTCTCATATAAATTGGTCTTGGTAGTATTAGCATCCCGATAGCCATCGGGAGCAAAAAGCGTTACAAACAACTTACAATTAATTGTGTCAGGTGGTCATAGCAAATTATTAATAGTCCTGCTATAATTGTCCTTTATAGAAGTATTAATTGAATTTATTTAGGATAGATAATAATTCTGGAGCTGATTTCTCAGGGTTACTATAATTTTTTATAATATGATTCAGAAAATTGGTTAGACCAGTTTTATCAGGAGAAAACCTACTGAAACGCCGGTTAAAATTACTAAGATTTCTACTAAAATGCCAACGAAGGTTGAAAGATTTTGACTCCAATAACTTTCTAAAACAAGATGAGATAAGATTTTTTTTCTTGAGAGATCACCAATCCAGAAACTTAGTACAAATGGAATAATAAGCAAGAAAAAATACATGCCGTCGATTGGATTACCAGTTCTCATGCCATATTAATTAGAAAGTAAAGTTACACCATTAAAAAGCACAAGTCAATATTTTCTAATAATCCAGTTAAGTCAAACATCAATTAATTTAAGATAGAAGGAATCATTTTCCTGCAGACGCTTTGCCACCTGACGGCAGTCTCCGGATGAATCGGGACAAGTTGTCTAAAAGCCTTTTTAAATCTGTGAGTCTTCGTCTGATTTACGCAGGCACAGAATACTCGCATAAACTTTGCGCGCTGAATCCGAATTAGTGCGGGCAGCGGAAACCAATAAATTAATCCTTCCGTATCAGTATTTCGTTGGATTTTAGGAATGCTTTAATCAGGGTAATAAACTCTTCACTTTTGTTTATTAATGGTATTGTCAAGTCTTTGTCAAACGAAACGAAATCGGAATAGTCTCCCTCTTGTCTCCAATCATAAAGGTCGGAAAAAAGTTTACCAAAATCTTTATCGAATAATCCCGTTTTTATGAACTCACCCATGAACTTAATCCTTACTCCTTTATGAGTCCTGGCCTCTATTGACTGAGAATAAAGTAATGCAGAGACTGCATAAAAGCATGCGTAATATAACCGATTGATTGAGGAATTCCACCTTTCGTTCTCAGCTAATAGTCTGGCATCATTTAAGGTTTCAACAGCTCTCTGAAGGCGATAATTTATATAATCATTCTGCTCTTTTGTCATGGAATAAGAATTCCTTCTTTTTTAATACTTATAAAAAGTGGGGTGATTGAATATTTTCCTTCCCAATCACTTTTTGAATATACAAAAACTGAAATAGGGACTCCAATTTCAAGTTCTAAGTCAAGCAGATGATGTCGGAATATCTGTTCGACCTTTTTATCGACATTTTTACGTTTAAGGAGGATCATTACATCCCAATCGGAGTCACGTCTATTATCTCCTCTTGCTCTGGAGCCATAAAGTATAACTTCAGCTGTATTATCGATTTCATTTACCTTTTGTCGAATCAATTGGATAATTTGTTGCTTTCTTCGAATCATATCGCAAATTTAATAAAATATTGGAATCAAGATATCTGCGGTCATCAACCTATTTATTGAGTTGGCATTCGTTGGTCATGGTTATACAGAAATCTGGAGGTTAAAATGTAGTTGTCAGGGTGTTTTTTTCCCAGTCAATGAATGCTAACGGCAGTCTTCATAGGAATCGGGACAAGTTGAATGATAACCTTTTTAAATCTGCGAATCTTCTTCTGATTTACGCAGGCACCAGAACCCCTTCGCATTTTACCTCCCAAACTGTTGCCAGGAATCTGTTGTACACTTTACTCTGGAATATTCAAGGGCACAAAGGCACAAAGGCACGATAACATAACGGCACAACGACGAAAGGGCAAGACAGATTTAACAATGAGCCGTTGTGTTTTTGAGTCGTTAAGCCTTGAAGCCGTTGATCCATTAAGCCGTTGAGCCGTTGAGCCTAATTAATAAAGCAAAACCTAAGTTGCAACTAAACTCACCTATAACTTTCAAAGTTCTCTGAACATTTTGTAGAAATTTTGAAAGTGGAATTTGATTTTTTATACAAACAATACGTACTTTGCAGTTGAATACAATTAAACCGTCCGATTATGCGTAGTTTTTTATTCTTCTTCTTGCATTTCCTGAAGCCATCTCAAGTAACCAGGCAGACCTATTGATTTCGAGTGCTTATCTATGCCATTTATCATCGAGTTTATATTACTACAAACCCATACCGTAAATTCTTCGATGAGCTTCATTCCTTTTGGTAAAGTCTGATCAAGTGCATTGTACCAGATATTCATGATTGTTTCTATTTCTCGATAATCTCCTGGAACAACTTTATATGAGATACAATGGGAGAATTTATTTCTAATTGAGTTTAGACACTTAATTGAAGGATAATACATTTCCATAAATGTCTTTTCAGTATTTATGAGTTCTAATTTCTGATTAAAAGTCAGTCTAGTTTCTTTCCATTTGGTAATTGTCGGATATGAAGATTTTAAATAACAGTCAAGGTAATATTCAATAATAAGATGACATTTAAGAATTGTTCCTAATTCGTCAGTCTGTCTATTTAAAAGATTGGAGATTTGATTGTTGAACTCAATCCTTTCTTTGTCTACCTCGGCATAGTTTTTAAGAAGATATTTGAAGTATTTCGATTTCTGAAAGTCTTCTATCATTTTGCTTTTTTAAATAATTCATAACGGTAGAGGCTAAGTACCGTGCGGGATTGCGTGTAATATTCCTGTCTCTGAGACAGGAATAGTTAGGCGGTGCACCATTCATCGAAACCTACTGAACCCCGCATGGGACGTAGCCTTCTTTAGCTGTGTTTTTTTATTTAATAGTCGGTTGTACATACGTTGTTATTAAGTCAATTAGTTCTGTCGCTCGGTTTGTTGAACCCTGTGCGCCTTTTTCTTGTGCTTCTACTTTGTGTTCTAATAAGTTAGAGCCTGCATATATAAAAAATGGAACTTGTTTGTTAATCTTCCTAATTTCTTTCAGTAATACATATCCTTCTTTCGGTCCTTCAACTCTACCCATATCAGAAATAATCGCTATATATTTATTTTTAGCGAATAGTTTTAATGCTTCATTAGTGGATAGTGCTAATTCAAATGTAAAACCGACCAACTCTAATGCTTCCCTTTCATAAATATTGTTGTCTGGTCTATCGTCAACCCATAAAATTGTATTATTGTTTACAGATTGTGTGTCAAAAATTGATTTTGCATTTACTATTTGATTAGCTACTTCTGTTACATCGTTTTCTTTAATTTCACGTCCTTCCGATTTAGCATTTTCAGAAGCTAAAAATTTACTTCCTTTTATTAATTTCTCAAGTTCATCAACTGTCAAGTCCGAAACTTTTAACTTGGTACTTGAATCTTTGATTTTTTTAATTCTCTCAATGAGCTTGTCCCAAGGTCGTTTACCTTCTTTAAAGTCTAAATATTGTAAAATATTAATTCTTGGGTGGACTTCACAGTCTTCTATCAATATCGGGATTATTGTCTTGCCATTTCCTAATGCAAATGCCCACTCATATGTAACATAAGGTGATTTTGTTGAAATCTGATTCAAGAGAACAATAATAATGTCGCAATTTAATAGCCCTTGATCAATTTCATTTCTCCATTCTGTACCTGCATAAATTTGGCTCGTGTCTTTCCAAACTAGAATGTCTTCTTTTTCAAGTTTTAGTTTAACTAATTCTGCAAAGTCCTCATTCTTGGAATTATAACTTATAAATACATTCATTGTTTCATTTTATTATTAGTGAGTTCCCTTTGTAAAATCACAGCTAACTTAATAGTGTTTCATACACAGTCTTACAACAGACTGCCCTTAAAGGTATGAAAATAACTTTAGCAGACTAATCCGATTGGTGCTATAAGATTGTGTATAAAATTGAGTTGGACAAAGCCGCCAGTGCCCCCATTGGGGTTGAAGATGTTCAATATACATTTCAGGGATGCAATATTTAAGATAAAAGACAAAAGTATAAAGACAAAAGTTAACCTTCGATCGCAGATTTTGTTTCACCACGACTTTTTCATTCTACTTTTATCTTTTTCCTTTTATCTTTTGTCTTTTGTCTTTTGTCTTTTGTCTTCCCAAAGCACAGCCCCGTCAGTCACATGAGCTCTTTCAATTAATGCGCTCAAATACACATTGATCCAAAGACTTAGGTCTGACTTTTCCATCTCAAAATTCCTACTCAAGTTAAACATTAAAAATTGAATTGGAAATTTTAAAATAAGTGCCTGGAGTGACTAAGTGACTAAGTGACTAAGTGACTAAGTGACTAAAGTGCTTCTTAAAAGATAAAAGACAAAAGTAAAAAGATAAAAGTCAGTCATTTACAATCTATTTTCGATATTTTTTTTGTAGAGTTGATTGTAATGATTGTTTTCCATAATGTCTTTAACCTTTTGTCTTTAACCACTACGCTTCGCTCTGGGTCTGCGCTTCGCTTCGACTTTTGTCCCCGCTAAGGCGGGATCTTCGCTACGCTTCGACTTTTGTCTTTATCTTATGCAAGAATAATGCAGATCAGAATCTTGTTCTTCCGCCATCTTTTATTTTCAGGAGAAGCTCTGTCAGTTCTTTAACAACAGCAGGATTTTGAGATGCAATATTGTTTTTTTCACCAATATCGCTTTTAAGGTCATAAAGCTGGGGAAGAGGGTCATTCCCTGTCTCTGTATTTGTGTTCACCTCAAGTTTCACTCCCGGACCAGGTTCGATATACTTCCAGTCACCCTTTATTACAGATAACCTTCCTGAGTGCTCAACCAGCCATTCCCGGCCGGCTTTGGATTTGCCTAATAAAGTATTGATATTATCGAAACTGTCGGGAGCATCACTCCCTGAAAGGGTTTGTCCTGTTAATGAGGCAAATGATGCCATGAGATCTATCTGGCTGAAAAGTGCATCCGTGATCCCCGGCTTTATCTGACCTTTCCAGCCGGCAATGAAAATAACCCTTGTTCCACCGTCAAACAGGCTGTATTTTCCTCCTCTCAACGGGCCGGCAGGTTTATGCGTACCAAGCAATTCAACTGCCTGATCTTTATAACCGTCGTCGACAACAGGACCGTTATCGCTGGATACTATGATGAGGGTATTGTTTGAAAGTTTAAGATTGTCAATTGTTTTAAGGATCTCTCCTACTGACCAGTCGAACTCAAGAATTGCATCTCCGCGCGGACCCATGCCGCTTTTTCCTGCGAATCTCTGGTTGGGCACCCTGGGGACGTGAATATCATGCGTGGCGAAATAGAGGAAAAATGGTTTATCCTTATTCGTTTCAATAAATTTCACAGCTTTTCCGGTAATAACATCAGCAATATCTTCATCAATCCAAAGCGCTGATTTGCCTCCGCTCATATATCCGATGCGGCTGATACCGTTTACAATTGTCATGTCATGACCATGACTGGGCTTCATTTTCAACAATTCGGGATTCTCCTTACCGGTAGGAAGGTTACCTGTTTTCTTCATATAGCTTACTGTAATCGGATCGGCCGGATCAAGGCCAGCAACCCTCCTGTTCTCAATAAAAACGCATGGTACCCTGTCTCCGGTTGCCGGAATTATGAAATTGTAATCAAACCCGATATCCATAGGACCGTTTTGAATGATACCGTTCCAGTCCGGACCTCCTGCGGGCCCGAGTCCGAGGTGCCATTTACCCACAACAGCTGTTGTATAGCCGGCTCTTTTCAAAACCGATGCCATGGTGGTTCTGCCTGGTTCTATAATTGCAGAAGCGTCTCCCGGAAGCACACCGGTTCCTTTTTTGCGCCAGGCATATTCCCCGGTGAGGAGAGAATAGCGTGAAGGAGTACTTGTGGAAGAAGTGCAATGTGCATTGGTAAACCGCAGTCCCTGTTTTGCAAACCTGTCAATATTTGGTGTTTTGACCCGGGTTGCGCCATAACAGCTTACATCGCCATAACCCAGGTCATCTGCATAGATGATTATGATATTGGGCTTCCGGGTAATCTGGGCATTCAACAGCTGTGAAGTTGCCAGTGTCATTATCCCGAGTGTTCCCGGGATGAAGCTTATTTTATTTTGTTGTCTGCGGACAAAGTCAATCAGATTCATAATACTATTTTTTTGAGCTTTCATAAGCAAACGGAAATACTTCAGATGGTTTATGTGCCTGTTTCATAAGTTCTTCCATCTTCTTTACAATTTCAGGATTGGACTGTGCAATATTATTTGTTTCAGCAATATCTTTCGACAGATCATACAATTCTGTTTCCCCTGCGGGTGTCGCGTCGACATTTAATTTAACAGCTTTCCAGTTGCCCATTCTTACTGCAATCCTCCCACCCTGCTCATGAAACTCCCAGTAGAGATATTCATGAGCTTTCTGTTTCAGTCCAAGCAACTGAGGCAGAATAGAAATTCCGTCAATTCCTGCAGGATTTTCAGCTCCGGTTATTTCGGCAAAAGTTGGCAATATATCCCAGAAAGCTGAAATATTGTCATTTACCGATCCTGCCCTGACTTTTCCCGGCCATCTGACAAGCATCGGGGTTCTTATGCCGCCTTCATATAAATCGCGTTTATATCCTCTTAATTTTCCATTGCTGTCAAAATAGTCCGGATCGGCTCCGCCTTCCAGATGCGGACCGTTATCCGATGCAAAAATCACGATAGTATTTTTTTCCAGACCAAGCTCCTTAAGCCTGGCAAGGAGTTCTCCGACATTATCATCCAGCTCTGTTATCATGGCCGCAAATGCAGCGTGAGATTCAGATTGTGATCCATATGGTCCCAGTCTGAAGGTTGGTCCGTCGTCGGTTCCTTTGAAGGACTTTTCAGGAAGAAATTTTCCCCGGAATTTATTCATATATTCCTCTTTGGCAATTAGTTCCGCATGAGGGATTGTGGTAGGATAATACAGGAAGAAAGATCTGTTTTTATTTGTTTCCAAAAAATTCAAAGCAGCTTTTTGAATGAGATCGGGACTGTAAGCTCCGGTTTTGCTGCTGTCGTTTTCAGAAAGATGGATCTTATCATGATTATGCCAGAGATGATCAGGATAATAATTATGTGCGAGAACCTGGCAGTTATAACCATAAAACTCATCGAATCCCTGGGCATTCGGATCACCTTCAGTATCTATATACCCCAGGCCCCATTTCCCAAAAGCTCCGGTGACATATCCTCTGGTCTTTAACAATTCCGCAACTGTGAATGAACCGGCAGGCAATGGCCACTGCCCTTCCGGTTTTAGTTCCTTATTCCCTCTTATTGGAGTGTGACCCGTATGCAGTCCGGTCATAAGGCAGGATCTCGACGGAGCACTGACAGTACATCCTGTGTAGTGCTGAGTGAATAACATGCCTTCCCTGGCAAGTCTGTCAATGTTTGGAGTAGAAAAATGTTTCTGGCCGTAACAGCTCAGATCACCATAGCCAAGGTCATCGGCAAGAATATAAACGATGTTTGGAGTCCGTTTTTCTTTATTTGCAGGACCACAGGCTGCAAGGGCAAATGAAGTATAGAGGACCGCTTGTATTTCTTTTCTCATCAAAATTTTCTTTCAGATTATAAAGCTAAAGTCGAATTCGGGTTTTATAAAAATAAGAATATTTTATCTTTTATATAACTTATTCTTTATATGCACTCATCCTCATTCTTCTGCTCTCAGCCTAATGAACTCACTCCCTTTCATCCCCCTCTCTACTCCGTAAAGAGGGGGAAATCACAGATTATAAGATTGTTACAGCCCCCTCTTTGCGAAGCAGAGAGGGGGAAGGGGGTGAGTTCGTGGGAATAACTGAAGAAGCCGGATGATGTGTAAATAAACTTTTATGCAACTTTTTTATCAAGTTATTCTTTTTGGTCTTATACTGAGAGACTAATCAATTCAATTTGACAGATAAGAAAATTAACCGTAAAGGTCGCTAAGCCTTTACGCAAAGATTCTTCAACAGTCTTGATTAACTTCTTAATGTCAACTTAATAGATTGCAATTCAGGTTACTAATAAGAATCATTGTGCACGCTTTTCACAGCTCTTCCCGACGGATCATTAAGGTTTCTGAATGAAGCATCCCAGGCAAGCGCTTCTGGTGTACTGCAGGCTACTGAAGGTACTGACGGGACACAGGATGCCGCAGAATCAGACGGGAAATGTTCATAAAAGATTGTCCTGTACAGGTACTCTTCTTTTGTAGGTGGAGGATTGATAGGGAACCGGTATTTGGCATTTGCCAACTGTTCATCCGACACCTCTTTCAATGCAAGAGCCTTAAGAGTGTCGATCCAGTTATATCCGACACCGTCAGAAAATTGTTCTTTCTGTCTCCATGCAACGCTTGGTGGCAGATAATCCTCAAAGGCTTTTCTTAAAACCCATTTTTCCATCCGCCCGTTCCTTATCATTTTGTCTTTGGGATTGAGGCGCATTGCAACATCCATGAATTCTTTGTCGAGAAAAGGAACACGGCCTTCCACACCCCAGGCTGCAAGAGACTTGTTTGCCCGGAGACAGTCATACAGATGCAGTTTGCTTATTTTCCTGACAGTCTCTTCATGGAAAGATTTCGCATCGGGAGCTTTGTGAAAATACAGGTATCCGCCGAATATCTCATCGGCGCCTTCACCTGAAAGAACCATCTTTACTCCCATTGATTTTATTACCCTGGCAAGAAGGTACATCGGTGTAGATGCTCTGATAGTTGTAACATCATATGTCTCAATATGATAGATAACATCACGGATCGCATCAAGGCCTTCCTGAATAGTGAAATTGATTTCATGGTGCACAGTTCCGATATGATCGGCTACTTTCCGTGCGGCAGCAAGGTCGGGCGAGCCTTCCAGCCCTACAGCAAAAGAATGTAACTGCGGCCACCAGGCTTCACTTTTATCCTGAGTTTCTATTCTCCTGGAAGCATATTTTTTTGCAATTGCTGACACAACAGATGAATCGAGTCCTCCGGAAAGAAGCACTCCGTATGGAACGTCCGACATCAGCTGACGATGAACAGAGGCTTCGAATGCTGTTTTAAGATCTTCAATACTTGTTTCGTTATTTTCCACGGCTTCGTATTCCATCCAGTCGCGTTTGTACCATCTTTTCATTACCCCTTCTTTGCTGTAGAGATAATGACCCGGCAGAAATTCCACGATCTTGTTGCACACACCCTCGAGAGCTTTGAGCTCGGAAGCAACATAGAAATTTCCATAGGAATCCCAGCCAGTATAAAGCGGGATAATCCCGATGTGATCGCGTGCTATGAAATAACTATCGTTCTCTTTATCATATATCGCGAAGGCAAAAATTCCGTTTAACTCCTCAATAAAAGCCGGACCTTTATCGCGATAGAGCGGAAGGATGACCTCGCAATCGGAATGTGTCAGAAACTCATAGGTGTTTTCATAGCGTTTGCGGATCTCCTGATGGTTATATATCTCTCCGTTTACGGCAAGAATCAGATTGCCATCTTTGCTGTATAATGGTTGTTTTCCCGACTGCGGGTCAACGATAGATAATCTCTCGTGAGCAAGTATTGCCTTTTCACAATAAAATATTCCTGACCAGTCAGGTCCGCGATGCCTTACCTTTTTTGACATTTTAAGGACATTGGCCCTTAATTCCTTATAATTGACTTTCAGATCAAAAACGCCTACAATTCCGCACATATTCTTTTTATTATAATTGATTTTTTTGATTCATCTATTGAAAATTCAGGTTACAAATCTAAGAATATTTTCTTATTAATAATTTAAATTGATATTTTTTATACTAAAATACATAAATAATTTAAGCAAACAGATAAAATAAGTGAACGAATGTTATTAATTGGTAGCTATTAATAAATATTATTAATATGACTTAAATCATGTTTTGACTTAATGTTTTACATTTTAGAGGATGCCTACAAAGCTGTAATTATAACCTGTTTTTCTCTCTGAGACACTTTGCTCTGTGAAAGTTCTTTCTTCTTAATTACACTGAGAAAAACTTTAAGTTTTTTCACTTTTTTGAAAATGTTCTTCGTTTTAACCGACAAATGAAAATCTCAGGGAAAGACGTTATATTAAGTTGATTGTTTAATGGCCCGATTACAAATCGGCGCCAGCGTTATGTCTGGTATCCCTTAACATGATGTTAAAAATGCTTAATTATTTGAGCAAACGCCGGTGAATATTTAACTCCGGTCTAAAATTACAAATCGTTTAATTAACTTGCGGACTCATTTTAAATATGAACTATGAGTATGTTTAATAAAAGACTAAATCTTTTAGCCACAGTACTTCTGTTTTCAGGAAGTGCCATCATTGCACAATCACAATCCGGCTGGCGCGGACCAGACCAGTCAGGGATCTATAAAGAGACCGGATTACTGAAAACCTGGCCATCCTCTGGTCCTGTCTTACTATGGGAAACAACCGGAATCGGAGCCGGATTTTCAAGCGTGACTGTCACACCTGAGGCGGTTTATATTACAGGGAAAAAAGGAGACAATGATATTCTGACAGCTTTTACACAGGATGGGAAAAAGCTGTGGGAAACTCCTTATGGAAAATCGTCTGACGGTAATTATCCCGAATCACGTTGTACCCCGTCATATATTAACGGCAAGCTGTTACTTGTCAGCGGAATAGGTGATATGGTCTGCATGGGAAAAGATGGAAAAATAATCTGGACAGTTAACTATTTCCAGAAATATGGTGCAAAACCACCTCAGTTTGGAATTTCCGAATCACCCGTTGTGGCAGGTAACACA
>Ga0182021_10008572_pt1 | contig 12105 bp, 4 predicted proteins | sample 612E3MmetaG_FD_120493 | JGI IMG/M metagenome (GOLD analysis project Ga0182021, IMG submission 120493) | Permafrost microbial communities from Stordalen Mire, Sweden - 612E3M metaG (Illumina Assembly) | ecosystem: Environmental > Terrestrial > Soil > Wetlands > Permafrost | place: Sweden...
AAAACGGGGTATCAAAATTAGATAGCACGAATTGGACTACCTACACTACAACCAATGGATTGGCTAATAATGGTGTATTGTCCATTATCATAGATTCCCAGGAAAATAAATGGTTTGGAACTAAAGGAGGTGTAACTGAATTGCAAAATTAATCTTAAAAATGAGAGGTTATAATACCAACTTGGGAATATTTATGATTATTGGGGATACTTTTACCAATTATTTTATTTAGGAATTATATACTTGTATAACTCTAATTGTGTTTAAAATATGTTTTATAACATATGCATTACAAACATAAACTAATATTTCAGATGTTAATTTAGTAAAGAAATTAAGTATACATGTAATATTCATATTTAATTTGGTCAAATATTCTAATAACTTTGGATGTTTTGTGTAACTTAATAATTGATTAAATCTAATAATATAACATTAACAAAATGATAAAAACTAAAACTGAAATGGATTATTTAAGGGAGTATAATGAATTATTCTTTAAGATGGAAATGTTACTTGAATCAGAATGGAATAAACAAGGAGACCATATAAAAAAGTTTTCTCTTTTTGAAAATACTCCAACTCCTATTCTTACAAATAATACTTACACAATTGCCATTTAATGCCCAACTGGAAAGAAGTTCTTGACGAAATTGCAAGTTTAGGTCAACAAGCAAATCAAGCCCTTGATGTAATAAGGAGAAAATATTTAAAATTGGTATTTGAACATACCGGACGTAATACTATTGCGTACTATTCTGGTTGGCTTCAAAGACCAAATACCAGAGATGTTATTGTTAATGACAAAGATATTTCTGGTTTTATGTTGAATATTCATAAACTTGATAAAACAAAGGGTCTTGATTTAATTTTACATACACCAGGAGGAGACCTTGCAGCAACGGAATCATTAGTTAATTATCTTAAAAGGATGTTTGGTAACAATATTAGAGCAATAGTTCCTCAACTTTCAATGTCAGCAGGAACAATGATTGCACTTTCATGTAAAGAAATAATGATGGGCAAACATTCAAGTTTAGGGCCTATTGATCCTCAAATTGAGGGAATGCCTTGCCAAGCTGTGATAGATGAATTCTTCCGGGCGCAGAAAGAAATACTCAATAATAAAGATAATGCGTATTTGTGGCAATTTATTATCTCAAAATATCATCCTTCTTTTTTAAGCTCTTGTCAGAATGCAATAGATATGTCCAATCAACTTGCAAAAAAATGGTTGTTGGAAAGTATGTGTAATGGAAATGCAAAAAAAGTGAACAAAATATGGAAGCATTTTTCGAGCCATAAAGATTCTAAAACACATGCCAGGCATATATCTGTAGAAACTTGTAAGAACCTCGGAGTGAATATTATTGAAATGGAGGCTGATAATACTTTACAGGATTTAGTTTTGACAGTCCATCATGCTTTTATGCACACATTTTCAAATTCAGGTGCTTTAAAGGTTATTGAAAATCATAATGGTGTAGCATATATAGAACTTTTACCTATGCAAATGCAAATGCCACTACAATTACCTATGCAACAACCACCAATTAGAAAACAATAGAAATTCTATTTCTTCGTATTCTCTGTATATTTTTTGTTGAAAACTCGCATTTAGCTTTCATAAATATTTTAAAAAGGAAATATAATAATAGATTTGTTTTTGCAATGTTTATGCTACAAAATAGAAAACCTTCTTAAATTAATGAATTAAGAAGGTTTTTCTGTAGCCCGTAGGGGAGTCGAACCCCTGATTTCAAGAATGAAAATCTTGCGTCCTAACCAACTAGACGAACGGGCCATTTTTTGCGCTGCAAAAGTAGAAACTTTTTTATTATACAGAAAGTATTTTTGATTATTTTGGTTATAGAACCAATAAAGCTGATGCCAATTCATTAATATCTATTCCATCGAAATTTCCGGAACTCATCAACAAAAGATTTTTATTTTTCCAATCAACCGATTTCAATTCTTTTATCAATTCTTTTGAGTCTTTAAAAACTGAAAGGTGTTTTGTTGAGAAGGCTTTTGCAACTGTGTCTTCTGAAAGTGTTTTCAAACGTTTGGCTTCAACAGCATGAGGGTTAAAATATACTATTGCAGAATCTGCACCTTCCATAGTACCATAATATTGCTGAAGAAATTCTTCGGAAAGGCTGCTAAATGTATGCAATTCAATACAGGCTACTAACTGTCGGTCAGGAAATCGCTCTTTTACCGCTTTAATGGTTGCCCTGAGTTTTGAAGGTGAATGGGCATAATCGAGATAAATGTTTGTATATTCATTCTTCCCAATAAGTTGAAGTCTTTTTGCTGCACCCTTAAACGAACCTATTGCCTCATAAAACTGGTTATCGGTTATGCCCAAAAGTTTACATACTTGTTTTGCCGCACTTATGTTTTGCATGTTATGTTTTCCAAAAATGTTTATCGGGTATTTTTTATTATCATATATTAACCGTACCTGGTTATCGTCAATTTCATATGAATGAAAACTATAAGGATTACTTTTTACATCGTCACGTGCGATAAGCGCTATACCTGCAACCAAAGGATCATCGGCACAATATATCAGGCAGCCGTTAGGTTCTATATTTTCTATAAAGATTTTAAATTGTTCAACATACATTTCGAAAGTTGCAAAAACATTAAAATGGTCCCATGCTATTCCGCTTAATACAGCAATATTGGGTTTATAAATGTGAAACTTGGGGCGTGGATCAAGGGTTGAGGATAGGTATTCATCCCCTTCAAAAATTGCCATTAGTGAGTCCTCTGAAAGACTTATCATATTTTCGAACCCATCAATCCGGGCGCCAACCATAAAATCAAACTTGAACTTATGAAAATTTAAAACGTGAATAATCATTGAGGTAATGGTAGTTTTTCCGTGACTGCCTCCAATTACAACACGTGTTTTATCTTTTGTTTGTTCAAAAAGATATTCAGGATACGAATAAATTTTCAATTTTAATTCACGGGCTTTTTGAAGTTCGGGGTTATCTTCACGTGCATGCATGCCCAGAATAACAGCATCTAAACCGGAGGTAATGTTTTCGGGATGCCAACCTTGTTCCTTTGGTAAAAGGCCGGCATTCATTAAATTGCCTTTCGAAGGTTCGAATATTTCATCATCGGAGCCGGTTATTGTATATCCTTTTTTTTGAAGTGCCAGTGCAAGGCTGTGCATTGCGCTTCCGCCAATGGCAATAAAATGAACTTTCATAGAGAAATACTACTGATTTTTTATTAAGTTAAAATATTAACTATACTTTGAAGTTTAATAAAATCATTTGATATTTAATATTTTAAATTTTTATGTAACTGATAAGGCTGACAGTCTGCATCCCGATAGTTTATATTCAAAGCAACCTGATTTGTTACAATTTTCTTTAATACTTTTATTTATTAACGTAATAACTAAATTACCTTATAATAACCAATCTTCCCGTTTTATAAACCTGCCCTCCTCCGGTTACTTTAATGAAATACAAAGCATCTTTCATTCCCGAAAGGTTTATTGTTTCCATTTGTTTTCCCTTTTCAACAGGAACAGATTTTATGCAAACCCCTAACTGGTCGAAAAATTGAACCACAACTTTTTGTTGCAAAGGTTCGCCAAATGCCAGGTAAACTTCGTCTTTGGCAGGATTTGGGAATAATACAAAATTACTTTCCATATTCAATTGAGGTACGGAAAGTATTCCTCCATTGCGAAACGCCGTATCGTTGGTAGCTGCCTGGTAAACTTCATTGGTCATGTCGTCCTGGACAAAAGCAATAACTTTTAAACTATCGTAATTAACATAACCCGGTAAATTCCAGGAATAACTGACTGATGCAGAATCCCCCGGCATCCAGGTTGTATCGAAAGTGGTACCAGCAGGATCGGGAAGAAACTTTCGGAGAATATTTTTATAAATACCGTTCGTGCGTTCCACAACAGCTATATTCAATGTGATTTCAGAATTAAAAGTATCTCTTGCAGTCAATACAGTCGTTACTTTCATTCCCGAACCGGAATTTTTGCTGATTATTTTAATCTTAAATTTAGGATCGTAAAGCGATTTGGCAATCATGTTATTCGTAATGGCATTGCCCCAGGGGACATCTTTATAATTCACATATTCATTTTTTTGTGCACTTCCATCTATAACCGTATAGGGAACACTGACCACCTGGTAATATAACGATTTAACATTCGGCCCGGCAGAATACTGATCTGCGAATTCGTCGTCGCCCGGGAATGAAGTATGGTAACGAATATCGAGGGCATCGTTTGCAAAATTACTGACATTAGAAGAGAGAATACCTTCGGCAGCAGGATTGCCATCATTATTATTCGTGAAGTGTTCGAGCAGAAGCACTCTCGATCTTTCTCCTATCCGGATATCATCGAATGCAAACCCTGTAGATCCCGAATAGGATGTCCCGTAACCCATCCGCAATCGCACATTGGTCTTATTTATGAGAGGATCGAGAGTATGGCGGACTTCCACCCATTCCTGGTCATTCGTACCATTAGCTGTCCATCCAACAGACTGCCCGCCGGGATTCCCTTTTATGGTCGTGGAATTATACCAATTTATACTGTCGTCTTTGGTACCGATATTAGTCCAGGTTTTCGCGTTGTCGGTGCTGTACTGGAGTACACCGCCATCAAAATCTTTATTAAATGCTTTCCAGATTTTTAATTTAATCATCGGTTTTTGAAGACCGGTAAAATCCATGCAAGGCCCTGTAACAGATGCCGTATCTGCCGGATTATAGGTATACCAGTATTTACCTCCCTTCGGGAATGATGAATTATCCGAAACCCCTAATTGCCAAATACTCTTTGATGCATCGCTTTTTAACTCATTCACATTGTTGTACCAACCCCCGTGAGAGTAATTGAAATCCTCGAAATAACCGGCTTCCCTCAATTTAATAAAAGGCCGCAGATGGAACAATGTTTTTGCGGTATCCCTGCAACCGGAATTGGTTTTAACAATTAGTGAAATTTTATAATCTGCAGGTTTTGAAAACAGATAAGTAAAATTATTATTGAAATTAAGGATCGATGTATCATTGATGACCCATAAAGCGGTATCATTTAATTTTATTGCACTTGAAGTGGAATTGTTTGTAAACATAACAGGATCCTTCTCGCTGTAACATTCCGTATTCCAGTTAAAACCTGCATGAGGCCTGGTATCTAAAGTTATATTTGTATCCTTGGGATAGGAACAATTATGGGTGCTTGTAGCAATAAGAGCAACAATTACTGTCTGTAATTTGCTATACAAGTGTCCAGGATTTTTCAGATAATTAAAGGCACTTTTATCTCCAAAGTCCCATTTCCAGGAAGTGATTTTATCTGAGCCATTCATGATAGTTACATCATTAAATTTAATGCTGTCATTCAATGTCGGATCAAGACAAACACCTGAAAAAGTGAAGTTGGTTTTTGGAGTTTCATAAATTGTAAAATATTTTGATATGGGTTTTTTGCAACCTAAAATTGAAGTATACAAGTAGTTTACTTTAATTGGATTTCCATAAAAATATTTACCAGCACTGGAATTGATTATACTATCAGATCTAAAATTAGCAGTAGAATTAGAACTATGGAAATGTCCGCCAGCTGTGGAATCAGGAGGATTGAGATAAAATACACCCTTTCCGTCTGTCTTTACTACAGAAGCGGTAATTGTGTTTAAATCTGAATAATTACCGCAATAGGATGTCTTGTCAAAAGTAAAATTGAGGCTGCTATCAATGTAATCAATAATAATTGGATTTCTGACGTTTTTAACGGTAAACCAAGTATAACCATCTGTAAACAGATATTTATAAGTAATTGTATCACTGCCTTTCCCTGCTTTCCATGCTGCCCATAAGTCGAGAGTTGCATTGCCAATTCCTGGTTTAGTAATACCAATACCTTTAATTGTATCATGCAAAGGAATGAAGGGTTTATTGCCATCGAATACTTTTATAATAACTGGCGCAGTCTTGTTCCAGTAGCATAAAACATTTGTATTGGGAAGTGCGGTAGGAAAGTAAAATGAATCTTTTGCCGCAATAATATTAATGGTATCAAATATAGTGGAGCTGCATTGAAAACCATACTGATTATAATTATAGGTATAGTTAATTACGCCTTGTCCTTTAGATGATGAACTGGGAGCTAAGTAATTCCCCTTAAAACCTAATGTTTTACTGCTAAAAATACCACCGTCAGGAAAAGGATTAATTGGTACCAGGTTTACTGCCGAGTCATAATTGTGGCCGGAAATAATTTCATTTCCAAATGCCAGAGAATCTGTTGGATGAACAAATAATATTATACTATATGGATTGCTTTTACAACCTCCGGGAGAAGCGTATATATAAGTAATAGTATCTGCAACATTATTTGGGGTTTTAATATGATAATAATATTTAATCAATGCCGGGTTGAAAGTTGTAATATTCCCGGATTTAGTTGTTATTAAATTAAAATTATCATTCCACTTCCCGGTACTTCCTGATGGTATTAATTTATCTGCTATTAAACTTGTCGGCCCACTTGAGCCGGCACAAAAATGGTCAGGGTTGACCGGGTCAATTATTGCATTTACCGAATCAATAGTAATCATTTTTGTAACCGAAAAATTCGCCCTACTAATATAGTATTCATAAGAAATAGTATCAGTTTTAGTTCCATTGTTGAAAATGCCTGGCAACAAATCAGGATTAATTACTGCTGATATGCTATCGGCCAAAGAAGGTATGACTATACTATTAATTTTAAATTTCCTGATTTTTCCCTGAGATAAAGTTCTTAATATTCTTATGGTATCTTTTCCTCCGCCATAGCAATAATTAATTTTAGAAGAAATTGTATCTTTAGCCTGCAATACATCGACTTTTATAGTATCGGAATTTTGACAACCTGTAATTGAATCTTTAAAAATATAAATAATAGGAATGTCAGGTTGAGGTCCCCCGACTATACCTGGCCGGAATTGGTTTCCGTTTACACCGTTTCCCTGGAATCCCACTAGTTTGACATTATTTCCCTTGCCTTTAAGGGGCACAGGATTGCCGCTAAAATTAAAAATAGTATCTATATCCAAAGTATCAGTCGGTATAGGTTTTACCCAAAGAGTATCGAAAGCAAGGTTACTTGAACAGTGTTGTGAATGATAAATAAAAGAAATAACATGCATCCCGGATATTTTAGTAAAAACTTCAGCCCTGAGATCGGTTACTTTTTGAACTGAATTGCCAGTCCAAAGTCCATTTACCCCGTCTAACGGATAATTCTTAGAAACATCAATTAATATATTGTTATCATTTTGACAGGCATATTGTTTAGTTGTATCTGGATAAGTATTTGTAAATATACCAGCCGAAACAGAATCGACTATAAAGTTTTTGCTTACATCGAACGATACATTACCAATATAATATTGGAATGTGGCCGTGTAAATTCCCTTGTTCAAAACAGAAGGTACGAAACCGGCCTTATTGTTTAATACAGTTGTTTTTGAACCAGCTAACAAGAAAAAAGTACTGTCTATAGGTTTTTGACTATTGATTATTAAATTTATAATTACGGTACTTGTATCCGATTTACAATAAATACTGTCGAGGTTTACAATATGCCCTGTCGCGGCCAAAACATTGAACACTTTAGTAACTGTGTCAGGACAATTATTTAAATCCGTATAATGAAAACTAATGGTTTTCCTTCCAGTCCCGGCAATAGATGGATTAAACATGCTGTTATTTATTACGCCACCGGAACCAAAAAAGCTTCCCCTTGTCCCAAAAAATCTGGCATGAAGGGTATCTGCAACATTTATGCTTACATTGTAAATTGTATCATTAAGGATGCTATCCTTAACTGGTGCTATTACCAGAAGTGAATCGAATAATATTTTACTGGTGCAGAATAATTTCGATTGATAATAATAAGAAACAATGTGGATTCCCGGAATTTTTGTGGCAACAAAAGCAGCAAACCCTTTAATCGAAGCAGTATCGCCAGACCAGAATCCCTTGCCATTTACCGGATAAGTATTTGAAATATCTATACGGATATTATTGTCATACCTGCAAGCATATTTTTCTTGCGAATAAGTATTAGTAAAATATCCGGCTGAAACCGAATCAACCGTAAATACCTGGTCCCTTTCGAACCATGAATGGCCATTACGATAAAAGAACTTTGCAGTATCTGATCCGGAACGAAGAGTATGTACAGGAAATGAAACGACAGTACTTCCTTTATTTATTATAGTATTGTCTACCTGGAAATAGACACTGTCATGTGTTGGTGGGGAGAAAGTAAAGTCAGCAATTGAATCGTAACAGAAATTAAAATCATGTTTGTTGCTTATAATTAAGCCTGTTGGCGATAAAACGGTGAATATCTTATATGCCGTGTCCGGACAATTGTAAGAATCATTATAAACAAACTTAATAGGCACTTGGCCGATATAGGCAAATGAAGGATTAAACTGGTTGTTGTTAATACCTGTTCCGACAAAGTTCCCATTACTTTGGAAATATTTTGCATAAAGAGGTTCAGATGATGTACTTGCAAAATTAAATATGGTATCGTTAAGAATAGAATCCTTTGCAGCTGCCCTTATCCAAATTGTATCATAAGCCGGATTACTCTTACAACCCAGTGACGAGCTATAGACATATTGGACGATATGCCTTCCCGGAATAAATGTTGAATAATTAGCTGCCAAACCATTGGTTATAGTTAACAAAGGATCAATCATCCAACTGCCTGAACCTTTAACAGGGTAATTATTCGAAACATTGATCCTGACTTTCTTATCATATTGGCAGGCAAATGTATCTTCAGGAACCGGATAAGTATTTGTTAAATCCCCTGTTGAAACAGAATCTACGGTAAATACCTGTTCCCTTTCAAACCATGAATGGCCATTACGATAAAAGAACTTTGCAGTATCTGATCCGGAACGAAGGGTATGTAAAGGAAATGAAACAACAGTATTCCCTTTATTTATAATCGTATTGTTTATCTGGAAATAGACACTGTCATTTGTGGGTGGGTTGAAAGTAAAGTGAGCAATTGAATCGTAACAGAAATTAAAATCATGTGGTTTGTTGCTTGTAATTAAACCAGCTGGCGATAAAACGGTGAATATTTTATATGCCGTATCCTGGCAATTGTAAGAATCATTATAGACAAATTTGATAGGTACTTGACCGATATAGGCAAATGAAGGATTAAACTGGTTGTTGTTAATGCCTGTTCCTACAAAGTTACCACTAGTCTGAAAATATTTTGCATAAAGAGGTTCAGATGCAGTACTTGCAAAATTAAATACGGTATCGTTCAGGATAGTATCCTTTGCAGCTGCCCTTATCCAAATTGTATCAAACGCTGGTTTACTCTTACATCCCTGTAACGAGCTATAGACATATTGGACGATATGTCTTCCCGGAACAAATGTTGAATAATTAGCTGCCAAACCATTAGTCACAGTTAACAATGGATCAATCATCCAACTGCCTGAACCTTTATTAGGATAATTATTCGATACATCTATTTTAATCTTTTTATCATATTGACACACATATTGAAATGTATCTCCACCTGGATAAGTATTAGCGAAATTACCCGCCGAAACAGAATCTACGGTAAATACCTGGTCCCTTTCGAACCATGAATGGCCATTACGATAAAAGAACTTTGCAGTATCTGATCCGGAACTAAGAGTATGTATAGGAAATGAAACAACAGTATTCCCTTTATTTATAATCGTATTGTTTATCTGGAAATAGACACTGTCATGTGCAGGTGGGGAGAAGGTTAAATTGGCGATTGAATCATAACAATAATTGTAATTTATTTTATTGTTATTGGTATTTTTAATTGTTCCACTTGCTGAAAGAATAGTAAATATTTTGCTCGATGAATTGGAACAACTGTTTGAATCGGTATAGGAATAGGTTAAAGTATCGGTTGGTTGGCTGATCGGAACCGTTGACGGATTAAAATAATATTGAGTTCCTGAGAATGTTATACCATATGGCGCACTAAACGATATGCTTGGATACATTTTGTGCCCATATAATAATTGTAAAGTTTTGTCAGCTCTATTAAACACCGTATCATTTGCAATAATATCATGCGGCATCGGATTTATGTAAACATCCGTGTCGGCAGTATTACTGTGACAACCATTTGTTGAAGTATATTGAAATTTAAAAGTATATGTTTTTAATTTTATAAGTGTGTCAGGGCTAAAACTAAAAAAGTTATTGTTCGATGAAGACCCATTTGGACCTGTCCAATGTTTGGTGCCTCCAGTTCCATAATTTAAAGCATTTAATGTAACCGTCTGGGGGTCATTTTCACAATAAGCATTTTTGGGAATTGATATACTCACCTTTCCAACACTATCAATGAAAATAGTTTGCATAATGGTAAAGAAAACAGAATCGGTGTTACGATATGAGAATTTAATTGTATCTATTCCAGCACTAAGTAATGATGGTTTTAATTTGGCTGTTAAATTTCCATTATCAATTAATCCAAATTTTTTAAAATGAGAAAAACTACCATTGTCTAGGTAATCTGATACAGTTACAGAGAAGATACTATCAGGGTCGGTATAGCAATATTTTGAACTTAAATTATTAAATAATGCAGATGATTTGAGGACTTTCACGAATTGGGTATCTGAATTTGTACAAAAGTTAAGATCGGTAAAAGTATAAACAATAGGAATAAGAATACCCCAGTTTGTACTGTCCACTAAATTTGGGTAAAATAATTTTTTTGAATTTACTACACCTTCCCCGCTAAAAATTCCTCCTATAGGACTTCCTGTCAATGGAATTTTGGTATCAGTTTTATTGAAGGCAGATCTAAGCCCAATAATTGTAAGTGTAGGCAAAGGATTTACAGTAACATTTGTTGTTGCAGAATTAGAGCAAAATGCATTGGTTGCAGTTAAGGTATATATACCGGTCATTGCAACAGAAGCAACCAGGGATGGATTTTGGTTTGTATTGGGTGTTGAAAATGCCGGTCCTGTCCATGAATAACTTGTTCCGTCGGTATTCCCAGTGAATTGTAAAGTACTTTTATCACAAACCGGACTATTACTTGAAGCAGATACCGTCGGTAAAGGATTTACAATAATTGTAGCTGTATCTGAAAAGGTCGAAGCACAAATGCCGCTTTGAATTTCAACCCTGTATTTTGTTGTTGCAGCTAAATTGGTAGCCGTTTTCGATGTGGTAGTGTTACTTATTTCATTAATAATTGAACTAAAATTATCAGTCGAGTATTGCCATTTTAAAATAGAGCCAGTATAACCTAAAAGAGAAAGATTAGTACTATTTATACCTGAGCACACGGAAGTTCCTCCTGAGATAGAACCTCCCACCGAAACCGGATCAACATTTGCATGAACTACTATTCTGGTAGAAGAAATAAAATTATGGTCGTTAGCTTCAACATAATAATTTGTTGTACTTGAAACATTTGGAGAATAGCTTGTTCCGGTTGCAATAGAAGAACCACCCGAAGATACGGTATACCAATATATTGAACCAGCACTTGGGGTTGCATGCAGGGTGACTATTCCTGCCCCGCATCTTGTTGAATCTTTTACACCTGTAACTGTTGGAGTAGGATAATATTCATTATAATATTGCGTGGCAGCTGTATTGTCATTACCTGCTGCATCCTGGGCTGATCCTCCAGCAATATTCAATGTAAATGCACTCCGGTAATTTGGTGTAAAAACAAGCGTATATAAGCTATTGTTAACTTTTGTAAATATTCCTTTGCTCCCGCCGGTAACCGCAATGCCAGCAGTTGTAAAATTATAAACCGGTTCGCTGAAAGTTATGGTAAATGTATCAGGTGAAACATTTGTAGGGCTTGCTATTGTTGAAGTTGTCGAAACCGTTGGAGGGGTTTTGTCAAAAGTCACCGAACTTGCATCAGTCACAGTAGTTACTTGTGTGCCGGCATTTCCAACTGAATCGGTATAATTAATTGTGAAAGGGATTAAACCTTCGGCATCGCCTAAAGCCATAGTATAAACAGCCTTCCAGTTATTACCGGAGGTA
>Ga0182021_10008573_pt1 | contig 12100 bp, 16 predicted proteins | sample 612E3MmetaG_FD_120493 | JGI IMG/M metagenome (GOLD analysis project Ga0182021, IMG submission 120493) | Permafrost microbial communities from Stordalen Mire, Sweden - 612E3M metaG (Illumina Assembly) | ecosystem: Environmental > Terrestrial > Soil > Wetlands > Permafrost | place: Sweden...
ACAAATTCTGCATAGGATATCGGAGGGACAATGATCCCCCTCTTTTCAAAGTGTTTTAAATCTTTTGAAGTGGCTAAAGCTCCACGGGCATTTGTACCATCGTAGCAGGTATATGTCAGATAAAACAGGTCATCAATTTTTACAATACGTGGATCTTCGACACCATGTGATTCATATTCGGACTCAGGAACAATAACGGGTTCATCCAGCCGTTCAGCAACTGTTAACGGACCATCCAGTCTGCAATAACCTATGCTTGAATGATTCCCGTTTTGCACTGCACGATAAAAAAGATGAACACTGTCTCCCTCTCGTATTGCTGCCGGATTCAGGACTCCCTCGTTTTCAAATTCAAGATCAGTTTTTTTTAGTATAATACCTTCTTTTTTGACAACTATCATTTAGATTTTATTTTTATTTTTTTAATAATCAATTCTATTTTTAATAAAGGAGGCATTGTGTCCCCTAATAAAAATCCGATGGGTTTTAAGGGTTCTATATGGTCGCAGATAAGTTTAACAATGGCAAGGACCGGTACGGCAAGAAACATACCCGGTATGCCCCATATAGCATTTCCTACAAGGACAACTATTACTGAGAAAAGCGCGTTGATCTTTACCTTTGAGGCAACTATGTACGGACTGATATAGTGATTGTCTATCAGTTGGATGATATAATAGGCTATCAGAACGTATAAAGCATACAATGGTGTTGACTTGGTGACCAGAGCGACCATCATGGGCATTGCTACTGCAATTATTCCTCCGATATATGGAATGACGTTGAGCAATGCTGCGAGTATTCCAAGAATGAATGCATATTGAATTCCAAGTACTAAAAGTGCAATGGTATTCAATGCTGACATAATAGCAGCTTCAATAACCAGTCCTACAAGATAGCGTTGAATAACAGTTTTGATCTGGATTACTATTTCCTTAACCCGGCTTTCGTAGCTGGAACCGGAGAGTCTGCGAATAAACTCAAGCAAGATAGGTTGGTAAAATAATATCATGAAGATATAAAATGGAATTAAAAACAATACCACTAAAGCGTTACCAATGATCATTATTGTATGCCCGATTGAGGAGGTGCTGGTATTGATTATATCTCCCGTCGCTTTTGTAATCCAATCATGGATTTTCTGAGGGTCTTTATTATAATAGTCGGCACCATCTGAAATAGTCTCGTTAATTATCGATGTAAATTTTTGGACAAATATCGGCCATGATTCACTAAACCTGGTTGCCTGAGAAATTAACACACTTCCAAACGCAAAAATTACTAAGAAGGTAAGCAACATAGTGATTGCTATTGCTATTATCCTGTTAATCTTTAGCCTTACAAAAAAATTTACAACCGGATGAAGAACAATCGCAATTATTACCGCGAAAACAATAGGAACAATGATGCTTTTAGCGAGGTACAAAACAGCAAACAACGCAAAAAAACCGATTATGAAAATGGTTGCCTTTGCATAAAATGGTAATTTTAATTCTTCATCTTTCACGGTTTTGAGAATTCATTTCTTTTTTATGAAGGAAATGCTGAAAGATAGCCTGACCAATTGATTTTATAGTGTCAGAATGTTGAGCAACAACGTTTGCGACACCAAACTGCAGAATTGAACCTGCCAGTTTTTTTATCAAACTGCCTGAAGTGCCTACAAATATTTTTTTCGTGAGATATCCTGAGACTAAGCCAATTGCTGTACCTGAAAGATCATCTGCCATAAATGGTGATGAGGACAGTTCACTTATTGCGCTTTTGAGAAGACTGAGAGGTTTCAAACTCTCATAAGTAATATAGAATTGTTCTTTCAGGAGTTGCTTTTTAATCTCTTGCTCTGATTCCAATAATTGAATGGCATCCTGAAGTGCAAGGGCAGAAGTTATTTCTTGCATATGAGTCTATTTTAGTAGCAGTTTGATCATATAATTACGGACAATCTTCTTTATCCAATTGTGCATAAAGAAGTGTACAACTATCCCTGTAACACAATAAAAACCAGCTACGACAAAGAATCCGTAAAAGGTCTTGCCCAGGATTTCGCCCAGCCAGAAAGCAATTCCCAGATTTAAAAAAAGCAGACCTGACGCAATTAGTACAAAAACAGCAGAATGAGGTACGAAAGAGGATACAATATCCGATGTTTTGTCGACGGCTTTAAGTTTTCCCAGCTCAAAGGTCGTTTTACCATAATCAGTAACTTTTTCAAACAAAGACTCAATCAACTTAGTATGGTCTTCCATTGTTTCGGGTATAACTAAATTATATAAATACCGGGTCTATTAGTTTTCTGACTGCCGAAAAATGTCTTTAACAATAGTCAGAAGAAAAACAGTTTCTTCCTTGTTTGTAAGGCTGTACTTTATGTTTTCATGAAGTGTCAGCAGCTGACCTTTATCCAGAGTTACAGATTCTTTACGGGTATGGAACCTGAGTTTACCCTCAATTATCTGCAAGGTAATGGAATCATGCGATTGAAAAGAACTGATTTCAGTTCCTTCATGCAATGCAGTAAGCAGAATCTGCTTGCCAGGACTGTTTAATAGTATCATCGCATTAAGTTCACCTTTTGACCAGGAATTACTGTGTTTCATATTTGCAATCAGGTTTGGCAAATCGAAAGTGAACAATGAAGACGAATGTGCCCCCGCCTCCTTGAAAAATGGAGGTTCGGTTTTCAACGTTTCTATTTCCATTTCTCTTTTTTTATCTGGATAACATTGTTTCATTTAAATTCAAAATATTTTAACCCCTGGCGGTTTTCACATCCTTTTTCACATCATCTGCTTTGGATTTGGCCTTTTCAGCAAAATCGGAAACTTCTTCCTTTACCTCTTCAAATTTTTCGGAGATACCATCAAGAAATTCATTGAATTTTTCTTTTAAATCATCTGCATAGTCATCACTTTTCTTGACTATTTTTTTTCGTGTAACCGAACCTTTATCCGGAGCAAATAAAACCCCCAATAATGCGCCAGCAGCGACACCGGCCAACAGGCCTAGTAATACTTTTCCTGAACTCATGATATTTGTATTTAGTCGGTTACAATAATATTATAATCAGCAATACAATAAGTAATATACCACCACCGGTAATATATACAACACTTCCTGCCTCCCTGTGATGATGTCCGGTCGAAACAACTTCTACCCGTTGCAAATTTTTCTTTTCAGCCAGCTTTACTTTTGACATATCAATCGCGTTTGTTTCGCTATATCTCGGCTCAAAGGATTTAGCATCTGCAGGTTTTGCAGGTACTGAAGAGGAAGTTCTATCTATTGTCGCTGCATTTGACTGAAGCGGGAGTAATGTCAATGACAAACATGTTGCCATCAGGCAAAGAATGAGCTTTTTCATAATATTTTGTTTTAATAATTTATTGATTTAAAAATTTGATTATAATAAAATAACCAGCAGAATCACGATCAGAATTAATGCCCCAACTGAAATATACACACCACCGCCAATTTCTCTCAGCCTATGGTTAATTGACTTTACTTCTTTTCTTAAACTTTTCTTTTCTGCCGACTTTAATTCTGATTTATTCATCGCATTTATTTCGTTCAACCTTAATTCTAAGGTTTTAGCTTCTGCAGCTTCTGCAGGTTTTGCAGGTACTGATGAGGAAGTTTTAGCAATAGTTGCCGCATTTGATTGAAGTGGAATTAATGTTAATGACAAGCATGTTACCATTAAACACAGAATGATCTTTTTCATTTTCTTTGATTTTATAATTAATTAATTTAAGTTGAATAATTTCCTTGAATGACGGCAGGTACTATTCGAATAACTTTCTGCCTTGTATTACCCTAAGTATTACTGCGATAATTGCAATAACAAGAAGTACATGAATGATACCTCCGGCGCTGTAAGCAAAATATCCGACTGCCCAGGCGATAAGCAGAATTACTGCTACGACATAAAGTAAATTTCCCATGATTGTAATTTTATTAAATGATTAATAACTTTTATACTGACAAAGGTATGTCTCACTATTACCGGAACCTTTACATAATTTCAGGAATAAGTTACATCATTCACACATTATCAGGAAGTACTTAGAGTGCCTGGAGTTTGGAGTGCCTAAAGTTTAGAAGCAGTTTTAAGAGAGCTGGAGTTTGTGGTGAACTAAAGTTAATAAGTCTATTTAACTCCAGGCACTCTAGGCACTTATTGAAACTACATCTTCTCCATGTACCAGCTCAGTGCCTTTTCAATTTTCTGATAATGAAAAATAGTGGTAATGGCTTTTTGGAGACGTATAAAGGCAGTTTCACTTTTGACAATATAATCAAAGGCCTGATGTTTCATACAATTTACTGCCACTTCAATTTTATCCTGGGAGGAAAGCATGACAACTGGAATAAGCGGATTAGCTGTTTTTATTCTATCAAGTATTTCCAGTCCATTTATGGCATTTTTATCGACACTATTCAGATAGTAATCCAATATGACTATATCCGGATTTCGTGATAGATTTTCCAGACATTTTTCTCCTGTTGCGAATGTCATTATAGCAGATTCAGTATTTTGTGAGAATTCGATCTCCAATGACTTAAGGAACAATGGATCATCATCAACCAGAAAAAGCAGTATTTTTTTTTCGTTCATCATTTTTTCGTTTTTTCTATCAGATCATATTCTTCTTTCAATTCTACACAGGCCTGAGAGCAAATGGTTTCCAGTTTTAAAATCAATCCATTTACTTCATCCAGATGTTGTTGTGTATGTGAATATTCCTGAATTTTTTTTGCTATTTCTTCAAAATCCTTATGTATGCCCATTATAGAAAATGAGGGAATTATTTTATGCACTGCTGTATGCAAAGAATTCCAATCCTTTTGGTACAGACTTTGTTTCATTGTGATAATCAAAGACGGGGTCTGCTGAAGATAAAGAGCTATCATTTCCATCATCAATTCCGGATTAGCTTTTGTCCGATTGTACAAATAAGTTAAATCACAACATTTTGATCTGCCTGCCGGTGATCCGGTTTGATTATTTTCTTTCACTTTATTCCTTCTATTCTGTTTTTTCCCTTCATCCTGCAACGGCAGAGGTTCCTTGAATAAATCAATTATCTTATTATACAATAATCTTTCGTCAATAGGTTTTGAGATATAATCATTCATACCGACAGCTTTGCATTTCTCAAGATCAACCGTTGTTACATCAGCAGTTAATGCAATTATGGGTACCTTTGAATTCATTTTATTACGTATGTACCGGGTAGCGTCAAACCCATTCATTTCAGGCATCTGCAGATCCATCAAAATAACATCAAACGGTTTATTCTGTAGTTTTTCAATAGCTATTTTTCCGTTACCGGCTATATCGAACTCAAATCCGAAATCGTCCAAAAGGGTTTTCATTAATAACTGATTGAGCACAATATCTTCAACCACAAGCACTTTTATATTCTTAACTTTCTCATCCAATTCCACCAGCTCTTTTTCTAAGACGGCTTCACTATCTGTTTTCATAAAAGGTAAAATGAAACTAAAAGTTGAGCCTTCGTCCAGTTTACTTTTAGCCGTTATTGTTCCGCCCTGGCTTTCTACTAATTGTTTGGCAATGGCAAGTCCCAGTCCTGTCCCTCCATATAATCTTGAGGTATCACTTGACGCTTGTTGAAAGTTCTCAAAAATATGTTCCATTTTTACCTCTGCTATTCCAATCCCGGTATCTGTAACTGAAAATTCGATGGTAACACTCTCTTCATCTTCATTAAGCAATTTGACCTCTACCGTAATTTTACCTTCCGTGGTGAACTTGACAGCATTGCTGACAAGATTTAAAATAATCTGATGCAGACGGACCGGATCACCAACCAGTACATTAGGGATTCTGTCATCATATTTTTTTATCAGCTTCAGGTTTTTTTCCTGAATTTTAGTTTCGAACACATGGATCATGGCCGATATTGATGAAGCCATTTTAAAAGGGATTTGTTCAAATACCATTTTCCCGGCATCCACCTTTGCCAGATCGAGTATGTCGTTGATTAACACCGTCAATGAATCACCACTTAGTTTGATGGCAGTCAAATATTCTTTTTGATTATCAGTTAAATCTGTTTTCAGCAACACCTTTGTGAAGCCGATAATGGCGTTCATGGGTGTTCGAATTTCATGGCTCATGTTTGAGAGGAACTGTTGCTTCGATTTCACAGCATCTTCAGCAATCTTGGTGGCCTTTTCAGCTTTATTTTGCGCCTCCTCAGCAACTTCCGTTGCTATTTCGGCTATATTCTGTGCCTGTTCGGCAATTTTTGTAGCCGACTCGGCATACACCTTAGCTTCGATCAGTTCTGCTTCAATTCTTTTATGATCGGTAACATCTCTTGCCACCACAACTACACCCAGAACTTTTCCGTACTCATCTTTATAAACCGAACCATTAAACAATACATCTGTAAGCTTACCATCCCGGATAGTCAACGGGTAATCAGCCACAAAACCTTCTGCAAAAATCTGTTTATAAATTTCACGTGCTTTATCTGGTTCCGTAAAATAATCAAAAAAATCTGTGCCTATCAATTTCTCGCGGGTCACTTCTGTCATATTGATAGATGCATCGTTCATATCTGTGATCTTTCCTTCAGGGCTGATTGTAAAGAGCGGATCAAGACTTGCTTCTATCAGGCTTCTGGCATAACGGGATTCCTGTCTTCTTAATTCTTCCATGATGTTTGTTTTATTATGCTGTACTTTTTTTTAAACTAATGAACATTGGTTTATGATCATCTATCTTAAATATTTTCAATAGCTATTCTTCTTTTATCTTTTAAACTTCTGAAATGAGATGGAGTAAGTCCTGTAATTCTTTTGAATTGATTGGATAAATGTGCCACGCTGCTGTAGTGCATCTTCCAGGCAATTTCTGAGAGACTGAGTTCGTCATAAATAATAAGTTCTTTAACCCTTTCAATCTTATGAGAAATGATGAATTTCTCAATAGTTGTTCCTTGTACCTCTGAGAATAAGTTAGCCAGGTAAGTATAATCGTGTTTTAATTTTTCGGATAAATAATCAGAAAAATTTATTTTTAGCATATCATCCTTATAATGAATCATATCAATTATCGAATTTTTTATTTTTTCAATGAGAACAGCTTTTTTATCGTCCATAAGTTCAAGTCCGGATCTGAATAATGCAATTTTAATTTGTTCTCGTTGTTCCATGGTAAGATTTTCCATAATATCCACAACTCCCATATCAACCATTATGTAGTGCAATCCGAGTTTCCTGAGCTCCTCTTTCACTACTATTTTGCAGCGCTCGCTCACCATGTATTTGATAAATATTTTCAAACAGGGTAATATTTTTGTTTGTCTTCAATAATTTGAAATCCTTAAAATGAGTATCAAAGGTTGACTTCTCAATCAATCTTTGACAAGACAGATTATAGCAATATCAAATTACACAACAAAGGTGCTGCCTTTGATTTTGAATAGCATTACACAATTCCGGGAAAAGGTTACATAATTCACACATTCCCTAAAACGCTGCGTCTTTTGTGTTTTAGTTGTTTGAAGTGAGAGGGGGTAAGCCCGGTTATTTTTTTAAACTGGTTTGATAAATGGGCTACACTGCTGTAATGCATTTTAAAGGCAATTTCGGTAAGATTGAGCTCATCATAGACCAGCAGTTCTTTTACTTTCTCTATTTTATGGTTAAGATAAAACTTTTCAATTGTAGTCCCTTTTACTTCGGAAAAAAGATTAGCAAGGTAAGTGTAATCGTGGTTTAGTTTTTCGCTCAGGTAATCGGAAAGATTTATTTTAATTTGTTCATCAGTATAATGGACCAGCTCAATAATTATGTTTTTTATTTTTTCAACAAGTATGCTTTTTTTATTATCCATCAGTTCAAGCCCTGATTTCTTAAGGCCCAGGTTCAGCCCTTCCATTTGCTCTTTTGAAATATCCTCCATTATATCAGCTTCACCCAGGTCGACAACAATGTAATGCAATCCAAGTTTTTCAAGTTCGGATTTGACTACCATCTTGCATCGGATGCAAACCATATTCTTGATGTACAGTTTCAAATAATCTGATTTTTAAGCTTATAAGGTTCTACAATACAAATATATAAAAAATATAAGATCGATACAAAGTTGATATTAATCTCTTTACCTAAAATAATCTTTGCTTTTATGGTCGGAAAAAATAAGTATTCTGAATTGGAGTACAGATTTTCAACAGGTCAATTGAAAGTCCAGATAAAAGAATAATTTAGCGTTTCTAAAAAGGAAAAATTATGTACCGCTATTTCTTCCGCTTTGTCGTTATGACACTTACTATTCTTACGGCCAACCTTCTTACCAATGCTATCAGTGGATATATGATCACTTACAAAAATCACATTAGCCCAATAAGATTTACGCTGATTGCAATGGCAATAACAGTAGTGGTGTTTTACCCGCTCTTTGTAAAAATGGAAGAGTGGCTCAAAATTATTTCAGCCAGAATGATCAGATCCGGGAATTCCCTTGTCGGGAAATACCTCGGTTTAAGTTTTACTTTCTTTGGCGGTTTGCTTGTATTGTTTTATTTCTACGCAAAGATGTGGTATCATATCGATTTCGTGCAGGTTCTACTCCATGGCTATCCAGGAGGGTATTTGTAAAAGAATTACGTTCCAAGAAGCTGTTTTACCTTAGCTGAAATTTCTTTTCCATCTGCCTTTCCTGCAAGTTCCTTTGTAGCAACACCCATTACTTTGCCCATATCAGCCAGAGATTTTGCACCAATTCGTTCAACTATTCCTTTAATAATAACAGATAGCTCTTCCTCACTCATTTTTGCCGGCAGATATTTCTCAAGAACGTCTGCTTCAATAACTTCCTTCTCATATAAATCAGGTCTGTTCTGCTCCTTGTATATTGCTGCAGATTCCCTTCTCTGTTTTACTAATTTCTGAATGATTTTCAGTTCATCTTCGGCGCTCAGGACAGCATCTGCACCTTTCTCGCTGCGGGCAAGTACAAATGCGGTTTTTGCCGCCCTGATTGCTTCAAGAGCAACCTTGTCTTTGGCTTTCATGGCATTCATGAGATCGCTAGCAATTTTTTCTGTGAGTGACATAATATGAGTATTAAGTTATTCTAATTCGGCTCCACATGGATGGTCACATTGAGGTTCTCAAACTTTGAGGTGAGCTTCTCTTCGATCATATCGCAATAATGATGGGAACTTTCAACTGAAAGATCTTTTGGCATGTACATATGAAGATCAAGGAACCTGTAGTTCCCTGCAACACGTGTCCTTAGTTCATGATAGTTGACATTAAGTTCATTCAGCTCTTTTTTAAGATTCAAAATGTCAACATCTTCCCAGGCTTCATCAAGAAGTGGAGTGTATGCTCTTTTAAGAAGTCTGTAGGCTTCGTGTATAATGAAAAGTGCGACCAGCATAGCTACAACCGGATCCAGCCAGTTAATTCCTGTAATCATTATTAACCCCAGTCCTGCTGCAACACCAAGTGAAGTAAAGACATCAGTTTTAAGATGGAGTGCATCTGCTTCGAGTGCAATTGATTTAGTTGCACGGGCAACTTTATATAGTTTCCCTGATACGAAGATATTGACTGCGGCAGATATAACCATAACAATTGATCCGACACCAATCGAATCAAGCTTAACAGCGCCGCCCATAAGCCTTTTTACGGCCTCTACTATGATCCAAATAGCTGCGATAAAAATCAGGAGAGCCTCGATCACTCCTGATATATTTTCAATCTTTCCGTGGCCATAAGGGTGCCTTGAATCGGGAGGGTTATCTGAAACCTTAACTGAAAAAAAAGCTATTATTGCTGCCATCAGATCCATGGATGAATGTATAGCCTCGGAAATGATACTCACTGATCCGCTTATTATACCGGCAGTAAGCTTCAGTATTATGAGGCAAGTATTCGAAAAAAGTGAAAGGCGGGCAATACTTACTTTGGCGTTCATCAGATTACAAAAGGGTATTTACTGTATCAAATGTAACACAAAAAAATAAACAAATTTCCTTAAGATCAACCTGTTCCTAAACTTCGATGAGTTTATATTTCCTGGTTCCCAGTCCAATTTCTTCTGCATGTTCAAGACCCGCCTGCCAGAATGTTTCAGGATGCGTTAAAGAAAATTTATCAGCACCTTTCATATCTCCATGATGGTCATCATAGATTCTGCTTCCAGGTAGAACCGGTGCGGCATTTACCATATCGGCAGATGCCTGGTCCAGCGCCACAGGATCGAATGAAGCTGCAATACCAATATTTGGTACTAAGGGATAATCATTAAATCCCCAGCAATCACAATCCGGCGAAACATCAATAATAAAATTTATATGAAAAGAAGGTTTATCTTTTAATACAGCAAAAGCGTATTCAGCAACTCTTTTACTGACAATTTCAGATGAATTTTGCCAGACAACTCTTGCAGAATCATACTGACATACAGCAATACACTGACCACAGCCAGTGCATATTTCATAATCAATGTGTGCTATCTTGTCTTTTCCGACTTTAATAGCATCATAGTTGCAGTATTTTTCGCAAACCCGGCATCCGGTACAATTTTCTTCAAAAATCTTTGGAGATGAACCTGAATGGAGAAATAACTTACCCCCTACAGATGCACACCCCATTCCAAGATTTTTCAACGCCCCTCCGAATCCGGTCATCTCATGCCCTTTGAAATGGTTCATTGAAATGATTATATCTGAATCGACAATGGCTGATCCTATTTTTGCAGTGGAACAGAATTCCATATTTAATTCTAATTCCCTGTATTCTATACCTTTAATACCGTCACCTATAATAACCGGGCAACCTGTTACGATGGGGTTATAACCATTCTCAAAAGCAGCCTCAATGTGGGCCGGTGCATTTGATCTTCTTCCACTGTACAAAGTATTACAATCTGTTAAAAAAGCAATCGCTCCTTTTGTTTTAACCATTTTGACAATCTGTGCAGCATAGTTTGGACGCAGATATGCCATGTTTCCGGGCTCACCGAAATGGATCTTTATTGCTGTAATTTTATGATCAAAATCGATAGTTTCAATACCCGCTTTTTTTACAAGAATTTCAAGTTTCTTTAGCAGACCCTGTGATGGTTTTGATCGTAAATTGGTGAAATAGACTTTTGATTCTGACATATGAAGGGACATTATTAAACAGACAATATCTCGGCGAGAGTAATAAGGTCATGATTTACGTCTTTATGGAGCTTTACTGCTTTCCTGAATGGTACCAGGCTGATCTCACCGTTCTGGATTCCAACCATTACGCTCTTCTGGTCATCGAGAAGAGCTTCAACTGCAGCATGGCCAAGCCGGCTTGCATTAACCCTGTCAATTGCCGATGGTGAACCTCCGCGCTGAAGGTGGCCAAGGACAGATACTCTTACATCATATTCTTTAAAATCATCTTTAAGCTTTTCGGCGATAGCAAATGCGCCACCCTCCTGTTCTCCTTCCGCAACAATGATTATGTTACTTGATTTTTTTCTTTTGTTACCTGTCTCAATCATTTTCTTAAGGTCACGGGATTCTCCTCTTGTCTCAGGTATCAGAATAGCTTCAGCACCTGTGGCAATACCACTGTAAAGTGCTATGAATCCGGCTTCAGCACCCATCACTTCGACAAAAAACATTCTGTTATGTGCACTCGCGGTATCCCTTATTTTGTCTACTGCTTCAACCACGGTGTTCAGAGCCGTGTCGTAGCCTATTGTATAATCGGTTCCATATATATCATTATCGATTGTTCCCGGAACACCAACAAAAGGGATGTCATATTCCTCATTAAATATCCTGGCTCCGGTAAAAGAGCCATCCCCGCCGATAACAACCACACCGTCTATCTGTGCTTCTCTTAAATTATCGTAGGCTTTCTTTCTTCCTTCTGGAGTCCTGAATTCCTCGCAGCGTGCAGTTTTAAGTATAGTGCCACCTCTTTGAATAATATCACTGACACTATTGGAATTCATTTCATTAAAATTAGCATCGATCATGCCCTGGTAGCCCTGGCGGATGCCCATTACTTCAATTTTATTGTAAACGGCAGTTCTTACGACAGCCCGTATGGCTGCATTCATACC
>Ga0182021_10008574_pt1 | contig 12100 bp, 10 predicted proteins | sample 612E3MmetaG_FD_120493 | JGI IMG/M metagenome (GOLD analysis project Ga0182021, IMG submission 120493) | Permafrost microbial communities from Stordalen Mire, Sweden - 612E3M metaG (Illumina Assembly) | ecosystem: Environmental > Terrestrial > Soil > Wetlands > Permafrost | place: Sweden...
CACGGCGATCCGACCGAGTTCGAGCTGCTCACGGCGATCACTTTCCTCTGGTTCGCCGAAATGGGCATCGATCTGGCGCTGGTGGAGGTTGGGCTCGGCGGCCGACTCGACGCCACTCACGTTTGGGACGGCGGCGTCGCGGTTGTCACCAACGTCTCGCTGGACCATATGGACAGGCTCGGCGCCACGGTCGAGGCGATCGCCAAGGAGAAGGCCGCGATCATCATGCGGGGCGACCTTGCGGTGACGGGTGCTTGGGGTTCGGCGCTCGAAGTCATCGAGCGCCGAAGTCGGAGAGTGGCGGCTCAACTGGCCGTGACGGCGCCGGCACCGCTCCGCGCTGTCGACCGTGACGGCATCGAGGTCGAGTTGGGGCGCCTGGGTCCGGTCCGCGTGGGGCTTCGGGGGCGCCATCAGGCGGCCAACGTGGCCGTCGCCGACGCAGCGCTCGATGCCCTCGAATCGGCGGGGATTGCCCGCGTCGACGGGGAGTGGCGCCGTGCCGGCTACGCATCGGTACGCTGGCCGGGGCGGCTCGAGTTGGTGGAGGTGGCCGCGGGGAGTGGCGGTACACCGGGGAGTGGCGCCGCGAGTGGCGGGGCCGCGAGTGGCATGGCCGCGCGCCCCGGCGGTACATCGGGGAGTGGCGCCGCGGCCCCCGGCCGCGAGGTCCTCCTCGACGGCGCCCACAACCCGGCCGGGGCCGCGACCCTCGCCGAAGCGCTCGACGACATGGCCCCGTTCCTGAGCCCCGGCCGGCCGACACTGGTCCTGGCGATCATGGCCGACAAGGACGTGGATGGCGTCATCCGGGCGCTCGCCGGGGCCACTCTCTTGCGGGCGGCGCGGGTGATCTGCACGGCCCCGGCCGGCGGCCGGGCGCTGCCCGCGGATCGGCTGGCGGCCCGCTGGGAGGCTCTGGCGGGGCGGGCCGCGGAGGCGGTCTCGGAGCCGGCCGCGGCACTGGACGCAGCCTTGTCCTCGGGGAGTGGCTCCGGCCCGATCATCGTCGCCGGCTCGCTCTATCTGGTCGGCGCGGCAAGGGCGATACTCGTGTCGGATCCGCTGCTCGTGCCCGATCCGCCGTTGCCGCATTCGGAGGCCGCTGGATGAACCCCGCCGACCGCGCGTTCCGTGCCGCTCCATTGCCGCCCACGCAGATCGGCCCGCGCCTGTTCGAATGGGGCAGCCGGACCTACGTCATGGGAATCGTCAACGTGACGCCGGACTCGTTCTCCGGCGACGGCATCCTTGGGAGTGTGGCCGGCCGGGCGGGGGCCGCGGTCGAGGCGGCGGTCCTCCAGGCGCGGCAAATGGTCGATGAAAGCGCCGACATCCTGGACGTGGGAGGGGAGTCCACACGGCCCGGCCACGACCCGGTCACCGCGGACGAAGAGATGGCTCGCGTCGTACCTGTGATCGCCGCGATCCACGCCGCGCTGCCGGACGTGCCGATCAGCGTCGACACTTCCAAGCCGGCCGTGGCCGAGGCAGCCATCGACGCCGGGGCGACGCTCATCAACGACGTCTGGGGCGTCTCGCCCGACGACGCAATGGCCCGCCTCGCCGCCGCGCGCGGTGTGCCCATCGTGCTCATGCACAACCGTGCCGAGCCCAAGTACCAGGATTTCGTGGCCGAATTCATGGAGGACATGCGCGCCGCGCTCGGCCGTGCCCTCGCCGCAGGCGTGCCGCCCGAGAGCGTCATCCTCGACCCAGGCTTCGGGTTCGGCAAGACGCCCGAGCACAACCTGATCGTCATGCGCCACCTCGCGGCGCTGTGTGGGCTCGGGCAGCCGGTTCTGCTCGGCACTTCTCGCAAGTCGACGATCGGACGCGTGCTCGGCGGTCTGCCGACTGAGGAGCGGCTCGAGGGAACGCTCGCGACCACCGCTCTCGGCATCGCCGCGGGCGTCGACATCGTCCGCGTCCATGACGTTCGGGCCAACGTTCGGGCCGCTCTGGTAGCCGACGCCATCTGCCGAGGAGAACAGCCGTGACGGATCGAATCAGCCTGACGAACATGCGCTTCGAAGGCATTCATGGCGTGCTCGAGGATGAGCGTCTGGCCCCCCAGCCCTTTGAGGTCGATGTCGAGCTGCATCTGGACCTGGCGCCGGCCGGCCGCGCCGACGACCTTTCGAAGACTGCCGACTACCGCCAGGCGTTCGAAATCTGCCGCGAGACCATCGAGGGTCCGAGCTGCCAGCTGCTCGAAGCTCTCGCCGAGAAGATCGCCGCCCGCCTGCTGGATGCCTTCAAGTCGGTCGCCGTTTCCGAGGTCGTAGTCCGAGTCCGAAAGCCGGCCGTCACGCTGCCCGGCGAGCTCGACCACGCTGCCGTGGAAATCAGCCGCCGGCCCTCCTAGGCCGTCGAGTCCGGTCGCGTTCCCAGGGAAACCCTGACCGTCAGGTAGGAACCGTCTCGGTAGACCTCGACGCTCACTGTCCGGCCGGGCGCGTACTGGACGAGCACATCCTGCAGGGGATGCAGGCTGTCGATCGTCTGGCCCTCGACCTGGGTGATGATGTCGCCGGTCTTGATGCCGGCCTTGTCGCCGGGGCTGCCCGCCAGGACGGCTGCCACTGACGCACCGCTGGCGTCCTCGGAGTGAACCCAGGCCCCCTGGTCCAGGGGCAGATTGTATTGATCCTTGAGGCCCCGATCGATCATGTCGTATGAGACACCGATGAACGGCCTCGACAGCTTCTCGCCGGCCAGGGCCTGCTGCATGATCGGCTTGGCGATGTCTATGGGAATGGCAAAGCCGATTCCAGGGGCAACGTCGGACTGGGCCGTGGCAATACCCACGACGCGCCCGGAGGCGTCCACGAGCGGCCCGCCGCTATTCCCCACGTTAATGGTCGCATCCGTCTGGATCAGGTTGTGGAGGCTGGCAGTCGAACCGGAACTGCTGCCCGCAACGGACAGGTCGCGTCCAAGCGCCGAGATGATCCCGGTCGTAACGCTGCCGGGGTAGTTGGTACCGCCGGGGCTGCCGATCGCGATGGCCAGCTCCCCGACCTGGAGCGATGCGGAGACACCCAGCGGAGCCACGGAGAGTCCGTCGAGGCCGTCGGTCTTGACGATGGCCAGGTCCGTCAGCGTATCCAGCCCGTAGGTCGAACCCTTTGCCTCCCGCCCGTCCTCGAACCGGACGAGGATCTCCGTCGCCCCTTCGACAACATGCTTGTTGGTCAGGATCCAGCCGCGCTGGTCGTAGACGATCCCGGATCCAACCACCCCCGGGCCGGCGGTCTGGCTCGCAACTATCTGAACCACCGCCGGGCTCACGTGGTTCACGGCGTTGATGACGGTCGACTGGTCCGACTCGATCGAGACCGTGTCTCCCCCGCGGGCCGCCGGGGCGGCCGTTGCCGCATCCAACGCACCTGAGGCCCGCAAGACTAAGTACGAACCGCCGCCGCCGACGACGGCGCCGATCAGCGCTGCTGCCAGCAGCACGGCCACGACCTGCGACCGATAGCCGCGGCCAGGCGGCGGGGGATTCCCCTCCCACCCTGGCGGCGGCTGGTCGCTCGGCTCGAACCACCGCTCCGGCGTCGCCGGGTCTGCTCCCAGCGGGGCGTCGTCGAACGCCGCCTTGCGATAGTGGCGTCGATCGGGCACCGGTTCGAACCGCTGCGCTTCAGCTGAGGTTGGGTCGGACATGCGGGTAGCGTTTCCGGACTGTGAGGGGAACAGACGCGAATGGTAGGCAAAGAGTCGAATTCGCGCCCGGACGTGGATCTGAGGAGTGGACGGCGCGACGTGCCGAAGTGTGGGGCGATCCGCGTTCACGTTCCAGACGGCGGACGGTGAAGATTCCGTCACTCACCGCGGCTCGCTTCGGCCGGCTCCTGGCCGGACCGGTTCCTACGCGCTCAGTCCGATCGAGCGCGGTTGTCCGTCTTGGGCGAATTGGAGTCGGCGTCGAGCAGGGCGGTGACCGGGGCAACCGACGAAGCCGCGGCTGCAGGGATGGGCTTCGAGGGCGACAATCCGGCCGTCGCTCCCGGCGCCGAGACGGCGCTCGAGCTCTCTCCTGGAGCCGACACCGCGCCGGTGGCCACTGCCTCGGCGGACCGCCGAGGGTCGGCCGGCAGCGTCACGGTGAAGGTGGACCCGGACCCGACCCGGCTCTCCACCATCACCCGGCCGCCGTGCATTTCCACAACGGACCGGACGATGGCCAGTCCGAGGCCGCTGCCGCTGCCACGGGCCTCGTTGGCACGCGAGCCGCGGTAGAAGCGGTCGAAGACGTGAGGCAGCTCCGCTGCATCGATCCCGACGCCACTGTCGATTACCTGGATACGGGCACCGGGGCCATTCGGGGTGAGCACGACTCGGACCGACCCGCCGCGCGGCGTGAACTTGAGGGCGTTGCCGATGAGGTTCGTCAGCACCTGTCCCAGGCGTTGAGGATCGTGCCGGGTGACGAGTGGCTTGTCGGGCAGTTCCGTCGTGAGGGTCAAGCCTCTCCGCTGGGTAGGCACCTGAGCCTGCTCGATCGCGGAGAGAACCGTCGCCCGAAGATCGTCCGGCCGCAGATCGAGGCGTACCAGGCCGGAGTCGAGCTTCGACAGTTCGAGAAGGTTCTGGGCCAGCCAGTCCAGGCGCTCGATCTGCTGGGCGCTCGCTTCGAGGAACTCGGTTCGCGCCGCGACATCGCTCCCCGCCTTTTCCTGGAGAAGCTCGTTGAAGGTGCGCAGGGCGGCGAGCGGGGTCCGCAGTTCATGAGATACGTCGGCGAGGAACTCCCGGCCGGTGTCTCGGTCGCGGCGTATCTCCTCGAGCGTCTCCTCGACCTGGTCGGCCATTGTGTTGAACTGGCGCGACAGTTCCGCTATCTCGGCCCCTCCGGTACGGGCCCTGTCGGCGGGAACGCGGCGCGCAAGGTCGCCTTCGGCGAGCGCTCGAGCCGCTTCGGTCAGACGCCGCAACGGTGTCGTGAAGCGCCGGGCCAGCCCGGCCGACACGACGATGGCCAGCAGGAGAGCGCCCAGTGAGGAGACGAACAGGAACCCGAAGACGCTTCTGACGGTGCTGGCTCGCGTGGTATACGGCGCATACAGGCTCACTTCCAGGTACCAGGTCGGCTTGACTCCGGAGGGATCCACGAACTTGAACGTCTGCGTGTAGCTGACCGTGTCGCGCGCCTGACCGGGGCCCGGCTTGCCGGAGAGTGGCGAACTGAACGTGGAATCGGGAGATGTCGGGATGAAATCGAGGCCGGCCGGCGTCTCGGATCCGAGCCCAAAACGGAGCCGCAGGTCTGCCTGGGCGACGTTGTTGGCGTAGTCGGTGAGCGTCGCTTGATCGCCGATGACGGCGATGACGTTCGCGTTCAACGTCCCGCCGCCGGAGACCACCATGGTGTTGGCCGGGTCCTGGGCGGCGGCGTCCTCGGCCTTGACCCTTATGACCGCCGCCACGGCGTTGCCCCGCGCCTCGAGGTTGGTCTTCTCCAGCTGGCGGAGATCGTCGTTCAGCACGAAGAGCGTCAGCACCGAGACGGTGCCAACCGCCAGGGCGAAGACCAGGACGAACGCCAGGGTCAGGCGGCCCTGGAAGGTTCGGGGCAGAGCGCGGGAAACCGGGACCGAGAGACTGCGGCTGCGGCGGATCGGCTTGTCTCGCGACAGGGGTGTCGGTGCGTGAGACGCAGTTCCCGGCGCCGCCGCCGCAGCGGGCTCCGGTGCGCGGGTTGCCGCGCCGGTCGAGGCCTTGCCGGGATTAGCGCCCGGCTTCCGCCGCTTCTTGCCCGGGGCCACCCTAGCGCTCCGCGAAGGCGTACCCCGCGCCGCGGACCGTCAAGACGAACCGCGGGCTGGACGGATCGTCTTCCAGCTTCTCGCGCAGGTGGCTGATGTGGACGTTGATCGTCTTCTCGTCCTGGTCCAGGGCCTCGTAGTCTCGGATCAGCTCGAGCAGCTCACGGCGGGAGTAGACGCGCCCGGGCTTGCTGGCCAGGTGGCGCAGGATCTCGAACTCGGTGGCGGTCAGGGCGATGCGCCGGTCGCCGCGCTGGACGCGCCGCCGCTCCAGATCGATCAGCAGGTCGCCGTGACGTAGCAGGCGTCCTCCGCCGGCGTCGGCCAGATCGCCGTAGGCTCGCCGCAGCAGCGCCTTGATGCGGCTCATGAGCTCGCGCAGCCCGAACGGCTTGGTCACATAGTCGTCGGCGCCGAGCTCGAGGCCGATGACTTTGTCCATCTCCTCATCGCGGGCGGTCAGGATCAGGACGGGAACCTTGGAGCCGCTCGTGCGCAGGCGGCGCAGGACTTCGAAGCCGTCTATGCCCGGCAGCCGAACGTCCAGGACCACGAGATCCGGTCCCTCACGAAGGGCGAATTCGAGGCCCTCCTCGCCCGACCGCGTGACCGCGACCTGGTAGCCTTCCTGCTGGAGGGCGTACTGGATTCCCCGTGCAACGGCGTATTCGTCTTCGACGATCAGGATCGTGGCAGCCATAAGCCGATCGTACACCCGTGCCGCGACTGCATTCGCGGACAACTTGATGCATTGCAATCGGCGCGTAGGCGGCCTGCCCGTGGTAGGCTCCTATGTCGAAGCGCCTCCGCAACGGTCAGTGCGCTCGATGGACCCGCGCAGAGAGGTTCCCGCAACGTGTCAGCCCACTCGACCAAAACAGTCCTAACCGCGACCAGCCGGAAAGAGATCGGCAAGGGTGTCGCCAACCTGCGCAGGGCAGGCAAAGTCCCGGCCGTCGTTTTCGGTCACGGAATCGAGTCGATTCCAGTCGTCCTCGATCTCCAGGAGTTCGAGCATGTTCGCAAGACTGCCCACTCCAACACCATCGTCGAACTCAAGATCGATGGCAAAGATGTTCATCGGGTGATGGTCCACGGCTTCCAGATCGATCCGCGGCACCGCCGCCTGTTGCATGTGGATCTGTTCGAGCTGAAGTCGGGCGAAGAAGTCACGGTCGACGTTCCGCTTCATTCGACCGGCGAGTCCTACGCCGTTGTCCGCCTGGGCGGGTCGCTGCTGCACAACATCGACCACATCAAGGTCCGCGCTCTTCCCGAGAAGCTGCCGGAGTCGCTCGAGTACTCGATCGAGCCGCTCACGGACTTCGAGACTGCGATCCACCTCCGAGACCTGCCGCTCCCCGATGGCGTGACGCTCCTTTCGGACCCGGACGAAGTCGTGGCCAAGGTGGCCGCGCCGCGAGTGGCCGAGGAAGTGGTCGCTGAGGTCGGTACCGAGGTCGCGGTCGAGGCGCCCGCAGCCGAGGCCAAGCCCGAGGCATAGCGGTCCGGCGCGGCCGGGCAACTGCCCGTCTGCGTTTGAGTGGCGTCTAGATAGCATTCACGGCGCGTCCGCCAACCGTTCTCGCGAGGCAGGGCCTAGGATTGGGCGTGCCCAGTTTGTCGGTCTCTCGCGGCGGTCTACGGCGAACGGTCCCGGGCCTCGCCGTGTTCGTCGTTGGCGCGGTTGCGTATGCGCCGCTGTATTGCTACCCGCTGCTGGCGCCCCAATTCGAGACTGCGTTCCATGTCTCTCGCGAGTTGGGGCAGATGCCCTGGACGATGTTTCTGCTGGTTTCGGCGCTGTGTTCGCCGATCCTTGGGCGTGCCTTTGACGTAGTCGCGGATCGCCGCCTGCTTCTGCTTGGCGCTGCGCTCCTTGCCGCAGGCTGGTTCGTGGCGTCGGTCGCCTTCAACGTGGCCTTCCTCATGGCCGCCTATGGAGCGCTCCTGGCGATCGGCATCCAGCTCGTCTTCGTCGGCACGACCACGGCCATGGCTCGCCGGTACGCCGGAGTGGCGGGGCTGGCGCTGGGTGTGGCTTATGCCGGGCCGGGCATCGGAGTGGCTCTGGCTCTACCCCTGGCCGCGGGCGTCATCCCGGAGATCGGCTGGCGGTCTACGACGATCGTCTTCGGCGCAATCTCGCTGGTGGCGATTCCATTCGTCTGGATCATGACGATGGGTCCGGCCGTCCTGGTGAAGGCATCGGCGAAGAAGCCGGAGAGCGAGCAGGTGACCGTCACTCCGCACGGCACAGGCCTCCACGAGACCTCTGCGCCGGGCGCGATCGCGGCGTCACAGGAGCCGCTGCCGCCGGGAAGCCGTTCGCGCTACGGCTCAGTTCGTCGCACCATCCGGACGCGCCGTTTCCTGATCCTGCTGATCGGCGCAGTTGGTATCGGCTGCATGGACGAGGGGATCTTCCAGATGTCGTCCCGGCATGCCGTCTCGCAGGGAATCGACGTTGGTTTCGCGGCCTTGCTCCTGTCGCTGCAGAGCTTCTCGTACGTTGTCGGGCAGGTCGTGGGCGGCGGGCTGTCGGACCGTTTCGGGCGACGCTTCATCGGGCTCATCTGTGCGGCGCTGATCGCCGTTGGAGCTACGGGCATCTTCGCCGCAACCGGTTCGCTGCTGGCCGTGGCCGTCGCGGGCAATGCGATCTACGGCTTCGGCATCGGGGCCACCATAGCCATCCGATCGGCCGCCTTCTCAGACGTGTTCGGCGGCCGCAATTTCGGGGCCATTTTCGGCATCACGGCGATCGCCTATCCACTGGGCGGGGTAATCGTCATGAACGCGGGCGGCATCATGTACGACCGCGTCGGCAACTACTGGCCGGTGTACGCCGTCGCCATGGTTTCGGTGCTTGCCTGGTCGATCGCACTGCTCGTCGCAGGGCCGCGTCGGCACGGCCTCCGGAAGCGGCTGAGCGGCGTTCGCGCTCGGATTCCGGTCTAGCCCCTACGCCACTTCCCGCCGGATCGTGGCGGCGGCGAGGATCATGAAGAGCGCCGCAATGGCGGTCAACACGCCGAGGTCCAGCAGGACCTGCGGAGACGTCAGGTCGGCGCCGGCGATCATCACCTGTCTCAATCCGTCGATTGCGTACGTGACCGGAAGGACCCTGGCGACCGGCTGGAGCAGGCTCGGCAACTGTTCTATCGGCCAGAAGAATCCGGTCAGGAGGGCCTGCGGAACGATGACGATCGGGATGAACTGGAGAACCTGAAGCTCCGTCCGGGCGAAGGTCGAGAGGAGTATTCCCAGCGAAACCGCGCCGAGCCCCAGGACCAGGACGAGCAAGTAGGCGACGAGCGGATTACCGGAAGTGTGAACGCCGAGCCCGATCGCGAAGGCAGGAATGGGCCCCAGCTCTGGGATCTGCAGGCGGCCCAGGACGAAGGCGAGGACAATCGCCACCTGGATCGTCGCGAAGAAGCCGAAGCCCAGGCTGTAGCCAACCACGATCTCGGCCCGACTGACCGGTGTCGCCAGCAGGCGCTCCAGCGTCCCGCCGATCCGCTCACGCAGGAAGCTGATGCCGGTCAGGATGAAGACGAAGAAGTAGGCGAAGAACCCGACCACGACGGGCGCGAGCGAGTCGAGCTGGGTGGCGTTTGGCGAGCCGTAGAGGGTGACTCTGTCGATCGACGGGAGCACGCTGCCCAACGCACTATCGGTCGCGGCCGAGATCAGCGCCTTCTGGATGGCCGGCAGGGCCGATGCTTCGGCAGTCGGATTGAGCCCGAGGGTCAGCAGGTCGATCTTGCGGTTCTGGACGGTGAAGTCCGGGGGAAGGACGACGACCACGTCCAGCGTCTTGTCCTTGAGCATCTGGCGGGCGGTCGAATCGTCGGCGACTGAACGGTCGAGGACGATCCCGGGCTGGGCTTCCAGCGCCGACTGGAGGTTCGAGACGACGGCTGCGCCCGCCGCATGACCGGATTCGTCGATGACGGCGACGCGAGTCGCGGTCGATTGCTGACTGCTGAGCACCCAGCCCAGCAGGGCGATGATCGCCAAAGGCGCGACGTACAGGAGTGCCAGGGACCGCGGGTCGCGGCGGAATTGGGCGACGATGCGGCGGAAGACTGCGGCGACGCGACGCGGATTCATCGGACGGAGTCCTTCGGGCTGGTGGTCGCAGACGCGGTGGGGACCGTGGCGGCGGAAGCGGCGGGAGCCGCGTTGCCGGGTTCGGAGGCGAAGCTCAGGAAGGCCGTCTCCAGGTTGTCCGTTCCGGCACGTTGGCGGAGTTCGGCCGGCGTCCCCTGGGCCAGCACGTGCCCGTCTCGGATGAAGAGCAACTCGTCGCAGCGATCGGCCTCGTCCATGACGTGGCTCGACACCAGGAGCGTGGCGCCGTTCGCGGCCAGTCGATGGAAGTGGTCCCAGAATTGGACTCTCAGGGCCGGGTCGACGCCGACCGTCGGCTCGTCGAGGAAGATCACGTCCGGGTGGTGGGCCAGGGCGCAGGCCATCGAGAGACGTCGGCGCATGCCGCCGGAGAGGTTCTGGGCGGGGGTGCCGGTCCGCGTGTCCAGCTCCACCAGCTCGAGCGTGCGGTGGAGGTCGGTGCCGTCCATCTGGCCGTAGAGGGCGGCGAAGAAGGAGAGGTTCTCCCAGACGGACAGTTCGGGATAAATCCCGTCCGATTGGGTCATGTAGCCGATGCGGGCGAGGTTGACGCGCGATGGCATCTGGACGCCCATGACCTTGACGGTGCCGCTGGTCGCGGAAGCGAGGCCGGTCAGGAGGCGGATCAGCGTCGTTTTGCCCGAACCGTTGGGCCCCAGCAGGCCGTAGATGCGACCGGGCGGGAGGCTCATGTCGATGCCGTCGACGGCGTGGATCTCCCCGAAGTCCTTGCGGAGGGCAACGGTTTCGACCGCCGGGAGAGCGGCGGGAGCGGCTGCAGCGGCGGGGAGTGGAGTGGGCCCAACGGCCATCAGATTCCTCCTATGGTGCTGTCGGGGGTTGCGGCGCCGTGGAGAAGCAGATCCACGTACGCCTCGACGTTGTCGATCGCGGGATGAATGCCGATCTGGGCCAGCTCGTCGAAGACTGCCGGTCCAAGGACGATGAGCAGGAAGACGGGCCCGAACAGGCCCTGGATCACCAGAGAGGGATCGATCTCGCGCAGGTTGCCCTTCTGTACCTGAAGCCCAAACCAGGTGAGCATCATCGGCATGCCCTGGCCGATCATCTCTGACATGACGACGCGGGCCAGCTCCGGATCCTGGGATGAGTTGGCGGCGAGGTTCCTGACCAGATCCGCTCGTTTGCGCATTGCGGCGTAGTAGGCCCTGGTGATGGCGATCAGGCCCTCGCGTGCGCCAAAGCCCGCCGACGGCAGGATTTGGGCGCGCATCTCGTCGACCGGGCTGACGCGGCGAGCGACGGCGCGGAGCAGCTCCGCCCTATCCGTGAAGTGGTGATACACGGCGCCCTTGGTCATGCCTGCCTCGGCCGCGATGGCTTCGATGGAGATGAGCCCGCTGCCGGGGCGAGAGAAGAGGCGCACCGCGGCGTCGATCAGGCGGTCGCGAGTTGGCTCGTCCTGGGCGGTCGCCGTGTCCAGCCCCTCGGCGGCGAGAGCGGCCCGGAGCCCCTTGAGGCCGCCGAAGTAGTGGTGGACGGTCTGCCGTGAGACGCCGGCTTCGGTCGCCACGCCCTGGACCGACAGCGCGGTCAGGTCCGTGGTGGCGGCCCGGCGCGCGGCCGCGAGAATCGCGTTGCGCGTTGTTTGATCGGGAGACTGGTCAGACATGCGTACCAGTATGCATGTCGTGTCAAGATGCTCCGCGGCACGCTCATCCGGCGCCGGCGTCCTGCCGTCCTCCCGGCCGGCGGTCGCTACTCCGACGCCTCAGGCAGGGTCAGATCCGCGGCCGCATCCGCCTTCACGTCGGCGGCCGGGCGCCGGGCGCGCAATGCTGAGCGCAACTCAACGAACTGAACCACGACCACCGCAACCGCGGCCAGGAGAAACGCCCGCAAGACGCCCAGCGGCTGGAGCGTGGCTGCCAGCACGGTGAGGAACGAGGCAAACCCAAGCAGGCCGTGGGTCATTCCGCGCATGACCCCGATCGTCCGCTCCGGTCCCTCCTGAGCGTGCGTGAAGAGCGCAAGCACCGCCGCGATCGTCGGGATCGTGGTCAGCATGCCGCTGATCGTGGCCCCGAAGAGCGGCCCCGCGGTCGTGACGAAGACGACCATCGCCGCCCCGGCGATCATTCGCGTCGGCAGGTCCGACTTGGCCGTGGCGCGACGGGGCATCGGCAATGCTTCGGGAAGCAGCCGGCGCGAAACCAGCAGGATGG
>Ga0182021_10008575_pt1 | contig 12099 bp, 11 predicted proteins | sample 612E3MmetaG_FD_120493 | JGI IMG/M metagenome (GOLD analysis project Ga0182021, IMG submission 120493) | Permafrost microbial communities from Stordalen Mire, Sweden - 612E3M metaG (Illumina Assembly) | ecosystem: Environmental > Terrestrial > Soil > Wetlands > Permafrost | place: Sweden...
GTCAGAACGCCCTGATAGTTGGCGCGAATCAATTCGCGAAGAACCATCTGGACTTTCTCCTGCGGCATGAAAGCCAGCGAACGGTGATCGCGTTCCGCAATCCCATGAAGATGGATCACGCGCGTGCGCGGAAGCGCCGATTGTAAATAGGGCACCGGGTCAACGCCATCCAGCCAAAGATGTCCAATATCAACGCAGCGACTGACGGGCACGCGTTCCAGCACTGGAGAGAGAAAGTCAATCGGATAACCTTCGAGATTCTCCACCGCCAGCTTTTCCGTTCCACCGGCCCAGTCCGCAACGATCTTCAGAGCCTGAACCGATTGATCCCGCCATTGCGAAAGGACTTGATCATCCTTTGAATCTTTGACGGATCTGCCGTCCAAATGAAGAACATAAGCCCACGGAGTAAGCTCTCTTGTGCAATCCATGACGCGCTTCGCTTTGAAGAGAGATATATCTCTTTCTGAGCCGTCATCGCCGAGCTTGAGGTCGAGAGGCAGATGAACTGTGTAGGTCAGATCGTGCTGACGCGCCAGTTCTATTAATTCCTCGATCACTTGCGGAGATGGCAAATTGTTCATGCCATCATCGGCTTCAAACAAAACCAATTCAATGTCCGTGACTTTATCTGCAAGATAACGCGCGTTCGGCAAGATGTCATCTGGAATGATGTAGGAAGTGGTGCCAAGCCGAAATGGAAAAGTATGATTACTCATCATCCTCCGAATGAAAACGCCAGCAATACACTGACTTCAACAAGTTCAACGATCATGCCAAGCACATCGCCCGTGATGCCGCCCAAATTCCTTTTTGCCACTAGTAAAATAAAAAATGTGACAAGTAACCCCAATCCAATCGCAACAAAACCTGTTCCTCCCAGCCAAACTGCCAGCCCTAAGGGAATCAAGGCACCAAGGACAATAGCGTGTATCTGCAACCCCGAAGAGAAATCGGCGCCCAAACCGTCGGGACGCGCCGGCGGCTGTTTCCATATCAGCAAGACACACCAACGTGCGAAACTCGCGCTCAATAAAATTGCGCCTATTGCGCGCGTGGAAGACAGCGAAGTCAATGCCGAGAATTTGATCAACAAAACCAGGATCAATCCAATTACACCAAACGCGCCCGTGTGTGGATCTTTCATGATCTGCAAACGGTGTTCGGGATCGCTGGCATGGAACATGCCGTCAAAACAATCTGCAAGTCCATCCAGATGCAGACCGCCGGTCAACAGAACCCAAAAAGCAAGCGCAAGCGCGGCGCTGATCATGTGGGTAAAATATATTTGCAGCAAAGCAAATGCTCCAGCGACCAGCGCGCCAATACACAATCCCACCAGTGAATACCAAACCGCAGAACGTCCGCTATCACCAGCCTGCCAGTTCTTCGAGGCAGGCAAAGGTAAAGTCGTAAGCAGATCGAACGCGATCAAAAGATATTTCATCGTTATTGTTTTTCGCTCACGCCCGCTTCACCAAAAGTTGCCATCTCCGCCAGGATCTTGCACGCGGCTTCAGCCATCGAAATTCCAAGCGCCGCGCCTGTGCCTTCGCCGAGACGCAAGTCGAGATCAAATAAAGGTTTGAGGCTAAGCCAGTCGAGCATCAGTCCATGACCGTGTTCTTTGGAACGGTGCGCCGAGATCAAATAATCGAGGCATTGCGGCGCAATCGAAACCGCGATCATCGCCGCGGCGGTTGAGATGAATCCGTCCACCATCACAGGCTTGCGATGCGCGGCCGCGCCCAGCATCACGCCTGCCAGCCCGCCAATTTCAAACCCGCCCACTTTTGCAAGCACATCGAGTCCATCGTTTGGATTGGGTTTATTGATATCCAGCGCGCGTTGGATCACACCGATCTTTCGTTTGAGTCCTTCATCGTCCACGCCAGTGCCGCGGCCGGCAATTTCTTTGGGAGGTTGTTTCATCAGCGCGCACGCGATTGCGGCAGATGGAGTCGTGTTGCCGATTCCCATATCGCCTGTGCCGACGATGTCCAAGCCGTGAACGATTTCCGCTTCGACGATTTCGACTCCGCTCAGAATGGATTCTGTTGCCTGTTCACGCCTCATCGCGGGACCCTTGGCCATGTTCGCCGTTCCATAAGCGATTTTCTTAACGATGAGTTTTTCACTTGCGGGTATGTCTGATGCGACTCCCATGTCCACCACCACCACGCGCGCATTGACATGCCGCGCCAGCACATTGATCGCCGCGCCGCCTGCAAGAAAGTTCAACACCATTTCTGAAGTCACTTCCTGCGGGTATGCGCTCACTCCTTCTGCCACCACGCCATGATCACCAGCCATGGTGATAATGACTTTGTCCTTGATTGCCGGAATTGGCTTTCCCATGATGCCTGCGAGTTGAATCGAAAGTTCTTCGAGTCGCCCTAGGCTTCCTTGCGGCTTGGTAAGCGTATCCTGACGCGTATGGGCTTTTTGCATGGCCGTCTGATCCAGCGGCTGGATTTTTTCAATTACCGCTTCAAGTTTCATCATTCATCTCCATTCATATGATTTATTTCTAGAACTCAATTCCAGGCTGGGCCTGAATTCCCTGATCATAAGGATGTTTGATGAGTCGCATCTCGGTAACGAGGTCAGCTTGCTCGATCAAAGCCTCAGGGGCAGAGCGGCCAGTGATGATAAGATGCAGGCTCGGCGGCCGATTGAGGCGAAGCCATTCCAATACTTCGCCGGTGTCGAGCCAGCCAAAATGCAAAGCGTATGTAAATTCATCCAGCACGATCAAATCATATTGATTACTGGCGATCTTTTCCTTGGCAATCTCCCAACCGCGTAACGCGCGAGCCGTGGTCTCGTCCATATCCTTGGACAGCCAGGTGAAGCCATCACCAGTGGCGTGCCATTCGATGCCAAGTTTCTTTGCGGCTTTGATCTCGCCCCATCCTCCCGTTTCAGCTTTGACGAATTGGATCACGCAAATGCGAAAGCCGCGCCCCCAAGCACGAAGAACCATGCCCAATGCGGCAGTCGTCTTGCCTTTGCCTTCCCCTGTGTTGACGATTAACAATCCCTTTTTCATTCAGACTCCTGACGTATCACCAAAAGCCCTGATTCTTGGCGCGCTGGAGTACCCACAGAAAGAACGGCGCTCCAGCCAATGCGGTGATGATTCCTAAAGGCAATTCTTGCGGAGCGATCACCACGCGCGATAGAATGTCTGCAAGCAAGAGCGCGCTGGCGCCGCCCAAAATGCTCAACGGGATGATGCGGCGATAATCCGCGCCCCACCACATGCGCATCACATGCGGAATGATCAATCCCACAAAGCCAATGATGCCCGCAAAGGAAACCGCAGCAGCTGTGACAAACGAGGCCGCTACGATGATAATGATCTTGGCGCGCTTCACATCCAATCCCATTTGAACCGCCTGATCGTCGCCGAATTGCAGAAGGTTCAAGGCATGACCACTGAATGCTAGGATGGTCAACCCGATGGCGAGGTACGGAACAAGTACAAGGATGACATTCCAACTGCTCAAGCTGACACCACCGAGCAGCCAGCTGATCGCCTGGCGCAGTTCGCCCGTTGATCTCAGCATGAGATATGAAGTCAAGGATGTGGCAAAGGATGAGACTGCAACTCCTGCCAAAATCAAATTAGTGACCGGCACGCTTCCACCGACGCGGGCAAAAGTGTAGACTAAAAATACGGTCAAGAGGCCGGTGACAAATGCTGCGGCTGGAACTACTGCCAATCCCAGAGCCGTATAAGGCCAATGGATGGACATTGCCAGAACGGCGCCCAAACCCGCGCCCGATGCCACGCCAATCAAAAAGGGATCAGCCAGCGGATTGCGGAACAAACCTTGATATGTCGCACCGCTTCCGCCGAGTGCCATACCCGTCAAAGCGATCAGAGCCGTGCGCGGAAAACGGATTGCCCACAAAATCGTATCCGATGTTTGAGTGCCATGTCCGGTCAATGCGGCCCAGAGCTGCGCGGGTGAAAGAAATACCGATCCAATGGCGAGACTCAAGATCAGCGCAAAGCCGAGGGCAAGCAACGAAAAAAGATACGGGCGAAATTTCATGTTTGGGTGGGGGCGAATCGCGCTCGCCCCTGCAAGTTATTGAAATAATTCCGGATGCAGAATTTTTGCCAGCAACTCGAGTCCATCTACCAGTCGCGGATCGGGACGGCTGAAAAGATTATCATCAACGGGGATTACATTACCGTTTTTCACCGCGCTCAACGATCCCCAACCCGGACGCGCTTTCACCACATCCGGCGTGACGCCATAAAGTGAATCGCCCAAAAGGATGAAGGATGGATTCAACGCAACCACCTGTTCAAGACTCAACTGCGGATATTGATCTTTTGAAGTTCCCGCGATATTTGTCCCACCTGCGCGTTGAATCAACAAGTCAATGAACGTGGCGGAGCCGGCAGTATAAGGCTTGGCCGGATCGGTCGCATCAATTTCATAAAAGACGGAGGGACGTGAAGTCACAGTCATAATCTTATTATCCACAGCGGCAACACGCGCTTTGAGCGATGCAATGAGCGTAACCGCATCCGCTTCGTGGCCGGTTAACTTTGCCACCGTTTCGAGGTTGCCATACATTTCTTCAAGTGTGGTGGGGTTCTTCAAGTAGTAAACGGTTAATCCCAAACTCTCGAGGGCCTTTACCTGATCAGTCGTATTGATTTCCGCCGCCAAGACAAGATCAGGCTGAAGCGCCACAATCTGTTCGTTATTATATTTATCGGTTCCCCCAACCTTTGGCAGAGACTGGACTGCACTTGGATAATCCGAGAAATCATCTCGTCCCACAACTTGCGAACTTGCACCAATTGCAAAAAGGATTTCGGTGTTCGACGGAGCCATCGAAACGATTCGTTGTGCGGGATGATTCAGCGTAACGGTGCGGCCAAGACCATCCGTCAATGTGATCGGGGCCGATGTTGTTGTAGCAATTGCGGTTGGCGCTTCGGTCTGGACTTGAGGCGGTTGTGTGGACCCAATCGTCGGTGCAACCTGAGGCGTGACCGCAGGCGCGCAGCCAAATAATAAAACGGTTAGCAAAGTTAAAACGAAAATCTTTCGGTACATATTTTTCTCCTGAATAGAATCAAATTCCCCAGTCAATGACTGGGGAGGTTGGAGAGGCAATCCGATTCTGCCGTCCTCCACCTCCTTTCCACGAGAGTGTGGTGAACCGGCCAGCGCGGGCGACCTGACTTGTTAGCGAAGCTAACTCACAGTTGCGGGACAGTGCCGGAGTTACACCGGCTTCGCCGCTGACTGACCGTTCTTAAGTTGTAGGATTAGATTTTATGCCGCGTATGGCGAAACGTCAAGCGGTGGAGGGTTGCGCACATGAATGAAAACGAGCATGGTTAGTATGAGCGTGACACCAATCAAAGACGGATCTCCACTCGTGCGGCCAAACTTCACGATGGCAAAGAAGGGAAATAGATAAAGAAGGATCAAACTGATTCGTTCAAACCATGAGCGTGATACTTCCGCCAATAATGCAAAGGGAATGAGCAGAAGAATAAAATCATAGTTGTAAAGATGAGGATTTGCCAAGAGGACGATCAAGATGGAAACGTTTAATAGATAATCTGGCGATTTCAACAGACGCGAACGAATTAAGCCAAATAAAAGAATAAGAAGAACAAATAATGCCGCGCCGACCAGAGTCATCTGTGAGAGGGTTGGGTTTGGAATGAGATGTCCTGCCAGCCATGAAGGTAGGCTATCACACGCGGCACAAGACGCGATATCGGTTCCGGCTTGATACGTCACAAACGAAAGCGGATAATCAATCATCCATAAAGGATCGGCAATCAAGCCGATAACGCAGATCAATGCCACGCCGCTGAAAATCCAAACGAGGGCGCGGCGGCCGAATGAACCTCGTAAGAGTAAGAAATATATCAGTACGGCAAGGAAGATGGGAATGCCAACGTGTGGTTTAAAAGTCAATAACGCCGCGCCCATTGAAATCAGCGTGAGACGTTGATGCCGGATGGCATAGATCAGTATCGCGCTTCCCAGCAAAACGGGGAAGTCATATTGACCGACGCCAAGAGTTCCAATGATAGGTATGAAAAGAAACGGCGCCAGAAATGAAAACAATCGGAGCCGCGGATGCCAGACCGCGCTGAGGAACCAAACGGTCAAAAACAACATCACCAAATTGATCTCGAACCACAGCATGGCAGCAGATTGGATGGGCAAGAGTCCCAAATAAAATGTGCTTAGCGCAAACCACGGCGGATAAGGGAATTGCGGCACATATACGTTTTCGGGGAGCGTTCCCGTTTGTTCGGCAATCAGATGGATTTGACTTTGATAATCGTAAGGTTTGATATGCTGAAGCAAACGCAAGTCGGCATCGTAGATGGCGAGGAAGTCAGAATTTGTATGAAGAGAATTTGGGACATACAGCGCGATGGCCAGCATTGCTATTGGCAACAAAACAATAATAAGCACAGACAGAACGATCTTCAGAGGACGCTTCATTGCGTTTCAATTCGATGTTTGATGGCTTGGATTAAACCGCGAAAGACAAACCGATGCAATGGATCGAGCAGGTACAAGTAAAGAAAACCGGGCAGGCCGCGCGGCGCAAAAAACGCAGTTTGAGTTAATAACGACCCATTTCTAAGAGCTTTGACTTCCCATTCCATCCAGCCGTCACCGGGAGCGCGCAGTTCAGAATAGAGACGCAGAAGGCGATTTGCTTTCATCGCTTCAACGCGATAATAATCAATGACGCTATTTTCTTTTAAGAAATCGCTTCGACCGCGTAAACCCGGCCCACCCAATCTTTTATTTATCCATCCCCGCAATTGCCATAGCCAGTTTGCATAAAGCCAGCCATGTCCTCCGCCAAGGGATGTTAAAACTTGATAAACCGATTGGGGCGATGCATTAATTTCAACGCGACGATAATCTACAAAGAAGCCCTCATGTTTGACACGCGCTGCATCGCGATCCAAACCTTCCCACACGCGTTCAATCGCAGATGGGGAAAGATGTCGCAAAGCATTCGTTATCGCGTCTTCGAAATTGATCAGCTTGACGTTTGGAAAGATTAGCCGCGCTTCATCGTGTTGAACAATGCTGTCGCCGGCGAGTCCGCCGATGAGGGCGTATGCTATCGGATATGGAACTGGCGTCATTATTTCCACACCTATAGCCATGAACCAAAGCGGTATGCCGGGCAACATGATCAATTTACGTTCCAGTCCGCGCACACGGGCGTATTTCAACATCAAATCCCGGTAGGTAGCGATTTCATCACTCCCAATCTCAAGGATGCAATTCTGTTTGCTAAGGTTTTCTAATGCGGCAATCAGATAATCAATTACATTTTCTGTGGCAATCGGCTGGGCCTTATTTCTCAGCCAGGTTGGTCCGATGATTACTGGAAGTGCCTCAGCCATAAAACGAATCATTTCAAATGAAATACTGCCGGAGCCTGCAATCACTCCCGCGCGGAATTCCGTGATGGGAACTTTGCCTCGTCGTAACATTTCACCGGTCTCCATGCGTGAACGGAGATGCGGCGCAAGATGTTTATCATTTGGATCGGCAAGCCCGCCGAGATAAATGATTTGTTCAACGCCGGCGTGTTCTGCGGCCAATGCGAAGTTGTGTGCACCGTTGATTTCGATTTGTGTATAACCGCGTCCAACCGTCATGTTGTGGACGAGATAGTAAGCAGTATGGACTCCATTCAAAGCATCCTCGAGCGTACTTGGAACGGTTATATCGCCGCGTACAAGCTCCACGCGATCTACCCACGAACGCGCGGTAAGCTGTTCAGGTCGACGCGCCATGGCTCGCACGCGATATCCTTGTTCTAATAGGCGCGGAATCAATCGGCTTGCAATATATCCTGTTGCGCCGGTCACAAGGATCAGTTTAGACATTGGACGAGAAATTGTGGTGGGCAGAATTGCTGGCTAGTATCCGTGCCCGTGAGGCGAGACGGCGAATCAAACCGTTGAATAAAAAAGCATGGAACGGCCACATGGCATACCAATAAACGAAACCCCAAAAGCCGTGTGGTTCGTAATAAGCTGTTTCTGTCAAAAGGGTTTTACCATCCTCCTGCCGGATCGACTCAAATTGAAGCCAGGCTTGACCTGGCACGATCATTTCGGCTCGCAGGCGCAAAAATTGATTCTGTTCGACCGCTTCGACGCGCCAAAAATCCAGCGACTCGCCCGCGCGAATTTCATCGGGATGACGGCGTCCGCGGCGAATCCCAACGCCGCCGATGGCTTTATCCATCCAACCGCGGATGGCCCACGCCCAATCCATGTACATCCAGCCGCGCGCGCCTCCGATGCCGGTATAGGCTCGAAAAACGGAATCTGCCGGAAGGTCGAGAAGAAGCGTGCGGCGTTCCATCATCATGCCTTCTTCCACTGCAAATGTATATGGCTTGGTATCTCCCATCGCCGTGACCAGCGCGTCGGACCATGAAGTCTCAACGTTATCACGATGGATACGCCCGAGCGCAAGATGGACCGCGGTTTGAAAATCAATCGGCTTGATGCTTGGAAAAATTTTCTTTGCCTCATCATCGTGGACAATGAGCTGGGCGCGCAATCCCTCGATCAACGGCAGAACGACGCGCCAATGAATCGGCGTGACCATGTGAACCCAATACGCGGAAAGGCGCGGCAGGTTGAACGGCGTGCGAATGAGCACGCGCTTCAAGTTGCGTTCCTTTGCATATTGAAGTAGCATCTTGGCATACGTGAGGCGCGTTGGGCCGCCGATCTCGATCAACTTTCCAATGCTTTCATCTGTTTCGAGCGCGGCGATGAGATAAGAAAGCACATCGCGAATCGCAATCGGCTGTGCGGTCGAAAAGAACCAGGCGGGACAAACCAGAATTGGCTCGCGTTCCGATAGATAGCGGATCATCTCGAACAGCACACTGCCCGAGCCAACGATCATACCGGCGCGAAATTCAGTAACGGGTACGCGTCCGTGGCGCAGAATGGAACCGGTCTCGTGACGCGAACGAAGATACGGGGAAAGGTTTGCCGTTGGATCCACCAATTCGCCGAGATAAATGATCCGCTCGACATTGGCGTGTTCTGCGGCTTCAGTAAAATTACGTGCCGCGTTCATATCGCGCTCGGCACTGGCTTTATTTCCCTGCATTCCGTGGATTAAATAATACGCGACCGAAACATCTTTCAATGCCGCATTCAGCGTTTCGGGAATCAAAGCGTCGCCTTCGACGATTTCAACGCGCTTGATCCACGAACGTCCGCACAACCGGCTCGCGTCGCGCACCAAACAGCGGACGCGGTAACCCGCATCCAGAAGTCGCGGCGCGAGCCGTCCGCCCACGTAACCGGTCGCGCCAGTCAGCAGAATGAGTTTGTCTTTCAACATTCATCAAATTATAACGCCTGAATCATTTTGCGCTTTGCGTTTTGTTTTTGCGCATCTTTATTGTACAATCTTATTATGGCCCTGCCATTACTTTGGGTTTCGCTGGCATTCCTCAGCGGCATCGTACTGAATCGCTTTTTACGCGCCTCGCTGGAGGTTTGGCTGATCATTGCGCTGACGCCAATCATCGCGGCGTTGATTCTTCGTAGAAGAGTCGCACGCTTGGCATCGCTTAATGTTGGACTGATTGCTGCCGTGTGCATTGCACTTTTGCTCGGCGCTTTCCGTTATGGGCGGACTATCCATAAAATTACGCCCGCGGATGTTTCCTGGTATAACGACCGCAAATATGATGTGCTGGTCACCGGCACGCTGACTGACCCAGCCGATTATCGCGATGCTTACACTAACCTCCGGCTCAACGTTAAACAAATTGACAATGGCCGGAAATTTTTCAATGTGAGCGGCTTACTTCTCGCGCGCGTTCCTATCAATCAAACCTATGAATATGGCGACGAAGTTCGTGTGCGAGGTCAATTGCAAACGCCTCCTCAAAACGAAGATTTCTCCTATCAGGATTATCTTGCTCGTCAGGGCATCCTCAGTTATATGCCCACTAGTGAGGCGACTCTTCTGCCGGGCAATATTGGAAATCCTATAGTTCGATGGATTGATGTCCTCAAAGAAAAATCGATGGATAATGTTTATCGCATCTTCCCGGACCCGGAAGCGTCGTTGCTCAGCGGCATTTTACTTGGCGAAGCAAGCGGCTTATCCGCTCCGATCCAGCAGGCATTTAAAAATACTGGTACTGCGCATATCATCGCCATCTCCGGCTTTAACATCTCCATTATCGCTGGAGTGTTTGTTTCGCTCTTTAGTTATTTCTTTGGCTCACGGCGCGGCGCGGTGCTGGCTATCCTTGGCATTGCGTTTTATACTTTTCTGGTGGGAGCCGGCGCCTCCGTGGTGCGTGCAGCACTAATGGGAACAATCTCTTTGTTCGCTTTGCAGGTAGGCCGTCGTCAGCAGGGGTTAAATACGCTGGCTTTTGTTGCCGCGCTGATGGCGTTATGAAATCCGCTCGTTCTTTGGGACGCGGGATTTCAACTTTCATTCTTTGCAACGTTGGGTCTCATTCTATATAGCGAACCATTTAAACAAACAACCGAGAATTTCTTGGCGCGTTATTTTCCTCTTTCGACAGCACAACGGATCGCCAACCCTTTCTCTGATTTTTTTCTTTTGACTCTTGCGGCACAGTTGGCCACTCTCCCTATTATGGCATATCAATTCAAGCAAATTTCACTTGTCTCACTGATTGCCAATCCCGTTGTTCTGCCCGTTCAACCAGCGGTCATGATCCTTGGCGGATTGGCTGTTGTACTCAGTTTAGTATTTTTCTCTTTTGGCCAACTTGCAGCTTGGATTGCCTGGCCCTTGATCGCTTATACGATTCGCATGGTAGAATTTTTTGACGGCGTACCTCATGGAACGATTCCGCTGGGGAATTTCTCGATTGCGTTTGTAGTTTTATTCTATGCTGTGCTTCTCGCCTTGACATTTGCCGGCTCCCGCATCAAAGAAATTATTGCATCCCTCTACCATAGATTTAAAAATCTATCTGCCATCACGATTCTGACCGCTTTATTGATTTGCGCGATATTATCGTGGCGCGTCGTTGCCAACACCTCGGATGGAAAGCTGCACATCACATTTCTGGATGTCGCCTCGGCCGATGCGGTTCTGATTCAAACTCCGAGCGGAAGGCATATTCTCATTAACGGCGGGCAGACCGCCTCGTCCCTCTCGGATGCGCTGGGGGAAAGAATCTCGTTGTTGAATCGCAATCTGGATTGGTTGATTATCGCTTCGACCAATGAGAATGAAGTGGCTTCCCTGCCGCGTGTTCTCCTGCGCTATCAACCTGCAAACGTTCTGTGGAGCGGTAATCAGCAAGCATCATTTTCATCGCGTCAGTTGGCTGGATGGCTGGACGGACAATCCATAACCGTTACGTCAGCGAAAACGGGACAAACGCTTGATCTTGGCAGTGGCGTAACGCTGAAAGTGTTGGATGTTTCGCCGCTTGGGTCTACGCTTTTGATCGAGTGGAATGGCTTCCGCACCTTGCTTCCTATAGGAGAAAACTTCGATACGTTGGATCGGCTACAAAATGGAAAGACCGTGCGACCCGTAACCGTTTTGTTGTTATCACAAAGCGGTTATGCTCCACTAACACCGCCGAAATGGATGCAGAATCTGAATCCGCAACTGGTCGTGATCAGTGTTGCTGCCGGAGATCAAAGCGGCTTGCCAGATCCAGATACGCTTGATACATTAAACGGTCACTCTCTGCTTCGAACAGATCGAAACGGCTGGATTGAGATCACTACAGATGGAAGGCAAATGTGGACAGCCACGCAAAAATGAAAGGCCCTGTCGGTTGACAGAGCCTTTGTTGAGATGGATAGTTATATTTCTGGAAGCGTCACACGCTGGAGAGGCTTTTGTTAATTGAACTGAATACGTTGCCAATCACGGGGCCGAGAACCATCAAAACAGCAATTACAACAATGGCAACCAGCACAAGAATCAATGCGTACTCGACTAGTCCTTGGCCTCTTTCTTTGGGAGCGAACAACATGGCTTTTTTCTCCTTTCCTTTTGGATTTCTCAAAAATCTGAGATA
>Ga0182021_10008576_pt1 | contig 12099 bp, 10 predicted proteins | sample 612E3MmetaG_FD_120493 | JGI IMG/M metagenome (GOLD analysis project Ga0182021, IMG submission 120493) | Permafrost microbial communities from Stordalen Mire, Sweden - 612E3M metaG (Illumina Assembly) | ecosystem: Environmental > Terrestrial > Soil > Wetlands > Permafrost | place: Sweden...
AGGTAAGGATGGTACAGTAGGTATAGTAGGTAAGGGGGATTCCATACCGGAATCCTTGCTGGACTCCTCCAAGGATTCCTTGTTGGATGATTCGCCCTTGATTTTACTCCATCGAGCTTTGTTTGCTTTGCGGGACCGCTCTTTAAAAGCGACGATGTGACCCTGATGTTCAAGCCAAGCATGTACTCGGTAAGCGCCTTCGACTCCTTCAAGGAATGCTACACGGACCATTGCGGAAATAAAAGTATCAGAATCGCCTGTCCATCCACAACAAGCCGAGATCTCTTGGTTAGTGTATCCATCCAGGCGCCCATCTTCAGCGTGATACTTTCCAGTGTGACTCCATAGTCGTAGTGGGTATACTTCCGCCCCGGGACCGAGAATCCCACTTAGCCGTAATGTTTTAGGGTGAGTAGGGTAATCGAGATCGACATTAAGATAAGCCATGCCTACACCTCGATCCAGACCGTGGGTCTTTCCGAGACATCAAACCCGATCGGAAGTCTGCTTTTGCCATATACGCGCTATGGCGGATCGAAAGTCGTCTGATTCGGAAATTCATAGCGGAAATCACGGTTTTTCCCGTTACCGAACGGGCGACTCGTTTTGGATAGCGCTTCCAGTCTGCACCGAGGCCAAGAGATCGTTCACGCTTCCAAGATCGATAAGCCAACTCCCGGTGATCGGGTTTTTCTGGCCTTTCAACTTGCCGCGTCGACAATAGTCTATAACGGTTTTATACGAGCACCTAAGGAGTACTGCGGCTTCAGCTGTTCGAATCGTCTTGTCCATAATTTCCTCCAAAAGTTTATACTTTCAGAGTATCTGACTCTCAGGGGATCAATTCGGGGTTTTACGGGCGCAATCCTAATGCTGGTTAGCGTTTGAAGGCTATTTGAGGGTGTGGATTTAGGAGGATATCAGACAAGCATTGAGGCGGATTCCGGGTATCTCGCCGATGAGAACAAATTTATTAGCATATCCTGATTCTTCAAATGCCTCAAATAATTGTTGGTCTATCGAGAAACCACTACATTCCCTAGACTTGTCAGTATCTGACTGCTGCCTGCGGTCAAGATCAAAATCCATCTTGTCCAAGAGCCTGCCCATGATCATTAAGGCACAGTCAAATCTCATCATTTTATATAATTCTTTGTCTCGATTCTTTTTACGACTGTTTGTATCTTGCAGGTACTTAATAAAGATTCTTGCGTTTTTGCGGATCGTCCCCTTTTTGCGATGCTTCCCCCGTTTCCATTTGCTTCCCCTACATCTGCGAATGATAGCATCGTGTTTATTTGCCTGCCGATAATATCTCTTTGTTTCAGAACATAGAAGAACGCTGGGCCTCCTCCCGTCGTAATCTAAAAGCCACATATCCCAAAATATGATTCCAAACTTAAAACACGTGACAAGGTAGTGGGCTATCAGCCCTTTGACCTGTTCTCCGTATTCCTTAGCGTCCATAGCTTCATCGATAGACCTCCCCTGGTTCCATACACCAATATCGGTTCTTAACAAGGCAAATAGGCTCTGCGTATCGATATTAGCATGATGCTTTTCTATCACATGGATAGGTCGTGCTATAAGCTGCCATGCTTCAAGGAGAATTTTGTTTTCGTCGCTGAGTCCCCTCTCCTGGGTTCTTTCTCTGGCCGCAGGTTCATCAATGGCCGGTCTCTCTTTATTGATAGGGCGGCAAGTGCGACAATCCTTAGGCCCACAAATTGGTGCAGGCCCATTGAATGCCACAGATAACGCACAATTAGTATTTACCATTTAAGTTTCCATTCTCGTTTGACGTAAAGACCCATGTGCCTCGTGCACTCCAAAGAAGCTTACCTAACAAACCGATCTAACTGTCAAGCAAACGCAGCTCTTATTGTGGACCGGCAGACTAAAATATGGGATTCAATTTTGAACTGTTGAGTACCCTCGACCCGACCTGATCCAGTAGTACCTCTGCTGCTTGTTCCGGGCGTCCCTGTAGACTCTCCACTCCGATCTGCGGCTGATTGTCCTCGTTTTGTGTGATGCGGTTGTACGCCTTCTGTGGCGGCCACTCCTGCCACATCCTTATCAGGCTTTCCAGCATCGGCTGTTTCACTCCCTGTAGGCTCTGGCCGTTCTCCAGCCCCCAATTCGCCAGCTGTAGAAGGTATAGGCTCTCCGGATACGTCTCCGCCTTTGCTTCCCTCAGTCGCTTTAACGCTTCCTGGCTGATCGGTAGCTTGTTCAGCCTCTCCACTTCTTGCAGATGCTTCCTGTCGATCATTGCGTTACCTGCGCGGAGTATTGATTGGCTGGCCTGTCTGTGTAAGTCTGACCCCAAAACCGTCCCCTATAAAACATTGCTAATGCGTAGATCACTTGAATCAGAAAAGCGCTTAAAGCAGCGAGCATTAAGATATTATATTTCTTCATCGTTACCTACGCTATAGTTCTCACCTTAAATATTCTCTCTGAGGGTTATTAAGCCGGAATAATCAACTAATTGACTCGGGAATTTTGTTAAGGCTTTTTCCAAAAGGGAATCGAACATTTCTTTTTTCAAACTTGCTTTCTCATCTGGTAATATTCTAGCAAGACCGAAAGACCCAATTTTGTGTCTCCCTCTCCCTGGGACATAATCTATTAAATACAAATGTCCATCCTCGAAAAGAATGTTGCCAGCGTGAAGATCAGTCCAATCTTCATCAGCAGCATATTCTATTGCACGCACTAAAAAAGCAATATTGGATACTTCTTTTTCTGGCTTATAGTTGAAATTCACAAGCGTCTTGCTCCAAACTTTATCTCCGTTCTTTTCCATGCCAACTGACGCAAACTTTAACATCAAATGTTTTTTATCAGTGGAAAACATTTCGGGAGTTCTTATTTCTCTTTGAATTATCTTTTTATAATATGAGATGTGATTTTCAAAATCTTCTTGAGAGTTCACTTTTTTTATTACTACTGATTGCCCTAAATTGTCACAATATTTGACAGAAGATGTATTTTTTATATCCTCCCCGGCTTCCCACGCAGCTGAGAGATCTTCTTCAATCATAAAGCCACCTCCATCTTATCTCCTGAATCTTTTTTTGAGTTCATTCTCAGCAAGTCTTTAAAGGATTTGCATACCCAAATAATGCTCAGCCTTCTTTTAATTCAGACTTACATCCCATCTCATTATATTTTTCAATAAATTCCATTGCCTGCTTTTTGTCTTTAAACTTCATTACTGCACCGCTCGACAAACTTTCTTTTGCTTTCTCAAATGTGACACCAGCATCTTTGTAAAAAACCTTTGCGGCAAAATACATATTCTTACTATCGGCAGGGCCTTTGATATTGACCGTACAAGTCTGAATGGGTGGCAAAGTTGTCTTATTGTCCGGGACTGAATTTCCAATGGGGCCTTGACTGGCCTTGTTTGAATCTTCAGCGTCGTGATTTAATATTTTTGATTTAGCAGCGATAAACTCATTATCTGTAAGCATGCCTTTTTCTTTAAGCTGTGAGAGCTTGCCCAGTTGTGTCACCATATCGTCTGTTGTTGCTTTCTCTATTAATGGCTCGCCTGATAATGATTTAGGATTAATCATTGAAAGTGTGTGAATAAATACTTTATAAAAGGCGCTGAAATAGTTTTCCGATTTAATTGCCATAGTCGTACCAAAGACGACCTTCTGTTTACTATTATTTTCGTCATAGAAATGGATCACAACAAGATATCTTGTTTCTTGCAATAATGCGCCCAACCCGTGTATCAAAATGGCACCTGCAAACTCTTTCTGGCGGTTATTTTCAATATGAACTATTTTTTTTAAGGGAATTGAAAAAAGGAATTGCCCCGGTTTTACCTCAATTCCGGCACTGCTTAAATTTATATATACATTGAGCACAGCATCAGGATTGTCGGGAAGTGAAAGTTCTAATACTGATTCAATTATTGACGGATAATTAATATGACCACCAATATATCGTAAGGCATATTTAATATAGCCTTTCTTTAGAGTCATAGCACTCATATCTTTTTCGGTTATTGGGTGTTGACCGGTTAAGATATTCCACAGTCCCATTTAATATTGCCTCCTTCGATACTTTCCCAATCATACCACTTTGCAAATTGCTTCTCAACTGAAATATGCGATAGTGAAATATACGAAAGTATTCTTAAACGAAGGATTAAGGACACATATCGTTATTTTATGAAAAGTGATTTTGATCGTAGTTTGTGCTAATATTTGGTATTCAATGAGAGGATAATATATTGACGGATATCGATTCATTTAAAATAACGCTGCTGAACCTGGTCGCAAAGTTTGAGAAAGACAGGGAACATTATTTATCGAAGGGCTATCCCGAGGCACAGGTACGGATCGATTTTCTCAATCCCTTATTTGATGCCCTAGGGTGGGATATCGAAAACAAGGCTCATAAGCCGCCGCACGAAAGAGATGTAATCGTTGAACTATCGCCTGATGCCACCGGACGGCCTGATTACAATTTTCGTGTAAAGGGCGATACAAAGTTCTTTGTCGAGGCAAAAGCACCCTCGGTTTCTATGGATGATGTGAACCACATCCTTCAGGCAAAGGCCTATGCCTGGTCTACGAAAACGGTCTATTTCGTAGTGCTGACTGACTTCGAGGAATTCAAGCTCTTCGATGCTTCTTTAAGGCCCAGCCTAAGATTCCCCAGCGAAGGCCTGCTCTTTGATTTCAAATATACCGATTACCTCAGTAATGCCGAAGAGCTGTGTAAACTCTCCAAAAAGAGCGTCGAGAATGGTTCATTGGAAGCCCTTCTGCCGAAAGACACGAAGAGCAAAAGGCTCAGAGTTCCGCCTGACAAGTCCTTTCTCGAAGACCTTACTGCCTGGCGTACAGAGATTGCGAAGGATGTGCATAAACGCAATCCAGGATTCGACGTAAAGCTTTTGAATGACGTAGTCCAAAAATTGCTAGACCGCATTATATTCGTCCGGATTGCCGAAGACCGTAAGATCAGGCCTGACAGAGAGCTGTGGGAGATCATCGCTCAATGGAAAGAAGAAGGCAAGAGAAAGACGATAATGTCCCATCTTGTAGAACTTTTCCGCGAAGTAAACGATGATCTTAACGGAGACATCTTCAAGCCTCACGCGTGCGAGACCGCGAATGTGGATTCGGACCTCCTGGCAGAGATCATTGAAAGCCTCTACTTCCCGAAGAGCAGGTACCGTTTTGACGCCATCGGAGTAGAACTTCTCGGAAGTATCTATGAGCGCTATCTCGGCAGCACAATCCGCGTTACGCCGCAGAGGGTAAAGGTAGAGGAAAAGCCGGAAGTCAGGAAAGCCGGAGGCGTCTATTACACGCCTAAATATATTGTTGATTACATTGTAAAGAACACGGTCGGTAAGATCATCGAGGGCAAAACGCCGCGACAGATAGAAAAGATAAAGGTGCTCGATCCTGCCTGCGGGTCAGGTTCGTTTCTGCTCGGTGCATATCAGTATTTGATCGATTACCATCTCAAATACTACCGCAATCATCCCAAAGAAGCCCAAACGCTCCACCTCTTTCCTTACTGGAAAATATCGCCTGAAGAATTGAGCCTCCCGCTCCGTGAGAAGGCAAAGATTCTGAGGAATAATATCTTCGGCTGTGATATAGACTCCCAGGCCGTCGAGATAACGATGATGAGCCTTTATCTGAAGGCGCTGGAAGGAGAGCGTGGACTGCTACCCAAGAAGCAACACCTGCTTCCTTCACTCGGCGATAATATCAAATGCGGCAACAGCCTTATAGGATACGACATCATGGACGGACGGCTGTTCGATGATGATACAAAGAGTCGGATCAATTTCTTTGACTGGGATTCAAAATCCACCGGATTCGGAGAGATAACAGCGAACGGCGGCTTTGATGTGGTGATAGGAAATCCGCCGTATGTGCGCCAGGAAATGCTTGGCGAATTCAAAGACTATTTCAGCAAGCATTATGAGGTGTATCACGGCATTGCCGACCTGTACGCCTATTTCATCGAAAAGGGCGTATCATTGCTGAAGAGCGAAGGTCTTTTCAGTTATATTGTTGCAAACAAATGGATGCGAGCTAATTATGGTGAACCGCTCAGGCGGTGGATGAAAAAACAGAGGATCGAAGAGATCACCGATTTCGGCGATCTGCCGGTTTTCGAGACGGTAACGACATATCCGTGCATTCTCAGAATAGGCAAGGGAAAGCCGGCAGCCAAGTTTTCAGCAACACAGGTAAAAACCTTGAATTTTGATAATCTTCAGGATTATGTGAAGGAAAATAAATATAAGGTATCAATCACGGCGCTTGCAGATACGGGCTGGTCTTTGGTCAATGAAAAGGCGCAGGCGCTTCTCGATAAGCTCAACTCAGCTGGAACACCGTTAGGAGAATATGTAAATGGGAAAATCTATAGAGGAGTTCTTACTGGGCTCAATGAAGCTTTTGTGATCGATGCAGAGACAAGGGATCGGCTGCTGGCAGAGGACCCGAAAAGTGCCGAATTGATAAAGCCATTTTTTGTGGGCAAGGACATCAAGAGGTATGAACCGCCAACAAAAGGAAAATATTTAATATTGATCCCCAAGGGCTGGACCAGTGAACAGGTAAGTCGTTCCAGTGTCAAACACGGCGCTGGTGAATCGGGCATGTGGAAATGGTTTGGTGCAACTTATCCGGCAATAGCCGTACATCTCGCAGCGTTTGCAGATAAAGGCAAAAAACGATATGACAAAGGTGAATATTGGTGGGAATTGCGAGCGTGTGACTATTACGCAGAACTCGAAAAACCAAAGATTATGTTGCCGGATATTTCCATAAAGGGTAATTTTACTTTTGATAGGTTCGATGGTTATTATTCTGCAAATACAACTTATGCGATCATTAGTGATGATGAATACTTGCTTGGTATATTAAACTCATCTCTAATGACCTTCTATTACAAACAGTCATTCGCCGCATATCGCGGTGGTTATCTAAGATTTTTTACCCAATACCTCGAACAACTCCCCATCCGTGCCATCGATTTCAATAATCCCGCAGAAAAGACCATCCATGACAAACTTGTCTCTCTCGTTGAACGTATGCTCGAAATGCACAAGAAGAAGGCTGCCCTGCCTCCATCGGCAGAGCGCGAAAAGATCGAGCGTGAGATTACTATCACGGACGAAAAGATTGATGATATCGTTAGCGGGCTTTACGGGATAACTGACGAGGAGAGGAAGATCATTGAAGCGTGACTTTTTCGGGTATCTGCCATATGATTTTACATTAAATTTTGATGGCGGAAGAATTACCCCAGTATCGGCGTTTGGCGAAGCAACCGCATGGGTAAAGGATAATGCTAATAAAGACGGCTTCATTTACCCGCCCATTGAAAAACGGATATAGCAAAAAAAGGCGGCGCAAGTCCGCTAGAGTAAAAGAAGCTAAGTTGCTGTTATAATGGAACATATATCATTATGGCGATTAAATCTATAATAAATCTGTAATAATATGTTGCAATTTTCCAAACATTCCCCTATAATTTCCTTATAACAATTAAATAGGGGGTTATATGACACTAAGTCGTGATGAAGGAAGGGAATTTATCGAGCCTTACCGGAACGTGCTGACTGAAATCATTGAACTAGGCTGTTCTGACTTTTATTCTTTACTGAAGCACAGCCCCCATCCGCTAAAAAACCGCGCAATATATACTCTCATCTATGAGTTTGTAGAAGCCCGTGCTAAAGAAAAAATGGACGGGATTGAGAATGTTGTTTTACTCAATCAGAATGGTCTTTTTCTAACTGTCTTACAAGATAAAATAGTGCTGCGGTTTAAAAAGCTTAATGGCCAGAAAATGCCGAGCAACATTCCTACTAATCAGACTATCGATTATATGCGTCAGGAAATAGACTTACTGGGCCATTCATCTTTTACGACTCTAATTGTAGGGTATGAGCTTAATGCTTTAAAGACACAACTTCAGGAAGTGACACTTACATGTCCCAACGGCAATAAAAATTTTTGGACTATCAATCTCGCTGGTAAAGATGTAGCAGACGTATTAGAACTGCCAATTACAACTCCTCTGACCTCTGATATTCCTATAAGGCCAAAAAAAGAGAAAGAAACGAAAAGAAAGGGGAATGATAGGAAATGAATAAGAATATTAATTCAGATATGGTAAGATTAGCCCGTGAATCTCGCGGGCTAACTCAAAGCCAACTTGCTAAAGAGTTAAAAGTCTCTCAAGCAAATATTTCAAAAATTGAAAATGGAACGACGTTAAATATAGGAGATGACCTATTAAAATCTCTTTCTAAGCTCCTTGACTACCCAGAAGATTTTTTCTTCTTGAATGAAGACTTGTACGGGCCAGGACTAGCATTCATTTATCATAGAAGTCGTCGCAGTCTTCCGAAAAAAATTGCAGAAAAGATTGAGGCGCTAATAAACATCAATAGAATAGTCCTAACCAAGTTGTTAAAATCTGTCGAACATGACATTAATTTTCCTATCTATGATATTGAAGAGAGTAGTCCGGATGAAATCGCCCGTGCTGTTAGAACTGCATGGTATTTGCCACGAGGCCCAATCAAGAATGTAATTCAGATGATAGAAAAAGCTGGTGGAATTATTATTCCATGTGATTTTGGAACTGCCAAAATTGATGCATTAAGCCAGTATATTCCTGGTTATCCCCCTTTATTTTTTATTAATAAAAATATACCAATGGATAGATTGCGCCATTCCCTCTGCCATGAACTTGGTCATGTTGTAATGCATAGAATACCCCGACCAGAAGTTGACATTGAGAAAGAGGCTGATGCTTTCGCTGCCGAGTTGCTTATGCCAGCTGCTGAGATAGGTTCTTCGTTATATAATGCCAAATTGCATACATTGGCACAACTCAAGCCATACTGGAAAACAGCAATGTCATCTCTGTTAGTTCGTGCGAGCAGGCTAAAAAAAATCACAAAAAATCAGGAAAAATATCTATGGATGCAAATGGCTCCATATAGGCACCGGGAGCCAGCAGAATTAGATATTCCAGCTGAAGAGCCGAAAGCATTGCGGCAATTAATAGATATTTACTTAAAGGATTACAGCTATTCATTGCCGCAATTAAGCAAAGTTGTTGGTCTTAATCCACATGAGTTTCAATCGAACTATTTAGGAGAAGAAAGGCATTTGAGATTGGTGAAAATGAAATAAACAAAAAAATAGGGCCTTACTGGTCAGAGTAAGGCCCCTTCGACTTTTGGCCCTGTAACTCAAAACGGATAAAGTTGGCGACTACTAATCGTTTGGTTCCGGGTTCGATTCCCGGCAGGGCCTTTTTTACAAACTGAGTGGTGGGTCTTTCGGACTCACCCTGTGATAGCTCTCAATTTAATTCTATCACATTTTGAGTCCGAAAAAACAACCCCACCTCAAAAGGAGGGTTGCGTCATGATAAGATTCCGCAATGGGAAAAGGCAGCGTCTTATCTTCCGTGTCTGGCGTACCGATAAGAACGGGCAGCGATTATATGCTCCGCTTTTCGGCTACAAGGCATGGCCGATATGGGTTGATGCCTAAGGGATGTATGGGGGGGCATTTTGCCCCCCTCTCCCTTTTTTTATTATTCACTCGCCAAACTGAAAATAATGCTTGGAGGAATTCATGGAACCCCGGCCGCATTTTATAATGGCCGCCGCAACGCTATGTGGTGCGGTTTATCTCGAGCATATCTTGAAAAATCTAAGAAGCAAAGCTCACGGATAGCTCCCGGCCGCTTCGCCCCCACGACAAACCCGCCTGATCCACAAACCAGGTCTACCACGCTTGAAGAGATTGGCGCCCAGCGTGGTAGAATTGAAGCTACATATTCGCCCTTGCAAGCGAAGCGGTGTCCGGCGAGAGCGATAATGCACATTGAACGCAAAAGACCCGCCGGGAGTTGAGTTCCTGACGGGTCTTCTGTTTTCGTTTGGCTTTAGACTTTGGGTCTTTCAGCCCTGTGCTTCGGATGACGGTAAACGAAGCGGATACCGCCGTCCTTCTTCTTTGCCCTGTGACTCAAAGGCACCTCCCTTCGGCGACGGGGGTTGACAATTGGTCAAGCGCTTATGGTACATTTGAAGCGTTCAATTTCTTCAGACCCCAAACACCGCCGCCGACTGTTTCGGGCCCCGACCTCACAGCTCATCACAGCCGTGGGGTCTTCTTTTGTGGCCCACATCGAAAATGTGGATCTCGACCGCAAAAATAATACACCCCTAGCCCTGAATTAGTCAAGGCAGTTATATTTCTATGCTTATCTAAGCCTTTAAGCATAGAATCCGACTCCTCATTTTTAAAGCAGATGAGACCCAAAAGCTACCCATGGAAATCTCCCTCGTGAATATGGAGATAGAAAGAGACATGATCTGTCCACGTTGGCAACTGTTCACAAAACATCTGTTTTATGAACAGGCAATCGCTCCCAATTTCCTCGAAGAATTCTTCAAGAATGGTCCCCCTTTAATAATTTGCAAGATACTCAGACTACCTGACTCCTATTCCCCTTCAAAAAAGCGATCTTTCGTTGAATCGACTGTGTGTTCAGCCATTGATCTCCACCATTTATGAAGTGCATTTCGAGTTATATACTCAAAAGTATGTAACAACATGGGAGTGTCTTCCACTCGCCAACTTCCACCTTTCATGGCCGTCCCAAGAGCCGTAGGTTTTTCAGCAGGGGCTTCCCAATCAGGCTGAAGATATGGAGGTTCGCACATAGGTGCAGGGAAGGGACGGCCCCCATGCAACGCATTTGACCTGTACCCATAGATAATGTTCATTGTCTTTTTCATTTGTTTTGATTCCCAGGGATGCCGCCCCCAATCTGCTGGCCTAAGCGACGGAGCAGGTGGCAGAAATGCCATGACAAAATCAACAAACTTCTTGGTAGAACCCAATGAATCTGCGACAGATTCAGCCACTTCAGCGGATAACCCCTCGATACATAGATTGTCTAAATAAGTTACCAATTTTGGTTTTGATTCCTTTAGCCTTTCAAGTGGTGATGCCTTTACGGTGCACCAATAATTAGCGGCAGCCTCAATCGATGAGACTAACATCAGCCAGGCTAATGCGGGTTCGGATTCAACAATCCATAAGGCGTCTTGATACAGCCGCGCTGCACGAATGAGGGCAATAGCATCCTGCGGGGAGATTCTTGTAAGTAATTTCAATAATTCCAAGTCCCCATAGTTAAGTGAATGGGGGTCTACAGCAGATGGCAATACAAGGCCATTGTTTTGCGTTAACACTACTGCTGGAGGATTGGGGTCCCGCCCTAATGGACTACCTAGGGGATCACAGCCAGCATCAAACCGTCGACTCAAACCACCAGCCTTCAATCTAATTCCTAGGGCAAGTGACGACAGAGCAGCTATCTCGTCGGTAAATGATCCACCGTGGTAGCGCTCGCTGTCAGTCTTGAGCGTATCGGGATATTGGAATTCTATATGCAATTCAACTCTTAGAATAATCGCTGCTCGTACTCGTCTAGGGCCGTTATGGAACGCACCGGGATTTAGAAATTTATATGGACCAAGCCCGGCTGGGAGTTCCCCGGTTATCTCAGCATCTGTTAATAGTGGATATTCATGGATACTTAGACATGATTTACTATTAACTGCGGCAATCCAATTGTCATATATTGGCGGACCTATCATCTTTGACCAACCCTTTTTTAGAGTTTTCCTATTTTCATTTAAAGTAAGTAACTAATTGCCTGAATAAACAGACGCCCTGTTCATAAAACACTTCTTTTATGGACACGAATTCCACGCGTGTAAAAAGCCTTCTGTCTTGGACTCTACATTACGAGAAAGCGGGATGGTTTGTAAACAGCGTGGCATCATCAAATCCGATGGTTGATTCTCGCTAAATCAGCAGCTTTATGGTACTGGTAAAATCGATGACTTTCAGCGGAGCCATTTTAAATAGAGAGCCTCATTTCTTAATCCGCTGAGACCAAAAAACTAGCCAGGAAAATGACCGCCCCAAAAAAATGAGGTCTGACTTTTTGGAGAGCAAAAGATACCGTGGGAAAAGGATACAGGCATGGTCTCGG
>Ga0182021_10008577_pt1 | contig 12099 bp, 9 predicted proteins | sample 612E3MmetaG_FD_120493 | JGI IMG/M metagenome (GOLD analysis project Ga0182021, IMG submission 120493) | Permafrost microbial communities from Stordalen Mire, Sweden - 612E3M metaG (Illumina Assembly) | ecosystem: Environmental > Terrestrial > Soil > Wetlands > Permafrost | place: Sweden...
GCCTTGTCCCCGGTTTGAGGATCTCTTTCTTTGCCTCAAGGAGGGGCGCGCCTCGGGGGCGGTAGTGCCCATCGAGAACACGCTCGCCGGCTCGGTCCACGAGAATTACGACCACCTGGTCACCTACGAGTTTCCGATCGTGGCGGAGACCAGCGTGCGCATCGTCCACAATCTGATCGCCCTGAAGGGAGTGAAATTCTCGCAAATCCGGCGGGCGTTTTCGCACCCCGTGGCGCTGAACCAGTGCCTGGATTTCTTCGCGCGAAATCCGCAGATCGAGCGGACCCCCTTCTATGACACGGCGGGCAGCGTCAAGATGCTGGCCGAAGAGCGGATCGAGGACGCGGCGGGAATCGCCTCGGCGGTGGCCGCGGAGATCTACGGGGCGCGGGTGCTGCGGCGGAGCATCGAAAGCGACCGCCAGAATTTCACCCGTTTCTTCCTGCTGCGGACGCCCGAGTACGTGCGGCGCCACCCGCTGCACCCTTCGGCGCACACCACCTGGAAGACGTCGCTGGTTTTCAGCGTGCGCAACATTCCCGGCTCGCTGTTCCGCGCCCTGAGCGCGTTCGCCTTGCGGGACATAAACCTCATGAAGATCGAATCCCGCCCGCTGCGCGGTAAGCCTTGGGAATACCTGTTCTACGTGGACCTGCTGGGCCGCGCGGACACTCCCAACGCCCGCAATGCGCTGCGCCACCTGGAGGAACTGGCGGACTTCCTGCGCGTGCTGGGGTGCTACCCGAAGGGCGCCTGAGCGGGGCGGCCCGGCGCGGAAGTGGATTCGCCGGCGTCACGCACTACTACCCATGAGATTCCTCGCCCGCTGCGACGATTCTTGTGGGGCAGGTTTTCAACCTGCGGCCGGTTTGCAACCGGCCTTCCGATCAGTCCGCGGTCGCCGCGGGTGGGAGGATTCGTTTGCGGCTTGCAGCCCGCCCTGGCGGCATTGGCAGACGCTCGCGGGGGGCCGATTAAAAATCGGCCGCAGGTTGAAAACCTGCCCCACAGAAGCGCCCGGGGTCGAGCCGTCTTGCAGGCGCCGTGCCGCGCCGCGGCCCCCATCCGCCCCCCACTGTATAATCGGGACATATGAGACTTTGGGGACTTCCGCTGGCCGTTGGCGCCTTCGCAGCGCTGTGGGCCGCTCCGCAAAACCCCGTCCCGCCAGCGCCGCCCGAAGAGCCGGGGGAACGCATCTCCGTGGACGTCAACCGCGTCAACATGCTCTTCACCGTCATGGACCACAAGGGCCGCTTCGTCACCGACCTCCAGAAAGACGATTTCGAGCTGATCGAAAACAAGCGGCCGCAGATCATCCAGGAGTTCAACGCGGAAACCGACCTGCCGCTGCGGCTCGGCATCCTGATCGACACCAGCAACAGCATCCGCGACCGCTTCAAGTTCGAGCAGGAGGCCGCCAGCCAGTTCGTGCGCAGCGTCATGCGGTCGCACCTCGACACGGGCATGGTGATCAGCTTCGATTCCACCGCGCAACTGATCTCCGACCTTTCGGGCGACCCCGGCGTACTCGAGGCGGGCATCCGTGGCCTCCGCCCCGGCGGCGGCACCGCCCTCTACGACGCCATCTACTTCGCAAGCCGCGACAAGCTGGCGGTGGATCAACCCAAGAGCAAGTACCGCCGCGCCATCGTGATCCTGAGCGACGGCGAGGACAACCAGAGCCACTTCACCCGCGACCAGGCGCTCGAGATGGCGCAGCGCGCCGACACCGTGGTCTACACCATTTCGACCAACACCACGCGCAGCGATCTGGAGGGCGACAAGGTGCTCAAGTACTTCGCCGAGAAGACCGGAGGCCGCGCGTACTTCCCGTTCCGGGTCGAGGACCTGGAGCAGTCCTTCGAGAACATCCACAACGAACTCAGCCACCAGTACATCATTCTGTACCGTCCCGAACCCCTCAAGACCGATGGCATGTACCACACCTTCGAGCTGCGGGTGAAGGGCCGGAAGGAGCTGCTGGTGCGCGTGCGGCCGGGATACTTCGCGCCGAAAATGTAGGCGCCGCGCCCGGGGGAGCGCAAGACGGGGAACACGATGCGCCCCCGTCGCGGACGAGTTTCGAACTTCTGCGGCCGATCCGCCGCCTGCTGTCAGGGCAGCTTTCCAACGGAAGCGAGCGCTTGCGGCTGTGTGAGGCATTATCTTTGACCGGTCAATAAATTTGACTATAATGGATCGATGATGGAGATCAGCGCGTCGAAGTTCAAGGAGCAGTGTCTTTCGCTGCTCGACCACCTGGGTCCTGACGGCATCGTCGTGACGAAACATGGAAAAGCCGTGGCACGGGTGATCCCGGCCGATTCCGACTGCGCCGCTCTGATCGGAAGCATGGAGGGCAGGATGAAGGTGACGGGCGACGTCTTCTCGACCGGAATCGGGTGGAATGCTGAATCTTGACACGCATATTCTGCTGTTCGCGCTGGATGGTTCGCTGACGCCTGCCGAACGGAAACTGCTTGCCTCCGAACCATGGGGCATATCGGCAATCGTGCTGTGGGAGGTTGCCAAGCTGGCGCAGTTGGGCAGGATTGCGATTGACGTTCGGTCGGCCGAGTTTGCGAGGGTATTCGCCCGGGTACAAGTCTGGCCGCTGGATCTGGCGGTCTGTGAGAGATCGACCGAACTGGATTTCACCGGCGATCCCGCTGACGAACTGATCGCCGCGACCAGTATCGTCCACCGCGTTCCCTTGGTAACACGGGACAGAAAAATCAGGAAATCTAAACTGGTACCTATCGCTCGGTGCTGAAGGCGAGATCCTCAACTTGTTGGGGTTCGGAACCAGGCGTGGTGGGCACATTCGCCGGGCCGGTTGCCCGCCCGGCAGTTCGAATCCACAACGGGGAGTGCCCCTCGACGCTTGCAACTCGTTGAAGCCGCGCGGGTGTTTTGTGGATTGAATTGGCTCCCCAGGTTGGACGACTTTAGAACTCTCGACCAAACACTCAGCCCGTAGCACCGTCAGTTTTGAAGGAGTTATCCACGGAAAGACCATCGAACGCGATGAAGCGTCTGGCCTTCCGGATGGCCAGAGCCTGTCGGTTGTGCTGCGGGCAGGCGCGGCGCCGCGCGGATGTTGCGCTGTACCCTGTCCCTCATGGGTGCCCGCCGGGCTGGTGGCGCTGAATCAGCTTTCTGCTTGACGCCGGCACCGCCCGATTCGGCGGATCAACCGGGCGGAAGTCAATCCTTGCAATCCGCACCCGTTCTTACGATGATATTGGACGGACTGGCGACGTCCTTGTGTCAGGCCTGGTTCGCTGGAAGCAGCCCGGCGGCAATGTAGCCAGCCCGGAATTCCAGGTGATCATGCCCACTCACTTCGACCTCATCATCACCGCCGATCATTCGAAGCTAACCGCGGAGTTTCGGTTGCTCGATGCCGACGGCGGACAGCTTGCATACCGGCAGACCGATTTCGAGGCCATTCCGGCCGGCCGCCGGCAGGGTCTGTTCGACTTGCGGAATTATCTGCGGCTATACGCCGAGGAAGGGCGGCAAAGCGCGGCGGCCGCCGAGATCGGTGTCTCGATTGCGGAGGAAGTGCTCGGGGGCGATATCTTTGAGAAACTGTGGACATCGGAGTCCCAGCGTACGCTGCGCATTCAACTGCCGGGAGCGTCGCAGGAGGAAAACTACCTGGCCGCCGCGCTGGCCCGCGTGCCCTGGGAGATTGCACGCCCCAGCCCCGATCAGCCCACCCTGGGCGAACGGAACCTGCTGGTCCGCGTGGTCCACGAAGCGACTCCGGGCACCCAGGCCCCGGCCTCGCAGGCGATGGAGCTGGCGACCGGGGAACCGCTGCGCGTGCTGTTCGTTTTTGCCGAGGCGCGCGGCTCAAGCCCCCTGGGGGCCAGGCAAGAGCGGTTGGACCTGCTGCGGCTCTTCGAGCGGGAAATCTACCCGCAGCGCCTGGTGGTGGCCCACTTTCTGACGCACGGGGTGACGCGCGAACGGCTGGAATCGCAGATCCGGGATAACAGCGGCTACCACATCGTCCACTGGAGCGGGCATGGGAACCGGAACCTGCTCGAGCTGGCCAGACCGGGCGGGGCGAAAGATCGCATCTCCGGCGAGCAGTTGCTCCGCCTGTTCACCGATCCCAAGGTGGGCGGCTTCATCCCCCAGTTCTTCTTTCTGAGCGCCTGTCATTCCGGGGACATCCTGCGCGTGAAAGATTGGGAGGACTTCCTTGCCATCGCCCAGGGAAAGGAAGCGGGGGCGAAGCAAGTGGAGGAGAAGCAGCCCGAGGTCGAGCACCAGCCCGGCTTCACGGGCACGGCCCACGCGCTGCTGCAAGGTGGGGTGCCGTCGGTGGTGGCGATGCGCTACGCCGTGGGGGATGACTACGTCCGCGAGCTGGCGGTGGAGTTTTACCGGGCCCTGCTCGGGCACACGCAGCCGAAGAGTGCGGCCGCTGCGCTGACGCTGGCCCGAGCGGCGCTGCATAATGGCCAAAAGCACGATCTGTCGCGCTTTGCCGTGTGCGATCACGCCACCCCGGTACTTTACGGCGCCGAGCAACCGGGTCTGGTGCTGGTCAAAGGCCGCAGCCCGGCGCTCGATGTGCGCAAAATCCGAGTTCACCAGATAGCCGAGCTAACCATGACGACGCATGAGCACTTCGTGGGTCGCACCTGGGAACTGGACGGTTTGGGCGCGGACTTCATCGGCTCCAAAGGCGGCGCGGAGGTGACCCCGGTGGCGGTGATCACCGGGCTGGGCGGCATGGGCAAGACGGCGCTGGTGGCCGAAGCCCTGGCACTGTGGGAGTCGCGCTTCGAGTGGGTGCTGCTGTATCAGGCCAAGCCGAATGCGCTGGGCTTCGAGGCCACGCTGCGCGATATCGACCTGAAGCTGCGGGGCGAGCTGGGCCGGTACCACGACCACGTGAAGGCCCGCCGCGCCGATGAGATTTATCGCGAAGCCAGCGCCGAGTTCACCGGCCCCGAGCGGTTCGAGCGGCTCACGCGCAATCTCGCGCGGGCCATGCAGGACGAGCCGATTCTGCTGGTGCTGGACAACTTCGAGACAAACCTGAAGCCCCAGCCAGAGCAGAAGCCGGAGCCGGCGTCCGCCGCAGGGGACCCGGTCTGGGCCTGCCAGGACCCGGCCTGGACAACCTGTCTCGCCGTGCTGGCCAAAGCTCTTGCCGGCTCGCCATCGCGTGTGCTCATTACCTGCCGCCGCCCCCTGGCGGCGTTGACGGACGGCGCGAGCTATCGGGTAAGGCTCGGCCCGCTCCCGGCTGCCGAGGCGGCGCTGTTTTTGAGGGTACATCCCGCGCTGAGCGGGATGGTGTTTGGCGCCGACGCCGAGGAGGCCAGGCTCGCACGCCGGCTGCTCAACGCCAGCCGCTTTCATCCGCTGCTCATGGACCGGCTCGGCCGGTTGGCGGCGGACCCGGCGCGGCGGACACAGCTTCTGGATGCGCTCGACAGCCTGGAAACCCGCAAGGACTTCTCGCAACTCCCGGCACTGTTTGCCACCCGGCCGGACGACCCGAAAGAACTGGCCTACCTCGATGATGCCCTGGCGACTTCCCTGGACCAGCTCATAGGCGCGGCCAGCCCGGACGCACGCCGTCTGCTGTGGATCGTCGCGGTGGCGAATGACCCCGTGGCGCTGGGACTGCTACGGGGCGTCTGGAGCGGCGAGAGCCAGGAGCAGCAACAGTTGCGGCAGCTCAAGCAGTTGATGGACATCCTGCCGCAACTTCCGGGGGAACTTCAGGCCCAGCTTCAGTCTATGCCGGCGGAGATCCGCGCCAAGCTGGACCACCTGCCGCCCGAGCCGCCGGCCCGGCCCGAGATCGAGCCGCTGCTGCGGGAACTGGTCAGCGTAGGGCTGGCGGGGGAGGAACGGACCGGGCCGGAGGACGAGAACCCGAACGTTACGTGCCACGAACTGGTCCGAGAGCGGATTCGCGCGTGGATGGCCCAGCAGCCGCGGGACCGGGGCGAGTGGACGGAGAACGCTATCCGGCTGGCCTACGCCGAGCGCCTGGTGGCGGTGTTCAAGTCGCTTCAGCACGAGAACATGGCCGCCGCCCTCGAGGCGGGCAGCCAAGCCGTCGTCTACTGCGTGCAGGCCGAGGACTGGGACCGGCTGGGCGGCTTCGCGAGCAACGTTGTCACCAGCCCCCAGGATCCGCACCTGCTGGAGCGGCTGATCCCGCATCTCCGGACCGCCGCAGAGTCCGCCCCGGAGGGCCAACCGCGCTGGAGATGCCTCTGCTACCTGGCCGATGCGTTGCGGTTGGGCGGTCGCCCCGACGCCAGCCTCTCGTTCTACGAACAGGCTGCCGCGCAGGCCCGCGCCGCCGCGCAGGCCGGCGGCGACGGCTCGCGGGCGTGGTCGGACGTGGCCTGGATCACCGGCAACTGGGCAAACGCCCTTGGTGATGTCGGCAACCTCGCGGCCGCCCGACAGGGGTACGTTGAAGCGGCCGAGGCGCATAAGGAGGGCAGCCCGGCCGTCAATGTCATCGGCAGCGAGTTGGAAGCCCTGCGGATTGACATCATGGAGGGCAAAGTGGCCGGGGCATTGCCGGAGGTCGAGTCGCGGCTGGCGCAAGTGGCCGGCTGGTGGCAGAGGCGCCGTTCCGGCCAGCAGGTGCCCGAGGCCCCGGATGCCGAGGTCCTCGCCCGCGCGTACATCAGCGCGCTGGACATCGCCATGGAGGCCGACCATGCCCGCGAGGATTGGGAATCGGCCCTGCGCCGGCTGGATATGGTCCTGGAGGTCATGCGTGCGCTAGAGCGCGCTGCGGAGGACATCGGGGCCACGCGGTCCAACCGGGCCAACGTGCTTCTAATGCTTGGCCGCGTCGGCGAGGCGCGGGCGGAGTTGGAGGATTGCCTCCAACTGTTCCAGGACAACCCCTCCTGGAGGTCCAAAGCGCTCAGTTCCCTCGCCGGCCTGTTCTCCCGGCAAGGTGATGCGTCCCAGGCCATCATCCAAGAGCGTCGCGCCCTGGCCGTTCGCGAACAGTTGCCCGATCCCGCCGACCGAGCCATCTCGCACAACAACCTGGCGAACTACCTGGAACGCCAGGGCACCGCGCCCGGACCCGCCGAATCGGCGCGCCATCAGCTTGCCGACTTGATCTACTGCCTCGTCGCCGGGCTGGGCCAATCCCTCCAGACCTCACTCCGGAACTACGCCATTCGTTTTCGCCGCGCCCGCGCCGCCGGCACTGAGTTGGGCGTGCCCCGCGTGGCGGAGTTGCTCGCCGACCCCGCCTTCCACCCGCTCGACTCATGGCTTTGCCAGCGCCAGGTGAACCCGGCCGAATTGCAAATGGCCGTGGACCAGTTCCTCGAACAGGCGCGCCAGGCAGCCGCCGGATGACGACCCATGCAGACACTCACCGAACTCGTTAACCAACTCGAAGCCGCTGTCCGCGCCCGCGACCGTGCGCGAGCCATCGAACTGGCCCGGCAGATCGAACAACGCCTGGTGCGGGAGCATCACGAGCAGGCCGCCATCGAAATGCGCGTACGCGCACTGATGGCGGAACTGAATCGACCCGGCCCTTCCCCCGTGCTCCTCGACCCACTCGACCTCCGGGCCGAGCGTGGCACGAGCGAGGCTGAGCCCGGTAGCGTGGTCTTTCCGGTCTGGTTCGGCACGAACCGCAAGCCGCACCCGCGCGGCAACGGCTTCTCGGGCGATCGCCATGATCGCATCGCCCGCGGCCGGGTGGAGGTGTACGTCCCGGAGGCGCACCGGTTTGGCCAGACGGGGACCGCTTTCTGGAAGAAGCTGCTGCGATTCGATCTCCGCGACGACAGACTCCGCGTGCAACACATCGAGCCGCAGCAGCGGGATGCATTCTTTTCGGAAATCCAGGCGGCCACCCGGGCCGCGCGCGAGAACGGCGAGGCGCCGCACGCACTGTTCTTCCTGCATGGCTTCAACGTGACGTTCGAGGACGCGGCCATCCGCGCCGCCCAGATTGGATTCGACCTCAAGGTGCCAGGCGCGACGGCGTTCTTCAGTTGGCCCTCGCGCGGCAGCGTCACCGCCTACCCCGCCGACGAAGCGAGCATCGAGGGGAGCGAGCAGGCGATCACGGATTTTCTGGTGGACTTCACCCAAAACTGCGGCGCCGGCAAGGTGCACGTGATCGCGCACAGCATGGGCAACCGCGGGCTGCTTCGCGCCTTGCAACGCATCGCCGCCAATGCCGAGACGCGGGGCAAGGTGAAGTTCGACCAGGTCCTTCTCGCCGCGCCGGACGTGGACCGCGACCTGTTCCTGAACCTTGCCCGGCTCTACCCAGAGCACGCCGAGCGAACCACCCTGTACGCCTCGGACGTCGACCTGCCGGTCCATCTCTCCGCAAAACTGCACGAAGCGCCCCGCGCCGGCTACTACGCCCCCTATACGGTCGCGCCAGGCGTCGATACCGTGGCAGTCCCCGACTTCGATATCGACCTGCTTGGCCACTCCTACTTTGCCCAAGCCGAAGCGCTATTGCACGACATGTACGACCTCATCCGCCACGGAGCCCCTCCTGCCATGCGGCAGCGCCTTTCACCCACCGTGGACGGAGGCGCCTCCTTTTGGAAGCTGAGGAGGTGAATGGCGCCTGCGGATCGAGAACGCGGCCGCCCGGGCCGGCGCCGGCCACTGCCGTCGTACTTTCGCGCTATCAGTTTCCGATGCCAGGCAGCAGCATTTCCGGCGTGACGATGGTAGCGACTTCGGCGAGGATGCGCCGCCCCAGTAGCTTCGCCTTTGCTGCCAGGTGGCGGCGCTGGTCATCGCTCAAACGAGGCAGTGTCCGCCCAACTGCTCGCGCAGGACGCGATTCTCCCCGCGAAGGTAATCGATCCGGCAACCGCGATCAGCAAGAACCGAAACTGGCCCAGGGGCTTCAACATCGGATTTGCCGCGCGGCTGGACTGGAAAAGCGGACTGCGGCTCAAGGAATGAGATTGGTCAGAAAAACTGGTGCCTCCTGGGAATCACAGCCGAGCGTGCCACATGGAGGGCCGGAGCCGTCTCAGAATTTGCGGCTATCGAGCCGGGCAAGCCAAACAAAAAAATAGGGAAACAGTGCGGTGGTGGCGAGAATTCAGAATTGCCTCCCCAGGCCGGACTCGAACCCACCACCCTTCCGTCCGCCAGCCTACCGGTTCCCCCCCCCGGTTCCGCGCGTCCAGCCCCTTCCGTAGCGGGGCGAAGGAACAAGAGTATGGCGGAGCGGGAAGAACTCGATTGCCGAAGACCGAAGGCTAGCGGATAGGACTGGATCTCAAGGGGAGAGCAACCGGAGGTCCACGTCTCTGAACTGCTCAAAGCCCTTGTCGACGGTGGTCAACCCCATTTCCCCGGCGATGGAAAACGCCGCCAGATATGCGTCTCCCACGAGCTTGTTGGTGGGTGTCGCGTACCTCAACAGTTTCGGAAATACGGCATCAACCAGAGGCGGCTCCGCCATGAACTCCAGCCGCTCGTCCTCCATCAGATCGGCGATCAGGTCCCATGCCGCCGAAGCGGAAACGGCATAGTTCCCCATGATCGTCCGGTTCCCCAGCAGACGCACCAACGCCAACTGCACGAACCGGCAGAGGACCGCCTCTCCCGGCGCCAGCCCGTCGAACCAGCGCAACGCCAGATCGTGGTGCGCGTGGTGGCGCACCAGCAGCGCCAACAGGACGTTTACGTCAGCCAAACATCGCTTCATCGATTTGCTCCCGCGTCAGTGCCTTCATGCCAGGCGCGTGGGCATCTCCGATAGCGGGCGGCGCCTTTCGAAACTTCCGCTTCTCCGGAGCCAGCCTGGACTGGACGGCTTCAATGAAGAACTGGCGGAGTGAGATCCCGTTGACGGCGGCATTGTTTCTTGCCAGCGTCAGCAATTCATCGGGAAGCTCGATGGTAGTCCTCATATGCCATAATTATGCCATAAACCGGCGAGGGGATGGCGAGGGGGGGTGCCAACTTGAGGCACCCTGCGCCCACGCCCCCTACCGCCCGCGCCAGATCTCTTGCAGGCGGCGGATGGCAGAGGCCGGGGCGGACGCCTGGTTCACCGCCCGTACCACGCAGAAGTTCGCCGCGCCGTGGCGCAGCACCTCCGCCAGGTTGCCGGCGTCGATGCCGCCGATGGCCACCGCGGTCAGCGGCGAACCGCGGATGATGCGGCCCATGCGCTCCACCCCCAGCACGGGGTCCGGACGCTCCTTGGTGGGAGTGGGGAACACCGGGCCCACGCCGATGTAATCCGGCGCCAACTCCCGCGCGCGCGCTTCCTGCTCCTCGTTGTGCGTCGAGAGGCCGAATAGCTTGCCCGCCACCGGCCAGCGCTTCCGCGCTTCCGCGAGGCTCAGGTCGTCCTGGCCCAGGTGGACGCCGTCGGCGCCGGCCTCGCGCGCCACCTCCACATCGTCGTTGACGATGAAACGCGTGCCGCTCCCCGCCGCCATGCGCCGCAGACGCCGCGCCATTTCGAGCGTTTCGTCCGGCGGACGCCCCTTCATGCGCAGTTGCAGATACTTCACGCCGGCCTCGATGGCCGCCGCAGCGGTACGCTCATACCCCGCGGCGGGCTCCGTGAGCACCAGGTAGAGGCCGAAGACTTCAGGCATGGCCCGTCCGGTAAACGGCGTCCCAGTTCTTGAAGACGGGCTGCAGTCCCTTGGCGCGCAGCATGGCGCAGAATTCGTCCACGCCGCGGTGGTCTTCGATCTCGAACTGCGCGGAGGAGGACGCGGCGTCCGCGGCGTACCCTCCCACGGTGGTGCGGCTGGCGACGCTCATCTTGGAGATCCCCACGCCGGCCATTCCGTCGCGGAAGCGCGGGCTCTCGCGCGTCGAGAGGACCAGCGGCGTCTCCGGCATGGCGATGCGGAATGCGAAGACGATCTGCGCCAGCCCCCTCTCGCTCACCGGGAAATCGACGGCGTAGTCTCCCGATTGCGGCCGCACGCGCGGAAACGCAATGGCCACGCCGCCCGCCCAGAACCGCCGCCGCAACCAGGCGGCGTGGCAGAACAGGCGGAGCACGTCTTCGAGCGGTTCGCCCAACCCCAACAGCACGCCCAATCCAACCGAGCGCATGCCGCCCTCGAGCGCCCGCGCCGGCGCATCCAGACGCCACGAGTAATCGGCCTTGGGGCCCGAGGTGTGCAACAGCGCGTAGCGTGCCGGGTCGTAAGTCTCCTGGTACAGCGTGACCGCAGTGCATCCGGCCGCGGCCAGTCCGGCATACTCGCTCACTGACATGGCGAACACTTCGGCGCTGACGGTGGGAAACTGCGAGGCCAGGCTTTCGACGGCGCCGCGCACGAAATCGTAGCCCGCGGTGGCCAGCCGGTCCCCGGTGAGCGCCAGGACCTCTTCCAGACCCAGGCGTTTGAGCGCGGCGCTTTCCGCCCCCAGTTCGCCGGGAGCCAGCTTGTGCCGCCGGACCTTGCGGTCGCTCGCGAAACCGCAGTAGGCGCACCGCGCCGGGCAGTAATTCGAAAGGTACAGCGGCGCGTACAGGCTTATGGTGCAGCCGAAGTGGCGGCGGGTGAGAGCCTGCGCCCGCGCGGCCAGGGTCTCCAGTTCCCCCGCGGCGGCGTCCGACAGCAGAATGGCGAACTCGCGGACGCCGGGGTTGGCCGCCGCCACTGCCTGCGCCACCATGCCGCGGTCCGCCCGGCGCGCCAGGTCCAACCAGGGGGAGACGTCCAGCCAGGCGGGCAGCAGCGAGGTCACCAGGCCGCTCCCGAGCCCGCTCACGAACCCGCCCCCGTTCCCCCCAAGAACGCCGTCAGGGGCTCGGCGGGGCTGGTGGGGACCGCGGTTTCGCTGCGGGGCATCAGGCCGGCTCTGCGCGCCTGCCTGCCGGCCTCGACCGCCATGGCGAACGCCCCGGCCATGAGCGCGGGGTTCTCCGCCGCGGCGATGGCGCTGTTGACCAGCACGGCGTCTCCCCCCATCTCCATCACCGCGGCCGCTTCCGAGGGCGAGCGCAGGCCGGCGTCCACGATTACCGGAACGCCGGCATCGCGAACGATCACCTGGAGCATGGCAAGCGTCGCCAGACCTTGGCCGCTGCCGATGGCGCTTCCC
>Ga0182021_10008579_pt1 | contig 12098 bp, 10 predicted proteins | sample 612E3MmetaG_FD_120493 | JGI IMG/M metagenome (GOLD analysis project Ga0182021, IMG submission 120493) | Permafrost microbial communities from Stordalen Mire, Sweden - 612E3M metaG (Illumina Assembly) | ecosystem: Environmental > Terrestrial > Soil > Wetlands > Permafrost | place: Sweden...
AGGATCTCAACGCTCCCGGCCGTCCCGCGGTTGGGAGATTGTCCGACCTCCTCCGCGGCACGGGAGCGTCGGCGGGCGTCCGGCTGAACGACCGCGTCTTCGGCGTGTATAAATTCACCGTGGACCAGGCGGCGGTCGGAAACCAGGTTTACCTTCACGACGAGGTCCAGATCGTGGGGCGTCTTGTCGGGAACATATATATGAAGTTCTCCAGCGAACTCGACGCCCGGTCGTTTTTGGGACAGCCCCCCAACCGGCAGGTCCTTCTCGAGCGCCAATGGCGGTTCGGCTTGCCCCGGCGGAAACCGAAAGTTTCCGTCGCGCCGTCCGAAACGCCCTGACACATTTCGGCAGTCCCCGTCGTCCAACCGGGTGACCCGTCTTCCGCCCGGACGTCCGACGTAATTCAAATCGATAGGTTCTGAGGCGTCATGAAACGACTTTTTTCGACCTTTCTGTTGTCCGCAGCGGGACTCAGCCTCCTCGCGGTTCCCGCGGCGGCCAAACCCAAGGCGCCGCCGCCGGCGGACGCCGTGTTCGTGGGCGACGTGGGCGTCCAGGGGAACCGGTTCGTAAAACCCAAGACCGTCTTGTCGAAGGTGAAGGTCCACAAGAACGACGTGATTATCGACCCGACTTTCCGCGGGGACGTGGACCGGTTGCTGGAGTCCGGCCTTTTCGACGACGTCGAGGTGTCCTTGGAGGACATGCCTGAGGCCCTGGACGCCCAGGGCAAGCCCAAGAAACGGGTCGTTTTCGTCGTTCAGGAGAGGCCCGTCATCCGCCGGGTGGATTTCAAGGGGAACAAGCAGCTCTCCGCGTCCAAGTTCAGGGACGATCTCACGTCCAAGTCGGATGAGCCCTTCGACAAGTTTAAGGCCGCTCAAGACTCCCAGAAGATCGTCTCCAAATACCGCGACGAGGGTTTTGCGGACGCCTCCGTAGAGACCTACACCTCCCGGTCCCCGGGTACCAACAAGATCATCCTCACCTTTTTCATCGTTGAGGGGCGGCGCGTCATCATCCGGCAGGTTGATTTCCAGGGGAACTCCTCCTATTCCGTGAAAAAGCTCCGCCGCGTGTTCAAGAAGATCCGGCGGAAGAAACCATTTAAGGAAGACGAGCTGAAGGACGACATGGAAGCCCTGGAGAAGTTCTACAAGAATCACGGTTACATGAAAGTCTTCGTGGGCGATCCCCGCCGGGAGTTCTCCGTGAATCGCTCGTCGGTCTCCCTGACCTTCCCCCTCGTGGAGGGACGGCGCTACCGGGTGGGTGACTTTTCCTTCTCCGGTGCCACCGTCTACAAGGAGAAAGATCTGCGCAAGGCCGTCGTCTTCAAAAAGGACCAACTCTACAGCCAGGACAAGATGGACGAAAGCCGGCAGAATCTCACGGACCTCTACTCGGACAAGGGCTACCTTCGCGCCGAGTTCGGGTCGACGGAAACGGCCCGCGATCTCCCGGACGGGACAAGCCGCGTGGATTACCATTTCGACATCGTGGAGAGTTCCATCGTCTACGTGGACCGCATTTACGTGGACGGCAACACCTACACGAAGGAAAAGGTCATCCGGCGCGAGGTGCTCCTGAAAGAGGGGGACATCTTCTCCTCGGGGAAACTCCGGCGGTCCGTCGAGAAGATCTACAACCTGGGATTCCTGGACGACGTGCAGGTGGACGTTCAGCAGCCGCGCTCGGCCACCAAAGCCGACGTCGTGTTCAGCGTGACGGAGGGAAAGCCCGGCGTCCTCTCCGCGGGGGCGGGGTACTCCAGCCTGGACAAGCTGGTCGGAAACCTCTCCGTCCAGCACTCCAACCTCTTCGGTACGGGGCAGAGGGCGAGCGTGTCCTGGGAATTCGGCGCCCGCCGGCAGAGCTACGACGTGGGCTGGACCGACCCGTGGTTCATGGACAAACCGATGAGTTTCGGCGTGGACGTTTTCGACGTGGACCGAAGGCTGATCGCCCGGGGGCCTTTTTACGATCCCGTCACTCGGGTGGTGTTCTCCTCGACCTCTTATCAGAACGATACGGGTTACACGTATACCCGTCGGGGATTTTCGTTGAGCCTCGGGCCCCGGCTGACGGACCATCTGTCCCTGTATCACGCCTATACATTCGAGAGGCTGCTGACCCACGATGTGGACCCGTTCTTCGCCAACCATCCGGACCCCTTGTATCAGATCGTCGGGCGGGACGACATCAAGTCCTCCATCACCAACGCCATTAGCTACGATACGCGGGACTACTATTTGGACGCATCGCGGGGCGGGCGGCACTCCCTGAGCGTGGAGGTGGCGGGCGGTCCGTTGAAATTGGGGCCGCCGTCCAAGAACGTGACCTTTTACAAGCCGGAAGTCTCCAGCGCCCTCTATTTCCCGACTTTCTGGAAGTTCGTTTTCACCGTTTCGGGCCGGATCAGTTTCATCCGGGAGTTCGAGGGATACTCCCTGGAGCCTCAATCCGCCGAGCGGTTCTTGATCGGCGGGGTGGACACGGTGAGGGGCTACCGGATGGGGAACGTCGGGGCGGCCTACGGGCGCTCCATGATGGTCTACAACGCCGAGTACAAGTTCCCCATCGTCCAGGAAAAGAAGAAGACGATCCTTCAGGGAGCCTTCTTCGCCGACGCCGGAGGGGCCTGGGATCGGGGTGAATCGAATAACTCCTTCCGCCACATGAACTGGCAGATCGGGAACCGGTCTTCCCAAATGCGCGCCTCCTGGGGGTTCGGCATTCGGTTCAAAACCCCCGTCTTCCCCATCCGGCTGGACTACGCCTTCCCCCTCAGCAGGGCCCGTCCGGGCGAATCGTTCGAGCGGTTCAACTTCACCATCGGCAGTATCTTTTAGTTATAAACTTCGTATTTCTCGCAATGGTGTTGCGTTTCCTTCTTGGTTTTTGTATCCTTTTTTCAAGTGGCTGAAGTCGGGGCCACTTTTTTTATTTTTCTTGGGAATGAAGTGGACATCATTAAAGACGTCGAAGCTCTGATCGCCCCTCTCCTCGCGGAATCGGGGGTGGAGTTGGTGGACGTCGAATGGCGCCGGGAGGCCGCGGGCTGGATGCTCCGGATCCTCCTGGACAAACCGGGCGGGATCGGCGTGGAGGACTGCGCGGCCTGGAGCGGACGCTTCGGCGAGGCGGTGGAGGGGGCGGGGGTGATCGGGCCTTCCTATTCGATGGAAGTGTCGTCTCCCGGGCTGGATCGCCCGCTGAAGAAGAGGGATGATTTTGAAAGGCGCCTCGGTCGCGGCGTCATCGTCAAGACCTTGCAGCCCCTGAACAACCAACGAAATTTCCGGGGAAAGATGGTGTCGTTGGAAGCGGACGTGTTGAGAATCCTGGACCGGACGTCGGGCCTTGTGGACCTTCCCCTGGATGGGATACAGCGGGCCCGGTTGGACCCCGAAGAATAAAGAGGACAAAGGAAAATGGCGCAAATCAACAAAGGCGAGCTTATCCCGATCATGGAGCAGATCGAGCGGGACAAGGGGATCAAGAAAGAAGAGATCCTCCACATGATCGAGCAGGCCCTGGTGTCCGCGTATCGAAAGCACGCGGGCATGCAGGTGAACGTGGAAGCCATCGTGGACGCCGACGCCGGACAGATCCGGGCCTACGTCGTGAAGACCCTCGTGGAGACGGTGACCAACCCCGCCGTCGAGATCACCGCCGCCGACGCCAAGCGTTTCCGGGGCGGCGTCCTGACGGAGACCGAGCTGCGGATCCCCGTGGACGCCGAGGAGTTCGCCCGGATCGCCGCTCAGACGGCCAAGCAGGTCCTCATCCAAAAATTTCGCGAAACCGAGCGGGAGAGCGTGTACGCCGAGTACAAGCCCAAAGAAGGGCTGCTTGTCAACGGGCAAGTGCTTCGTTTCGCCAATCGCAACATTATCGTGGACCTGGGTCGGGCTGAGGCGATCCTGCCGCCCCGCGAGCAGGTACGACGCGAACGGTGGATTATCGGCGACCGCGTCCGGGCCGTCATTTTGAAAGTTGAGAAGGGGCCCCGGGGCCCCGAGGTCATCCTCTCCCGGGCGGCGCCCGACTTCGTCAAGAAGCTTTTCGAGCAGGAAGTCCCCGAGATTTACGAGAAGACCGTGGACGTCGTGGAAGTCGCGCGGGAACCGGGTCTGCGGTCCAAGGTCGTGGTCAAAAGCCACAACCCCAAGGTGGACCCCGTCGGGGCCTGCGTGGGCGTGAAGGGGTCCCGGGTGCGGCCCATCATCAACGAACTCCAAGGGGAGCGTATTGATTTGGTGACATGGACCAACGAGTCGGCCGCTTTCATCGCCAACGCCCTTTCTCCCGCCAAGACCCTTTCGGTGCAGATTCTAAGCCACGAGGAGAAGCGGGCCGAGGTGCTGGTGGCCGACGATCAGCTGTCTCTGGCCATCGGGAAGGGCGGTCAGAACGTGCGCCTCGCGGCCAAGTTGACCGGCTGGCAAATCGATGTGCGCTCCACCACGCAGAAGAAAGAGGCCGCCGCCGCGGTTTTCGCCGCGCACGTGGAGGACCTTTCGCAGTTGGAGGGGGTGGGGGAAAAGACGGCGGAAGTCCTGCAAAAAGGCGGATGGGGAGATATGGATCGTCTGGCCCAGGCCAAAATCGAGGATTTGACGACGCTCACCGGCATCGGCGAGAAGACGGCGGAAAAGATCATCGAGTCGGCCAAAGCCGCCGTGGCCGCCCGTTCCACCCAAGCCGAGACGCCTGCGGAGGCGTCGCCGGCGCCGGAAGCCGCGGCGCCGTCGGAGGAACCGCCGGCCGAAGCCGCGCTGGCGGAAGCCGCGGCGAACGGGGCGCCGTCGTCGCCGGAACTCGCCCCGGAGACCGCGCCGGGCGCGGAATCGCCGGCCGAGCCTGCCGCGCAGGAAACGCCGAAAAGCGAGTGACCTTTTCATGACCGATAAGGAAAAAAAGCCCAAGAAGACGTCCAAAGCCGCCGAAGACGCGGGCGAGAAACCGGCGAAGAATAAAGCCGCCGCGCCCAAGAAGACGGTGAAGAAATCGGCGGCGGAGGGGGACGCTTCCAAGGGCAAGAAGGCCCCTCCTAAGAAGCATCGCGAGGAGGAAGAGGAAGAGCCTCGGGCCTTTTCGTTGAAGGAGGCTCTGGCCCTCGGCGCGCCTCCCACCCGCTTTCCACCGGCCCCCACGGTGATGCCTCCGCCGGCCAAGATCTCGCCTGTCGTTGAGAAACACTCGATTCCAACGCCTCCGCTTCCGTCGGCGCCGCCCAAAGCGGTTGCTCCGGCTCCGGCGACGCCGCCCGCGCCGGTCCGCGCGGAGGCCGCCCGTTCTCCCGCCCAAGCCGTCGCCCCGGCGGTGAAACCGGCGCCGCCCGCCAAGCTCCCGGCCCCCAAGCCCATTTCCGCTCCACCCCCCAAGCCGCCCGTTCCGGCCGCGAGGCCTCCCGCGCCGCGGCCTTTCCACCCTAGGCCGGCCGCCCCCAAGTCGCAGCCGCCGGCGCCGCCGCCCCCGAGGCCCGTCGCGCCCAAGCCTTCGGCGCCCGCGCCTGTGGTCCCGGCGATCCCGGAGGGACCTCGGGGAATGATCACGATCCAGGACGGACTCACCGTCAAGGAGCTGTCGGGGAAGATGGAGATCAAACTTCCCGACGTCCTAAAGAAACTGCTTCAACTGGGCGTCGTGGCCAACCTGAACCAGCGGCTGGATTTGGACACCGCGACCCTCGTCGCGGACGCTTTCCACTTCGATGTGAAGACGGAATCCCTGATTTCCGACGAGATCTTGTCGGGCCCGCCCGACCCGGCGGAGAAGTTGAAGCCCCGGCCTCCCGTCGTCACCGTCATGGGCCACGTGGATCATGGGAAGACCTCCCTTTTGGACGCGATTCGCTCCGCCCGCGTCGCGGAAAAGGAAGCCGGGGGCATTACCCAGCACATCGGGGCCTACCAGGTGGCGACGCCCAAGGGGAACATCACCTTCTTGGATACGCCGGGCCACGAGGCGTTCACCGCCATGCGGGCCCGCGGCGCCCAGGCGACGGATTTGGTCGTTCTCGTCGTGGCCGCCGACGACGGGGTCATGCCCCAGACCGTGGAGGCCCTGAACCACGCCAAGGCGGCGGGGGTCCCCATCGTCGTGGCCATCAACAAGTGCGACCTGCCGACCGCCAACCCGCAAAAGATCAAGCAAGAGCTGGCCCAGCACAACTTGCTTCCCGAGGAGTGGGGTGGAAAGACGGTGATGGTGGAGGTGTCGGCGCGGCAAAAGACGAATTTGGACACTCTCCTGGAAATGATCCTTCTCGAGTCGGAGATTTTGGAACTGAAGGCCAACCCGGATCGCCCCGCCCGGGCCGTCGTCATCGAGGCCCGGCTGGACCCGCGCCGCGGCCCGGTCGCCACGGTGCTGGTTCAAAAAGGGACCTTGAGAGTGAGCGACTCCTTCGTGTGCGGAACAACCCACGGGAAGGTCCGCGCCCTCTTGGATGCTCGGGGACAGCGGGTCAAGGAAGCCGGCCCGGCCACGCCGATCGAGATTTTGGGCCTACGCGGCACGCCCCAGGCGGGAGATACCCTGGTGGTCCTTCCGTCCGACAAAGACGCGCGGGAGATCGCCGATCGCCGCTCGATGGCGGCCGCTTCCGAGGCCCGGTCCCACAGGAAGCACATGACATTGGAGGCTCTCCACGAGGAGGCTGCCGCCGGCAAGGTGAAGTCGCTCCCTCTTATTCTCAAGGCGGACGTGCAGGGGTCGGTGGAGGCCATCCGTGATTCGTTGGAAAAGCTTCCCTCGGACAAGATCAGCCTCCGCGTCATCCACGCGGGCGTGGGCGGGATCACGACTTCGGACGTCGTCCTGGCCGACGCCTCCGACGCGGTCATCCTGGGTTTCAACGTCCGACCGGACCCTTCCTCGGAGGACCTGGCCCGGCGGGACGGCGTCGAGATCAAGACCTATCGGATCATCTACGACATGATCAACGACGTGAAGGCCGCGATGGAAGGGTTGTTGGAGCCCGTTGAAAAAGAGGTGACGGTGGGTTGGGCCGAGGTGCGGCAGGTGTTCAAGTCGCCCAAGGTCGGCGCCGTCGCCGGGTGCACGGTGACGGGCGGCAAGGTCGTGCGCACCGGGAAGGTGCGTTTACTCCGGAACGGCGCCATCGTGTACGACGGCCCCATGGGTTCCCTTCGGCGCTTCAAGGACGACGTCCGCGAGGTGGACAAGGGTTTTGAGTGCGGGTTGTCGCTGGACAATTTTCAGGACATCAAGGTCGGCGACCGGATCGAGGCGTACGTCGTCGAGCAAGAAACCGCCAAGCTTTAAAGCAAGGGGACGCGAAAGCAAGGGGACGTACCTAACTAAGTAACTAACTTTCCAATGTTTTTGAATAAGGTGAGTTAGTTACTTAGTTAGGTACGTCCCCTAAAACGTCCCCTACAAATATTATGTCCCGACGAATGAAACGCGTCAATGAGCTTCTCCTCCGCGAGATTTCCCGCGTCGTCACCGAACGCCAGCACCCGGACGTCGGCTTCATCACGTTCCTGGGGGTGGAAACCACGGATGACCTGATGGAAGCCAAAGTGTTCTACTCCGTCCTCGGTACCGAGGATGAGAAGCGCCGCACCGCCGCCGCCCTGGAATCCATGCGCCACGAATTGTTGGTTTCCATGCGGAGGCTCGAGTCCTTGAAGTACATCCCGCACCTCCATTTCCTCTACGACGACACCCCGGCCCGCGCCGCGCGCATCCACGAGACCCTGGACCTCATTCATCAGGAGCCTCCGCTTCCTCCCTCGCCCGACGTGCCGGTGCCCGAAACGCCTCCCCATGCTCCCGGCCTCGAAACGGAATAAGATCCTCGACGACATTTTGAAGATCGTCCGCCGCGGGCGGACCTTCCTCCTCTCCGGACACGACAAGCCCGATGGAGACACCGTGGGATGCGAGCTGGCCTTCGCGGGTCTGCTCCGGAAGCTGGGCAAAAAGGTCCGCATCGTGAACGCCGATCCGGTGCCGACGTCCTTGCTCTTCCTGCCCGGGGCCGGCCGCATCGAGACGTCGCCCCGCGTGAAGGGGTTCTACGACGTGGCCGTTATTTTTGAATGTTCGGGGCCCGACCGGATGGGGAACATCCTCGACTTGGACCGCCAGGCGGGGGTCGTCGTCAACATCGACCACCACCGCCATCACGGCCGGTTCGGGGACGTGAACCTCGTGGACCCGGACGCCTCCTCCAATTCGGAACAGGTGTTCGGTCTTTTCGAGCGGGCCGGGATCCGGATGTCGCGGAAGGAAGCCGTCGCCCTCTACGTGGGCTTGGTCACCGACACGGGCCGTTTCCAGCAGGGGAATACGAACCCCGTCAGCCACCGGGTGGCCGCGGAGCTCTTGGAGGCGGGCGTGAACGTTCCGGAAGTGTCCCGGAGCCTCTACGGCTATGCTTCCCCGGGGTCCGTCAAGATCTTGAGCCGCGCCCTGGGATCCTTGCGCCTGCTGGCCGGCGGCCGCGTGGCGCTCATGACCCTTTCGGATCGGGACTTCCGCCGGGCGGGAGCCGTCCTGGAGGACGTGGACGAAGTGTCCGGGCAGGGGATCCTCCTGCCGTCGGTGGAAGTCGGCGTGTTCGTGCGGCCCTCCGGCGAGCCGGGGCAAGCCCGAGTCAGCTTTCGCGGGAAAGGGGGGGTCGACCTTTGCCGTATCGCCGTTGATTTGGGGGGCGGGGGCCACAAGAACGCCGCCGGCTGCACTCTCCCGGGGAACGTCCCGGCGGTCGCCCGGCGCGTGACCCGGGCCGTCCTGGCGGCGCTTTCAAAAGCAAGAAAGTCGAGGCTAGAGACTAGAGGCTAGAGGCTGGGTCAATAATGATTTTGCCGGTGTGCGCGATATGAGCCTATTCCCTTATGAGCCCTCGGGGCTTTTCCTCGTGGATAAGCCCGCCGGCCCCACGTCCCACGATGCCGTGGCCTGGGCCCGCCGGGTCTTCGACACGCCGAACGTCGGCCATTGCGGGACGCTGGACCCGGCGGCCACCGGCCTGCTCCTCATGGTCGTTGGAGAAAGTTTGAAACTTCAGAACCGTTTCACCGCTGAAACCAAAACGTACCGCGGGACCTTTCGCCTGGGCCTGAGGACCGACACCGACGATCTCACCGGCCGGCCGATCGGCGATCCCGTCTCCGACCTGTCCGCCGTCTCCGAGGCGCGGCTCAAAGAAGAGTTTTCCCGGTTCACCGGGACGTTCGAGCAGAAAGTGCCCCTCTACTCCGCCGTCAAGGTCAAGGGCCGCAAGCTCTATGAGTGGGCCCGAAAGGGCGTCGCCGTGGAATTGCCGGTCAAGACCGTCACCATTTCGCGGTTCGATCTTCTCCGTTTCGTCCCGCCGGAGGCCGAATTCCTCCTCGTCTGCTCCAAGGGGACCTATGCCCGATCTCTCGCCCGGGACGTGGGCGAGGTTCTGGGGACGGGCGGCGTCCTCTCCTCCCTCTGCCGGGAGGCCATCGGGCCCTTCCGTCGGGAGAAATCCTACGTCTGGAAGGGGGAGCGGGACTATCGCCGCGAGGATGTTTTGAAGGCCTTCGTGCCCCATCATGACCTGCTGGAAAGCGCGAAGGCCGAAGCGCTAAGGTGACCCTGGGCCCGCTCATGACGAGTCCCTCGCGCCGCGCCCTCCGCGCCGCGCGACGGGCGGGCGAAGTCGTCCTCGCAATGGGAACGTTCGACGGCGTCCATCGGGGGCACCGGGCCATATTGCAGAAAGCCTCGGCCCGCGCGAGGGCCTTGGGAATTCCGAGCCTCGCCATGACCTTCCGGCGCCCGCCGCGCGAGTTGTTCTTCCCTTCGGTCGGCCCTTCGCTCCTGACTCTTCCCCATGAAAAGCGTTTCCTCATCCAGGACTTCGGCGTGGACGGCATGGAAGAGCTTTCGTTCGGACGGCGCCTGGCGCGTTTGTCCGCCGAGGACTTCTTCGGCCTCTACGTCCTGGACCGGTGGGGGGCCAGGGAGATCGTCATCGGGTACAACTTTCGTTTCGGGCGGGACCGCGCCGGGGACGCCGCCTTGCTGGCGACTTTGGGGGCTCCGCGCGGGATTCCCGTCCACATCGTCTCTCCCGTGACCTACGGAGGGTCCGCCGTCTCCTCGGGGATCATTCGCCGCCTCTTGGGAGCGGGCGAATTAACCGGGGCCAACGCGCTCCTGGGCTACGACTATCTCGTGGTTGCCCCCGTTGTCCGGGGGGACGGCCTTGGGGCGGAGTTGGGTTTTCCGACCGCGAACCTGGACACGCCGTCCGAGAAGATCCTGCCTCCCGGGGTTTACGCCGTCCGGATACGTCTTCCCGACGGCCGGGAAAAAGGCGGGATGGCGAACGTGGGAACCCGGCCCACGCTCGGGAACTCGGGCGCCCGTCCTCGCGCCGAAGTGCATGTTTTCCGTTTTCGCGGAAATCTCGTCGGGAAGGAACTGACTGTTTCCTTCGTGAAAAAAATCCGGGAAGAACGCCGGTTCGCCTCTCTCGATCTTCTTCGCCGCCGCCTGGCCCTGGACGCCCGGGCCGCCCGCTCTGTCCTGTAAAGATCCCCATTTCCATCTATAATGAAAGCATGAAGTGCGGATTTGTCTGCCTCGCTCTGTGCTTGAGCGCATTCTGCAAAGCCGAGGATACGGCCGGTCTTCCGGCGGGTTTCCGAGAAGACCGGGTCGTTGAGACCGATCATTTCCGCATCTACCACGAGGCTGCCTACGCTCCGGTGGGGATCACGGGGGTCTTGGAGGGGCTTCGCGCCAAGCTCCTGCTGGACCTTCAGGACTTGGCTCCCTGGGCGGCCCGGGAGAAGATCGCGGTTTTCGTTTACTCGGGAGAGGCCTCCTACGTCGAGAAGACCGGCGTGCCCGCCTGGGCGGCCGCTTTCGCCGATCCCGAAAAGCACCGGATCCACTGCTACGAGTCCCCGCATCTCCAGAGGGTTCTGGCGCATGAAATGGCCCACCTGTTCGTCGGCCCCTACTTCGCCGAAACGGGAAGTTCGCCCCCCTCGTGGCTGAACGAGGGGATCGCGAAGATGATGGAGTGGAACTACGGGCAGGAGGAAGACACGGCCCTCATGAACCATCGTTCCTTCGTGAGGAACGCTCCCCCGTTGTCGGAAGTCATCGCCTTCGACTATCACCATGAATCCACGTCGACCATGTTCCTCCCTGTTTGGTACGAGCAGTCGGCCAGCGTGACGGCATTCCTGTTGCATCGCCTGCCCCGGACCTCCTTCACGACGTTCTGCGACGCCCTGAGGCGCGGCGCGAAGACGGACGAAGCCCTGCGCCGGGCCTACGGAAACCAAGTTCCGGACGTCGCCGCGTTGGAACGCCTGTGGCGGGACAGCCTGTCGGAGAAATAGAATGAAGCCGTGGCGTCCACCCCAACACTAGTGTTGCGACTGGATAATTACGCACATAATGGTGGCCCCAGTCCGTGTCCCTTCGAGGCGCGAGGAGGGCGCGATGCGGGGCATCGTAACCGACGAGCAACGAAGGAGGGGCGCGGAATGGGGCCACCCCTTCCATTTCAAGTTCGCCGCGCTTCAGCGCGGCGACTCATAAAGGATGGGGCCGGGCGCTTTTGGGCGGCACCTTCGTCGCTCATCGGTTACAGGCCACCGGCCTGCGCCCTCTTCGCTCCTCGATGGCGCTCCAAAATCGCCCGGCCATTATATGCGTAATTATCCAGTCGCAACACTGGACACCCCTCTTCAATACCTGAAGGGCGTCGGCCCCCGCCGGGCCTCGCTCCTCAAGAAACTGGACCTCGTCACGGTCCGGAACCTCCTCCACCATTATCCCCGTGAACACGACGACCGGACTCGGCGAACGCCCGTCCGCGAGCTTTGTCCGGGCCCGTCCAAGAGCGTGCAGGGGCGGGTCGTCCTGTTCGACGTTGCGCCCTTGAACCGGCATCTTTCCCTCGGCACGGCCGTCCTCACCGATGGAGAGGGCTCCGTCCGGGCCCTCTGGTTTCGGCGGACCTCCTTCCGGTTCGACGTGTTCGCCTCGCTCAAGAAACGGCTGGCCCCGGGAACGGAGGTCATTGTCCACGGGCCGGCGGAGTGGGGCCGGGGCGGCCTCCA
>Ga0182021_10008580_pt1 | contig 12098 bp, 13 predicted proteins | sample 612E3MmetaG_FD_120493 | JGI IMG/M metagenome (GOLD analysis project Ga0182021, IMG submission 120493) | Permafrost microbial communities from Stordalen Mire, Sweden - 612E3M metaG (Illumina Assembly) | ecosystem: Environmental > Terrestrial > Soil > Wetlands > Permafrost | place: Sweden...
AGGGTCAGAACGCCATTGAGCAGTTCGACGAACGGATACTGCAGGGAAATATGGGCTCCACATCCCCGGCATTTTCCCCGCAGAAACAGGTAGCTCAGGACCGGAATATTGTCGTACCAGCGAATCTGGTAGGAACAGTGCGGGCAATGGGAGGGGGGAGACACAATTGATTCGTTCTTCGGCATGCGGCAGATGCAGACATTCAGAAACGAACCGACAACCATGCCGAATACACATGCGAAAAGAGGATAGATCACGGATGGTGTCATCAGTCGATACTTTCTGCTACATCAAGGGTTATTTGGGACTTGAGATACATCTCGACTTCCGCAGCGGTTGAAAAAGCAAAGCACCCTTCGGCAATCGCGGCGGCGCGTTCCAGAGTGCAGCGACGGAGGATCTGTTTTACCCGGAGGATTGACCCGGCCCCCATCGAAAGCTCATCAAAGCCAAGCCCGAGCAGAACCGGAAGGTAGAGCGGATCACCGGCCATTTCACCGCAGAGACAGGCGGGAATGCCGGCGCCGTGAGCGGCCTGAACAATCCGGCGCAGAGATCTCAGAATTGCAGGATGGAGCGGCTGGTACATGTGCGAGAGCTGTTCGTTGCTGCGGTCGATTGCCAGTGTGTACTGGATCAGGTCATTCGTGCCGACACTGAAAAAATCGAGTTCGCGGGCCAGCAGGTCGGCCAGGGTTACCGCCGCCGGTATTTCAATCATCACTCCGACCTGAACCATGCTGTCAAACGGGGTAGCAGAGGCGGTCAGTTCACGTTTGGCTTCTTCAAGAAGCTCTTTCGCTCTGCGGACCTCCTCCATTCCCGAAATCATCGGGAACATTATCCTGACCGGTCCGTCAGCACCGACCCGCAAAATTGCCCGCAGCTGCTTTTTGAATTCTTCCGGCATGCCTAGGGACAAACGGATCGCCCTCACACCGAGGGCCGGGTTTAGTTCCGCCACCTGATCCATTCCTTCAAGCAGTTTGTCGCCTCCGGCATCCAGAGTCCGGATGGTAAGTGGATGCGGTGCAACCGCCTGCAGCATTGTCCGGTACATTGCCAGCTGTTCTTCCTCATCCGGCATAGAGGGGCGGTTCATAAAGAGCATCTCGGTACGGTACAAACCGACACCACTTCCCCCGTGACCCAGCACAGAAGCGCCCTCTTCCGGTATCTCGACGTTGCCCCGCAGATGCATCAAATGGCCATCGAGCGTAACGGACGGCAGAGGGGCGGTTTTCAGAAGTTCATCTTCAACATATTCATAATGCTGCTTACGCCGCAACGACGACTGAAACGTTTCCTGATCCGGAGCAACAATCACCTCACCGGATAACCCGTCGACAATGACTGCGGCACCATCGAACAGAAGATCGGTTATCCCCTCAACGCCCATTACCGCCGGGAGATCAAGGGCGCGCGCAAGTATGGCCGTATGTGACGTGCGGCCGCCAATTTCAGTTATGATAGCGAGAACATTGGTACGATTGATCTGGAGCATGTCGGCAGGGGAGAGGTCATGCGCCGCGATGATAATCTGACCTTCATGCTGGGGAAACGGTTCGACCGTTTCACCGCTCATGCTGTGCAATACCCGCTCAATCACCGTCTCGACATCGCTGATCCGTTCACGGAGATACGGGTCATCAATACTGGCAAACGTTTCGCGGTAGCGGTGCAGGGTTCGTCGCAAGGCCCCTTCGGCATTAATCATACCGGTTCGGATGATCTCGGCTGTTTCAGAGACCAGACGTTCGTCAGCCAGAATCATCAGGTGGGTTTCAATAAAAAAGAGGTGGTCCTCACCACTTGTTTCAGCAAGGCGGGATTTGAGAACTTCAAGCTCGACACGGGTATCTTCGATCGCCCGGCCAAGTCGGTCTATTTCATGGATAACCGCTTCTGTGGGAATCGCATACTCGGGGACAACAGCCTGACGACGGTCAATAATGCGCATTCTCCCCATGGCAATCCCGGGCGAAGCCGCAATTCCGGGGAAGGACTGCATCTCATTCTTCTCCAAAACCATTGGCAATCAGATCGCTGATGGTCTGAAAAGCGTCGGTTTCATCAGCTCCGTCAACCGTCAGACGGACAGAAGAGCCCTTCGAGGCTGCCAGCATCATGATACCCATTATGCTTTTCCCGTTAACTTCCACATCATCACGGGCAAGCTTGACGTCAGAGCTGAAACGGCTGGAAGTCTTTACAAAAAGGGCTGAAGCACGCGCGTGTAATCCGAGTTTATTTATGATTAAAAAATCTTTTTGGAGCATAGATTCAGGTTTCCTTGCACAGCATGTTCACTTCAAGAAGCCTCTTCAAAATTCACTTCAATAAATCTCCGGCGACAATAATTCCTTCGCGACCAGTTCTATGCAGATCCGCCGCAAGTTCGGCGACCGGCATTCGTTCGCGGCGTGAGCAGAACTCAATCAGCATCGGCAGGTTCACCCCGGTCACAACTTCTATGCACCCTTCTTTTAAAAACGACATCGCCATATTGGATGGCGTTCCGCCAAAAAGATCGGTCATGATAATTGCCCCTCCGGACTTAACCGCCTCAACCGCGGCCACAACACGAGCCATGATAACATCGGCTCGTTCATCTGTAGCAACCTCAACGGTTGCGCACTGTTCGATGGGTCCAACAATCATTTCTGCCGACATTTTGAATGCGGTCGCCAGTCCGGCATGGGTAACGAGTAATAATCCTATCATTTAGGCCCCTTTTCAATATCCCTGTGCGTTATTCGCACTGCGGGCCACTTCTCCTGCAGGTACATTCCGGTGGCCTCCGCGATGGCAACAGAACGATGACGACCACCGGTACATCCAATAGAAATAGTCAAATATGATTTCCCTTCCTGGCGATATGCCGGCAACAGCATATCCAGAAGGGGAAAAAAGTGGTCAAAAAATTGTGCGGTAACGACATTATCAAGAACATGATCACGAACCGCATCGTCAAGCCCTGAACCGTCTTTCAATTCCTGCACAAAAAACGGGTTCGGGAGAAAGCGGACATCCATGATGATACTTGATTCAAGCGGCACACCGTACTTGTATCCGAACGACTGAACTTCGACCAGCAGCTTGTTTTCTTGTTCCTCACCCCTGATAATTCTCAGAATGATTTCCTTGAGCTGATGCACCGTAAATTCGGAGGTGTCAATAACTCTCGTCGCCATCTGTCTGAGGACGCTCAGGCGATCGCGTTCAATACGGATTGCTTCGACAACCGAACAGTGCTCATCAGCGGGATGGCGGCGACGTGTTTCAGAAAAACGCCTCACCAGGATGTCATCCAGAGCATCAAAGAAAAAAATCTCCACCGTGTGCCCGGCTTCTGAAATTTTGTGAAAAGCGCTTTCATACCCCTTGGAAAATTCACGGCCACGGATATCGGCAACCAGCACAATGCCTTTGAACGTCTCACCGGACTTTCCGATCAAATCGACAAAACGCTTGAACAGACGTACCGGCAGATTGTCAATACAGTAATACCCTTCATCTTCCAGAGCTCTGACTGCAGTGGATTTCCCGGAACCGGACATGCCGGTGATGACGATAATGCGCATACCCTACTCCACCTCATCCCCGAGAGGCCTGGCTTCGATACGTGCAAGGAGACGCTCCTGAAAATCGCGGGCCGAGTGATATCCCATCCCCTTAAGCAGATTATTCCGTGCGGCAACTTCAATAATTGAACCCAGATTGCGACCGGGTCTGACGGGAATAATGATATGCGGTATTTCAATGTTTAGAATTGTTACCGTACGGTCATCAACGCCAAGTCGATCATACTCATGGGTTTCATCCCAATCCACCAGTTCCAGCTGCAAATCAACGATTTTCTTGTCCCGGATCGCCGAGACCCCGTAAAGGTCCTTGATATTGATAATGCCAAGTCCCCGAATCTCCATCAGATACTGCAGTGACTCCTCCGCCTGTCCGATCAGCACCGCCGGCATCTTCTTCTTTATAAATACCATGTCGTCTGCAACCAGACGATGGCCGCGTATCACGAGATCGAGAGCGCATTCACTCTTGCCGATGCCGCTTTTCCCGGTGATAAGAACACCAACCCCCAGAACATCCATCAGAACGCCGTGCAGATGTGTCGTCGGCAACAGCCGTTCTTCAAGAAATTTGGTAATCAGTGAGATGAAGGTTGATGATTGATGGAAGGTAGCAAGTACCGGAATAGCACGGGAGTCAGCCAGATCGAGCAGGATCTGGGGCGGACGCAGATTCTTGGTTACGATGAAGCAGGATATCGGAAAGTTGCAGAGTGAATCAATATTCTCCGCTGCGACCCGGCTGTCAATCTGCTGAAGGTAGGATATTTCTGTATTGCCGAGCACCTGCAACCGGTCTGGATGCAGGTGCTCGGTGTAACCGGCCAGTGCCAGTCCGGGTTTCTGAATACGAGAGCTGGAAACGCGATGGATGAGCCCTTGTTTGCCGGCCAGGAGCGACAAACCAAGACCATATTCATTGTCAGCCAGCAGGTCTTGTATCGAGAGAGAAATACCGTCCATGATAATTGGTCGATCTAGGCGCGATGCGGTTCTATCAAACCGTAATTCCCGTCTTTACGACGATACAGGACATTGATTTCGTTGCTGTCGGCATCGGTAAACACAATAAAATCCTTGTGGAGAAGATCCATCTGCATGACAGCCTCTTCTACCGACATCGGCTTGGCGGTCTCAGTGGTTGTTTTGATTACGACTGAGTCGGTGCTGGCTTCAATGCTCTCGGCCGCAAAGATTTTCTTGGAGAGCTGACGGCCATGTTCATCACCATTCGGTTTATGAGCCTTAATCTTTTCCTTGTAGCGGACAAGCTGACGTTCAATCTTGTCGATGACCGCATCGATAGCGGCATACATGTCGTTAGTAGCCTCGGAAGCCTTTGTACTGACCCCTTTTGAGTTAATGACGATTTCCACGATGTGTCGGATCTTCTTTTCTACGGAAAAGTAGACCTGAACATTGATCGGGGCGTCAATATACTTCGTTACCCGCTCAAGCTTTTCTTCAGCATACGCCTTGAGGGCATCGCTCTGCTCCATGTGTCTGAATGTCATCGTTACCTGCATACAAGCCTCCTGTGTAATTGGTGCTGTGAAATGGACAACTGCCGAAACAGCAGTACGTCAAAAATGCCGTTTTCGTTCAGATGATGATCCCAAATTAAGCATTTCGCGATACTTGGTCACCGTGCGCCGGGCTATGTTCACCGTCTGCCCCGTCAGCAATTCGGCAATTTTCTGATCGGAAAGCGGTTTTTTGGGATTTTCTTTTTCAATGATCTCTTTGATTCTGTTTTTAACACTCTCGGAAGCGACAAAATCACCCTCGCTGGTCGAGAGGCCGCTGTTAAAGAAGTATTTCAACTCAAGTAGCCCCTGAGGCGTCTGCATGTATTTATTGGTGGTGACCCGGCTGATGGTTGATTCATGCATGCCGATATCTTCCGCAATATCCCTCAGCACCAATGGACGAAGGAACTCGATACCGCGATCAAAATATTCGCGCTGAAAGCGGATGATGCTTTTTGCAACCTTGTAGATGGTCCGCTGCCGCTGCTGGATACTCTTGATCAGCCAGGCAGCCGAACGCATCTTGTCGTTGATATAATGCTCGGTCTGGGAGTCGATTGTACCATTTCCACGGACATTTGCATACTGGGTGCTGACTTTCAGGCTGGGCAACCCCTCTTCATTCAGCATGACAACGTAATCATCACCAACTTTATGTACAAAAATATCGGGGGAAATATAGTGCACATCATCGGTACTGAATGATGACCCGGGGCGCGGATCAAATCCGGAAATTATTCTGGAAGCCATCAGCACCTGATTCATATCAACTTTCAACGAGCGGACAATCTGTTTATAGTTACGTTTTTCCAGGTCGCCGAGATGATGCAAAAGGATATTCTCGACCACCCCACCCTTCATTCCCAGATTCCGGGCCTGAATAAGCAGACATTCACGCAGATCACGAGCCGCAACACCGGGAGGGTCAAATTCCTGAATGCATTCGAGCACATCCAGAACATCCTCTTCCGTCGCAGAACTTGCCGCAGCAATTTCCTGCAGAGACGCCCGCAGATAGCCGTAATCATCGACATTGCCGATGATCACCTCACCCACGCGAACATCCATTTCAGAGTACTGCCCCATATGGAGCTGCCACAACAGGTGATCGATCAGGGTACCTTTACGTGTCAGCAGATTTTCAAAGGAGGGGCGCTCATCCTCACCGCCGTACTGCTGCTCTCCGGAGCTGTAGTTATAGCCGTCGAGATAGCTGTCCCAATCCCGCAGAGTCTCCTCGCCGGTTTCCACCTCATGAAAATCCGCACTCTCCTGCACCGGTTCATGTTCCTGCTCCGCAACCTCCAGAGTGTCAGGTTCATGGACCTCTTCCTGTTCGAAGGACTCTTCAAGGAGAGGGTTCTCCTCCAACTCCTGAATGACCAGATCCTGGAGTTCCAGACGTGTCAACTGAAGCAGCTTGATAGCCTGCTGCAACTGGGGGGTCATCACCAGTTGCTGGGACATTTTCAGTTGTTGGCGCATCTCCATTGCCATAAAACGCTGTCCTCAAACCCGATAAGGGGGGGATTTTACACTGTTTGCAGTGTATGTCAGAGACGGAAATCTTTACCCAAATAAATATCTCGAGCTTTTTTACTTACAGCAATCTCGTCCGGCGTACCGTATTCCAGTACCACCCCACTGCTCAGTATGTATGCGGAATCACAAACTCCAAGAGTTTCCCGCACGTTATGATCCGAAATCAAGATTCCGATGTTTTTGTTTTTGAGAGACACAATCAACTCCTGAATATCGGCAACGGCAATCGGATCAATCCCTGCAAACGGCTCGTCAAGCAAGATGAATAAAGGATCCGTTATCAGTGCCCGGGCAATCTCAACCCGGCGCCGTTCTCCGCCTGAAAGTGCATACCCCATGGATGAAGCGATGTGCGTGATGGAAAATTCCTCCAGCAATTGCTCCATCCTTTCCCGGCCACGTCGTCTGTCAGGCTCGACCGTTTCAATAATTGCCATCAGATTATCCTCCACCGACAGCTTACGAAAAACAGAGGCTTCCTGCGGAAGATAGCTGATACCGCGCCGTGCTCGCTGGTACATCGGGAGCGCAGTTATCTCTTCTTCGCCAAGAAAAACCTGGCCACTGTCCGGTCGGGCCAAGCCGACCACCATATAAAAGGTTGTTGTTTTGCCGGCTCCGTTCGGCCCCAAAAGGCCTATAACAGATCCGGATGTGATTGAAATATCCACGCCACCGACCACCTGACGGTTGCCGTAGTTTTTCTTAAGTGCTTTCGTCCAGAGTATGGAAGAATCAACGACTTCCGGCATCTTTCTTCCTCGCTGGCGGATTAATGACCGCTTCGACACGTGATTTCGGGTCGCCGCCGCTTGATACATCACTCTTGTCATCATCTACGTAATATGTAATCACTTTTCCGCTGATGCTGTCCCCTCCCTGCACAACACGGGGAGTTCCGGTTAATACGACCTGGCCATTGCGGCTATCGTACACCGCTTGGTCGGCAAAACCGGTTCTATTCAGCTGAACGATTCTGACCGTTCCGAAGGCTTCAACCTTCTCTACCTCATTGCTTTTATCAGCGTAACTGACGACAAGCTTGTCGGAAAATATCGTTATGTCGCCGTGTTTTGCAACAACTTTACCAGTAAAAACAGCCGTCTTACCCATATTGTCGGCGGTCATCTCGTTGGATTTAATGGTAATCGGCAGACGTGAACGATCCTTGACGGCCGGGGTTGCAGCCGGAACGGCTGATGCCGGGAAAAGACACCACACACTGATCAGCATCATGCAAAGTAGCTGTAATCTCATCATTTAAACCTTAACAGTATCTGAGATACTCGATAATAGTGAGCAAACAGTCCACACATTCTATCTGGCACTAATTACAGCATCAACCGCGGAAAAAAAACGGGCGTGCTGACTATTGACACCCATATTCATGCCTACTGCGGTAAGCTGTAACCTTTGTTGCCGGAATAGTACCGGATCGATCGTAGAAAATTGAGCGGTTGCACCTGTGTATACAATAGAATTCGTTTTAAAGCTGGCTCCATCATCGGTCACAACGAGTACATGACCATTGAGCCTAACTGTTTTTGCCAAACTGGAATACTCGCCTTTGTCTGCTGTAACTGTTACCACCCCGTGCGACCGGGTGGCCGGAAATACCATCCGGGTATCAGAGAGATATGCAGTATCTCCCGTTTTATCGTAGTCGACCCGCTCTGCAACGAGTTCCCATACAACCAGGCCATCCTGGATCTCTGTTAAATGGGCCTTTTTCAGGGTTACATCAATATTGTGGGGAAGCTGCTGATTGGCAGACTGAACCGGTGCTGAGCCATGAGGACCGTTCCGGAAAACGACAACCGCGATGCCGACAATCGCAACAATCACAAGAAGTGCCAGCAAAGGCTTGATATAAACGGGCGATACCATAATAGGAAGGAACTATACCATTGAGGAGGAGGACTGTCCAGCACTACGTAGCAGGTTTGATGCTTTTGGCACAGAGATTGTATCTATAGTTCATAACGGGTCGCAACCTCATCCCAGAGGCCCCGCCCCTTGAGAATCAGGTCGCACACTTCTCGCACGGCCCCCCTCCCGCCAGCAGAGGAGGTGACATAGTGGGCCGCATTGCGCGCTTCGATCAGCGCATCGGCAGGAGCAGCGGCAAAGATCACGCGCCGCATTACCGGAACATCAATGACATCATCTCCCATAAAGGCGATTTGACTGTCAATAAGTCCGGTTTTCTGTTTCACATGGCAGTAGCTCTCGATTTTTTTCAGCGACCCCTGATACACCAGATCGATCCCGAGCTCTCTGGCCCTGATATCAACAACCAGTGAGGTGCGGCCGGTAATAATGCCGACTTCAATGCCGTGCCGCTGCAGCATCTTGATGCCGTGCCCGTCCTTGACGTTGAATACTTTGGTTTCCAAACCGTTGCCGTCGTAGATAATGCCGCCATCGGTCATAACGCCATCAACGTCAAGCAATAACAGTCGGATATCGGCTAATTTGTCATTCATCAGGCGATACCGGCCTTGAGGATATCATGCAGGTGGATGATGCCGCACGGAGCCGGGCTCTGATCATTTTCAAAAACAAACAGGGAGGTAATGGCACGCTGCTCCATAATCTTCAGGGCCGCTGCAGCGAGCTCCGACCGTTTGATGCGCAGCGGTCCATGCTTCATGATCTCCGTGGCACGCTGGTTGAGGATATCAAAACCTTTTTCCAGCGACCGGCGAAGGTCCCCATCCGTAATGACTCCTTTCAACCCGCCGCTTGAATCGCAGACACCTGTTACGCCAAGCCCCTTCGCCGTGATCACGAACAAGGCCTCCTTCATCAGGGTATCCTCCTGCACCAGCGGAATTTCTTCTCCGGAGTGCATCAGGTCTTCAACCCGCAGAATCAGCTTTTTGCCCAATGATCCACCGGGGTGAAAGATGGCAAAGTCTTCCGCCTTGAAACCGCGGCGGACCAGCAGTGAGACAGCAAGCGCGTCCCCCATCGCCAGTGCAGCTGTTGTTGAGGCGGTCGGAGCAAGGCCGAGCGGACAGGCCTCCTCCAAGACAGAAACATCCAGAAAAACATCACTGGAACGGGCCAGATTCGAGGTCGGAACACCGCTCATGGCAATCAGGCGGGCTCCCAGTCGCTTGATCGAGGGGAGAATTCTCAGTATTTCTTCCGTTTCACCACTGTTTGAAATGGCAATAACGACATCTCCGGTCATGATCATTCCCAGATCGCCGTGGATCCCTTCTGCAGGATGCAGGAAAAAAGCCGGAGTGCCGGTGGAAGCCATGGTGGAGGCAATCTTCTGCCCAACCAGACCGGATTTACCCATCCCGCTGACGATCACCCTCCCGGTACTCCGCAGAATCAGGTCGATCGCCTGCTCGAATGATCCGTCAATACGGTCTGCCATAGCAGATAGGGCCTGCGCCTCTACCCGGATTACCCGGCGTGCCTCATCGATAACAGTCATGTCGTCGGCCTCTGTTTAATGACGGAATCAAGCATCTTCAGAGTTTTCAGCAACGCAGGAAGTTCGCTCAGGGGAATCGAATTGGGACCGTCACAGAGCGCCTTGTCAGGGTCTTCATGCACCTCCATGAAGATACCGTCAATGCCGGTGGCAACAGCCGCCCGCGACAGATACTCCACAAATTCACGCTGACCGCCCGAACTGTCACCCTGACCGCCGGGGAGCTGCACACTGTGAGTAGCGTCGAACACTACCGGGTAGCCGGTGGCGCGCATCACCGGAAAGCTTCTCATGTCTACCACCAGATTGTTATACCCGAAGGAGGCTCCGCGTTCCGTGAGAATGATGTTCTCGTTGCCGCTGGCGGAAATTTTGCCGGCGACATTTTTCATGTCCCAGGGGGCCAGAAACTGCCCTTTTTTGACGTTGATAATCCGGCCGCTCTTGGCAGCCGCCACCAATAGATCGGTCTGACGGCAGAGAAAAGCGGGAATCTGGAGGATATCCAGCACCTCTGCTGCAGGTAGAATCTGCTCGATGGAGTGAATATCAGAGATCACCGGAACACCCAGCGCTTCCTTGACCTTGCGCAGAATGGCAAGCCCCTCTCTGAGCCCCGGACCACGGTAGGCATTGATCGATGTACGGTTAGCCTTGTCGTAGGAAGCCTTGAAGATCAAGGGGATTGAAAGACCGTTGCATATCGTCATCAGCCGTTCGGCATGCCGCATGGTTGCGGTTTCATTCTCAATCACGCACGGACCGGCGATCAGGACCAGCGGACGATTGTTACCTATCTTAACATTTCCGGATATAATTTCTCGTGTCATGGTCTAACCCTTGTTTCTCTGCGCTAATGAAGCACCGATAAAAGCTCTGAAAAGCGGATGCGGAACAAGCGGTTTGGACTTGAACTCGGGATGGAACTGGCAGGCGAGGAACCAGGGATGGTCAGCAATTTCAACCACTTCAACAAGATCCTTATCCTTATACACACCCGACAGGATAAGACCTTTTTTAATCAGCAGATCACGGTACGCGTTATTGAACTCGTACCGGTGGCGATGACGCTCCGAAATCTCGGTCTGGTTATACGCGGCATGGGCAAGGGTTCCCTTGGTGATGGAACAGGGGAAAGCCCCAAGGCGCATGGTGCCACCCTTTTTGCTGACCGTTTTCTGTTCCTCCATCAGATGGATCAGCTCTTCCCCGCCTTCCGGTCGGAATTCACTTGAACAGGCTTCTGTAATACCGCAGACATGGCGGGCAAATTCAATCACTGCCATCTGCATCCCGAGACATATCCCGAAGAAAGGGATCTTCTGCGTACGGGCATACTTGATCGCCATGACTTTCCCTTCCGTGCCGCGCTCACCAAACCCGCCGGGGACGAGAATCCCGTCCACATCCTCAAAATGTCCGTCTACGCCGTCACGTTCTAGCTTTTCAGCATCGATATATTTCACGGAAACCCGGCAATCGTTGCCGATTCCGCCGTGAGTCAGCGCTTCAGAGAGAGATTTGTAGGACTCCGTTAGATCGACGTACTTGCCGACAATCGCGATACGCACCTCACCATTGCTGGGATGGCGCAGTTTTTCCACCACATCCTGCCAATTGGTCAGATCAGGTTCTTTGGTCCAGATATTCAGTTTTTCGACAATCTGATCGTCCAGATGCTCCTTGTTAAGTGCCTGAGGAACTGCATAAATATGTTCAGAATCGACAACCGGAATAACGTCCTTTTCTCCCACGTTACAGAACAGGGCGATCTTCTTCTTCATATCATCCGGCAGATCGCGCTCGCAGCGACAGAGCAGGATGTCAGGCTGAATGCCGATCTTGCGCAGCTCCATGACCGAATGTTGCGTCGGCTTGGTCTTCAGCTCCCCGGCGGTGCGGATGTAGGGTACCAGAGTAACGTGAATATACAGCGCGTTCCCCTGACCCCGGTCAAAGCGGAACTGGCGGATCGCTTCCAGAAACGGC
>Ga0182021_10008581_pt1 | contig 12098 bp, 9 predicted proteins | sample 612E3MmetaG_FD_120493 | JGI IMG/M metagenome (GOLD analysis project Ga0182021, IMG submission 120493) | Permafrost microbial communities from Stordalen Mire, Sweden - 612E3M metaG (Illumina Assembly) | ecosystem: Environmental > Terrestrial > Soil > Wetlands > Permafrost | place: Sweden...
AATACCAAGTGCTGGGACAACACTGGTACCTCCTTCACATCTGGCACATCAATCACATCGGTGGACCTGGTCGTGCCAGGCAGTGCCTTCGCAGCCACGCCCTACGATTTCTGCTTTCTGGGCCTGACGGTTCAATAGACGTGGGAACCCTGAAAGGGTTCGCTCCGCCCTTCGGCCCCCCACCCGCCACCTCCTCCCCGCTCGCTTCCCCCTTCGGGGACTTCGGGACCTGCACCTTCCCCACCACACTCGCTCGCTGCGCTCGCGCCCTCGCGCTCGGCCTCGCCACCCCCTCCCGCGCTCTGGCTCCGCCGGGCTAAGCCCGCCTTCGCCTACGCGACTACGCGATAGTCACGGCGCCGGGCGGCGCATGCACTGTTTGTAGGGGACGCGGCCGGGGAGTGCGGGGATCTCCTTGCATTCCTCACCACGAGGGCAGTCCGGATCTTCCTCGCAGGACACGGAAGCGGCCAGCCAGCCCGCGGCACCGATCACCGCACCGACACCGATGACCGTGGTGATCAAACCAAAGTTCGCGGTGCCGTTCTCGTTGCGGCGTTCGCCCACCGCCCAGGTGGTCCCGCCGCCCACCAATAGCGCGGCGCCAACGGCAGCCAATACCTTGGGACCCGCGTAGGTGCGTGCGCAGCCCCCAGCGAGACAGCCCGCGAGCAAAAGAGCGACGGCAGCGCGCCAGGTATTTCGCAGATGGATCACGATCCAGAAGATCGCCGATATCGCCCGTCTCGTCCACTGCCTCCGCCTTTGCCACCGCCACCGCCCCTGTCACCCACACCGCACCCGGCCCCGAACGCGTCAAAGAAGCAGTATAAGTTCGCCTTATGGTGTCGCGCCAGACTTGATTCCGGTCGAATGCTGGCATAATCCCGTCCCACCTCCCCATGCCCGAGATGAACATCATCCAGGCCGTGAATGACTGCCTTCGGGTCGAGATGCGCCGGGACAGCCGGGTTGTGGTGCTAGGCGAAGATGTGGGCCGCTTTGGCGGCGTCTTCCGCGCCACCGTCGGATTGCAGGAGGCATTTGGCCCGGACCGCTGCATCGACACACCGCTGGCGGAAAACGGCATCGTGGGCTGTGCCATCGGCATGGCTCTGTACGGGCTGCGACCCGTGGCGGAAATCCAGTTTGCTGACTACGTGTACCCGGCCTACGACCAGATCGTGAATGAGCTGGCCAAGATGCGCTACCGCTCGGGCGGTGAGTACCAGGCGCCGGTGGTGGTGCGCATGCCGGCTGGCGGCGGCATCAAGGGCGGGCACTATCATTCGCAATCGCCCGAAGCGATTTTCATCCACACACCCGGGCTCAAGGTCGTGTACCCGTCCAACCCTGCGGACGCCAAGGGCCTGCTGGCCTCGGCCATTCGCGGCGACGATCCGGTGATCTTCATGGAGCCCAAGCGCCACTACCGCACGGCGCGCGGGGAAGTGCCCGAGGGTGAATACCTGGTTCCCATCGGCAAAGCGGCGGTGCTGCACGAGGCATCAGGCCGATCCGCGCGCTCGGTGACTATCCTGGCCTGGGGCGCGATGGTGCACACGGCGCTGGACGCGGTCGAGAAAGGCACGGGGCAAGGCTACGACATCGAGCTCATCGATCTGCGCACGCTTTTGCCTTTCGACATCGAGACTATCCTTGCCTCGGTGAAGAAGACTGGGCGTGTGATCGTGGTGCACGAGGCGCCGCGGACCTGCGGCTTCGGCGCCGAGCTGGCTGCCAGCATCCAGGAGCGCGCGTTGCTACACCTGGAAGCCCCCATCCTGCGCGTAACCGGATTCGACACGCCCTTCCCCTATGCGCTAGAAATGGAGTATCTGCCCAGTCGCGAGCGTATCCTGGATGCCATCGAGCGTGTCACCACCGGCTAGTCACGAGGAGAACCATGGCCTACGAATTCAGACTGCCTGATATCGGCGAGGGAATGGCAGAGGGCGAAATCGTCCGCTGGCTGGTCAAAGAAGGCGACGTGCTCGCCCAGGACCAGCCCATGGTGGAGATCATGACCGACAAGGCCACGGTGGAGATCGCTTCCCCGCGTGCCGGGCGCGTGCTCGATCGCTGCTTCAAAGATGGCCAGCGCTGCCCGGTGGGCGACGTGCTGGTGATCATCGGCACCGACGAGGATGACGACCGAACGCCGGCCCCCATGACAACCACGCTGGGGCCCACCCCGGGGCCCACCCCGGCCGCGGTGGCATCCGCGCCGGTCCACAAACCCGAGACCGTGCTGGCCACCCCAGCAGTGCGCAAGCTGGCGCGCGAGATGGACGTGGATCTGACTGCAATGACGGGCAGCGGCCCAGGCGGCCAGATCACGGCCGACGACGTGCGCACGGCCAAGGTGTCGGCTGGCCTGGTGGCACCCACGCCGCGACCGATGGTGACCGGCGATGTCCGCATCCCGTTCCGCGGAGTGCGCCGCCAGATTGCCGAGCACATGTTGCGCACCCAGCGCGAGGTAGCCCAGTTCACCTATATGGAGGAGGTCGATGCCACCGAGCTGGTCGAGCTGCGCAACAAGGCCGAGGCGCGCCTGGCCAGCCACGACGTCAAGCTCAGCTATTTGCCCTTCTTCATCCGGGCCACGGTGGAAGCGCTCAAGAAGCAGCCTCAGCTCAATTCCTATCTCGATGAAAGGGCGGGCGAGATCGTGCAACGGCACGAATACCACATCGGCCTGGCCGCACAGACGCCCGAGGGGCTCATGGTCCCGGTCATTCGCCATGCCGAGCGGCGCTCGCTGCTGGAGTTGGCCCGCGAGGTGGAACGGCTGGCCACGTCCGCGCGCACCGGTCACGTGTCTCCGTCGGATCTGGGCGGCTCCACCTTCACCATCACCAGCCTGGGCGCGCTGGGGGGCCTGTCGGCCACGCCCATCATCAACTACCCCGAGGTGGCCATCCTGGCGGTGCACAAAATTGCCAAGCGACCCGCGGTGGTCGACGACAAGATCGTGATCCGCGAGATGATGAATCTGTCCCTCTCGGTGGATCACCGCATGGTCGATGGCCACGACGCGGCCAGGTTCGTGGCCGAGATCAAGGCCTCGCTGGAGACGCCAGGCCTGCTCTTCCTAGAATCGCACTAGCATGGCCGAAAAGCCCGTCAGCAAGGTCCGCTCGGGCCAGAGCCAGGCTGAAATCGTCGAGGCTTTCTCCGACGTGGACGAGGCGCGAGCCACCGGGCTGCGCCAGATCCTCGACGAGAATGGACGCGCTCTCGCAGCCATGCCCGCGCTCTCGCCTACGGACTTGGTGCGCATGTACGAGGGCATGCTGCGCGGCCGACTGCTCGATGAGCACCTGTTGACCATGCAGCGCCAGGGCCGCATCGGCCTGTATCTGGATGCCCGTGGCCAGGAAGCCGGGGTGATTGCGGCGGCCCACGCCATGGCCGCGGACGACTATTTCGTTCCGGCGCTGCGCGAGTCGGCCGCGGCCCTGTATCGCGGCCTGCCGCTGCGTACCTACCTGGCGCAGATGCTGGGCAACGCCAACGATCTGGCGCATGGCCGGCAGATGCCGGGCGCGGTAGGGTCGCGCGCCAGTCGCCATGTCATCGGGTCTGCGAGCGTGGCCGCGCAGATGCCACACGCCACCGGCCTGGCCTGGGCGGCCCGCATGCGCGGCGAGCGCGCCGTGGTGGTCGGGTTCGTGGGCGACGGCGGCACCAGCGAAGATGACTTCCAGTCGGGGCTGAATTTCGCGGCCGTGTTCAAGGCACCGGTGGTGTTCGTGTGCCAGAACAATCAGTGGGCCATCTCGACGCCTCTGCATAACCAGACCGCCGCGCGCAGCATCGCCATCAAGGGCCTGGCTTTCGGCGTGCCATCGTTCCGAGTCGACGGCAACGACGTACTCGCGCTCTATGCTGTCATCAAGGACGCGGTGGACCGGGCGCGCACCGGCGGTGGCCCCAGCTTCGTCGAGGCCGTCACCTACCGCATGGGCGCCCACGGACCCAGTGACGATCCCAATCGCTACCGCGATCCAGCCGACGCGCTGGCGTGGCAGGACAAAGATCCGCTGCTGCGTTTCGGCGTCTGGCTCGACGCCCAGAAGACCCTGACGACCGAGGCGCAGACCGCCACACGCCAGCGCATCGACGAAGAAATCCGCGCGGCCATCGCCGCCGAGGAGGCCGCGGGACCACCGACGGTCGCATCGTTGTTCGACGACGTCTTGGCCGAGCCGAGCTGGCTTCTCGACGAGCAGCGGGCGGAATACCTGCGGCTGCGCAAGCGGCGCAGAAGCTAGCTGGGTTTTCACCACAGAGAGCACAGAGAACACAGAGGTCGGAAAGGAAGAAGGGGTTCGGATCGGACAGAACCCAACCCTTCCCTTTCCTTCCGGTTCGTCTCTGTGATCTCTGTGCCCTCTGTGGTGAAATCCGGGCCAAACATGCGGGAAACTGTGGATAACACGTATCAGTGCACGAGGCTGTTCGCGCCCGTGGTTTAATGGACGGGTGACCTTGCCCCGCGAGCCTGCCGCGTCTGCACAGCCGTCCTCTTCCGCAGGAGCACCCACTGCTCTTCATTTTCGCAGCTTCGATGGGGTGCGCGGCCTCGCCATCCTGATGGTGATCGCCTATCACGCGGTCAGCGCCACGGCCTATCCCGACGCGACCCTGGGCTGGGTGCGGCCCTGGCTGATGGCAGGATGGGCCGGCGTGGACCTGTTCTTCGGCCTCTCCGGCTTTCTCATTACATCGCTGCTTCTGCGCGAGGAGGATCGTGAGTTGCGTGCCGGGCGACCGCAACACTTCAGCCTGGGTCGATTCTACCTGCGCCGCGTGTTCCGCATCTTGCCTGCCTTCTACGCCGTATTTGCCCTGGACGCCTGCCTGCTCTCCCACTATCCCTTCGTGCCTTCAGCGGGTCTGCGCGAGATCCAGCACTCGGCCCTGGGCCTCTGGCCCTACGGCACTTTCTGGGCGAACTACGTCATTTCGTACGGGCCACGTTGGGCTGGGCACACGGTCCTGCTTCCGCGCGAGGCCTACTCTGTCTTCTGGTCTCTTTGCGTGGAGGAGCATTTCTATCTTCTCTGGCCGGTCTTTCTGTGTCTAGTCAAGCGAACTAGCGCGCGGGTGGCGGTTTCGCTCGCAGTTTGCCTCGCGCTGCCGCTGCTGCGCCACCTCGCCATGGCCACCGGATGGGATCAACCGTTGGCCGTCCACTTCGCCTCGCACTACCGGCTCGACAGCATTCTCTGGGGCGGCCTGGCCGCACTGGTTGCCGGGCGGATTACCTGGCGCGATTCAACCCGCCGGCTGCTGCTGGGTGCTGGGGCCGTGCTCATCGGCTTGCTGGTCGTGACCAACACCATGTCGGTGCGCCCGATCGGCAAACCCCTGGGATTTTCGGCAGGTTTTTCTTTGCTGGCGCTGACCACCGCCATTCTGCTTCTGGAACTGACCCGACGGCCGAATACCTGGTTTTGCCGGCCGCTCGAATTCCGGCCGCTGGTTGCCGTGGGCCGCGTCTCCTACGGAATGTACCTGCTGCACCTGCCGGTGATGGACCTGGCCATGGTCCTCCTCTTCGCGGTGCCGCGGCGACCGACGATCCTCAATCTCGGGATGGCTATCGTCTACTTCTGGTTCGTCACTTTTGCCGCCGCCCAAGTGCTGTATCACCTGGTCGAAAAGCGCTTCCTCGCGCTCAAGGACCGGTACCTTCACTGACCATCCTCGTGCGCTTTCCGACGCCTGCGGCGAGCGCCCAGCACCAACAACACGCCCAAAGCGAAAGCCGCCATGTCCGACGTGCCGTTGCTACGGCTTCCCACTTGGCAGGAAGAACCCTTGCTCGTCACCCCAGTCGTCCGTGGAGCCTGCGATCCTGCGTTCCCCGCCGAGCCCATGTTCCCCGCCAGACCGATATTTCCAGCCGAGCCCGCGTTCCCTGCCGAGCCCATGCTTCCCGCCAAACCCATGTTCCCCGCCGAGCCTATGTTCCCTGCCACGCCGATGTTCCCCGCCGAGCCCATGTTCCCTGCCACGCCGATGTTGCCCGCCGAGCCCATGTTCCCTGCCACGCCCGTGTTCCCTGCCACGCCGGCATTTCCCGCCGATCCCGTGGTCCCGGCCGAGCCGGTGTTTCCACCCGAGCTGGTCTTCCCGGCTGAACCCGTGTTTCCGCCAGAGCCAATGTTTCCCGCCGAGCCGGTGTTTCCGGCCGAGCCCGTGGCGCCCCCCGAGCCAGTGTTTCCACCCGAACCTCCGGTGGTGACCACGCCCGAGTCCTTGAGGACGATCACAGCTGCGTCCCCTCTGCCGCCATCCTTTCCGCCCACCACGCCAGCGTCAGGAATGACGGTGCCCGCCGGCAAGGCAGGGGCATCGGTGCGGAAGGGCGACGCAGGAAGCGCAGGCGTGCCTTGGTTGTACAGGCTGGCCGTGGGATTGCCAGCCCAGCAATAGCGCGCGTTCTTCGGCGCCGTGACCGAGGCGGCGGAGACAAGAATGGTCGAATCGGGCTGAATGACGGCGGTTGCAGTCACATAGTTGCCGTCGGCGCCAGCGATCTCAAACCCGGTTGCGGTGCCTCCCTTGAACGCCAGACCGGTTTCCACATGGGTGAAGGTGAGGCGTATCGAGCTGCCTTCGATGGCCATATGATCGTAAATCGGACTGTAATAGGCAAAGTCTGTTTGCCCGTAGGTGATCCCGCGCGCGGCCATGCCCAAACGTTGGCCTTGATCCTCCTTGTCCGAGGGATGCACATAGTTGGGGTCGCCGATGTCGATGTTGACCGATATGCCGGTGTCGGGAAGAATCTGGCTCGCCTGTAGCTGCGCTTCACGCAGCACCGGCCAACCTGAACTGGAGATGTTGTAGTTGGGCAGTTGGGTAATGAGGAAGGTGAAATCCTGTCCCCAAGCCTGGCGCCAGGAGTTGATGAGTCCGACCTGAAGATCCCGGTAGGTGTCTCCGCCCCAGGTCACCGACTCACCTTGATACCAAACCACCCCGCGGATGGCGTAGGGGATCAAAGGCGCAATCTGGCCGTTGTAGCAAATGTATGGATTGTGGACGTTGGTGTAATTGGGATTCGCCTCGAACTGAGCCAGCAGGGTGGTCACCGAAGGTATGGCCTGAATGGACTCTTTTGACATCCAGCACTGCAGGCAGCTGCCACCACACGAACTGTGAATCAGGCCAATGGCCACACCGTTCAGATTATTGAACAGCTCTCGCGAGAAGAAATAGCCGATGGCGGAGATGCCAGGAGCCGTTTGCGGTGAGACCACCAGCCAAGTGGACTTCGCGCTGCTCGTGTTGGACACCGGAGTCGCGGACGGTCGCCCTGAAAAATTGGTGGTGCGGATGAGTGGGTAGTTGGCGGCAGCGATTTCTGTCGCTGCGTCTTTCATAGCGCAGCCCGCGTACCCACACTGCATCGTGTAGCCCATGTTGGACTGTCCCGAGCCGATCCAGACTTCCCCCACATAGACGTCTGCCACGGTTACGGTTGACGATCCGGTCACGGTCATGGAAAAGGGTCCGCCTGCGTCTTGCGCCGGAAGGCGTACCGTCCATTTCCCGTCGGCCCCCGCCGTGCCGGTGGCTTGCTGCGTGCCGAGCTTCACCGTGATGCTTTGGTTGGCCGTGTCTGTACCCCAGACTGGCACCTCCATGTTGCGTTGCGCGACCATGTGATCGCTGAACAGGCCCGGCAGGGTGACCGCCGCCGCGACCGGCGCGCTGCTGCCAAGCCAGACCATACCCGTCGAGAGAAGAAGCAAAACGCCCCCCCGCTCGCTTCCCCCTTCGGGGACTTCGGGACCTGCACCTTCCCCACCACCCCCGCTCGCTACGCTCGCGCCCTCGCGCTCGGCCTCGCGCGATGGGCTCCGGCAGGCAAAGCCCGCCGCCGCCCGCGCGGCAATCCCGGATTTGCGTCGCGTCCCTTCGTTGCTCCTCGGTCGCATACGTCGAGTATTTTCCCTCGTCGCGCCTCGGGCCGCTCGCAACTGGGCAATTTCGCTCGGTCCGGCAAACCGTGCTCTAGGGGGGCGCCGCCGGCCAGGCGGTCAGGAGCAGCACGTTTTTCCCAACCTGCAGCCTGGGGAAACAGCGAGCTGACCAGACCAAGACGCGATCTTCGCCAAGCGCGCGCTCGGCCTCGACCATGCGTGGGCACAGGGCCTGCCGGCTGATCTGGTCGACGAACCCGGCCGTCGCGTCGGGTGCAAGCAATACCCGTTCGACCGGCACGGGCACGCGGTAGTTGACGGGCGGACCGGCCTCGAGGGGAACCCCTGTGGGCAGCGCGACCATGCCGCGCGCGCCGGCGATGATCAAATTGTCAAGCTGCGGGCCGAAGTCAACCGGGCCAAGCCAACTGGCGAACAGCAGGTTGGGGCATTGCAGCGGCACGCTACGGTGAGCACCCATGCGCGGGTCGTTCGACAAGGCCAGACTCGATTTTCCGTCCGCCGCTTCGCACATGAGCCGGCGAAATGCCTTCTGAAATGATTCCCTGACGACAGCCTGAGAAAACGTGGGGAGATCGATCCGAGAGAAGATGACCAGCGGTAGGGACGCCGGAGCCAGGAACAAGAACAAGGGGCACAGTGTGATGGCCAGCGCTAGCCGGCTCCGCGTAAGGCGACCGAGGGTGGGCGGCCATGAGGCAGGGGCCAGGCAGGACAAGGCCGCCACCGCGATCAGGTAGCCGGTTTCGGCGCAGTAGAAGACTGCGTAGAACGCGACATTGAGAGCCACCGTCGCCCACATGGTCCGGCGCCATGTCCCCCCTCCCCTCGACCAGGCGACCAGCGGGATGGCCGCAATGGCGCTGCTGACCAAGGCGATATTCGCGTTGGTGATGACCATCTTCCAGGTCGCGCGTGCGCCGAACACGCTGTCGGTCGCACCGTAGAAGTCCGTCAGCAGTGCGGCCGTGGCACGACGGTAGAGAGTCCAGCCGCCAGAGAACGCGACCAAGGGCACCGCCCAGAGTGACACCGCCAGCACGCCCACGAAAAGTGCCAGCAGCCAGTCTTTCCACGGTCGCCGCCAGAACACCCAGAGCAACATGGGCGACAAGAGCAGCGGTATGTTGGGGCGCACGGCGCCTGCCAGGGCGAAGGCCGCGACCAGCAGCAACCGGCGAGCCAGCGTCGAGCGGTGGACCACGGCCGCGGTGGCACCGAAGAGGAGGAAGGTGGAGAGGGCCTCGGCGGCGTGAGACTGGCCGTCCGAGCCGTACTTGACCAGCATGGGGTGTAGGGCCGCCAAGGTCGCGGCCAGCAGCGGGCGCGAGATGCCCTTGGGTTCATCGAGAAACTGGCGACAGGCCCAGTAGCTGGCCGGAATGCACAACAGGCCGCACAGGCGACTTCCCCACTCGGCGATTTCCACGGGGCCAAGACTTGGGACCAGCCAATGGATCAGCTTGAGTCCCAGCACGTAGCCGGGGTAACCCGGGGGATGCGGCTGCTGCTGCAACAGATCGAATCGGATGGCCGACAGCCCGAAGTTGATCGAGTCGATGTCGGCTCCGCCGTCCACATGCAGCGCCCGCATGAGCAACAGGTCGACCCACACGAGCAGTCCCAGCACGACCGCCACCACCGCCGTGCGCTGCCTGCTTTCCGACCATGAGAATCTAGGATTCATCGGACGGGGTTCCGGACGACAAAATACCACGCGGCCGGGAACGTCGTGATCGAGACTCGAGGTCAGGAAGGGCGATCCCGCGGGGCGACCTGAATGCCTCATGCCTCGTGGCACCGCCGTCCGCGACTAGCCATTTGGCATTTCGTTGCTACAACTTATCTCCTATGATATGTATATGCCATGAAATGGCAAGCGCTCCTGGCCCTGGTGGCCGACGAGGCGCTTTTCTCTTCGGCGCTGTTGTTGGCCGGGGACGTGTCAGCCGCGCAGGTGCGCCTGCAGTTGTCCCGCTGGGTGAAGGCCGGACGGCTGCTCCAGCTCCGACGCGGGCTCTATATTTTGGCACCCACCTGGCGCAAGGCCGAGCCGCACCCATTCCTGATGGCCAACCGACTGCGGCGTGGATCGTATGTTAGCCTGCAGTCCGCCCTGGCCTATCACGGGGTCATCCCCGAGCATGTGCCGATGGTGACCAGCGTAGGGCCGGGTCGCCCAGAGGCGGTGCGCACGCCCTTCGGTGCATTCCAGTTCAACCACCTCGCCGGGGCGCTCCTTTTCGGCTACTCCCGCGTTGAGGTTGCCGCCCGGCAGTTCGCCTTCGTGGCTTCGCCGGAAAAAGCCCTGCTTGATCTGGTTCACCTCACGCCGGGGGCCGACTCTGCCGAGTACCTGCGGGAACTTCGCTTGCAGAATCCCGCGGCCATCAGCCTGTCGACGCTCGACGCGCTGGCGCGGCGAAGCGGAAAGCCCAAACTGGTCCGGGCAGCCCGACTTGTCCGGCCTCTGCTCGCGGCGGAGCAAGGAGATTCGCTGTGAAGGAATATCTGCGGCAACTGGCCGCGCAGGCAGACAATGATCTCGCTCGCGGGTGTCTGGTGCGGGAGTACCTTCAAGCGCGTGTTCTCGAATCGCTACAGGACAGCGGGGTATTTCTGCGCTGGGCCTTCGTGGGCGGCACCGCACTGCGCTTCCTGTTCTCCATTCCCCGGTTCTCGGAGGATCTCGATTTCTCACTCGCGACGCCGGAAGCTGAGGCTGGTTTCAAGTCGGCACTGACCGAGGTGAAGCGAGCGCTTCTGCGCGAGGGCTACCGGGTTGACATCAAGAGTAGCGAACACAAGACAGTGGCCTCGGCGTGGGTACGATTTTCCGGGCTCCCGCACGAACTGGGTCTGTCGCCTCACGCGTCCCAGGCCCTGTCCATCAAGGTGGAACTGGACAAAAATCCGCCGCCAGGGGCCCGCATCGAGACATCCGTGGTCCGCCGGCACGTGACTCTCAACCTCTGCCACCACGACAGGGCCTCTCTCTTTGCGGGAAAGCTGCACGCCGTTCTCAATCGTCCCTGGACCAAGGGCCGCGATCTCTACGACCTGGTCTGGTATCTGGCGGATCGCACCTGGCCAGCGCCCAATCTGTCATTGCTCAACGCCGCGCTGGCGCAGACCGGCTGGAAGGGCGCCGTCATGACAACGGCAAACTGGCGCGGTGAACTCCGTCGTCGAATGAAGAAGCTCGACTGGGATCGCGCGCGCGCCGACGTGCGACCATTCTTGGAACGGGAGCGCGACATCGACCTTCTGACCAAAGAAACGCTCGCTGGTCTGTTGGGCGGACCCGACAGGTCGCGGGGTCCGAAACGATAGCCGCTCGTCAGTGCGCGCCCTTTTCCAGCAACCTACGCCTGAGCGTGCCGTCGTTGCCCGCCGCCTGTAGCGGTGTCAGGCCCATGCGATCAGGGAGGTTGGGGTTGGCACCAAAATCTAGCAGCGCGCCCACTATCTCGTGGTCCCGACGGCGCAGGGCCTCGTGCAAGGGTGTTTCTCCGGCGGAATCGCGCGCGTTGGGACTCGCGCCTTTTTCCAGGAGCATGCGCACGAAGCTGGCCTCGCCCATGCGGACGGCTTCGTGAAGCGGCGAGAGTTGACCGTCCGCTACGTTCGGTTGCGCTCCGCGGTCGAGCAAAGCACGCAGGCGTTCGGTGTCTCTCGCTTCCAGTGCGTCCGACAGGCTGCCGCGCGCGCGGGACGACTCGCGGGGCGCCCATGGGGCTGAGGGCTCCAGCGGAGTCCTGCGCGGCCGGTGTTGCGGCTTGACGGCAACGGGTTCTGGCCGCGCGGCCTTGGTCGCAACTGGATTCTCCTGCACCACCGCGCTTGCAGTCGCTGCGGGAGTCGTCACCGGCGTCGGTTTGTGGCGACTGCACCAGTAAAGTGACGTGCCCAGACCGACCAGCAGCAGGCCTGGCCCAATGAACTTCAACAGACGCACCACGCGCTGGTTGCGGCCGGGTGGTTGGCTTTGGCGAACGGCCCCGGGTTGCAACAGTGGCTGCAGGGCCTGCCGAATCTCAGACGGGGTTTGAAAGCGGTCTTTGGGCTCCTTGGCCATCATCTTGGCGACAATGGGGTCGAGCAACGCCGGCGCGCCGGGCTCCGTCTGCG
>Ga0182021_10008582_pt1 | contig 12097 bp, 13 predicted proteins | sample 612E3MmetaG_FD_120493 | JGI IMG/M metagenome (GOLD analysis project Ga0182021, IMG submission 120493) | Permafrost microbial communities from Stordalen Mire, Sweden - 612E3M metaG (Illumina Assembly) | ecosystem: Environmental > Terrestrial > Soil > Wetlands > Permafrost | place: Sweden...
CGCGGGCAACCACTTGATTCTTCGACCGAAGAGCGGGTCCAGGGGGACCCGCGCAGACCAGGGGGTCTGCCCCACGAACTCCGCGGCATTCCAGGTGTTGGGAAAACTATGTGGCATTGGGCAGGAGTGCCCGCGCCACATCAGCGCAGGATGGCGAAGTGGGCGACGCGGGCCTTGATTCTGCACACAGCCAGGTCGTGGTTCCGGTAAGGGCAGATCAAGCCGCCCGGTCCAGGACTCCGGGTGAGAATCCAAGTGACCGGGTAGTGGCCGGCCAGGTTCTCGAAATCCGCAAGATGAAACGTCTCCCAGCCGCTCTCGGCCCGCACCTGGTCTTTCCAGTGGCTCGCCAACTGGGGGAAAAGCGACACGGCTCCACTATCTTTGACCTCGTCGGCTAACACGCTCCGCTCGGCGACGGCGCGAAAACCGTGCTGGTCCTCTCCGGGCAGCAGCATGTAGTCGGGATCGATACCGAAGACGGCGCTTTTCGGAGTGTGGCCGCGGATCCACAGAAAGGCGGAAGTCCATGTATTCCGGGAAGCCCGGCCAGGCCACTCCACGTGAGGGCTGGCGGGGTAGGCACTCTGCTGCACGGACCACATACCAGCCGCCAGAGGTACGAAAAGGCCGAGCCAGCGCCACACTTTGGTCTGTAGCGCGTACTCTCCGACGAGTCCACCCAGCAGCACGAAGAAGATCACATAGAGCAGATGGAACGACCGCATGGGTTGCAGGCGGGTGTAGTTCTCAAGCCTGGCGGGAATGGCCAGCACGATGGCCGCGGCGGTGAACATCAGGCCGAATGGCACGAGGGTCCGCGCCAAAGAGCGGAAGACCGGCAAGGTTCCTTTGGGAGCCACCGTGGAGAACCACCAGAGCAGAGCCAGCGGAGCGAAGATGCCGATCCACTCATACCAGGTCCAGTTAGACACGAAGAAGTAAGTGCGGGAGAACAGGGCCTCGCGCGCCGCGCCGCTGGCGGGCTGAAAGTCGAAAAGGAAGGGAAGTCCGGCGGCCAGCGTGCCGAGCGCGGGTGCGCTCGCCGAGCCGCGCCAGGGACGGCGTCCGGCCAATTCCAGGCAGGTGAGAAACACCGCGCCATAGACGCTCATTTGCGGGTGAATCAACGCAGTCGCCAGCAGCCAGGCCACAGCCTGCTTGCGCCGGTTCGACAAATAGCAGGCGATGGCGAAGATGGTGGTGGGAGTGGAGAGCGATCGCGCGGTCAGGTAGGGATCCATGATGGCCAGCGCCGTCCCCGCCACCGGAACGCTGAGGAGGGCCGCCAAAAGAGCCACCGCGCACCACCGCGCGCGCTGGTTTCGGAAACAGAGGCAAGCCAGTCTCCACGACGCCACAAGCAGCAGGAGGATACTCGCTACGTGCCAGACGAAGATGACGGAATCGACCGGCAGATGAGACAGTCTGGCGGAATAGCCCACCAGGTCCGCAAAACAGGAGAGGTGGGCGTGCGACATGAAGAACTCGGCGCCAAAGGGGTAGAGCGCCGGATCGGCCACTCTCTTAATGGCAGGCACGTAGATGGCGGCGTCGTCGGCGCCCAGGTGATAGCCGAGGATGAGCACGGCCAGCGCGGCCAACAGGACCAGCCCGGGAAGGGGCGCCCTCGCTGGCGAAGAAGAGTCCCGGTGTTTCCCGCTCCGCGCCGCGACCTTCAAGATGTGTGAAAGAACTATGGCCGATTTATTCACGGCTTCTCAGGAGCGGTGCCTTTCGGTTTGTTCGGCTTGTCCGATTTGTCCGCCGGGGCCGGGTTGACCGTGTCGCCGAACTGGATGTTGGATTCGCCGGCGTACTTGTGATAATTGCGGAAATCGATGACGTTCTTGGCGCAGAAGTTCGAGCTGCGCTGGCAGCTTAGGGTCTCGGCGTGCACCGGCAACAGGTATTGCTGCGTGTCGCCCAGGCGAATGTACTCGTAATCGGTGGCGGATTCGACGCGATCCAAGGGAAATTCCCCCGGCATACCCTTGGCCTGCATCTCAATGCGCAGCACGCGCGAGGTCTTGGGGTCGATCCACACGGCGCCGCTGTAGGCGGGCTGGTACATCTGCGAGCCGGAGTGGATGGCCCAGTGGGAATGCTCGCGGGCGACGTCGAAATCGTACATCTTCGCCAGGACCGGGCCGGCGCGGGAATCGCGGCGGAAGTGGAAATCGGCCGCGGTGGCGGGCGAGAACAAGTCGATCAGCAGGGTGCCAAACTCACCGGTGGACCATGCGCCGCCGGTCTCCTCCATGCTCCCTTTGACCGCCTTGCCGTTGATGGTGATGTTGCGGTAATCCTCTTTGCCGTTCTCGTAGACCACCTCGGTGCGGACGACGTCGATGGGGTCGAAACTGGCGGGATGGGTTTCACTCTGAAAGCGCGCCATCATCTCCTGGCAAACGTAGCTGGGCAGGGTTTCGGTGAAATCGAGCGCGGCATTGGCGGCCTTGCGGATGAGCGGATCGTCGGAACGGAGGAATGAGGGCGCGCTGTCCTCTTCGCCGCGGGCGATGGAGGGGTGGGAGGGCGGCGCGGTTTCGGACGGTTGCGGGGGAGGGGCCACCGGTTGCGGCAGAGTGGCGACGGCCGGGGCGCCGGGCGGAGGCGGCGGGGCATGTTCGCGGGCGGAATCGGCCGGCTTGCCGCGTTGCAGCTTGGGCGGGCCGGGATCGTTGGGATCCGGCTTGGCGGGCGGCGGCGCTGCCTCCGTGGCCTTTTCCGGAGCGACCGGCGCGGATTCTCCGGGCGGATCCTTCCACGTGTCCACCGCGCCATCCTTTTCACCGGCGGATGCCGCGGCAGCGGACTTCTCCCAGTAGACGTTGACCGCCACCATGTAGCCGTGCTGGTCCTCGGGGCCTTCGATGGAAACCTGGTCGCCAGGCTTGAAGTCCGGGGACTTCAGCTCGTCGCCGTTCTTGTAGAACCTGGTCTTGTCGTTGCGCTTGAATTCGAGCACGCGGTTATCGCCCAGCTCGAGCGAGATGGATTTGGCGTCCATCTGCTTCAGACGTCCGCGGAAATTGGGGAGGGGCTGGGAGACGTCCTTGGTGTTGGGCTGCTTGCTGCCTTTCCGCGGAATGGGGATGCCGGGGACGGTGGGCCCACGGCCGCCCGGATACGGAGTCTGGCCCGGATAGCCGCCGCCCGGGTAGCCACCGCCGGGATAACCACCGCCGGGGTAGCCGCCGCCGGGGTAGCCGATTTGCGCCTGCGCGGCCGCCAGCGCGACGAGGAATAGAACTCCAGCTTTCAATTCACTCATTGAGATGCCTCCCGTTGACTTAAGGTTACGTCACGATGGGTCGCAGGGGGTGCGCAAGTGCCGAGGCCAGGAACCCGCGGCGGGAAGATCGACCAGGATGCTTCAGCGCCATGCTATCCTAACCTCGGCTACACCAATAAGTGGAGATGCTGTGAGTCCTTCGCGCCGCTTGCTTCTGGTGGACGCGGACCCCGACGTTCACCGCCTCCTCACGGGCCTCCTGAAGCGCCAGGACCGAGGCATTCAGGATGCCTACGACGGGCGGGAGGCCGTGGACCAGGTGCGTAGCGCGCCCTACGACCTGGTGGTGGCGGGCCAGGGCGGCAACGGGATCGACGGTCTCAAGCTGCTGCGGCGCATGCGCGAAATCCGCCCGGAAATCAAGGTGATCCTGGCAGGGGAGCAGGGCCCGGCGCAGGTCATCGGCGCCATACGGGAGCACGCCTACTGCTACTTCCACAAGCCGTTTCCGGAAGGACCGCTGGCCGACATGGTGGAGCTGGGGCTGGAATCGTCTTCCTGGCGGGACGACATCAAGCTGCTCTCCGCGCGCCCGGACTGGATTACGCTGGACGTGCGCTGCAAGCTGGAGGCGGTGGAGCGCATGACGCATTTCCTGCGCGAGGTGGAGGCCGGCTTTCCGGCCCAGGTGCGCGAAGACGTAGCGGCAGCCTTCCGCGAGCTGCTCTTGAATGCCGTCGAGTACGGCGGCGGCTCCGACCCCGGGAAGCGCGTGCACATATCGCTGGTGCGCACGGCGCGCTCCCTGATCGTGCGGATTCAGGACCCCGGCAAGGGCTTCTCGATGGACCTGCTGCCCCACGCGGCGATTTCCAATCCGGACGATGCGCCCACCCAGCACGTCGAGGTTCGGACCGAGCGCGGACAGCGCCCGGGCGGTTTCGGCATCCTCATGACCCGCAACCTGGTGGATGAGCTGGTTTACAACCAGCGAGGCAACGAGGTGCTGTTCGTGAAGTACGTGGGGTGAGTGGGGATTGGCTCACTGGACGGTGAAGCTGGCTGGCGCGCTGGCTCCCGGGCAAGATAATCCGCACCCCGATGCGAACAGTTCCCGACTTCTGCCACTCTTAACAGGTGTAGGGACATGACAGAGCCTTGGAACAGGGACGGCCTGGCGGTGGCGCGCGCGATCGCGGGCGACCGTGAAGTCCTGGACGCCGTCCTGGCTGCTCTCGATCGTCCGCTCTACCGGTACATCTCGAAACTGGTCGCACGCCGCGAGATGGCCGAAGACGTTCTCCAAGAGGTGCTGTTTCGAATTTGCAGGAAGATCGGCTGGCTGCGGGATCCCGACCTTTTTCGCCCCTGGGCATTTCGTATTGCCAGCCGGGAGTGCTTCCGGCAGTTGCGCTCGGAAAAACGCCGCGGCGAGGAGATATTAAACCTGGACACCCTGGAAACGGCTGCCAATGAGGGTGTCACGCAAGAATGGGAACCCCGCCTTCTCGATTGGATCGACGAGCTGCCGCCGGCGAGCCGCGCCGTCATCGTGCTGCACTACCTGGAAGAGATGAGCCTCGAGGAAGTCGCCGCGGTACTCGATATTCCGCCGGGAACGGTGAAGTCCCGGCTGGCCTATGGTCTCGCGCGGTTGCGCCAGCGCGCGGCCGGTTCGCAAATGAATGCCGAAGGAGAAACTCAACTATGACCGAACAACCCTGGGACGCCGCTCGCCGGAACGCTTTGGATCGCATCGATTGCTCGGAACGGCGCTTCTACCTGTCCGCGATCCTGCTGGTCGCGGCGGAAATGCTCTTTCTGTGCGGATTTGTGCGTTTGACGGAGTTTTCGAATCCCGTACACGTGCTCATCTTCTGGTCGACCGTGTCCACCCATACGCTGCTGATGTTTGGCCTGGCGATCCTGTGGGGCCATGTGAGCCGGAGCACGAGGCTGGAGCTGAAGGCCATCGATCTCTCCACACAGCGGTTCAACCGGAAGGATTAGCGGGCGCCGCGACGCGCCGCCGCGCTTCCGCCCACGCGGGGAAGATTTCGGGGTTCTCCAGCCAGACCAGCATCCATTGCGCCATCTCTTTCTTTCGCGCCTTCTTTTCCGGCGCGGTGCGCGGGCTGCGCGCCTGGAAGCGGGCGCGGTCCTTGGCGCCGATCACCTGGCGGCGGCAGTAGCGGGCGCGCTGGCGGTCGCCGGCCGCCATGGCTTCCGCGTAGACGTGCAGCATCTCGCGGAGCGATTGTTCCAGCTCTTCGAAGGTGTGCTGGCGAATGCCGGCGTAGGGCTGCTCGAAGGGCAGGCCGGTCGCGCGCAGCAACTCGCGCAGGTAGCTCTCGGATACGGGCGCGAACCGCTGGAGCAGATGGTTCCACAGGGCTTCGGTTATGACGGGCGGCTGCTCCGCGACGAGATATTCGCCCAACTGCCGCTTGACGGCCTTACTTTTTGCGGGCACGGCGAAACCTGGCAGCCGCGGCTTCGTGCGCCACCATGCTGCTGGAAAACTCGTGCGCGCCCGTGCCGCCGGGCCGCAGCACGAAGAAGAGGGCGTCGGTGCGCTCGGGGGCGTTCACCGCGCGAATGGAAGCCAGGCTGGGGCTGGCGATAGGCCCCGGCGGCAGGCCGGCATGGCGATAGGTGTTGTAGGGGTGGTCGCTGGCCAGGTCGGACCGGTGGATGACTCCGCTATAGCGGCCATCGAGGAGCGCGGCGTAGATGGTGGTGGAGTCGCAATCGAGCTTCATCCCGATGCGCAGGCGGTTCTCGAAGACCGCGGCGATCTTGGGGCGCTCCTCGGCCAGCTTGCTTTCCTTTTCCACCAGCGAGGCCAGCGTCACGATGCGGTGCGCATCCCCTTTGCGCACCAGGTTGGCACACGCCTCGCGAAACTTCGCGGTCATGAGGCGGCACAGGCCCTCCGGGGTGGTGTGGCGGCTCAGCTTGTAGGTGTCGGGAAAGAGGTAGCCTTCGAGGCTGGGGGCGAGCGGGTCCAGATCGCGGATGAGCGCGGATTTGCGCGCCGCGGCCAGGAACAGGCTGGCCTTGAAGAGGCCCAGACCCTCGACGGCGGCGGCGATATCGAACATGTTCTTGCCTTCGGGCACCACCAGCTCGTAGTAGAAAATGTCGCCGCGCGCGATGCGGTCGAGCACTTCCATGGGCGAGGCCGGGCGGTTGAAGCGGTACTCGCCCGCCTGCAACACGCGGCCGCGCTCCACCACGCGCGCCAGCAGGAAATCCCAGCGGCTGCTCACCACGCCCGCGTTGGCCAGCATGCCGGCGATGGTGAAGGTGGAAGCGCCGTGCGGAATATCGACGAAGGTCTCGCCCTGGAATCCCTGGTAGGGACGGGACAGGCGGAAGGTCGGGAAGCCGCCGGCTAGAACCGCGACCAGCAGGAGCTTGGCGGCGGTGGGCGCTAGCCGCATAGCGAATCCAGGTAGCTTTGCAGGAGGATGACGGCGGACAGCCGGTCCACCGCGGCCGCGCGTTTTTCGATGCTGATGCCGCTCGAACGGAGCACGCGGTTGGCCTCGACGCTGGTGAGACGCTCGTCCCAAAGCTTCACGGGGAGGCCGGTGCGTTCTTCGAGCGCTTGGGCGAACTCCCGCACCCATCCGGATTGCCGGCCCTCGTCACCGCGCATGTTGATGGGGTTGCCCATGAGGATCAGGCCGACCTGGCGCTCGCGGACGATCTGCTGGAGGGCCGCGAAGTCGGCGCGCTTTCTGACGCGCACCAGGTTGGGCAGGCCCTGGGCGGTGATTCCCAGGGGATCGCTGATGGCCAGTCCGATGCGTTTCTTGCCCAGGTCCAGGGCCAGGATGCGGGATTGTACGGGCGTCAAGTCAATTTCATTATAGACGGCGGCGTGCTACATTCGAGACAAGGTCGTCTTGCGCCGTGGCGCTGATCGCAAAATCTCTCGACAGCACAACCGAGGCCGCGCAGGAAGCGCGGCGCCTGGCTTCGCCGATTGTGGCGATGGGCACGATTATTGCGATTCTCTACTTTGGGCGCGTGTTTTTCATCACGTCCATTATCGCCGTCACCATCGCGTTTCTTCTGGAGCCGTTCGTCGGGCTGCTCATGCGCCTGCGTCTTCCCCGGAGCCTGGCGAGCTTCCTGGTGTGCACCGTGGCACTGCTGTTTCTTTACGTGGCCGGGCTGGGCGCCTACTCGCAGCTCGCCGGCCTGTACGACGACCTGCCCAAGTACGGCCAGCGCATCGGCGATTTGGTCGACGGCGTCCAGCAGAAGATTTCGGGGCTGGAAGAGCAGACCTACCGCATGCTGGTTCCCGCCCGGCAACGCCAGCAGGAGGAGGAGGAGCGGCTGCGCGCGCTGCAGGCCAAGGGAAGGGGATCGAAGAAAGGGACCGCGCCGGCGTCCGCGCAGGCCACCGGCCCCAGCGTCATTCCGGAGGTGCGGATTCACGAGGAGCGCACGGCCATTGGCGACTACATCCAATCGCACTGGAGCTCGTTCTACCGGATCCTGTTGATGGCTTCCTTCATTCCGTTCCTGGTGTACTTCATGCTGAGCTGGCGCGACCACATCAACCGCAGCTTCCTGCAACTGTTTCACGGCGAAGACCGGCTGATTGCCGCGCGCAGCATGCAGGGAATCGCGGTCATGGTGCGCGCCTTCGTGGTAGGGAACTTCCTGCTGGGACTGCTGCTGGCCACGCTGAGCTCGGTGGTCTTCTGGGCCATGCGCCTGCCCTACCCCCTGCTGGTGGGACCGTTGAGCGGCTTCCTGAGCCTGGTGCCGTACGTGGGTCTGCCGATGGCCGCGCTTCCGCCGCTGTTCGCCGCGCTGGGAATCAACACCGTCCCGATCTACGTGGGCGTGGTGGTGGCGGTGGCCATGCTGCACCTGGTCGCGCTGAACCTGCTGTATCCCAAAATTGTGGGCTCTCGCGTGCATCTGAACCCGCTGGTGGTCACGTTTTCGCTCATGCTCTTCGGCTTTCTGTGGGATGCGCCCGGCCTGCTGCTGGCCATTCCGCTGACGGCGGCGCTCAAGGCGGTGTGCGACAACGTCATCGGCCTGCGGCCCTTTGGGAAGTTTCTGGGCGACTGATTGCACTACCATTGTGGGGCAGGCAATCTTGCCTGCGGGCTCGCTTTCAGCGGGCCCAGCCGCCTGTAAGGCGGCCTGCTTTTTCGACCCTGCCGGCCGGCACGAAGTTGGCAGACCACAAAAGGCGATGGTCTGCCCCACCGCGCTACCTGCTAGACTCGGATTCTCGACCCATGGCGGCAATTCCGGAATCGGCAAGATATTTCATGGCGGGGACCGTGGAGCGGGCCCGCAAGCTGAAAAAGACCATCGTGTTCCCGGAGGGAGGCGATGCGCGCGTGCTCGAAGCGGCGGCGCGGCTGGCGCGCGAGAGTGTGGCGCGGCCGGTGCTGATCGGCCCCCAGCCCGCCGACGCGCCGGAGGGCGTGGTCTTCGCCGACCCGCTGAAATCCCCGCTGCTCGCGAAGTACGCCGAGCTCTACTACGAGCGCCGGCGCGCCAAAGGGGTCACCCACATGGAGGCGGCGGAAATCGCCCGGAAGCCGCTATACTTCGCGGCCCTCATGGTGGCGGCGGGCGACGCCGATGGGACGGTGGGCGGCGCCGCCAACAGCACCGCGGAAACCGTGCGCGCGGCGCTCCACTGCGTAGGGCCGCATCCGCGCGCGAGGCTGGTATCGAGCGTCTTCATCATGGCGCTCCAGGACCGCTCCCAGGGACACAACGGGTTGATGGCTTTCGCGGATTGCGCGGTGGTGATCGAGCCCACCTCGATGCAGCTCGCGGACATCGCCATCTCGACGGCCGAGAGCACCCGCGTCCTGCTGAATACCGAGCCGGTGGTGGCCCTGCTCAGCTTTTCCACCAAGGGCAGCGCCAAACACCCGCAGGTGGACACGGTGGTGGAAGCGCTGCAAATGTTGAGGGCGCGCGAGCCGGATCTGAAGGTGGACGGCGAGCTGCAGGCCGACGCCGCGGTGTCGGCGCTGGTGGGCCAATCGAAAGCGCCGGGGTCGGCGGTGGCGGGGCGCGCCAACACGCTCATATTTCCGAACCTGGCGGCGGGCAACATCGGGTATAAGCTGCTGGAGCGGCTGGGCGGCGCGGCGGCCATCGGGCCGTTCCTGCAGGGGCTGGCGAAGCCCGCCAACGACCTTTCGCGAGGCTGCTCGGCGGAGGACATTTTCAATGTGGCGGTGGTGACGGCATTGCAGTCGGAGACGGCGTAATGCCATGCTGCCGTTCCGTCTGGTGTATTGCGAAGAGTACGATTTACGCCTGGGAAGCCACGTCTTTCCCTCGAAAAAGTACGCGTGGCTGCACGACCGGCTGATCCGCACACGCTTCGCCACGGCCGGGGATTTCGTCGAGCCGGAGCCGGCGGCGGACGAGGACATCCTGGCGGTGCACGATCCCCAGTGGGTCGCCAAGCTCCGCGGCGGCACGCTCACCTATCAGGACATTCTGCGCCTCGAGATCCCCTATTCCCGGCAGATGGTGGAGGCGTTCTGGCGGGCGGCGGGCGGCACCATACTGGCGGCGCGCCTGGCTCTCGAATCGGGCCTGGGGTTCAACGTAGGCGGCGGATTTCACCACGCGTATCGGGACCACGGCGAGGGGTTCTGCGCCATCAACGACGTGGCCGTGGCCATCCGGCGGTTGCAGCGCGACGGCGCCATCGGGCGCGCCATGGTGGTGGATTGCGATGTCCATCACGGCAACGGCACCGCGGCGATTTTCGCCGGCGACCAGTCGGTGTTCACGCTTTCGATTCACCAGTTCAACAACTATCCGACCGAGAAACCTCCCTCCAGCCTGGACATTCACCTGGCGGACGGGGTGGCCGACGCGGACTATCTCCACCGGTTGGGGGACGGGTACCGCGCGGCGCTGGCGATGTTCCAGCCGGAGCTGGTCTTGTACCTGGCGGGCGCGGACCCATTCTATGCGGACCAGTTGGGCGGGTTGTCGCTCACGTTCGAGGGGTTGATGGAGCGGGACCGGCTGGTGATCTGGACGGCGCTCACTCACGGGATTCCGGTGGCCGTGGTGCTGGCGGGCGGGTACGCGGCAAACGTGGAAGACACCATCACCATCCACGCCAATACCGCGGCGGTGGCCAAAGAAGTGGTGGAGAAGGCGTGGGCCGGACCGGGGAAAGGAACCGGATAGGGGACCGGATCACCCGGCGGCCGATTTTGCGGCGGCCTGACGTGCGAGCAGCCTCTGAGCTTGAAGGTCGCCCTGGCTGGCCTCTTTGGCGGTTAGAAAGGGAGTCTCGGTAGCTTCCTGCATGGCATCCAACAAGGCTTGGGCGGCCGCGCTCAACTGAACGGAGTCCCCGCCGGCGGTGGACTGCGGTTTCGCCTGAACCGGTTTGGGAGCCGAGGTTGCCGTGGACTGGGCGACCGGTTGGGTTGGCGCCGAGTTTGCTATGGAACCGACCATTTTGTAACTCCTCAATCCTGCATATCGTCCAAGGGGAGAGTTCTTTAGACGGTTTATTCGCGGTGGGGCGACGGCTGGCGGAAACTCGGCCGTGAGAACCTGCTCGCCGCTCGGAACCGGCACGGCCCGCAAAGTTGAAGCTGGTGCCGCTGGTGCCGTGACGCAACCCAGCCAGCCCGTGGAACGTCATAATGGTCGGATGGGATTCGCCGCCCGACTTCCGTGGATGATCGCCGTCGCGGCCGGTTTGCTGGGCGCTCAAACCATTGCTCCCCCGGGTCAAATCGAAACCGCGCCCAATCTCAAAGGCCTGATGGCTCGCGGGTTGCAAGCCTACGATGCCCGCAACGATACCGTGGCGCTGGGGATTTTCCGCCAGGCCGCGGTGATGGGCGACGTCGACGCCATGATGCACCTCGGCGTGATGTATGGATCCGGCCGCGGCGTGAACGTGGACTACGCGGCGGCCATGGGCTGGTTCCGCCACGCGGCGGACGCCGACAACAGCCAGGCCATGTGCAACATCGGTCTCTTGTACCTGCAGGGGTCGGGCGTGCCAAGAAGCTACAGCGAGTCCATGAACTGGTTCGGCAAAGCGGCGGCGTTCGGCAACGCCGAGGCGATGTTCAACGTGGGCGTGCTGTACCGCGACGGTCTGGGAGTTGCCGTGAGCAATGCCGAGGCCATGAAGTGGTTTCGAAGGGCATCGGGCGCGGGGGATGTCACGGCCTCGAACGCCATCGGCGTGATGTACCAACGGGGTCTCGGCGTCCCGATGGATTATGCCCAGGCCATGAGTTGGTATCGGGTAGCAGCCGACGCCGGCAACGACACGGCGATGTACAACGTGGGCGTGCTGTGGGAGGGCGGACTGGGGATGGCCGCGGACCGCAACCAGGCCATCGGCTGGTATCGCAAGGCAGCAGCAGCCGGGAACGGTCCCGCCAAGGCTGCGCTGGAGAGTCTGGGGGTCGAGGACTGAGCCGGATCGGCACCGAGACGCGCGGCGCGGGTCCGCAAACCGGAAGAAAGACATCTGGCGATTCCTCGTGGCCGTTGGCGGGTGCGGCACGCTGCCCTTGATCTTTTCCGTTTGAGCCAGGTGAACCCATCGCTCCCTGTGCGATTCCCTGAAATGAATTGCCGCCAACCGGGCAGTGCCCCCGGCTTATCGCCAGGTCGAGCTAGGCGGCCAACCCCAACGCCGGCCGCGAGGGCGGATGTGGCAAACTGGTGACGGAAGGATGCCATGCGGACGGAGATTCCCATTCCGACAGAGCGACTCGATGAGTTCTGCCGCCGGTGGAAGATCGCCGAACTGCGCGTGTTCGGGTCTGCGCTGCGCGAAGATTTCCGCCGGAACAGCGA
>Ga0182021_10008584_pt1 | contig 12096 bp, 11 predicted proteins | sample 612E3MmetaG_FD_120493 | JGI IMG/M metagenome (GOLD analysis project Ga0182021, IMG submission 120493) | Permafrost microbial communities from Stordalen Mire, Sweden - 612E3M metaG (Illumina Assembly) | ecosystem: Environmental > Terrestrial > Soil > Wetlands > Permafrost | place: Sweden...
ACTTGCCGGCAAATTCTTTAACACCTATTTTGTTCATAACACAGCCTCCTTTGGTTGCTTGCCTCCAAACGGCTAAGCCGGATTATTCCATAACCGCCGCCGCTTCGCCAGTTAAGAAATACAAATGCGAGGTGCCACATCATTAGTACCATATTCCTGGTATGATTTTTCATCCTTGGTAACGGTCCATCCTTTAAGCCCCTGACTGGCAAAGCCCTGCTTACTTGTGTCATCGTCAGAAGATCCCGTTGCGGTTCCCCGATGTGGGTCCTCGCAGTCAATACCGATCCCTATCAGGTCCTCGGCGATCCTCCGCCACCTCATCAAGGCCGGTGCGGCCCCCCGGGGGAGATATAGCCCAATGTTATGTATACTATGTGAATCAGAGCCTTTAGGCGGGAGGATAGATCATGAAGAAACAGCTTGTTTTCGGCTATTTGATTCTCGTTCTTGCAGCGTCGGTCAGTGCCCAGGGCGCACCAACGCCAAAGTCAGGCGACCTCGGATTAGGGGCGTCGGTATCAACGACGGCTAACACGGCTCTGGTTTTCTACCACTTGAGCGATTCGCTTATGCTCGCGCCGCAGGTCGGCTTCTTCTACCGGAATTTTGCTGACACATCTGGTGGAGTAACGACCGACTACCCGGGCACATGGTTCGACGTCGGCCTGGGGCTCTATTGGGTTCTAAGGCCTTTCGAGAGCCTGAGCTTTCAGGTGGGTCCATCGCTAGAGATTGCGTCCGAAAGCTATCAGAACGAAGGCAGTACGGACAATCTCCAGTTCACGTATTGGACACTCAATCTCAACGCGCGTGTTCTTGCGATGATCACGAAAAACCTTGGAGTGTTCACGACTTTCGGCGTGTATTACTACTCACAGGATACCAAGGATACAACAACGGCTGTTGATTCCACTAAAACAGGACTCGGAGTCCAGAGCTTGTCCCTGGGAGTCGCGTACTACTTCAAATAGCGAAGGCCCCGCTGGTTCGGTGGGCCGCATGAGCAAGGTGATTTGTCGTTTTTAAACTGACTCATATTGAGATCTACGCCCTCTCACTGATCTCCCTCATGATCTATGGCTATATTCTTGGGCTTATTGGAGGAGCGATAGTCGGGCTGATCAACATTCGGAGTCCGCACGGAACAGCTCTCGAAGATCCGCACAGGACGAGCCTCTGCCCGCCACGGCGAGTGGCGCCACCATTGGTGGTTAAAACGCATTTTCTAACAAGCAATAATAGTGGCGTATGAGTGACCCCCGGCTGGCCCGCGGACCGTGAGTGCTCATCATGAACGACTGCCTCCGGAAGCCTTGGCACGTGCTCCTCTATGGAGTTGACCCGATTTCGTGGACATGCCCACCTTTTAGGAGCATGAACGATGCCACGAAGCAAGCCTCCATACCCGGCTGAGTTGGGCCAGATAGCGACGGATTGACCGCGGATATGCGCAAAGAATTGAACCAGACGCGAGAATCGCAGCCTTCGGGAAGAACGAAAGATTCCAAAAAAAGTAGCAGCGGTTCGCACAGGTGACCGGCGCGACGCCTCCGCGTTCAAAATCGCGCTTTATCCACTTTCCAGGTATGGAAGAAAGTGTCTTTCGTAACTGGTGTGGCTCAGGCAAAGGGCGGTAGAACGATCCTCGTGGCGGGGCTATCGCACCTCTACCGGGGGCTGGGCGATGCCCAAGCCCCTCACGTCTGATCGTTCTGCACGCGCGAGGTGCTGGGAAAGGGTATCGACGAGGCTATCGGTCGTCTCCGTGCGGATCAGGCCGGTGAGACTGAGCAGGCCGTCCTTCGTGTGAAACACGCCGGGCCACGTGGATCGTGCCGATGTGAACCCTGCCTCGCGCGCGAACGTGACGACACGCTCGTCGTACTGGCCGAAGGGATAGGCCAGGCTCGTCACCGGATGGCCGATGCGCGCCTCGATCATCGTCTTCGCCGAAACGATCTCCCGGCGGAGAAAGTCATCGTCCTTCAGCTTCGGGAGGATGAGATGCGTGAGGGTGTGGCACCCGATCTCCATTCCCTCGGCGTCCAATTCCCGTATCTCGTCCCACGTCATGTGGTGGGCCCGCCCCACCGCCCTCACCCAGACGAAAAACGTCGCGGTGAACCCGTACTTTCGCAGCAAGGGCACGGCATTGACATACTGGCTCTGCCAGTCGTCATCGAAGGAGATGACGATCGGCTTTGCGGGCAGCGGCGCGCCGTTCTGGACGTTGGCCGCAAGGGCATCGAATGTCACCGAAGAATAGCCGTTCTCCCGGAGCCAGGCCAGCTCCGACTCAAGGGTCTCGGGAGTGGCGATCCAGCGCCGCGCCCCCTTGGTATCCGTCGGGATGTATGGCCGGATGGAATGATAGATGAGGATGGGAACGACCGCGCCGACGTTTCCCTCTCCGTCCCGCGGGATCGGCGGGAGGTGAACCGAGGGAGTGCGCGGGGGGAGCATGCCCTGGGAAAAGGCGTTGACAGCCAGCAGGATCGTGCAGAGCAAAATGAAGCATCGTTTCATGGCGTATCCATATCATACCCTTCATCGGCACGGATTGTCCCGCGCTGCACGGGAGAAGGCCAAAATACTGCGGCAAATGACTTGAGTGAACGATCGGAGTCGGTTTACGATCGGACGAGGAGGCCACATGAAACGTTTATTTCAGATCGTGTCCGTCGCTGTTGTCCTCGGGGTGCTTTGGGGTTTGTCGGGATGCGCAACCATATTGACCGGCAAACAGGCGGATGTGGGTTTTTCTGCGCAGCCCGAGGGTGCAAACGTCTATGTGAACGGAAGCTTGATGGGAAAGACGCCGCTCAAATTGAAGCTGGAGAAGAACAAGGACTACGTCATCGAGTTTCGAGAAGAAGGGTATCAATCGAAGACCGTTTTCCTCAACAAAGGCATCGGGGCAGGGTGGCTTATCCTGGACGTCGTGTTCGGACTGGTACCCGTCATAGTGGATGCCGTCACGGGCGATTGGAATTTCCTGACAACTGATAATGTAAAGGTTGCTTTGGAGAAGTGATCCGAAGTCCGGGGTCGCCTGAGCGACGCGTCCGTCCCGGCCGAGCATGCCGACGGGCGCGTCGCCCCTCGGTCCGTCCGGGCCGGCACACGGCACGCCCCTTGAAACCGGGGAAAGCGCCGCACTATCCTTGGCGCGATGCGCGAAAGCGAATACCTCCCGCTCCTGCAGCTCGCTCTGCGCGAGGACCTCGGTGATCCCGGTGACGTCACGTCGCAGGCGGTGACCCCGGATGGCCGCAGCGAGGCCACGCTGTGGAGCAAGGACACGGGGGTGCTCGCCGGCGAGGAAGTCTTCGCGGCTGTTTTCCGCGCGATCGATCCCGGCACGAACGTCACCTTCGTCCTGCACGACGGCGCTGCACTCGAGAAAGGACAGCGCGTTGCGCACGTCAGCGGCAGGACGGTGTCCCTGCTCTCCGGCGAGCGTACGGCCCTCAACTTCCTCTCTTTTCTCTCGGGCATCGCCACGGCAACGCGCGCACTGGTGGACCTCGCGCGCGCCTCGGGTCACGCGGCCATCCTGGACACCCGCAAGACGCTTCCGGGCTGGCGTGCGCTGTCCAAGTACGCCGTCACTGTCGGCGGCGGCCGCAATCATCGCCGCGGTCTCTACGACATGGTTCTCATCAAGGACAATCACGTGGACAGCGCCGGGTCGGTCAAGGAGGCGGTCCGCCGTGCGCGCGAGCGCTGGGGAGACCGGTTTCCCGTCGAGGTAGAGTGCCGGACCGCGGCGGAAGTGGCCGATGCGCTGGCCGCCGGCGTGGACTGGATCATGCTGGACAACATGCAGGCGGAGGAGATCCAGGCCGAGGTGCGCCGGATCGCCGGGCGGGCAAAGGTCGAGGCGTCCGGCACCATGACGCCCGAACGGATCCCGGCCGTGAGCGCGGCGGGTGTGGACTTCATTTCCGTGGGGGCCATCACGCACTCGGTGCGGTCCTTCGATTTTTCCCTGAAGATCGCCTGAATGGGGAGAGGGAGGCTACGGGACGTGGGGGAAGCGGAGGCACGCGAGTTCGACCTGATCGTTCTGGGCACGGGGATAGCTGGTCTCACGGCGGCCCTCGCCGCCGCCGACATGGGGCGCGCGGTGGCCGTCGTTTCCAAGGAGCCGCTCCTGGAAGAGTGCAACACGCAGTACGCGCAGGGAGGGATCGTCGCCCGCGGAAACGGCGATTCTCCCTCCCGGCTGGCGCAGGACATCACGGTCGCCGGAGACGGCATCAACAGCAGGGAGGCCGTGGAGCTCCTGGCCGCCGAGGGCCCGGCGCTGGTCGACGAGCTTCTCGTACGCCGCCTGTCCGTGCCGTTCAATCGCGACGCATCGGGGAAACCCGCCCTCACGCAGGAGGCGGCGCACTCCCTGCGGAGGATCTACTATTCCAAGGATACGACGGGACGGGCGATCGAGACCGCGCTCCTCGCCGCCGCTGTCGCGCACCCGCGGATTTCGACCTTTCCCTCGCACGCGGCCATCGATCTCATCACCAACACTCACAACTCGATGGACGCCCAGGAGCGGTACAAGCAGACGCGCGTGATCGGCGCCTACCTCTGGGACCCGGCGGCAGGACAGGTGAAGGCGTTCTATGCGGGGGCCATCGTGCTGGCCACGGGCGGCGTTGGCAACCTCTTCCTCCATACCTCCAATCCCGCCTGCGCGACCGGCGACGGTCTTGCCATGGCCAGCCGTATCGGGGCCGAGATTCTGAACGCCGAATACGTGCAGTTCCACCCGACGGTATTCTTCCATCGCGATATCAAGCGGTTTCTCATCTCCGAGGCGGTGCGCGGAGAAGGCGCACGGCTGCTCAACCGCGCGGGTGAAGCATTCATGAAGCGCTACGATCCAGAGCGGGCCGACCTGGCCCCCCGGGATGTGGTGGCCCGGGCGATGTACCGCGAGATGGAAAACGAGGGATCGGATTACCTCCTGCTGGACGCGCGATCGGCGGCGGATTCCTCCCTGCAGGAGCGCTTTCCGGGGATTTTCGAGAAGTGCATGAGCGTCGGCCTGGACATCCGCCGGGAACCCATTCCCGTCGTGCCCGCGGCGCATTACTTCTGCGGCGGCGTCAAGGTGGGGCTGTCCGGCAGGACATCGGTGCCCGGGCTGTACGCGGCCGGCGAGACGGCGTGCACCGGCGTGCACGGAGCCAACCGCCTGGCCTCCGTCTCCCTGCTGGAAGCGCTGTATTTCGGACATGCAGCGGGCACGGATGCGGCGGGGAATCTCGGCGCAGTACCGTCGGCGCTGAAAAGGAACATTCCCGACTGGGTGCACCCGTCGCCGGCGGAGGAGTTCGACCCCGTGCTCATCCAGCAGGACATGCTCAACATCCAGTCCACGATGTGGAACTATGCCGGCATCATCCGCAACGGGAAGCGTCTCGAACGCGCCCTCGCGGACCTCAACTACCTCAGCCACAGGATCGAGCAATTCTACAAGCAGGCAAAGATCAGCCGCTCGATCATCGAGCTGCGCAACGCCGTGCTCGCCGCGAATGTCATCGTCTCCGCCGCCTATTCCAATTCCCGCTCCCTGGGCTGCCACTACATCGAATGAACACCCGGCGTCCGCCGCATGCCCGTGCCGGGGCGGCCTGTACGATCGTCGCGCTCGCCGCGATCCTGTGCTCGTGCACCGGTATCCGCTTCGGCACTCCCGCCGACCGCGGCCTGGTCCTGGTGGAGCCGGCCGCCCCGTATCCTTCGGCCCGCTTCGCCGTTTTCAGCGATCCGCACCTGTACGACGCCGCCCTGGGAACGGAGGGCTCCGCGTTCCAGGGCGACATGGACAGCGACAGGAAGCTGCTCCCCGAAAGCAGGGAGATCCTCGAGACGGCGCTGCGACAGGTGAAAGAGCTGGGCGTGCAGTTCCTCCTCGTCCCGGGCGATCTCACGAAGGACGGCGAGAAGCAGGACCATCTTCTCATGGCCGAAGAGCTCGCCGGCCTGGCACGGGCAGGGGTCCGCGTGTTCGTCGTGCCGGGCAATCATGACATCCTCAATCCCCATGCGGTGCGCTACAGCGGAGCAACTCGCGCGCGCGTGCCCAACGTCACACCCGGGGAGTTCGCCGAGATCTACCGTAACGCCGGCTACGGCGAGGCGCTTTTCCGCGACCCGGAATCGTTGAGCTACGTTGCCGAGCCGGTCACGGGGCTGTGGCTCCTGGCAGTCGATTCCGCCGCGTATGCGAACAACCCGGGACGGAGCACGCCGGAGACCGGCAGCGGCCTCACGCCGGCACGCGTCGCCTGGATCGAAACCATGCTGGGGATGGCGTTGGGCCGGCAGAAGGCCGTGATCGTGATGATGCATCACGGCGTGGTCGAGCATTTCGTCGGCCAGGAAAAGTACTTCTCACGCTACCTCGTCAACGACTGGCGGAAGGCATCCGACATGTTCGCCTCCTACGGTGTCCGCGCCGTCTTCACCGGGCATTTCCATGCCCAGGACATCGCGCTGCGCAGGACGCCCAGCGGGCGCACGCTCTACGACATCGAAACAGGGTCGCTCGTCACCTTTCCTGACCCGATCCGCCTGGTGACGATCGATGCGGCCGACCAGAAGATGCGCATCAGATCCTCGTTCATCGAGGACATCCCGTCCTTCGCAGAACGCGGCACGAGCTTCCGGGAGTATTCCCGGGATTTCGTCGAGGCGGGAACGGCGAAGATCGCAGTGCGAACGATGAAATCCTACGGTATCTCCGGCCCCGAAGCCGAGACTCTGGCCGCCCAGGTGACCGCCGCATTTGCGGCGCATTTCCGTGGCGACGAGCACTTCCAGGGCACCGAGATGATCCGTACAAGCGGGTTGAGTCCCCTCGCGGGCCTGGCCGTGGGCCTGCGCAAGGACCTGATCGCAAGCCTCTGGACCGACACCGAGCCGCCGGACAACGACCTGGTCATCGACTGCGCAACGGGTGCGTGGGAGAAACCGGACTGAGCGGCCCGCGGGCCCCGGGTCGCTCAGGTACGGGCGAGCTCTTCCAGGGCCTCGCGGGCCTTCGGGACCGTTTCCTCCGGCTTCACCTTGTACCAGGAGCGCTGAATTTTGCCGTTCTCGTCGACGAGGAACGACGAGCGGATGATGCCCATGGAGGTCTTTCCGTAGTTCGTCTTCTCTCCCCAGGCCCCGTACGCCTCCGCGATGCTGTGGTCGGTATCGGCCAGGAGCGGGAAGCCGAGGTTGAACTTCACGTCGAACTTCTTCTGGTCATCCGGCGCGTCGGGGCTGAGGCCGAGCACGTCGACATTCAGCTTCTTCATGTCCTGACGGGCGTCACGCACGGCGCAGGACTGGGTCGTGCACCCCGGGGTGTCCGCCTTGGGGTAGAAATAGAGAAGGACCTTCCGCCCCTTGAAGTCGGAAAGCTTCACCGTTTTTCCGTTCTGGTCAGAGAGTGAGAAGCCGGGCGCCGCCTGGCCCGGGGAAAGCGTCACATCCATGCTGTTCCTCCACGATCAAGGTACGAACCGCGGCGTGAAGGAGTCAAATCGCGGCTGCGTCACGCGGACAATGCGAGCCTTCTTGCCGGCCGTTCACTGTGGGGACTATACTGGCCCACGATGCAGACCGGACAGTGCAGCGCCGTGCTCTACAACGCCGACTGCCGGCGGATGCCGGAGCTCGCAGACGGATGCATCGACCTCGTCATCACCTCCCCGCCGTACTGGCAGATCAAGGACTACGCGTCGCCCGGGCAGATCGGGTTCGGACAGAGCCTGCACGAGTACCTCCGCGACCTCGCGCGTGTGTGGACGGAGTGCTTCCGGGTCCTCCGCCCAGGGGGCCGCCTGTGCGTGAACATCGGCGACCAGTTCGCACGGGCCAGCGTTTTCGGACGCTACCGCGTGATCCCGCTCCACGCGGAGATCACCTGCCAGTGCGCCGAGGCGGGATTCGACTCGATGGGCTCCATCATCTGGCGGAAGAAGACCACGATGAACACCACCGGCGGCGCGGTGGTGATGGGCTCGTACCCCTACCCTCCCAATGGCGTAGTCGAGATCGACTTCGAGTATATCCTCCTCCTCAAGAAGCCGGGAAAGACGCGCCTCCCCTCGCGGGAAGTAAAGGAGCTTTCCGTGCTGTCGCGGGAGGAATGGAAGTCCTGGTTTTCCGGCCACTGGGAGGTAGGCGGCGCCCGCAAGGACGGGCACGAAGCGGCCTTCCCCGAGGAGATTCCCCGGCGGCTGACCCGGATGTTCAGCTTCCGCGGAGACACGGTGCTCGATCCCTTCATGGGAAGTGGAACCACGGCAACGGCGGCCCTTTCCGCGGGACGGAACGTCGTGGGGTACGAGATCCGCGCAGACTACGTGCGGAACGCAGCCGCCCGGCACCAGGGCCTGTTCGACGGGCCCTGTGACGTCATCGTGCCGGACAGGAGCAGCGTGACGCTTCCAACGGAACCCGGGGATGGAATGCGCGCGCCGCGGATTCCCGACATGCCTGTCCCGACGCCCGCCCGGGGGAGGCCTGCGCCGGAGCTCCACACGGTTACCGCGATCACACCGGACTGCCGCATCGTCCTGTCGAACGGCGCCACGGTGTCCTTCCTCGGCCTCGAGATCCTGGACCTTGCCGCGGCAATCTCCTACCTCGAGAAACGGGTCCTGAAAAAGAGGGTCTTCCTGAGGGACGAGTGTGCGGGGAACGGTGACTCGCTCAGGGCGCGAATCATTCTCAAGAACAGGATCTCGATCAACGCGCAGCTCGTGAAATCGGGGGCCGCGCGGGCCGTCGATTAACAGGGGAGGCAGGCATGGTGCACAGGATCGGAGACAAGGTCCCGAACATCGGAGCGGCTCTGTTCGTCGCGTGGAATGCGGAAGTGGCCGGGAGCGTCACGCTGGCAGCCGACACGAGCGTCTGGTTCAGCGCCACCCTCCGGGGCGACATCGAGCAGATCAGCATGGGCCGCGGCTCCAACGTGCAGGACGGCTCGACACTTCACACGGACTTCGGTCTCCCCTGCATCGTGGGAGAAGGGGTGACCATCGGCCACAACGCGATCCTGCACGGCTGCACTGTCGGGGACGACTGTCTCATCGGGATGGGCGCCGTGGTGCTCAGCGGCGCGGTGATCGGGAAGGAGAGCATCGTGGGCGCCGGCGCGCTGGTGACGGAGGGCAAGACCTTCCCTCCCCGGTCGCTGATCCTCGGCAGTCCCGCGAAGGCGGTGCGCACCCTGGACGACGCGGCAATTGCGAAAGTGAAGGAAAATGGAAGGATCTACGTCCGACTGGCCGGAGAAGCCGGGCGCGCCTACGTCGAGGAACCGGGACGAGGTTCCGCCAGGTCGGGATAGAGCTTCCGCAGGCAGTCATCGCACAGCCCGTGGCTGAACTGCGCGCCCGAGCGGTCGGAGATGAACTTCTCCACGGTCCGCCAGTATCCCTGGTCGTCGCGGATCTTCTTGCACGATGAGCAGATCGGAAGCAGACCGCTCAGGGTCTGCACGTCCGCCAGGGCTTCCTGGAGCTCACGGATAAGCTTCTCCCTTTCCAGCTCCAGTCTTCGGCGCTCCGAGATGTCCCGTATCACGACGAGCCGGCCGGTTTTCCTGCCGTGCCGACTGAACAGGTCCGACGTCCGCAGGCCCAGGTGCAGCTCCGGGTCGCCCGGAATCGACATTTCCAGCCGATCGTCCGCGAGGCCAGTAAGCCGTGAAAGCGCCTCGGCCAGCGCGCCGTGGACGTCTTCCGCCCGCATGCCGACGGAGGCGTCCGTGGCGTTCAGCAGTATCCGGGCCGCGGGGTTGATGTCGACCAGCCGGCCCTGGGTGTCCAGGACGACGTAGCCGTCCGACATCCTCTCGACGACCTGGTCGCGCGCCACCGGCACGAGATCAAGGAGATTGAAGCGCCTCATCCCGATCAGCAGGAGCACGCCGGTAATCGAGAAGGCGATCGGCGGCAGGTCCCAGCCAGGGAGGGGATTGAAAGGCATGTACGTGAACGCCACTCCGAGCCAGGGGATGACCAGACCGGCGATGAGGATGGCCGCCTGCCAGACGAACATGCGCTGCGCTCGCCGCGCGGCGCGCCAGATGAGGACAGCCCCGGCGAGGCCGAGCACCGCATAGTAGATGACCGCGACGAAATACCAGGGACCCGGCACGTAGAGGAGCGTATTCGTCCCCGGCGGGCCGGGCAGCAGCCAGGACCACATCAGACCATGGGCGCCATTGGTCGCGGCGAAAACCAGCGTCACTGCCGGGATGAGCCAGAGACCGGCAAGGTTCCACCACGCCTGCGACCACTCCTTCTTGCGGTAGCGCAGTGCGAACATGAGGAAGAGCGGCGCGACATTGACGGTTCCCAGGTAGGCGAAAAGCGTGGCGAGGACCTTGCGGTGCACGCCGACCGCCCCGGACTCGATGCCGGATCCGAGTGCCCAGACGACGACCGCGCACATCATCAGGGAAAGGGTCACGCCGCCGCGGACGGCAGTACGGCGCAGGCTCGCCAGGGCGACCGCGAGAGCGACCGCCGCGGCGCCGAAAAGCACAATGGACTCGGTGGTGATCATGAAGCTCATGGACGTGCACCGCGCGCCGCGAGAAGCTTCGGCCATTCGCTCTCGAACAGCGGCGTGAGGGTACCGGCGCCGATCAGCGCCTGCACCTCGTCGATCGTGAAATGCTGTCCGTCGTCGATCTCGACGGGATCCGGCCTGACCGGCTGCGAGGATACCAGCATGAAGCATTCGGCGAACTCCGACTCGAAGTCGCTCTCGTTCAGGTACGAATAGAGGAATGAAGCACCCGCAGCATCGATGTCCAGCTCCTCGCGGGCTTCCCGGACGAGCGCATCCATCACCTTTTCACCTGCGCCGACGTGTCCGCCGACCGACGTGTCCCAGAGGCCGGGATTCGTGTCCTTGCTCGTCGAGCGCTTCTGGAGATACAGCCTCCCGTCGGGATCGAAGAGGTGAAGGTGAACGACGAGATGGATGAGCCGGGGGTTTCCATGGCACTCCTGCCGCGACGCCTCGCCGTTGGGCGTGCCGTTTCTGTCGACGAGCTGGAACATCTCCATGGCGCGTCAGCAGGCGTTGCGCGCGCCCGGCATCTTCCTGCCAATGCAGTAAGACACGAACGAGTCCAGGGAGGTGATGGCCGAACGGATGTCGGGATAGACCGGAAGACCGCCTTCTTCCAGCGCCGCCACGAAATCAGCGTAGTGATGGCCGGCGTTCACCGACACGACCATGGGCTTGGCGTGCCGGCGGGAGATATCGACGAGGAGGCTGGCAAGGCCATCCGGGTCACGGCAGGTTTCCGGGACGGTCTTGAGGGTCACCGCATGCGGAACCACGGCGACGAAGACGCAGTCGACCTCGTCGTCGTCGATCACCGCCTCGACAAACTGTGCGTACATGCGGTCGTCGGCCATCGGTGTAATATCGAGAAACGGCGAGGAGGTGTCTACGAGGCCCGAGCTGTTGATCGCGTTCAGCTTCTCAACGGTGCGGGGTCCCAGGCGCGCCTGGGTGAGTCCCTTCAGCTCGTCGGCGCCGACGGTGGACTCGAATCCCGCGTTCACGACCCCGGCCACCCTGTTGCCGCGGGGCCGGCGGCCGGCGAGGAGGGAAAAGACACGGATACGGTCGTACAGCTCTTCGATGGTCTCCACGAGGACCACCCCGCCCTGCCGGCAGGCGGCGCGAAAGACCTCGTAGTTGCCCGACATCGCCGCGGTGTGCGAGGCAGCCGATCGCGCACCGGCAACCGTGCGGCCTCCCTTGTAGGCGATGATCGGCTTGGGCGACTGCCGTGCGCATTCGAAGAAGGCGCGTCCTTCGCCGGCGTCCAGCCCCTCGAGGTACACGGCAAGCACCTGGACGGCCGGATCCTTCGAGAAATGGGCGATGAGATCGCCCACCTTCACGTCGAACTTGTTGCCGAAGCTCACCACCGACCGGAGCGGGCGGCACGTCTGCAGCTTGTCGATGAGGGTCACCGACAGAGCGCCGCTCTGCGTGAGAAGAACCGCATTCGCCGTTTCCGACGAGCGGACTTCCAGCCTCTTTTCGTTG
>Ga0182021_10008585_pt1 | contig 12096 bp, 5 predicted proteins | sample 612E3MmetaG_FD_120493 | JGI IMG/M metagenome (GOLD analysis project Ga0182021, IMG submission 120493) | Permafrost microbial communities from Stordalen Mire, Sweden - 612E3M metaG (Illumina Assembly) | ecosystem: Environmental > Terrestrial > Soil > Wetlands > Permafrost | place: Sweden...
ATTAAAAAGATCGAAAAAACCCGAGTCCGCCTGAACCGCGTTCTTAATACTGAAAAAGTTATTGCCGATATTCGCATCCATACTGCCGTGAAGGACCATACATATGTTTTTGATCCCCGGCACCCGTGCCAGGATCTGGTCCTTCATCCTGTAATCTATATTGTAGTTTTTCTTTTTCGCGTCGACAATCCGGTAAATATTGTCAACGTTCTTCAGATCCCGGTTGCAGTTGAATTCATGGTAAATAAACTGCCCGATCAGAATCAGGAAAGCAAGCGCAAATCCGAGTCCCGTAATATTGATGAACGAAAACAATTTTCGCCTTGAGACGCCCCGCAGGTAGTGTTTTAATATGTTAAATAACATTCCAGCCCCTTTTTATTAATTTGAAATTATCTTCATTCATATCGCAGGGCATCAACTGGATTGGCAAGAGCGGCCCGCACTGCGTGATAACTTACAGTTGCCAGCGCGATCAGTAAAACAATTCCGCCCGAGAGAAGAAACACGTACCAGCCCATATCGATTCTGTATGCAAAGCCCATCAGCCATTTATGCATCACATAATATGAAATTGGCCATGCTATAAGATTTGCCAGCAATACCCATTTGGTAAAATCCTTTACGAGCATTACAAATATATTCTGCATCGAGGCGCCAACGGCCTTCCTGATCCCTATCTCTTTTGTTCGCTGAAGGTTTGCATAGGATGAAAGACCCAATAAACCCAAACAACTTATCACGATTGCCAGCAATGTGAAAAGCCCGAATACCTTGCCGAACTGCTGATCGGCCCTGTACTGCGAATTGAAGAGTTCGTCAAGGAAACCATACTCGAACGGCTGATCCGGAAAGACTTCTCCCCATTTTTTGCCGACGCTCGCTATAATCTGCCGGATATTCCTTCCGTCAGTTTTCAGTGAAAAATACCTGGCGAGATTCATATCGCTCGCGTTGATCGGATTGAATACAACAGGCATCAGACTGCTTTTGAGGGATTCCTGATGATAGTTTTTCGTTACCCCCACTATCTTAATACTTTGACCGTCAAATCCGTCGAACACGAGTTTATTGTTAATCGCCTCTTCGGCGTTCTTAAATCCATATTGTTTTAGCGCTTCTTCATTCAGAATAATTTCCCCATTATATCTCGATTCCCTTGTGAAGCACCTTCCAGCCAATAAAGGCACATCGAATAAATTGAAATAATTTTCATCAACGTCGATAAAGAAGCCCTGCGTTCCGCTTTCGCGATTACTGCCGTACCTTCTTACGCCGCTTGAAGCATTTGAATATCCTTTGCCGGGAACCGACGACGAGGCGCATACATTTTTAATACCCGGGATTCCAAGTAAAACATCCTTAAAGTTCTTTACTGAAGAATAAGCACCCCCCTCTCCAGCCGGAACTTTTAAAATTATCGTTTGGTCTATATTTATTCCAAGATCCTTGTCCCGCATAAAAGACAGCTGTTCATATACAATTATTGTAGAGGCAATAAGCAGAATTGAAACCGCAAACTGAAATATTACCAATGCCCTGCGCAGATCGATTCCAAGTGATGAACGTCTGGCTTTTGTTTTAAATACTACGAGCGGATTAAATGAAGAAAGCACGAGCGCGGGATAAATTCCGGCCAAAGCCGCACCGGCAGTAAATACGACTGTGAATAATTCCCAGTTCACGGAAATAAGCCTCATAGAAAGCGGCTTTCCCGTCAACCCGTTGAAATACGGCTGTACCGCAATATCGACGGCAAGGGCCAGAATTAACGCGAGCAGATTGATCAGAACCGATTCCATAAGAAATTGTTTTATCAGCTGAACGCGGTTCGAACCCAATACTTTTCTTACACCGACCTCTTTTGCACGCATCAGCGCGCGGCTGGTTGAAAGATTGATGTAATTGATCCACGCGAGTATTATAATAAACACAGCTATCACCGACAAAAATCTGACAGTTTCAGAACTGCCGTTTACCTCCGGTTCAAACCTGAGATTGGAATTCAGGTGTATATCCCTTACGGGCTGAAGCAGATACTCGCGTCTGTAGCTGCTTTCATAATTTTTGTACTTCTCAACCAGGGACGGAAATTTGGCAGCCAGAGCGGAAGGGTCGGCATTAGGCGCCAGAAGTATGTAAGTATTAAAAGCATTCCATCCCCAGTAGTACTCCGCCTGCTTGTTTTGAGCAATAAGAGTCGAATACGATATAAGCATATTAAACTTGATGTGTGAGTTTTCCGGAATGTTTTTAAAAACACCTGTTATTTTGTAGTTATGCTTTCCGTATTCGTTCACGAGTAAAATCTCTTTATTAACCGGATTCTCGTTGTTCCAAATATTCCGCGAAAGCGATTCTGAGATTATCACGTTGTAAGGGTCTTCTAATACCGAAGAGTCAGTCCCGGTCAGCAGGGGATAAGAAAAGATTTTTAAAAAAGAGGATTCTGCATAATAGACTTTTTCCACATTCTCCGAGATACCCTGTTTCGTATCAAGAAATGTTACATCCGTTCCGCGTAATCTTGCGGATTCAAGCACTTCGGGGAACTCTTTTTTCAGCGCCGGAGCCAGCGCCGGCGGGCATCCGGCACTTTTATCGTGCCTGTCCGAATAGATGCGGTCGTTTCTTATACGGTAAATCCGGCCTGAATTCTTATTAAAATCATCGTAACTAAGTTCAAATGCCGCGTACTGCATTATCAGAAAGAATATCGAAATTCCGAGCGCGAGTCCGGCTACATTAATAAATGTAATCCCCTTATTCCGGCGGAAATTCCGGAACGCGATCTTTAAATAATTAACCAGCATGAATTCTCCTTCAGATATACAGCTGAAAACAACAAATCTCTGTTTATTTATTCATACCGCAATGATTCAACCGGGTTGGCGAGCGCTGCCCTGACCGACTGAAAACTTACCGTAACCATAGCCAGGAAAAACGCGATGAATCCGGGCAGAAAGAAAATCCAGAACCCGATTGTAATCCTGTAAGCATAGGTACCGAGCCACTGATTCACCAGATAGTAGGCAACCGGCATCGCGATTATATCGGCGATCAAAACCCAACGCGCATATCGTTTTGAAAACATGAGCGTAATTACTGCCGTGCCGGCGCCAAGTACTTTCCTTATTCCTATCTCCTTTTTCCGTACCTCGGTTGCAAATGCGACGAGACCCACCAATCCAAGACACGCAATCATTACAGTGAAGATTGATAACACAGAAAAAAGCTTCTGCATCTTATATTCCTGCTCGTAGACACTGCGGATTTCGCTGCTGAAGAATTTGTATTCGAAAGGATAGTCGGGCTGATACTTGTTCATGACGGATTTCAGGTATTGAAGAATTTCCGCTTCCGATCCGGCTCTAATTTTAATCGACAGATTCCATAACGGCATCAGGGGATCAATTGTAAGATAAAGCGGTGTAATCGGTTCATGAAGAGATTTGTTGAAATCCTTCATAATCCCGATAACCTTGCGGCTGCTTCTGCCGAACGGGGTTACGTGAATAATTATCTGTCCGATCGGATTTTTGAATCCAAGCATTTTAACCGCAGTTTCATTCATTATTACGCTTCCGTTTTCGTCAGAAGTAAATTCTTTAGAGAACTTTCTTCCCTCCGTCATTTTTAATCCGTACAGATCGAAAAAATCGTAGTCTACATTGTAGTTTTCAACCTTAATGTCGAGCCCTTCCGGTTTTCCGGGCCAGTCCAGATAGCCCCCGCCTCCTATCCCGTTAGGAAGCGCATCGGACATCGCGGCCGATAGTACGGCCGGGTTCTGCATTATAGAATGTTTAATGATTTCGGCGTTGGTTTGATTAATTTTTCCCCGCAAAGGCAAAATTAGAATGTTTTCTTTATTATATCCCAGATCCTTGCCGGAATTATAATCGAGCTGTTTCTTAACGGTGATTGCAGCAAATATGATGATGATTGCCAGAATGAACTGAACCGTTACAAGGACGTCGCGGAAACGCGACCCTCTTGAAACGCTTCCCGTACCGTTAAATATCGCCAGCGGCTTCGCGGATGAAAGAATGACGGCGTGATGCAGCCCGGCTGTCAAACCAATTGCAAGCACGAAACCGATCATGATGAGAATCGTAGCGGGGCTCAGCAGCATGTTCATATGAATATCCCGCTCTGCGTACTGATTGAAATACGGCAATAGAAAATAAACCAGAAGAAGCGCGAATATGAACGAACACGACGTAACTGCGACCGACTCGCTGAGAAGCTGCTTAATAAGCTCCATCCTGCCTGCGCCGATTATCTTGCGCACTCCTATTTCTTTGGTTCTTACGGTGGCATGCGCAGTCGACAGATTAACGTAATTTATTACAGCAATTATCAGAATAATGAACGCAATTATAAGGTACAGGTATATTTTAGCCGAAGCGCTCAGCTCTCTCGACTGAACGAAAGGATTTTTGAACAAGGTTGACTGAAAGTGAATATCGGCCAGAGGCTGAAATATGAAATCCGGGAGTGAACTGAAATTGGAATGGTTTTTAAAGAAAACCGGGAATTTTTCCAGGATCGAGGCCGGATCGGAACCCGGCTTAACCATGAAATATGTAGTGTACCGCCAGAAGCCCCAGGCCGTCGCATTTTGAGCAATCAAACTTTTTTCGCCGGCGATATTTGATATCGGGATTATAAATCCGGGATCCATGGACGAGTTTTCCGGCCTGTCTTTAAAAACTCCCCTTACCGTCATTTCATACATTTGTTTCATTCGTATAGTTTTGCCGACCGGATTAACGCTGCCGAAGTATTTTTTGGCCATGCTTTCCGAAAGTACAACCGAAAACGGATCGGTTAACGGCGCCGCCGAACTTCCTTTCAGCATAGCAAACGAGAACATGTTAAGTATTTCGGGATCGGCAAATAATATATTTTTCTCTTCGAATTTATCGTTCCCGCGGTAAACTATATCGCTCCCCTGTGAGGTTCTGACCGCGCATTCGATTTGCGGAAATTCGGCTTTCATTGTTTCCGCCAAGGGGCCGGGAGTCATATGGCTGAAATATGTTTTACCGTCTATTTGGTCTTCTGAAACCACACGGTATATCCGGTCATAATTCTTAATAAATTTATCATAACTGAATTCGTAGGAGGCATATAGGAATGTAAGTATCACCGGGACCAGAGCTATAGAAAAGCCCGAGATGTTGATAAACGTGTAAACCTTATACTTTGCAAGATATCTGAATGCCACCAGAAAATAATTCTTTAGCATTGAATTTCCCATTGTCTGTTTAAGAACCTCATTATTTATCCTTTACTCAAAATAAAAAACGTTCTTTACGCCGCTTTTCCAGCGCTCCCTTATTTCGTCATTGTCCGTTTTCAGCGAAAACGCCTCAAGAACAAAAACAATCTCGGCTTTATCGTTCCTGGCCTTGTATGTGAACTTTTGAAGCGTGCAGTCAATTCTGTAGCCGTATTCTTTGTTTATAATGACGAGCGGACACGGGCATTCCGCTTCGAGCATGCCCGGCGTGTTCTCTTTGAAATTAATTGCAGCTTCATTTTGTATTATGCTTTTTTCGGTCAGCTCTGTTCTCGAAAGTAAATACTTCTTGAAAATTTTAAGATTTTTAAGCCATTCCCGGGAAGACTTTGCGGAAATCTGCATGATGTTCATTTCAATTGCATGCTCGGAAAGAAAAAAATCATGCTTTACTATAACGCCGGACTTGAAATCAATCTGCCCGATTTGCGGGGAATATCCTATAATTGAGGCTATAACGGACTGTGGGCCGGCAGGCACTTTTTTAAGAGTGTATTTACCCTTTGAGTCCGTTAACGTTCCAGTCATAGTGCCTGAGACATAAACACCTGCGTTCGGAATCCCTTCGCCTGTAGCTGAGTCCGATACCCTGCCGCTTAGCGAACCATATTCTTCCGTTTGCCCTTGAATTAAACTGTACACGGAAACTATAATTATTGCTGTTATCGTAAAAAACAATCTTACATTCATCTCTGGTCTCCGACACTAAAAGTACTTATGTTTTTTACTTACACCATCGGCATTTCGCACTGCGGGTCTGCCGGTCCATCTTAGATGGGCCTCCGGCTGCCTGACCGGCACTTAAATATTATTAACCCCCTAATCCCTATTATTTCTTACTATTCATAATGGAGGAGTTCTGTGACGCTAATACGCGACGCTTTAATACTGTGATAACTGACGGCCAGCATAGCAGCTGCAATCGAGACTAACCCCGCGAGGATGAAAAACCAGACTGACAGGTCAATCCTGTAGGCATAATTTCTAAGCCAGCCGGAAATGAGATAATAGCCTGCCGGACATGCAATAATAATTGCAGAGGCTACGAGTGTTAAAACGTCCTTCAGATGAATACCTATAATCGAAGACGGCGACGCACCCAATACTTTCCGGATGCCCGTTTCTTTTCTTCTCTGACCCGTTGTAAAGGCTGACAGACTGAACAGTCCCATGCACGCAATAAATAATGCAACCAGAGTAAATGTGACCGCAATCCGTTCCAGAGCCCGTTCCTTCCCGTAAAACCTGCCGAAATTCTCATTCAGGAAACTGTAGTCGAAAGGATGATCCTTATCGAATTCGCTCCAGACAGATTTTATCGCGCCGAGCGCCGGCTCGATATTCCTGCCGTTTACACGCACGACAAGATAATTAAGCCAGGGCCAGATACGGATTACGAGGGGTTCAATTCTGTTCTCCATAGACTTGTAATGAAAGTTTTTTACTACACCTATAATATTGCCCTTTACGTTTCCCACCAGCTCAAAATTTTTGCCGACCGCATCGGACGGTTTTAAATAGCCGAGACTTGCAGAAGCCTCTTCGTTTATTATAAAAGCTTCCAAGGCGTCTGTCGCAAAATCCCTTGAAAAATCGCGGCCCGCAGATAAACTTATTCCCATAGCTTTAATGAAATCGTGATTGACCCAGAGCATTGACATTGTACTTGCATCCTGCATGCCCCCGGCTTTGTATCTTGTTTTTCCGACCGGTCCCGCAGGCAGCAGAGACGCAGCCCCTACATTCTGTATGAACGGCGACTCCATAAGTCTGGCTTTTACAGGCTCCTGATTACTCCGCATAACTTCATCCCTCACCGGAACAATTATTACATGATCCGCATCCAGACCCAGGTCCTTGTCCTGCATATAGCGGAGCTGACTGTAAACAACGCAGCTTCCGGCAATAAGCAGGTTAGTCAAAGCGAACTGAACGACTATTAATCCCTTGCGAATGGATGTCCTGCTTATTTTCGAAATTCCCTTAACAGCACCCGAGGCGTTAAACGAGGAAAGGTAAAACGCCGGATAAATTCCCGATAGAAAACCGGCCAGCAGCATAAAGCACGATGAATAAAATATCATCCCGGTCAGATTCTGCGCACCCGCCGCTATATCAGCCCCTGTAATGACCTTAAAATTCGGAAGAACAGATGCGGCTATAATGAGAGCGGTGATCAGAGCCGTAAAAGTCATTATGAATCCCTCACTGAGAAACTGAGCGAACAGCTGCCGTTTAGTAGCGCCCAGAAGTTTTCTTATCCCCGCTTCCTTTATCCGTTTTATGAATTGAGCGGTGGTCAGACTAACATAATTGAAGCACGAGATCAGCAGTATAAAAAATGCAATCGCGCTTAAAATATAGATGGTGCGGATGTCTCCGCCGGAGGACATCTTGTAATCCTCGCGAGAATAAAGGTGTATTCTGTTCAACGGCTGCAGGGCGAAATTATTAAGAGGATTGGATTTGTCAAAATGTCTTCCGACGAAATCCTTCATGCTTCCCGCTAAAGCACCCGGGTCATCTTTCACGAGAATATAAGTTTCGCATGTATTGTTCTGCCAGTTTTCAGTAAAGTTCTTTCCAAGCCATCCGTCGATTGTGGAAAAGGAGACGAGAATTTCCGGACTTACACTTGAATTGAGCGGATAATCCTTTATAACACCGGTAACCTGCAGATCGATGATATTATTCAGCCTGAGCGTTTTTCCCAGCGCATCTTCTTCTCCAAAATACTTATGCGCTGTTTTTTCTGTAATCACGGCAGAATTCGGATCCTCCAATGAAGTCCATGGATCGCCCTCAATGAATTTCGCGGCAAATATTTTGAACATACCGGGATCGGCGAAAAAAAACTTTTTTTCGTAGTAACTGCTGTTCCCGCTTGGGGATTTTACCATAGGAAGGGGGTTATCCATGTTAAGAAGACGCACTGCCGTCGTAATTGACGAATAGCCGGAACTGAGCGCGGGTGCCAGCGGAGGAGGAGTAACCGCGTCGAACTTCGTTCCAGCTGAAGTCCTTCTTTCGGCAATTACCCGGAAGATGTTTCTGCTGCTTCCTTCGCAGTAATTATCATAAGAAAGCTCATTCTGAACATATAGCAGAATCAGAATGGCGCTCGCCATGCCCAGAGCAAGACCGGCAATGTTCACCGCGGCATAGCCCTTATGCCGGGTAATATTTCGCAGCGCAACCCGTAAATAATTATTAAACATTCACTTTCTCCTTACTGCCTACTGCATACTTTCACTTTAACGCTGCAATACTATTCGTATCTCAATGACTCAACCGGATTTGTGACCGCAATTTTTATTGTTTGAAATACTATCAATACTAAAGTTATGAGAATCAAAAACGATACGGCTATTGCAAAGGGTGCTGCCGTAATAGCAATCCTGTATGCGTATCCATCCAGCCAGTGCTGCATGACTATATAAGCAACCGGACATGCAATGATAGACGCAATAAGGATAACCGGTAAAAAGTCCTTTATGAACAGAACAATAATGCCTATCACTGATGACCCGAGCACTTTTCTAATGCCGATTTCCTTGATTCTTCTTTGTATGCTCAATGAAATTAGCCCTAGCACTCCCAGCAGCGCTATAATTAACGCCAGAGACGCTGCTGTATAAGCGGCTTTTTTTAACCGCAGTTCTGTTTTATAAATTCTATATAACGTGTCATCCATGAATTTATATTCGAACGGTGCGCCCGGCATTAACGCCGACCATTGTTTCTGAAGAGTTGTAGCGGCAATATCTAAATCGCCCGGATTGACCCTGATTGAAAGGTAACGATAGATCCCCCTGTTTCTCACATTCGTAATCCAAATCGGCTGGATATTATCCTTCATCGAACCAAAATGGAAATTTTTAAGGACGCCGACAATTGTAAAGGCAGCCGGAAATCCCCGAACTTTTAACTTATTTCCGATTGCTTCCGAAGGCGTCCAGCGGAATGCATTTGCCGCCGATTCATTAATAACAATATTTAACGAATCAAAAGCAGCGAAAGAATCATTTAAATATCTCCCCGCCGCCATAGGGATTTTATAAGTATCCGCAAATTTATCGTCGGTAACCAACGATTGAACCGACACTCCCTGTGAGGGGCCCTGCTCAGGTTTATACATGTCGTTTGAGCCGTTATTATTGCCATCCGGTATCTCATATGAAAGTGATGCTTCGCGAACTATACTTAAACGGGCCATCTCATTTCTTATTGTTTCCATATTCTCAACGCCGCTTTTAGACCAATTGCGCGGGACCTGGGCTGTAATTATATAATCTTTGTTATAGCCCAATTCCGTGCCGAAGAAAAACGACATCTGCTGCGCAATGATAATCGAAGAAATGAAAACTGCGGCCGCAATTCCGAATTGAAATCCGACTAATAATTTATGGGATGATATATTTCCTTTAACCGCAGCCAGTCTGCCTTTTAACGAATCCGTCACTTTTATTGAAGAAAGAATAAGCGCCGGATAAATCCCGGTGATCAGGCCAAGAATGAACAGAAGTGCTAAAAGCGGAAAAATAAAATAGAGCGGAAAAGTTAGTAGACCGGGAATATCATTGCCAAGCATACTGCTGAAAAAATTCCAGACAACCACATAAATTAAAACAGCAAACATTGCCGATATAAAAACGTTGATGACAGATTCGGTAAGAAATTGAAGGATTAATTGCTTCTTTATTCCGCCCAGGGTTTTTCTTATGCCTATTTCTTTTAATTTCGCGTCGGCTTTACTGACTGCTAAATTGATATAGTTAATAGCTGCCATCACTAAAATGAAAAAAGCAATGGACAGCAGCACATAATTAAGCTTTTTAATCAGACCATTGTTGGCGTCGAGATAATACTTTTTTAAAGGCACAAGATATGGCGTTAAATTCGCACTGATCTGATCAGGTGCATTGTCTTTAACCAGCCGGCGCATAGGTATATCCAGATCTTCCGGCGAAACGCCGTCCTTGAGTTCGACATAAGAAACGATGATTTTATTGGTCCATGGCGTTATGTCCCTTCCAAAAAAAGCCAGATTAAACGGTAAAAAGAATTGAGAGTTATTATTGTCGTCAATCATCGTTACAGAATTTTTCGGGATCCTTTTCATAACACCCGAGATTACATAATCATGTTTACCGCCTAAGAAATTCTCAACTGTCAACGTCTGCCCGACAACATCTGTTTTGCCGAAATACTTTATCGCTGTATTTTCAGTAATAACGACAGAATATGGATCGTTAAAAGCAGTTTTAGAATCACCATGCTGTAAAGAAAAACCATACATACTCAGCAGAGTGCTATCGCCGATCTGCAGGTTTTCCCGGAAATGTTTATCTCCCTTTGACACAGTTGAAGTAACAGCGTCAAATCTGTAATAATCTGCAACCAGATTCGGATATTCTTCTTTTAGCGCTTTTGCCAACGGCCCGAGCATGCCGATTTCAAAGCCCATGTTCTTGTCTTTCCATTTGCTCTGGATTATGTATTGGTTGCCGGCATTTTTGAGATCAGCGTTAACCTGCATTTCGCCCCAAACATAAGCGCATATCAATAGTGTGAAGGCAATACCAGTTGCCAAACCGACAGTATTAATAAAAAAATATGTTTTTTGGCGAAAAACATTTCTTATTGCAATCCTGATGTAGTTTTTGAACATTACGATTCCTGTGTTCCTGCAATTTTCATCTGCACTCTTAATTTTTCAATGCTTATGCTATTCGTACCGCAATGCCTCGGCCGGATTGGCGATCGCCGCTTTTATCGCCTGATAACTTACGGTAAGCAAAGCTATCAGCAGGGCGATCCCGCCGGATAACAAAAATATCCACAGGCTGATTTCGATCCGGTATGCAAAATCCTGCAGCCATTTATCTATAAAATAGTAAGCTGCCGGCCATGCAATAATATTTGCTAGAATTACCCATTTTGTAAAATCCTTAGTTAAAAGAAATATTATGCCGAATACCGATGCCCCCACTACTTTGCGTATCCCGATTTCTTTAGTCCGTTTTGAAGCCAAAATAGAAGCGAGAGCGAAAAGACCCATCGCGGCAATTATTACGGCAAGTACAGCAAAAGCCGAAATTAACTGTCCGGTTTTTGCATCATTGCTGTACTGTTTGTTGAAAAAATCGTCCAGGAAAAAATATTCAAACGGCAGTCCCGGAAATATTGATTTATAAGTCTTTTCAATAAATGGCAGCGAATTATTTATGTTTCTTTTGTCCAGCTTGAGTGAGAAATAATTAATGCTCTGATCGAATGCGTTTGTGTACAAGATAATCGGTTCAATAGTTTTATGAAATGATTCCTGGTGGAAATTATCTGTGACTCCAATTATTTTGAATAGCCTGTCATTCCATTCAAGATATTTACCTTCCGCTTCGGCCGGACCCGCATAGCCGAGAACTCTTACAGCTTCCTTATTAAGAATGACTGCATCCCGGTTTTCGGATTCATGAGAAAAATTGACGCCCGCCAGCATCTTCAACCCGAACAGTTCTATAAAATCAGCGTCTATTCTCCCCGTCCTGAAATAAATATTTCCCTCCGGCGCCGATTTCTCCCTTCGAATGCCTCCGAAATTTCCGGTGCCGAATCTTCCCCCGGGGATGCTTACGGACATTGATGCCTTCCGCACTGACGGATCAGCAGCCACGGTATGTTTAAATAATTCAAAATCACGCATCGGTACGTCCCTGTCCGAAAGATAAGGCGCCCTTACAATCAGCACATCTTCAATATTCATTCCCAGATCTTTATTCTTCGTGAAT
>Ga0182021_10008586_pt1 | contig 12096 bp, 7 predicted proteins | sample 612E3MmetaG_FD_120493 | JGI IMG/M metagenome (GOLD analysis project Ga0182021, IMG submission 120493) | Permafrost microbial communities from Stordalen Mire, Sweden - 612E3M metaG (Illumina Assembly) | ecosystem: Environmental > Terrestrial > Soil > Wetlands > Permafrost | place: Sweden...
TGATCCGCAGATCCACCTCCACGTCCCGCAGGCCGCCGACTCGTTTGAACGAGTTTGTTTCCAGGAAACGCAGGAGCTTGGCCTGCAGGGCCGGGCCCAGGCTGCTGATCTCGTCCAAGAAAAGGGTCCCCTCGTCGGCCAATTCGACCAGGCCGCGCTTCTGCTGCTTGGCGTCGGTGAAGGCTCCCTTTTCGTAGCCGAAGAGCTCGCTCTCCAGCAGCGTTTCGGGGATGGCCGAACAGTTGATGGCCAGGAAGGGTGCCCTCCGGCGGCGGCTCCAGGCATGGATGGTCTGGGCGGCCAGATCCTTGCCCGTCCCGCTTTCGCCGCGCAAAAGAATGATGGCGGCTTCGCTCTCCGCCACCCTGCGGATCATGTCCAGGACCCGGAGCATGGCCGGAGTCCCCCCGATCAGAGGCCCGGGAGTGAATTTCTTTTCCTCGATCTCCCGATAAGCCGAAATCTTCTTCTTCAGGGCGGCCGCCTCCAGGGCGTGCTGGAGAGTGCTCTGCAGCTTGGGATCGTCGAACGGCTTGGTCACGAAATCGTAAGCCCCCCGGCGCATGGCGATCACCACGTCCTCGATGATCCCGTAGGCCGTGATCATGATGACCGGCAGGTCGGCGAAGCTGCGGCGGATCTCTTCCAGGAAATCCGTGCCTCGTCCGTCGGGCAGATTCATGTCCAGCAGGATGAGGTCGGGCGATTCCTCCTGGGCCAGCCGCAGGCCGGCGGCGCCGGTCTCGGCTTCGATCACGTCGTGGGACCACTCGCCCAGCTTCTGCCGCAGGGACCAGCGGATGAGGCGGTCGTCATCGATGATCAGGATCTTCGTCTTGGCCATCTTCCCTCTCCGGACGGTTGAGCGGCAACCGGATGGTGAACGTCGTGCCCTGGCCTTCCCCGGTCCTGACCGCGATCGTCCCGCTATGGGCGTCGACGGTCTTCTTGCAGATGGACAGGCCCAGCCCGGTGCCCCCTTTTTTGGTCGAGAAAAAAGGATGGAACAATTGGGCCTGATGGGCGGCCTTGATGCCGGACCCGTCGTCGGCGACGAGGATGTCGAGCGTTTTTTCCGGGGGGTTCGTCCGCAGGATGATCAGGATATCGCCTTTATCGCGGATGGCGGCAATGCTGTTGAGCAGGAGGTTGAGGATCACTTCCTGCATGCGGTCCGCGTCCAGGACCACCAGGACGTCGTCCTTGACCCCGTGGAGATGGAACGCGATTTCCTTGCCTTGGACCTGGGTCCGGGCCAAGCGGATGGCGTTTTCCACGAACAGATTGGGCGGGACCGGGCGGAAGGTCAACGGCTTGGGCCGGGCATAGCGGAGGAAGTCCTGGATGACGGCGATAATCTTGTCGATCTGGGTCAGGATCTCGACGAAGATCTCCTTGCGCGGATCCCCGGCCGGGGCTTCCTTTTCGATGACCTCCAGGGCCCCCTTCATCCCGGACAGGGGGTTCTTGACCTCGTGGGCCAGGCCGGCGGCCAGTTCGCCGAAGGCGGCCAGGTGTTCGGCCTTTTCCAGGCGCTGCTTGTATAGTGCGTCGATCTCGGCGTTGGCTTTCTGGAGATTCTCGACCATGGCGTTGAAGCTGTCCATGAGGCTGCCGATCTCGTCGTGCTTGCGGGGTGTCCAACGCACGCTGAGATCACCGCCCTGGACCTTGATCATGCCCTCCTTGAGAAGGCGGATGGGACGGTTGATCAACCGTTGGAAAAGGCGGAGGATGATGAAAGTCAGCAGGCCCAGGGCGATGAAGGCCAGGACGATGCCCTTCCACTGGCTCCGCCAGAGGAGCGCGGAAGCCTCACGATAGTCGAAATCGACTTCCAGAAAGCCGTTGATCTTGCCCTCGGGCGCATGGCAGGCGTGGCAGGCGGGAGCGTTTTCGACCAACGATAGGCTCTGAATGACCGAGCCCGGGCGGTGACGCAAAAGCCGACGGGATTCCCGGCCGTCGAGCATGCGAAGGAGGACCGAGCGGTCGTCGGCCGTGATGAACGAGGCGATTTCGGATGGCCGGGTGGAGGCAAAGATCCGCCCTTCGGGGGTCAGGATGCGTATGGAGCTGACCGCCTCGGTCAGCTGGACCAGTTCATGGATCTCGGCCTGGGTGTCCTGGACGCGGCCGCACTTTTTCAGCAGAAAGACGCTGTTCTCGATCAGGGAGCCGACGATCTCGGCCTCCTGGCGGATGAACGACTGAAGGACGTTTCGCTGGGTGGTGAAATACAAGGCGGCCAGGATCGCCGCGGACAGCGCGCCCAGGACGATGACATGCAGGACGACCTTCGCCCGGAGCGTCCAATGACGGATCTGCGTGGCCATTTCCTCGTTTCTGCCGTGGCTCGATCGGAATGGTCCGGATTATAGCCCAGCGGCCCAGCCGGCACAACGGGAAAAGATTTTCGGGTAAGGCGGCGGGCAAAAAAAGGGGCGGCACCTTACGATGCCGCCCCGGAAAATGCGGTGCCGAGGATTTCCGCTCAGCGCCAGGTGTACTTGGAGACGTCCCCGCCCAGGCTCTGGATGGAATCGACCAGAAGCTGGGCCACGTAGCGGGCGTTGTGGATGAAGCCGTGGGGCTCCTTCCTGCTCAACTGGAAGTTGAACGTCGCCTTCAGCGCCGCGGCGTTGAGCTTGTAACCGTTGGCCGAGGTCATCTCGCTAGCCTCCAGGACGCCGTTGTTGTTGGTGTCCTTAAACCAATAGGGGTAGGTGTTGCCGTCATAGAGCGCCCGGCTCCCCTGGTTGGCCAGCGTGTAAGCCTTAATCTGGGCGTAGAGGGCATTCTCCAGCCCCAGAATCTCGTCTTTGAGCGATTCCCGGGTGTTGCCGTTGCCGTTATAATCGGGAATATTACCCGGCCGGATCTGTTCGAAATCGAATTTCTCCGGGTCGGCGCCCTGGAACGTCTGGGAGATGTCGTTGCCGTGGCAGGGCACGCAATTTTCCTTCATCGGCTCGGCCACGTTGTGCGTCCGCATCGTCCAATTGTGTTTCTCGGCGACGACCGCTGTGCTCATGTGGCATTCGACACAGGTATTGAAGCGCCCGCCGTGGTTGGCGAAGGGCTGACGGCCGATGTAGCTTTTGCCCGGGAATTCGTAGCCGACCTGGACTTCGGTTCCCAGGAATGTGGCCCCGGCGGCGAAATAGTGGACATTTTTGAAGCTGAAGGTGCCCGAAGGGTTGGCGGCGATAGCGGCGTCCACTGAGGATTTCGATTCGCGTCCCTGATGGCAGGTGATGCACAGGTTGCTGTTGTCCCCCAGCGTGACGCTTAGGCCCGAGGGAAACTTGACGAGGGGCGCCTGGCGTAGGGCCGGGGGCGCCGTATGGCAGGTGGTGCAAAGCATGCCGTTGGAAAGGGGCTCGGCCTGGTTGGTGCCGTTGGCCAGGTAATATGCCAGACCGGTGGCCGAATGGCAGCGGGCGCAGCCGGCGTCGACCTGGCCGCCCGAGTCCCAATGCCGCCACGGCTGGCCGGACCCGTCGAAGTGGCCTTCATCGGTCCGGCTCATGGCGCTTAGGTCGGTCTTCTGGATCAGCTTCGCGTTAAGGTCCTCGATCGAATCGTACATCAGCTCGATCAGGTACTTGCCGTTATGGGCAAAGCCGTTGGGGTCCTTGGTCGCGACCTGGTAGTTGTAGCAGGCTTTCGTCAGGCGGTTGGTGAAGCTGGCGTAACTATTGGAGGAATCCGCCTCATTGGAATCGACGACGCCGTTGCCGTTGAGGTCGTTGAACCAGTAGGGATTTGTCGCGCCGTCATAGGCGATGGGCTTGTTGATGACCGACCGGGCGTAGTTCTGGATCGTCGCCAGGAGCTTGGCCTTGATGCTGTCGATCACGTAGAACATGCCTTTGGTCAGGTCGCCGCTGCCGTCGTAATCGACCTGGGAGCCGACGAAGCGGATATCCTTGAAATCATTGACTCCGGTGTGGCAGGTGTTGCACTTGGTGATGTCGACTTGCAGGGAGTGGGGGTTGTGGCAGTTGTTGCAGGCGTTATAGCCGGTGATGTGGGAGAAGCGGGCGTCGTAGGATTTGCCTGTATACTCGTAGCCACTCTTGGCGAAAGTGCCGAACTGGGTCGCGGCCGCGGCGTAATAATGGATGTTGTTGAACTTGATCTTGGTGCTGGGCGTGTCGTCGTTGGGCGCGGCGGCGGAGGCGATGTTGGAGTCGACCGTGGCCTTGGAGGCCCGGCCCTGGTGGCATTCCATGCAGAGGCCCTCGGGGCCCAAGTTGTTGACCACGTACCCGGAGGGGAACAGGACCGAGGAGTTCACCCGCAGGACGCCCTTTCTGGGGTCGGTATGGCAGACCAGGCATTCGACCGTCGTGCCGATGGGAGCGGCCTTGTCCACCTGTCTGGCGGGCGTCCCGTCGGCGCCCAGAAAGTCCAGGAAGCCGGGGGTGCTGTGACACTTGGCGCAGGTCGTGGGGATCTCGGCCGGCGAGGCCGTATTCCAGTGCTTGAACGGCTCATCCGTCTTGTCGGCATGGCCGGACGTCTTCCACAGCTTGGTTGCCACGGCCGACTTGGTGTTGGTGCCGGCATCGACCTTGGCGCTGGGGAAAACCAGAACCAGGCCGATGAGGGCCGGCAGGGCCAGGAAGCCGATCATGTTTCGTTTTTTCATCTATGCATCCTCCTGAGTTCGTTCCTCAATCCCAGCGGTAACCGAAGGTGAACTCGAAAATATTGGCGTTGTAGTTGTTGGCTCCGCCGGAGAGGCTTTCCTTGAAGTGGGCGTACCGATAGGCGATCTGGGCGGCGAAACCGCCGCTCAACAGGTACTCGACATAGGCCCGCAGCATGGTCCGGTCGATGGGCCAGTACCCCGAATTCGTGTAGCTGTTGGCGTACAGGCCGACCTTCCAGTCGGGGGACAGGGTCCAGGCCGCGGTGGCGTCGAGCAGGGTGGAATTTCCAAGATAGGCGATGACCCAGGAGAACGACCCGGGCGCTCCGGCCCAGGATGCCGGATAGGTGATCAAACGCGTGCTGTCCTGTTTGGCGTGGATATAGGCATAGCCAAGGCTGAAATTAATCTTGTCGCCGTGGTAGCCCAGGCGCAGGTTGACCTGGTCATTGCTGCTCTTCCAAAGGTCGTTGTAGTTGTCATCTCCATAATTGATGAAAAAGTTGAGCCCGCCGGGAACGTCGCTCTTGATCCGGGTCATGAGATAGCTGGCCGAGAGGTTGAATTTGTCCAGCTGCCAGCGGACCGTCGTCCGCAAGCGGTCGAAGCTCGTCGGAGAGATCAGAGTGAAAGGGTTCTCGTTCCGGCCGTGCTGGTAGTCGGCGGTGACATGCAGGTTCTTGAGGTCCCATTTAAGGTTGCCGAAGAGGCCGTTGCGTGTCGTCTGATCCGCGCCCGCGGCCGTCTCCAGGTTGTTCAGCTTGCGCTGCTCGTTGCGGTATCCCAGGGTCAGAACAAATTTCGGAGTGAATTCGTATTGCAGGCCGGCTTCGACGCCCCGAGTCTTGAATCCGAAGTTCTGGAGCTCGGTGGCGCCCGTCTGCATGAACGAACCGCTTTGGTCGAACGTGTCGTATCGAAAGGCTCCGACGACGGCCAGCTTGCTGAAGATGAGGTAGCTCAGGTCGAAGTCGTAAAGATCCATCTTCCGGGCAAAATTGCCCTGGCCGGTCAGCTGGTACTGGAAGCCGGCCGATAGGTAGTCCACCCCGGCCGCCTCCTCCGTATAAGAGATGTTCGTTTTCTGGTTGCTCAGCCGAGCGGCGCCTTTCAATAAAAGGTTGTCAAACGGACGCGCGGTGAACCGGAAGGTGCTGACGTTGGTCTTGAATTCATAGGGCAGGTTCTGGAGAAAAGAGTCGAGGTCGGCCACTCCCCCCGTGCTGTCGGCGAAGGCCGGCAGGTAGGACATATTGTCACTGGTGTACTTCTGGTAGCGTTGCTCGAAAAGCAGGGAATAGCGGGGCACATGCAGGTCGAGGCCGAAACCCGTGTCGGTCATTTTTTCGGACACGGGCTGCGCGAGCGTATAGTCGGCCCGGTTGGACAAATAGGCCGTCGTATTCTGGCCCTCTTTCGTATAGTGGTCGAAATTCAAGAAGATGTTGACATTGGGGCTGAGGGTCACGTTGAAATCGCCGTTGTCGTGGATCCGCGTGAAATTGAGGCGGCGGGCGTCGTAGAACACGCCCCCGCCGATCGTCTGCATGTCGGCATAGAAATAGTCGGACTTGCGGCGGTCGAAGCGGAACTTGTAGGTCCCGAACTTCTGGATGTTCAGGCTGAAGGACTCGAAGGGGTCGCCGCCGAGGTTGACGACGTTCAAATCGATCCGGTCGAAGTATTTTTTCAAGGCCTCGCTGGCCTGATAGGTCAAGCTGAGGTTGAACAGCCGCATTCCGCTGGTCAGATTGATATGTTCCTTGTATTTGTTGTAGCCGGGGGCGTTTTCATTCGTATCCACGGCCCGGTAGCCGAACTGGAAGCTCCCGCTGAAGTTCGGGTCCTTGGCTTGGGCGGCTAGGGGAATAGCCCGGGCCAGGACGAGGACGAGGAACGCGGCCACGATGATCGTTTGGATTCTTCGCATCGCTTCTCTCCTCATTACCGGATGAAGATATTGCTCAGGTTCGAGCCGTGCATCTTGGTATGGCACGACGTGCAATTGGTGGTCTGGGAATTGAAGGAGCTGTGCCACTGGGGCAACTGTATGGTGTGGCAACTGAAGCACAAATCGGCCACACTGGGAGTCGAGAGCATATGCCTGTTGGGCGTGCCGTGGGGATCGTGGCAGGTGACGCACCCCTCGACGCGGGACGAACCGTGTTCAAAGAGAAAGGGTCCGCCCTTATCCGTATGGCATTTCAGGCAGAGCTCCTGCTTGAATCCGCCCAAACGGCCGAGCGTCGAGGGCTCGTGCGGATTGTGGCAGGTCGTGCATTCGAGAACGCCTTCCTGCAAATGGTGCCGCTCGTTCAGGCTGAATTTGGCGTAAACGTCCTGGTGGCAGGTGATGCAGGCCTTCGTCCCTCCGGACTTGGCCCCGTCGTGGGGTTTGGAGGCATGGACGGAGTGGCAGGTGGTGCAGTCCAGGGAGGCTTTGCCGTGCGGACCCGCCAGGAATTGGGCGTTCGATGCGGTGTGGCAGGTCAGGCAGACCTTGTTTTTCCTGGCCGCCGAGTCGGCCGCCTTGAAGGCCAGGATTCCGGCCCCGCCGCCGTCCTTGAGGTGAGCCTCAGAGCCGGCGTGGCAGGATGTGCAGGAAGCCGCGCCGATAGCCGAATGGGGCGTACGCCCGAAGGCCTTGGCCACGTCCTCATGGCAGGCGCCGCAGGTATCGACATCCTTGGCCGTCTGGGGTGCCTGGGGCCGCGACCCGGCCGCGGCCAAAGAGCCGGCGACGCACAGGACCAGTCCCAGCAACGCCAACAACCGGACGGATGAGACGAATGGCTTGGGTTGTTTGTTCGCTGACAATGGAAACCTCCTTGAACTGTTTGCCGAGAAAATATCGAATACCACGGATGCGACCTGAGGCCCGGCTTCGGCTGGGAATGAAAGGTCGCCGCCGCACTTCTTCGCATTCATGCTTGGCTCTCCGCCGGGGCCGCGGCCAAGGCGGCCTTGACCGCCGCGCGGATCTCCTGCGAATCGAAAGGTTTTTCCAGGATCCGCTCGGCCTTGAAACCTCCCAGCCGCCGCTCGGCCTGGTCCCCCGGAACGGCGGTGAGGATGATGATCTTGGCCCCCTTCTGAAGCCGGACGAACTCGGTGAAACGGGCCTTGGCCTGATCACCACAGACTTCAAGATCGGCCAGGATCAATTCATAGCTGCGGGTATTAGCCAGCCGGGCGGCTTCTTCAACAGTGGCCGCTAAATCGACCTCATAGCCTTCTTGGAGGAAGATCTGGTTCAGAGACCAACGGATGAGCTTTTCATCATCGAGGATAAGTATGCGCGGCATAATAAAAGCAACCGGCCTAATAAGAGCGAATATCGTGCCACGGCAGGCTTGTCGGCAGAGGCCACGTATCTAATTTATTTTAATAGAATTATAATTTATTATAGAATCTAAAAGATCGCTTGAATCGGAAAGAGTGGGTTAAATAGCCAAATGATGGGGAATTTGGCCCACCCGATTTATTGCCCAAAGACCTCTTAATAATCGTCTCCCCGTTTTTGACTTTATTTTGTGGAGTATTATAGAATCCGAATGCGCCGCGAGAAAAGGGTTCTTTCGCCCGTTGAGCGAAAACAGTTGCCATTCTAAAAATAATTCCTATATAATTACTCGGCTTTGTGCAGAAACAGTCCTTATCCGTTCCGGCGGAACGGATAAGGACGGAAAGAGATGGATATTCATGAAGCGCATCTTTAAATTCCTGTCGTCGATCAAGCTGGCCATCATCCTCCTGATCATTCTGGCCGCCGCCTCGATTCTGGGCACTCTCATACCGCAGGGACGGAGCCTGGAGGAATATACGGCCCGCTATGGAATGCTCTCGGGGGCCCTGATCAAGCTTCAACTCACGACCCTTTACCACTCGGTCTGGTACCTGGCCCTGCTGTTCTTTTTCGCCCTGAACATCATCGTCTGTACGCTGACCCGGCTGTCCGCCAAGCTGAACCGGGCCTCCCGGCCGAAGGTGGAAAGCGAAGCGAAGGCCCTGCAGGCCCTCAAAAACAAGGACCGTATTAAAAGGAACGCGCCGCTCCAGGCCGCGCAGGCCGAAACGGTTGCCCGCCTCAAAGCTTCCCGCTATAAGATCAGGACTTCGGCCGCCGGAAACCGCGTCTCGCTCCTGGCCCGCAAGCGCATCGCCGGAATCTTCGGCTCGGATGTCGTCCACGTCGGGCTTCTGGTCATTCTCTCCGGCGGGGTCATCAGCGGCCTGACCAGCGTCCGCCAGAACCTGGAGATGCGGGAAGGCCAGGTCGTCTCCATCCCGGCCACGGATTTCAGCCTGCGCCTGGATAAGTTCACGACATTGTATTATCCCGACGGCAGCGTCAAGACCTGGATCAGCGACCTGACCGTTCTGGAGGGCGACCGGACCGTCCTGACCCGCAAGGTCGAGGTCAACCGGCCCCTCAACTATAAGGGATTCAACTTCTACCAGACGAGCTATGGCTATAACTGGGACTCCCCCGCCGTCGAGATCGGAGCCAAAAAGAAATCGGACCCGGCCTATGCGAAGAAGGTCAAGGTCAAAGTCGGGGAACGCGCCCTCCTCGACGACAAGGACCAGCTGACCGTTTCCGTCGTCCGCTTTCTGCCCGATTTCGTCCTGGGCGAAGGGAACCAGCCCGAAACGAGATCGCTCCAGCCCAACAATCCCGCCGCCCTCGTCGAGGGGTTCCGCGGCGGCGAGAAGATCATCACGGGCTGGGTTTTCGCCAATTACCCCGATTGGGACCAGATGCACTCGGCCAACGCCAAGGACAAAGCGGCCCCGACCGACCTGGTCTTCCAGCTGAAGAGCTTTGAAGCCGGCCAGTTCTCGGTGCTCGAAGCGGCCAAGGATCCGGGCGTTCCGCTGATCTGGATAGGCTGCGTCCTGGTCATGGCCGGCTTCGGCCTGGCCTTCTACTGGCCGACCTGGGAAATCAAGGCCGTCTTCGAGGAAACACAGGGCAAAACCGACATCGTTCTGGGCGGACTGGCCGCCAAGAGCCGCGAGTCATTCGCCGTCGAATTCGAGGCCGTCGCGGCCGATTTGAGGAGATCGAAATGAGCGAATCCACGCTGTTCGGACTGGCGTTCATTCTTTTTTGTCTGGCCGCGCTCGTCTATCTGGCGTTTCAATTCTCGAAGAAGAGCTCCCTGGCGAATGTCGGTTTCTGGATCGCCGCGGCGGGCTTGACCAGCCATACCGCCGCCCTGATCTTCCGGACGATCAGCAGCGGTCACGCCCCGTTTACCAACATGTTCGAGTCGATGTCGTTCCTGGCCTGGGCCATCCTCTTGGCCTTTCTGATCATTGACCGAAAATACAAGATCCCCAGGATCGGGGCTTACATCCTGCTCATCGTCATCGGCATCGTGGCCCTGGCTTCTACCCCGCTCATGCCCAAAGAGGCCACGCCGCTCGTTCCGGCCCTGCAGAGCTATTGGCTCTGGCTGCACGTCTCGGTCACCATGCTCGGCGAGGCCTTCTTCGCCGTGGCCTTCATCGCCAGCATCATGTATCTCACAGCCAAGGAGCCGGAGAAGAAGGACAAGATGGACTCCGTCGGCTATCGCTGCGTGGCCGTCGGCTTCCCCCTTTTCACCCTGGGCGGGCTGATCTTCGGCATGGTCTGGGCCTACAAGGCCTGGGGGACCTACTGGAGCTGGGATCCCAAGGAAGTCTGGAGCCTCATCACCTGGATCGTCTTCGCCCTCTATCTCCACACCCGCATTGTCATGGGCTGGAAAGGAAAGCGCTCGGCCATCATCGCCCTGATCGGCTTCCTGGCCGCCCTGTTCACCTATTTCGGCGTGAATTATCTTCTCGCCGGCCTGCACAGCTACGCTTGAGATAAGAAAGGATGCTTTCATGACCGGGACCGCCGCCGAACCCGTTCCCGTCCCCGCGGATGCGGGCGCGCCCCCGCCGCCGGAGCCGAAGAAGAAAAAGAAGAAGAAGATCCTGCGGATCGTCCTGATCGCCGCCGTGGCCTTGGTTATCGTCTTCGTCGCCGCGATCGAAATGACCTCGACGTCTTCGTTCTGCTCGTCCTGCCATTATATGAAATCTTTCTACCAGAGCTGGAAGACGTCGTCGCACGGCAAGATCGAGTGCAAGGTGTGCCATTATCCGCCCGGCATCCGCAACACCATCCGGGCCAAAATCGAGGGCCTGGTCATGGTCGGTCGCTATTGGACCAAGCTCTACCTGAAATCCAAGCCCTGGGCCGAGATCCAGGACGAGAGCTGCCTGCAAAAGGGCTGCCACGACCGCCGCCTCCTCGAAGGCCAGGTCAAGTTCAAGACCGTCGTCTTCGACCACAAGGCCCATTTCGCGGACCTCAAGCGCGGCAAGCAGCTGCGCTGCACGACGTGCCATTCGCAGATGGTCCAGGGCGAACATATCACCGTGACCGAGGCCGCCTGCTTCATCTGCCACTTCAAGAAGACCGAGAACTCGCCCCAGGTCAGCGCCTGCGCCAACTGCCATAAGAAAGAAACCTTGACCGCTCCCCAGTCCCGCTACAACCACACCGTCGTCTTCGAACGGGATTTTAAATGCGACAAGTGCCACAGCCAGGTCGTGGTGGGCGACGGGGCCGTGCCCCGGGAGAACTGCTTCAAATGCCACTTCGAAAAGGAGCGGCTGGATAAATACGGCGATACCACGGTCATCCACGACATGCACATCGCCAGGAACAAGATCGAGTGCACCCAATGCCATTTGGCCATCCAGCATAAGATCGTCAAGGACATCGAGACGATCGCCGACTGCCGCGCCTGCCACACCGGGTCCCACCAGGCCCAGAAGATACTTTTCACCGGTACGGGCGGCCGGGGTGTCGATCACCCCATGCCCAACGTCATGCTGGAGAAGGGCCTGAGCTGCAAGGGCTGCCATATGTTCCATGAGGAAACCGGCGGACTGCAGGTCCGGAGCCAGACGGCCGTCTCGCGCGAACAGGCTTGCGAGTCCTGCCACGGCAAGGGATTCGGGGACATCCTCAAGAACTGGGAGAGTTCGACCCGCCAGAAGCTTCTGGCCATCAACGGCATCTATCAAGCCGCTCTCCAGGAAATCCGCAAGGCCGCCCCGGCCCGGCGGGCCGCGGCCGAAAAGCTCCTCCAGGACGCGGCCTTCAACATCGACGTGGTGGACCGAGGAAAAAGCGTCCACAACATCGATTACGCCCAGGAGCTCCTGCGGGCGGCCTTCGCCTCGATCGGCGCCGCCCTCAAGGCCGTCGGGTCCCCAACCACGCCGGACGGGACCTCGTTCAAACCCCAGGCCAAGGCCAACGCCTGCCTGGCCTGCCACTCCGGAATCGAGGAGATCAGCGTCCCTGTCTTCGGCTTGAAATTCCCGCACAAAAACCATGTCTCGACGCTCAACCTGACCTGCGCGGCCTGCCATTCCAACGCCAA
>Ga0182021_10008587_pt1 | contig 12096 bp, 10 predicted proteins | sample 612E3MmetaG_FD_120493 | JGI IMG/M metagenome (GOLD analysis project Ga0182021, IMG submission 120493) | Permafrost microbial communities from Stordalen Mire, Sweden - 612E3M metaG (Illumina Assembly) | ecosystem: Environmental > Terrestrial > Soil > Wetlands > Permafrost | place: Sweden...
GCCTGAACCTACGCCAGAACCGGAAGCTGAAAAAGAAGATGCTTCTTCTGATGATAAAAAAAAGAAGGGCAGCTCACCCGAACCTGAGACCAGATAGAACAGGTTAAAAATCAGACAGGGATGAATTTTGGTGGCGAAGAGGTTGTCTATGATTATTCAGAATCAGAAATAATCATATTACCGGTACCATACGACGAAACGAGTACCTGGATGAAGGGTGCCGACCGGGGACCGGAAGCCATCCTGCAGGCTTCAGTCAATCTTGAATTCTACGATGTGGAAACATCTTTTGAAGCCCATCTGGCCGGAATAAACACCATTGAACCTGTTAATGAGAAAGAAACACCCTCTAAACTTGTTGACTCTGTTTATAAAAAGACCTTGTCACTATTATCAGATAAAAAATTTCCCGTAATAATTGGAGGAAATCATACGGTGACAATAGGAGCAATCAAAGCATTTTCGGAATATTTTGATAATCTGTCAGTTCTCCAGCTTGATGCTCATACCGATCTCAGACCGGAATATGAAGGTTCTCAGTTTAATCATGCTTGCGCGATGGCAAGAGCGCGTGAATTTGCTCCAATTGTCCAGGTTGGAATCAGAAGTATGTCAGCTGGTGAGGTGTTATATACTGAACGTGACAGGATCTTTTATTCACATGAGCTCTATTATGATAAGAGCTTGTATAAAAAAGCTATGGACATGCTTACCGGAAATGTATATATTACAATTGATCTGGATGTTTTTGATCCCTCAATTATGCCGTCGACAGGAACTCCGGAACCGGGTGGACCGGAATATTACGAACTGCTCCATTTCATGAGAGATGTTATAAATTCGAAAAATGTGGTCGGTTTTGATGTTGTTGAGTTATGTCCCTCTGAGACAAATAAATCTCCCGATTTCATTGCCGCGAAAATAATTTATCAGCTTCTCAGTTATAAAATCGCAAATCGTAAATCGCAGATCACTAATCACTGATCACCAATCACCAAATAAATTGTTGAATGTTGATTGTTGATTGAATAGTCCAAATGTAAAATATTAAACATCAATCGGTTTAAAGGTTTAAAAGTTTAAAGGTTTAATGGTTTAAAGGTTCAAGCCAATCAACTATTCAACCATTCAATCAACAGTCACCAGTTTATTATCACGGTTCCAAATCTTCTTTTTTGGCTTCTTCCCAAATTACATTCATCTCGTCGAGGCTCATATCATGCAATGAAATACCTTTTGTAAGTGTCTCTTTCTCAAGATAATTAAAGCGTTTGATAAATTTCCTGTTGGTTTTCTCAAGAGCTGACTCCGGATCAATATTGTACAAACGGGCTGCATTAATGATAGAAAACAAAACATCACCCAGTTCAGATTCAATTTTCCTGGTATCCCGGTTTTGAATCTCTTCTTTCAGTTCAGAGATCTCCTCAAGTACCTTATCCCAGATTTGTTCACGTTTTTCCCAGTCAAATCCGACACCTCTTACCTTTTCCTGTATCCTGTTGGCTTTTACAATTGCAGGCAAAGAAGATGGAACTCCGGACAAAACGGGCTTATAACCCTTATCTTCTTTAATCTTGAGTTGTTCCCAGTTTTCTTCTACCTCCGAAGCTCCACGTGTTACTTTAACATCTCCGAAAACATGCGGGTGCCTGTAGATAAGTTTGGAATTAATTCCTTGAAGAACATCAGTCATTGTGAAGGTTCCTCTTTCAGATCCGATCCTTGAGTAGAAAACCAGGTGCAGCATAAGATCGCCGAGTTCATTTTTTATCGCCTCGTCACTTCCGTCTGAAATGGCTTCTGCCAGCTCATATGTCTCTTCGATTGTCAGTTTTCGCAGACTTTCAAAGGTCTGCTTCCTATCCCACGGGCATTTTGTCCTGAGTTCATCTAATATGTTAAGAAGTCTGCTAAATTCTTCAAGACTTTTTTTTATATCATTCATTTGTAAGTTATTTTAAAACAAGCTGTTAGGAGATACAGCCTTATTTGTATGATCTATCCGCAAAACTGAGCCGACAGTAATGCTGAGTAATTCTGAAACATTAGCTCCGTTTATCGATATTTCAAGAAGATCGAGCTGATTAAATCTTGCAAGCATATCACCGACCGGCACATCGCTGTATTTCAGGGAAATATGGTCGGTATAATTTCTGTTGCTCTGAATCAGAATTCTGTAATCTCTGTTCTCAAATACCCTGTAAAACACCTCCCTTGTTATGTTCGATATCGCATTTCCGTAAGAGTCGATAAAAATTATGCTGCCGATAATTACATCTTTTTCAATAGTGGCTCTCAGAGGGACTCTTTCACTGACAGAGCTTACTGATATTCCAAGTTCAGACATATTCTTTCCCGATAATAGATCAGATGCAGCTTTTACAAAGATATCGAGCTCATCGGAAGATTCGGTTTTCCTTATTTTCACAACTTCATCAGGTTCTGAATTGAGTATGAGATTAAATATTCCATTGTCGGTTCCAATGAAAAAATGTTCCCTGTACCTTACGATAAGATAATCCCTGTCCTGAGATGCTTCGGAATGGACACAAATGATATGAACAGAGCCTTTCGGATAATTATTATAGGTATTTCTGATTACGAAAGAGGCATGAGAGATATTGAAAGCAGGGATGCTCCCGGCATTATCTATAATTGTGGCATCCGGACACAGGCTGCAGAGCTTGCCTTTTATGATTCCGTAATAGATATCATCAGGCTTCCATTCTGTTGTTAATGTAACTACCGGCATATGAAAAAACTTGTAGCAAAGATAATCTTCTAAGGAAAAAATAACCTTACTTTGTACTGCTCAATGAATATTTTTATAAACTATTTAGACCGGTTATGTTTTTCCGGGAAAATAGCAGGTAAGACCTTAAATTTTTATGAACCTGAATGACTGAGATAATAATTTTTTTAGAAGATATTGATCCTGTAGTTTTCTTCGGCACTAATAACTCTTTGCTTGATAAAATCCGCAGTTTCTTTCCAAAGATTAAAATACATGCACGGGGAAATGAGATAAAATGTATGGGGGAAGAGGCTGAAATCATGATTTTTGCAGAGAAATTCAATGAACTTATCGAATATTATCAAAAATATCACCGGCTCGACGAACAGGACATAGAAAAATATTTCTTTGACGCTGAACATATGAAATCAGCATCAAAGGGGGAATTTGAAAATGTAATTGTTTTTGGAACCAGCGGGAAACCGGTCAGAGCACGTACAGGAAACCAGTTGCAACTTGTAAATGATTATAAGTTAAATGATCTGATAATCGCAGAGGGACCTGCCGGGACAGGTAAAACATATACTTCCATTGCATTGGCTGTAAGAGCATTGAAGGAGAGGGAAGTTAAAAAAATTGTTCTTACACGTCCTGCAGTTGAAGCTGGGGAACGACTCGGCTTTCTTCCCGGAGATATGAAAGAAAAGCTGGATCCCTATCTTCAGCCGTTGTATGATGCCCTTCATGATATGCTGCCATTCAAGAAACTGGAGACGTGGCTTGAAGACGGTACAGTACAGATAGCTCCACTTGCCTTCATGAGGGGAAGAACTCTTGAAAATGCTTTTGTAATTCTTGATGAAGCTCAGAATGCTACTATCAGCCAGCTTAAAATGTTTTTAACTAGAATGGGCGTATCCTCAAAGTTCATCATAACCGGCGATACGACACAGATAGATCTGCCAAGAAAGAGCGATTCAGGTCTGCTCCAGGCAATGCGCATCCTTAAAAATATCGAAGGGATTTCTATAATAAAATTCGACGAACGGGATATTGTCAGGAACAAACTGGTTAAACGAATTGTAAGGGCTTATGAAAATGAAGAAAATGATGCCGGCAAAACAGTGTAATTAGAACTGAAGAACTATCACAGAGATACACAGAGTTCACAGAGAAATACAGAGTAGAAAACAGATTTGTTAATTAATTGCAATATGGTTAAAACGATTTTAAGTTCAAATTATAAATTCCCCGGGCAGAAGAGCATTTATAAGGGTAAGGTGCGAGATGTATATAATATTGACGACAAATACCTGCTGATGATAGTTTCTGACAGGATTTCAGCCTTCGATGTTGTTCTTCCCCGCGGTATACCGTATAAAGGGCAGGTTCTTAATCAGATCGCTGCAAAATTCCTGGATGCAACAAATGATATTGTCCCAAACTGGAAAATTGCAGTTCCTGATCCGACGGTGACCTTTGGCCATAAATGCGAGCCCTATCCTGTTGAGATGATTGTAAGAGCCTATCTTACAGGTAGTTCATGGCGAACATACAAATCAGGTGCTAGAGAGATCTGCGGGATCAGAATACCTGATGGGATGAAAGAACATCAACAGTTCGAAAAACCTATAATCACTCCGACTACCAAAGCCGGTCATGGTGATCATGATGAGGATATTTCACGCAATGAAATAATACGCAGCGGACTTATTCCTGAAGAGGAATATAATCTGATTGAACAATATTCGATGAACGTATTCCTCAGAGGATCTGAAATAGCAGCAGAACATGGTTTGATTCTTGTTGATACAAAATATGAGTTTGGCAAAAAGGATGGTATAATATACCTGATTGATGAGATAAATACTCCGGATTCATCACGTTATTTTTATGCTGATGGGTATAAGGAAAGATTCGACAAGGGATTACCACAAAAGCAGTTGTCAAAAGAATTTGTCAGGGAATGGCTTATGGCAGGAGGATTCAGTGGTCAGAAGGGGCAAACCGTACCTGAAATGACAGATGAATTTGTTAATGAAGTTTCTGACCGGTATATTGAGCTTTATGAAAAAATAACAGGCGGGAAGTTTCTCAGGGCAGACATAACCAATGTTCCTGAAAGAATTGAAAATAACTGCAGAGCATATCTTAAATCGCTGTAATCAACGAGGAAACCAACAATTAAATCAGGAATGAAAATCATTAGTTTTGCTAAATCCCTCGCGGTAATAATAATACTTTTAATATTTAATAATAATGTCAGCTCACAGGTTCCTGTTGAGAGATCAAAAGACAAAGTAATTATATCCGGTGTTCCTTATTTTATTCATCAGGTAAAGCAGGGAGAAACTTCTTATTCAATATCTAAAGCTTACGGAATAACCGTTGAAGAATTAAACACTGAAAATCCTCCGGCAATTTATGGTATTAAGTCAGGTCAGACACTTAGAATACCTGTGAAATCTGTTTCTTCGGTCATACCATCAGCCCCGGTATCTCCACCTCAGAGGTTACGGGACGAAACCAAATTCATCTATCATAACCTGAAACCAGGCGAAACAATTTATTTCCTCTCAAAAACTTATGGTGTATCCGAAAACGAGATCATCCGGAACAACGAGGGAATTGATATTAATAAGCTTTCTGTAGGTACTGAAATCGTTGTTCCGCGCCGGGAGTTCATGAGCAACCAGCAGAAATTCAACGATCAGGGTAAGAAAATATTTTACCATAAAGTTCTTGATGGTGAATCCTTATCTTCAATTGCTAAACAATATGGGCTTACTCTCAGGGAATTAAAGAAGGAAAACAGAGATTTAAGATTTCCTCAGGTTGGAGATTATGTCAGGGTACCAGGCTATGAAGAAAAGGAAGTTCCGGCGGTTGAACCTGTCAGAACCGATACCAATGTCGTTGTAGCTGAAGAACCTGTTGCCAGGAGGCCCAGAACTACCGGCATTACTCCCGTTAACAATCTTAGCGGATCATTCAAGGTAGCTGTTCTTCTTCCTTTTTATCTTAAGGAAAATAAGGAACGGAGAGAAATTGATTCTACCACGGCAGTCAGAGGCAAAAGAAGTTTCAGTTCAATTCAAAGAGATAATAACTGGATTTATCCACGGAGTCTCGATTTTGTGGAGATGTATGAAGGGATATTGCTTGCTGCAGATACCCTGCGTACGCTGGGTTTAAACATTACTCTTTATCCTTACGATATTAAAAGCGATACCGTTGATGTAACAAGATTAATACAATCCGGGAAATTAGAAGACATGGATTTAATTATAGGGCCTGTTTATTCTCATAATCTGACTGCAGTTGCAGCCTATGCCAAAAACCTTGGCATACCTGTTGTATCACCTGTTCCTCTTATTAATGAATCTGCTCTGGCAAACAATCCTACTCTCTTTATGGCCAGTTCTTCATTAGAAATTGCCCAGAAGTTGCTTGCTAAAAAAGCAGCTGAGTACTATGACAATAATTTTGTTTTTATTCATGCAGATAGTACAGGAACAGACGATGATGTGAAAAGATTTAAAAATCAGATATTTACAGAATTAAGTTATCATTTGCCCTTTGAGGATATCAAATTCAAGGAATTTCTTTTTTACAGCAGATCCATGTTTGATAATGACTCGATAAACAGGCTGAGTCATACGCTCTCGGAAAGATCAAAGAACATTGTCATCATAGCTTCAGAAGAGGCCCCTGTAATAAGTGAAACAATTACGGGAATCCATGATCTTTCCAGAAAATTTGATGTAAAAGTTTTCGGATATCCCGCAATGAGAGAATTGGATAACCTTGATCCTAAATATTATTTTGATCTTGATATAATAATGTATACGCCTTATTGGATTAATTATTCCAATAAAAATGTGCAGCAATTTAATACAACATTCAGGCATAAGTTTTTAACCGAACCATCCGAAAAGAGTTATGCATGGCAGGGATACGATATTGCCTATTACTTCCTTAGCGGACTGGCAATCCACGGGAAAAAATTTCTAGCAAATCCGGAGATTCACAATCCGATTCTCTTACAATCTCAATACGACTTTGTACGAAAAGAACAGAATGACGGATTTGAAAACCAGAAATTATATCTAATCCGGTATACGAAGGATTATGAAGTCAAGCTAATTGAATAAGATCAGCTTTGTATTTAAAAATGACCCTGACCTTTATTTCAACTCCTGAAATAAGAAATATGTTAATAAGAATTAACAATTGGGAATAAAAGTTTGTTAGTAATTGTCTATATGATACAGTATGATTAAAGGATCGTACAATGTTACTGAGGAAAGAGAGCTGGTAAAGGCATCATTAGATGGCGATGAGAGGGCATTTGGAGTTATAGTATCGCGTTATAGAAAGATGGTGGCACGAACAGTTAAAGGTATGTTAAGTGATTCAGTTTTTGCTGAGGATATTGGACAAGAGGTATTTATCAAACTTTATTATTCTTTATCAGAGTTCAGGGGAGAAGCGAAATTATCGACTTACATTCAGAAGATTGCGGTGAATCTTACACTTAATGAGATAAAAAGACGTAAAAGGTTTTTTTCAAGATTTTCGCAGAAAGGAAATAATGAAATGCACGAATATGAAGTTGCAGATCATGATACTGAAGAGAGAAAAGAGGCGTCGGAGATAGTTGGAAAAGCATTAATGGCGATGGATCCTAAGTTTCGGATAATAGTGACAATGAGAATGCTGCAAGGTTATTCCACAAAAGAGACAGCAGAAATATTAGATCTTCCACTTGGAACAGTCCTTTCAAGATTATCAAGAGCTCAGGAACAATTAAGAAATATTCTGGAAAAACTATAAAAGTATGAAAACTTCAGAAATAAAAAGCTTGTTAATAAGCTCAATGAATAGTGAGGCAGATCCCGTGGAAGCTGCCAGGAAACTGGAAGAATACGGTATATCCTATGATTTCAGCAAAGATTTTGATAACAAGATAATTCATAAACTGTTTTCAGCCGGTTATGTCATAAATCGTGAAGTGGAATTTGTCAGATCGATGAATTTTGCTTTTTACAGGATTGCACTTCCGGGCGTTGCCGCTATAGTTTTCCTGCTTATCTCAATATACCTGATGGAAGGCTCTCTTTCATTTAATTCATTCCTGGGTTTAGGAAATAGTTATGATGAGAGTATTGTATGTCTGTTAACCGGAAATTAATAAATATGAAAATAAAACCAATTCTCGTTATTATAGTGACACTGATTATCGGATTCGTGATGGGCATGCTCACCTCAGCGCAGATAAGATATCATAAGCTTAAGCCGGTAAGAGTCTTTTTTTCCGAAGAACGTTTCAGGGAAGGCTTTTACAGGGCTATTCAGCCTGATGAGCAACAAAAAGCAAAAATTGAAATAATTCTTGATAAATATGCCAGTATAAACAGTGATCTGCAAAACAATTTTCGCAGAGAGCTTGATGCAAGTATGAAAAATTTCAGAAAAGAAATTGATTCCAATCTGACCAAGGAACAACGGGCCAGATTGAAAGAGATGGATGACAGACGTCAGGAGATGATAAGACAGAACTGGAAGAACCATGAAGGTGATTCATTAAATTTCAGAAATGAAAGGCATCATTTTACTGACGAAAGAAGACGCCCTGACGAAGGTCCGCCCGAATCATTTCCTGACCATGATTCAACACGGCTACCCGACAACAAATAACAGATAATCAAGCAGAATTGGCAAATCCTCAGGATTGACTCCAAGAGAAATCAACAGAGCCTTGTCTTCAGCAAATATTGCAATAAACTGCTCTTTTGATAATTCGCCGCTTACAATGCTCTGTTTATAAAAATCAACAGCTTCCTTCTTATTCCCCTTACAAAGTGCAAGGTGTCCTTTATTTATCTGATCGTGTGCATTAAACTTGCCTGCCGATAACCGGTCATAATATTTCTCTGAATCATCAAATCTTCCAAGCGCAAAGTAACAATATGCAATCGGCCGTAATATCTTAAGGTTCCCGGGTTCATTATATTCAACTTTGAAATAGTATTTTAAGGCATTTTCATAATCCTTCAGGTCAAGATAACAATGTGCAGTCATTATCACAGAATGAATATTATCAGGTTCAATATTACATGCCTGGAGATAATATTCCAGGGCTTCCTCATTCCTGCCTAACCTCCGCAGACATAAACCTATCTTCTTTATTGTCCAGGCTTTTCTGTTAATCAGCTCCGCTCTCCGGTAATATTTTAGTGCTTCATCATAAGCTGAAGTCTCCTGATAACAATATCCTATTTTTTCATATAACTGTGCATCCTCGGGTTTTTCATTTAACTGCTTAAGAAAAAGATTGAGGGCATCTTCAAAAAAATCTTTACTGAAAAAATAATCGGCAAGCCCGGCTTCGGCCTCCGATGCATTTCCTGATAATTTGAAAAACTCCGAATTATAGATATCCAGTTTACCGATAAAGAGGTCTTCAAATTCTTTCTTGTAAGGAGAAAGTTTGAAAAACCTGTAAATGTCCTGCAGATACTGGGTAACGTTTGTCCTGAAATTTTTATAAGGATCAGTGGCAGCTTCATCGTCATTTAGTTGCTGAAGCCCTTCAAGTTCCATCCGAAAAACCTTAAGCATCATGCTCTTTTGAGAAGATGGAAGGTATTTAAGGTTCAGAAGCAGGGAATATTTGTCGGAATTACAAATGAAAGGTGTCTTGTAAAGAGCCTCCGCAAGTTCGTTTGTACCCGGGCCAAGGATATCATCTTTATATATTTCATTTACAGCCTCATGGTCAGGATAGAAAGGAACAAACCAGTTCTGGAAATCCTTGAAGAAATCAAAATGCTTCATATTGGCAAAAGCAGTCATATAAACGTCTGCTCCTTCCATCTGCAGTTTGGTGAGCTCTTCCATGGTCTTGAATATCTCCTCCGAATCGCTGAACATCTCTGACCAGTCGGGATTCTTCTCTTCATTCATATCTTTCGGGAGAATATTATCAAGATCAAGCTTCTCTTCAATTCTGGGTTTCAGCTTTGCAACCTGAGGCAATATTTCATCCTGCAGTTTTTTGCCAAGTTTTTCTGTCTCCCTTGATCTGATAGTCTGTAATACAATTATCCTGCAATGCTCCCTGAACCTGTTGTCCTTATACATTAAGCTGATACGGTCAATTATGTCGGGATACAACAATATTCTGCCGTTATAATAATGCAGATTCAGAATCAGCCCTGATATAGCCCTCTCCATTACCTGCTCCTGGCCGGCTTCATAAATATTGATCAGATGAAATAGTTTTTCCGATTGCCACGTTCTGAGTGAACTCAATGTAACAGCGGTGGTAAAGATGCTTGCTTCATACCATCTGAACTTTCCTGAGTTCAGGATAATGCTTATAAGGCTGTTTTCAGCTTCCCCGTAATAATCGGTCAACCACAAGTGATTGAAGATATTTTTAATCAGGCGCTTATGTTTCCTGGAAATTTCTGATTCGGGATCGGGATTAATCTCGTTACTTAATTTAAGCCACTCATCAAGCTCCGATTTAAACATCAGGTCATCAACTGTTTCCACAATTGTTTTACCACTCAGATTCATCTCTTTTTCAGCCTGCTGCTTAACCCAGTAGGTGTGCCAGCCTGAATAATGTGACAATATGTCCTGTCTTACCTTGTCGGAGAGACTAAGAATAGACTGAATCAGTTTAAGATATATTTTACTCCGTTCCGGATCATTTATTCCATCAATCGTATAAGTCAGCATAGTCCTGTATGTCGTGACAATATTCTCATATTCATCACGCATGTACCCCGATGAACCTGACAGCATATCAGCCAGAATATCAAGACTTTGTTTTATTTTTTTCTCAGTTACGAGGTTACAGAGCCTTTTATGCTGTTGTATAACTTTTGTTACATCCATCTTTTTTCTTTTTTGTGACAAAATATCATTTCATCCGTACAAAATTATTTTTCAATGGTCGGATGGAGCTCGCATGTTGATTTTGTCATGCAAGTTTGCGTTTTTTGAGAAACATGCTCGGTTCATCCTCATAAAAAGTTATATGCAACAATCAGACCGTTTAATTTAGAAGTTATAACCGATACTTAAATATCCTTTAGTTCTTTTGAAAAATCTTTCATCTTTGCTGTTTCCCTGCATCAGTCCGATTTTCAAAGGGCCTATAATAGACATATAGCCCATTCCCAGGCCATAGCCCGAAAGAACCGTGAATCCGTTATTTCTGTTAACTTCCTGTACAGCAGTAATACCGGCCATAATATTGAAATGAAGATTTTCTGACAGTTTTATATCGAGTTCAGTATCGATAGCTGCCATTTTCTTTATGGGAATTTCATTTGTATGGAAGCCAATCATGGGGATCGACCTGTTGCTAACCGACTCGATTCCTCCCAGAAGGTAAAAATTATTCTGTGCTGATACCGAATCAGAGTCAGTTATATACAGTATTTTACCTCCGATTCCAAAGGTCAGTCTTCTGCCATTGGAGAAATATTGTTCGTAATTTCCATAGATGGTGAAGAACCTTGCAAATGAAAAATCGCTATTATCACTGCTTCTGAAAACAACTTTCGACGAATCGGTTCTGATGCCGGCAGAAATTAGTCTGGATGTGCTGGCGGATAAATTGAGCCTGATTCCTCTTTCAGGAAAATTCTTTGAATCAACAGAATTTAACTGATACCTGAAAGTTGAAGTTATATAATTATATGAGAGGCTCTTCAGATGAGCATCGGAAATATAATGAAGTATTAGATTCAGATTTTCATAGTCAGTAGAGATGCTCATCATATTGTTAAGACCTATGCGATTGGTTATGGATAGTCCGGGTGTGAAATTTCTGCTGATCACATCGCCATGACCTCCTCTCAGTTCCAGCATGGGCAACAGAGTATTATCAGCATAAAAATTTGCTGATAAACCGAATTTCTGATTTCTGTCAATGAACTGAATGCTGTTTGCTGCAATCCTGAAATACTCTCCTATAAAAGAATTAAGGTTGATATCAGATCTTTGGGTCAACAGGTTTTTTACTGATATCCCCAGTATAAGACCGGATTTAAGCGAATTATCATAATGTACAGAACCATAAAGCATTGCCTGCGGCTTCTCAGTACAATCGATGGCCAGAACAAGAGAATCATTGCGTGGAACTACCCTGTATTTTACTTTATCAAACCATGCCTTGCCATAAAGCAGCTCAATTCTGTCACTTAAAAGATATTTGTCAACTTTTTCCATAGGATGGATATCGAGTACTCCCAGTATCTGAAGATCTGAATAGCTTTTATTTCCATTAATTTCAATTTTGTCAAATTTGTACGATTGTTTATTCAGGATGTTTTCCA
>Ga0182021_10008588_pt1 | contig 12095 bp, 7 predicted proteins | sample 612E3MmetaG_FD_120493 | JGI IMG/M metagenome (GOLD analysis project Ga0182021, IMG submission 120493) | Permafrost microbial communities from Stordalen Mire, Sweden - 612E3M metaG (Illumina Assembly) | ecosystem: Environmental > Terrestrial > Soil > Wetlands > Permafrost | place: Sweden...
CAATACTAAATTAGTGGTACTTCGAGGATCAAATCAACCCTTTTGGCGTACCATACCGTACCAGGCGAAGCCTGTTAAGTACCAGACGCGACGTCATTTCCAGTACGGCGCTGGCGCTCGAGCCGCCTTGGGGCAGGCGTCTATTTCACATCGCCTATAGCACCTTTTTCCGATCCATTTCGAACGCTTTTACACATGCAAGCCGGATTATCTTCGGCTTCTCTTCGGCTGTTTCTCCAGGCCGGAGCGGCAAGACAGGCTTCAAGCCAGACCCCGCCTTGCGCAGTGGGTTACATACGAAGCCAGACCCTGCCTTGCGCAGTGGGTCAAATACGAGGTCAGGCCCCGCCTTGCGCAGGGGGCTAAACACGCGTGACTTTGGGGCGAACTCTGAAGATAAAAGCGGCTTCCTGCGGCACGGCGCGGGGGGGGGAGGGGGGGTAAGGCGTGGCCTGGTCCGGGGTGAGGCGTGGCTTGGCGCAGGATAGCGGAATAAGTGGTCTAACCTATGAGGGTTTAGGGACATGGGCCGCAGGCAGTCCACGCCTCCATGCCCGCGTGAACATCTCCAACGGGTGGGGAAACTCCCCCATAATGGGGAGCTACTACCCGCAGAAAACTGTCGTCAATACTGTACAAATTAACCACAACTAACCATTTCGCTGTTCCACATCTGTCGAATTGATCGTAAACTGTTTCACAGATCCAACATGAGGTGTCATCCATGATACGAAGTGCGTTGGTTTTTCTTGTTCTTTCCATCCTGCTGTTGGCCCAATCCGACACGGCTTCCTTGACGGGGCTGGTGACGGACCCATCCGGAGCGGCGGTGGTAGGCGCAAGAATCGCGCTGCAAAACCAGTCGACCGGCAGCCGCCGCGTTGCCGTGAGCGACATAACGGGCACGTATCGTTTCAGCCTTCTGGTGCCCGGGCCGTACGAGATGACGGTAGAGGCTAATGGTTTTGCGCAGCACCGGGACAGCCAGGTGGTTCTCCAAGTGGCGCAGACGGCGCGCCTGGATGTGCCGTTGCAGATCGGACAGAAGTCGGAATCGGTCGAAGTGCAGACTGCGGTATCCATGCTGAACACCGAGTCGGTGGCTCAGGGCACGGTGGTCGGCGAAGAAAAGATCGTTTCGTTGCCTCTGAATGGCCGCCAGTTCATGCAGTTGACCCTACTGGTTCCGGGCGCCAATTACGGGGGCCGCGCCGTGCAGCAGGACCAGTTTCGGCAGGGGATGATGGCGGGACTGAGCGTTTCCGGAGGACGCACGAACGACACCGCGTTCCTGCTGGACGGCGCCACGAACATCGATCCGGACTACAATACCCTGAACTACTCGCCCTCGATCGACGCGATTCAGGAGTTTCAAGTGCAAACGGCGATGTACAGCGCCGAGTACGGCCGCGCCTCCGGCGGCCAGGTGAACGTGGTCACGAAGTCCGGGAGCAACCAGTTGCACGGGACGGCGTGGGACTTCTTGCGTAACAGCGCGCTGGACGCGCGGCCTTTCAACCTGCCTACGCCGACGGTGCCGGAGTTCCGCCGCAACCAATATGGGGCCACGCTGGGTGGCCGTCTGGTGAAGGACAAACTGTTTCTGTTCCTGGCCTACGAGGGCTTGGCGGTTCGCCAGGCCGCCGCCGGCCTGACGACGGTGGCAGTCCCAACCCTGGCGCAGCACAACGGCGACTTCAGCGCGACCCCCGGAGGGATCTTCGACCCCAACACCTTGAGCAAGGGCGTGCGGCAGCAGTTCCCGGGCAACCTCATTCCCTCTTCGCGCATGGACCCGTGGGCCATGGCGGCCGTCGCGGCAATCCCGCTGGCAGACGTTCCGGGCACGTCGCTGTTCGTCAACTCCGGCGAAGTTTTGAACGAGGATAACGGCAACTACTCCGGAAGGATCGATTACATCGTGGCGCGGCACGTCACGGCATTCGGCCGGTACTCGATCGAGAACGAGAGGGCCAACGTTCCGGGGACGGTGACCGGACGCGACACCATCAACAACGTAAGACCGCAAAGCGCGGTAGCGGGGGTGACCATGCTGCTGCGCGACAACCTGGTCAACGAGGCCCGGGTGGGGTTCGACCGCTTCCGCCAGATCAACGGAATGCCCCAAGTGAGTTTCCCGGTGAACGGGCAGCCCACGGAATTGCCGCAGTTCCTGCCGGCCGGATATCCCACCATGGGAGGCGCCGGGGCCTACGGCGCCACAACGGGGGGCGGCATCTACCAGGTGCGCGACAATACCTACCAGGCTTACGACAACCTCTCCTGGCAGCACGGGAGGCACTCGGTTAAATTTGGCGCCGAGCTGCTGAAAATCGAATTCAACCGCTACGAAGCGCCGAGTTTCCTGGGCAACTTCCAGTTCACCAGCGGGTTCACCACGAAGACGGCAAAGAACGATGGAACGGGCGATGCGCTGGCCAGCATGTTTCTGGCGCTGCCGGCGGTGTCCAACCGGGCGGTCGGCCCGAGCCGCATCGACGGGCGGCAGCCGGTTACGAACTTCTACATCCAGGACAACTTCCGGCTGGGGCCCAAGTTCAGCCTGAACTTCGGACTCCGCTACGAGCTGGCGCCGCCGATGTCCGACGCACACCAGCAGATGTCCAGCATCGACTACTCGGGCGTCCCCTCGTCGCAAGCCATCTTCGCTTCAGGCCCGCTGGCGACCTCCATGCCCACGATGTTCATCTGCGGCCAGAGTGGGTATCCCAAGGGCTGCGCCTATACCGACTACAACAATCTCGCGCCGCGGCTGGGCGTGGTCTGGGCACCAGGCTCGAAGACCGTGGTGCGGGCGGGCGGCGGCGTCTTCTACGCGTCCACGGATTCCGACCCGCTGTTTCGCCTGGCGGCCGGACTGCCCGACAACATCGCCCAGACGCTCACCAGCAACAACTACATCCCGCAGTACAGCGGCTTCAACATCTTCAGCAACGGGGTGGTCGGGCCGGCGCAAATCCAGGCGGCCGGAATCGACCTCCACGAGCGCACCAGCTACTCGCTGCAGTGGAGTATGACGGTGCAGCGGGAACTGGCCCGGGACCTCATCCTGGAGGCCGGCTACGTGGCGACAATGGGCCTCAAGCTGGAGCAGAATGTCCAGCCGAACAATGCCCAACCCGGCGCGGGAGCGGTCGATCCGCGGCGCCCGTACATCGCCCTGCAATATGCCAGCGGCACCGTCTTCCCGCCGTATCTCACGGTGGTGGGCAACTCGGTGCCGGTAGGGTTTATCAACTACCTGCCCCATTCGGCGCAGTCCAACTACGAATCCGGGTTCCTGCGGCTGGAGAAGCGGTTCGCCCACGGGCTGAGCTGGCTCACCTCTTACACCTACTCCAAGGCCATCAGCATCGCGCCTCAATTCCGCAACGCCGGCGGCGTCAACGGCAGCGAGAATTCCCCGCCGCAGAACTCCTTCAACCTGGCGGCTGAGCGGGGGCTGGCGTCCTTCGACATGCGGCAACGCATGGCGAGCACCTTCGTCTACGACCTGCCTTTCGGGCACGGCCAGCGCTTCGTGACGTCCGGGCTGGCCTCGAAGATCCTGGGCGGGTGGCAAACCGCCGGAATCCTGTCCATGCAGACGGGGTTCCCGTTCACCCTGAATCTGAAAGGGGACACGGCGGGGGTCGGCGCGGGCACCGGCGGCATCTACGTGCGTCCGATCCTTCTGCCGGGAGTGAATCCGGTCCTGTCCGGCTCGGCCCAAACCACTGCCGAGTTCTTCAACAGGGCTGCTTTCGTCGCGCCGCCCGCCTATTCATTCGGCAACCTCGGACGGAACACCATCATTGGTCCGGGTCTGGTGAATCTGGACTTCACGCTGGGAAAATCCATCAAGATCACCGAGGCGGTCTCGTTGCAGTTCCGCGCCGAGGCCTTCGACCTCTTCAACCATCCGAATTACAACCTGGTCGGGCGAATCATCAATGATCCGACCTTCGGGCAGGTGCTCAGCCAGTTGGATCCGCGCGAACTGCAATTCGGGCTGAAAGTGATCTTCTGAAACACCTGGAACCGGCCCGATGAGAAAGGTAGTGGTACTGATCGGGGTAGCGGCGATTCTGGCCGCCGCTGCCCCCCAGGGTGGCGAGCCCGCGCGCTGTAGCATCCACAAGGGGCTATACGAGGAGCGGCAGGCACTGGCCTCCGACCCGGGGGGGGCCGCGGCCAATGGAGAATCCGCTGCGTCTGGCGGCGCGACCGCTACGGCGCAGCGGGCCTCCCTCGACCGTGAGTACGCCAGGTTCTTCCAAGGCCTCTCGGAGGCGGCCGACTCGGGCAGTCCTACGGCCATTGCAGCCTGCTGCGCGGAGGCCGCCGAGGATCGCGTGGGGGCGCTGGCCTGCCACCTGGTCGCCTATCTCGCGAGCGGGCGAACCGATAACGCGACCTTTCTAAGCGTGTTTCCGAGCGCCAGGAAGGACGCCGCCACTCTGTGGGACCTGGACGCGATTGCCGCCAGCGCGGCATCGAGCCACAGCCCGGTTCCCAAGGCCTTTCAACCGAAAGGCCCGGGCTATCGGTACATCGACGAGCTGTTTCTGCTGGTGCTCGACGGGAACGAAGACGCCATCGTGAAGTACTTCGGCCTGGCCGACCTGGCCAGCGGCGAGTATGCCCGCTACATGGAAGAAAAGTTGGAGTTGCTGGTGCGCGAGGCGCCCGCCACTCTACTGACCAACTGGTTCGTCATTCGGAAACACAAGGCCAGGATCAAGACCGTGATTCAGACGTTCCTGGCCTCCGCGACACCGGCCGAGACGCAGCGGGTCACCCAGGCGGTTCGCACTCTCTGCGGCAAGGACGACCCCGACTGCCAGGAAATCCTGCACCTGTTCCCAAAGAAGTAGACGGCGCGAGTCCCGGCTCGGACGCGACGACGGGGCGGAAGGAAGCCCGTGTTCGCTCGGCGCCGGCCACGATCCGGCTACGGTGGCCGCCGCAACCGGGCCAGCGCGGCCACGGTGGGCGCGTTCGCCGGCACGGCCCTGGCCAAAGGCGGCGCGTCAATCGGCTCTGACGAGCGGACACAGAAATAGTTGAGACACTGCGCGGTCGGTTCGTTGGAGAGATGACAAGCACTTCTTCCACGCGGAGTTCGTGGAGCAGTGCACGCTGGTAGACCTTCTCCGGGAACCCCGCGCCCAGAGTATTGGACACTTCGAAGACAGCTCCGAGCACTCGCTCGGTCAAGGCATCGAAGTATCCGTGTTCATCGGTGTTCATCAGCGGCCCATTATCATAAAGCGCCGTTCTCGACCAAGGCTCACCCAGTTATTATTGGCCGCCGATGAACTCGGATGAACGCGGATTGTGGGGTTATTTCGTGGACACTGCGCTAGCGCGCGAAGCCGATCCTAAACCCGGTGGTCAGCAGGACATCGTTTCATTTGAGGCCCGCCACCGGGTCGCTCAGGAAGCGGTCGCTCACCGTGACCTGGTCGGCCACGACCGGCAATGGCAGCAAGCAGGGCAGAATGAACAGTCGAATAGCCACACCGACTCCTTTGGCCGGGCGGGGATGGCCGGGCGAGGATGGCCGAGCGGGGACGTCAGCGTTGTTCAGCCGGCCAAGCCTCGCGATAGTGGATCAGGGCTTGACCTGGACGGCCGTGACCTTGTCGGCCACAATCGTGACCTTCTCTTCGTGTTCCGCGCCGCTGAGAGGCACCGTCCGGACCGTGTACTCGCCGGGGTTCAGCAGGAGGCCCTGCATGGTGTTGTTGAACTCGCCGGCATGGCCCATGAACCTGCCGTTCACGAACACGGCTGTGAACTTGTTCCCACCCTCGACGCGCAGACGCCCGAACGGAGGCTTGGCGGGAGGAAGCGCCGTCAGCGACTGGGAGATGACCGAGGTCTTGCCCTCGGTGATCTGCACCTTGGTCACGAATTCCTCGAAGCGGGGTTCGATCAGTTTGACCTCGTGTTCGCCCACCGCAACGGTGTACTTGCGAGCCGCGCCGAAATTGGCCGCCGGCCCCACGTACTTGCCGTCGATGAAGACCCCCGCGCGGCCGGTGTTGACCTTCGCCTTGAGGTAACCATTGCCTTGCTGCGCCATCAATGGAAATGCGCAGCCGAACAGAAGGGCGGACCCTACAACAGCGTGAAGCAAAAGTGTCTTCTGCATGTGATGTGCTCCCCAGCCCAGATGTTTGAATTGTACACAAGTTGCGAGCGTTTTCCAAGAGAGGGAAGGCGTTCGGCGGGCTCCCGAGGGGGCGCGCCTGCGCTCAACTCTTCGACGCCGAATCGCCGCTCGCGGCAGGCTTCGATTCCGCCGGCTTTGCGGGCAGCGCCTTCTCCGGCTTGGAGGGCGATTCGTCCTTGCCGTTCCGACCATTCCGGTCGCCACGATCACGGCCTCTGGCGTAATCGGTGACGTACCAACCCGTGCCTTTGAACTGGAACGCGGAGGGCGAGATGAGCCGTTCGACCACACCGCCGCATGCCGCGTGGTGCTCCAGCGGATGATCCGAGAACCGTTGCAGGACCTCAAAGGTCTCCCCGCAGAGGTGGCACTTGTATTCGTAGAGAGGCATGATCCTTTCGGGCCCTCGCTAGCGACAGTATAGCACGGCACGGTTGAGTGCAATGCACTCAGCTACTTTGAGCGTCAGTGCTGCGGCGCGGCCGGCACCCTGCTCGGCGTGTCCGGCTGCATGACGTTCGGCGGGATGCGGGGGGTGTTAGGCGAACCATTTTGATCGACAGTGGCCGAGGCTGCGGGCTGCTGAACCGCACCGGGCGACACGCCCCTGGTCGCAACATCGAGCGCCTTGGTAAGGATCGGATCCTCACCGGGTTTGGCGGGGGCTTGCGGCTCCTCGGGCGGGCCCTCCTCGTCTTCATCCGCTTCGGCGGCCGCGGGTTCGGCCTCGAGCACCGGCACGGTGGGCATCACGCCCGCATCCTGAATCGCCTTGCCGCTCGGAGAGTAGTACTTGGCTACCGACAGAATGATGGCGCCACCGTCATCCATCGCAATCGCCTTCAGGACCGACGCGTCGCCATAGGTATGCTCGCCGACCACCTGTTCGGCTCGCTTGGAGTCGAGCAGGGCGGCTGCGGCCACCTCCGCTCCCGAGGCGGTGCCGCGATTGGTGAGAACCACCAGCGGCAGCCTGGTGACCGCCTTGGCCGGATCGGCGTCGTAATCCTTCCGGGGGAAGTGCTGACCCTCGACGTACGTCACCAACCCTTTTTCCTGAAACAAGTTCGCAACCGCGATCCCCTCCTCGGGCGTGCCCGATCCGCAATAGCGGAGATCGAGGATCAGCTTCACTGCACCCTGCTTCTGGAGATCTTTCACGGCGTCGGCGATCTGAACGGCAGTGCCGGACAGCATGGCCTGCACCTGAACGTACCCGACCTGTCCCGGCATCATCTTCGCCGCCACGCGCGGAAACTCAATGGCGGCCCGGGTCAGGGTGATCTTCTTGGGCTGCGGGTGCTGGATGGCCATCACCGAGACGTCTACCGTCGTTCCCGGCTTCCCCTGCAGCAGCATGTCGGCGTAAGCCAACGGCATGTCCCGCGTGGCGATGCCGCGGATGCTCTCGATCATGTCGCCGGTGGTCAGGCCGGCCTTCGCTCCCGGCGAGCCGGGGATGGCGTCCACCACGCGCACGTAGCCGAAGCTCTTCGAGAGAATCAGGCCGACGCCCCCTTTGTCCGCGTCCTTGTTCCGGAGGTATTCCTTGTACTGCTCCGCGCTGAGGTAGCTGGCGAACGGGTCAATCGATTCGAGCAACCCGTTGATGGCGCCCAAAGTCACGCTCTTCAGGTCGGGTTCTTCGACATAGTCGGACTTGATTCTCGAAAGGACGTCGGAGTAGACGCCCAGTTGCCGGTAGGCGCCCTCGCCGGACGAATTCCTGGCCAGGACCGCGCCCATCAGCAGCAGGGCGACAAGAACCGTGGACAGAGCGATTGCGGTAGTTCTGACGCGGGTACTCATAGGGGTGAATGCTCTCTTCATTGTAACCCACAGGCCCGCAACCGGGCGGCGGAGACTACTTGCGCTGCCACTGCCCGATGACCCGCTCTACGTAGTCGATGGTCTCGCGGTAGGGCGGAACGCCGTTGTAGCGGTCTACGGCCGCGGGTCCGGCATTATACGCGGCCACGGCTTTGCGGACCTGGTGCGGGTCGTCCACGTACTTGCGCAGGAGTTGGGTCAGGTAGCGCGCGCCGGCATCCACGTTCTGGCGCGGATCGTTTGGATTCGCCCCCAACAGGTGGGCCGTGCCGGGCATCAACTGCATGAGGCCGATGGCGCCCTTGGCCGAGACCGCATCCATGCGGTACCCGGATTCCGCCTGCACCACCGCATGCAGGAACCCGGGCGGCAGGTCCCAGCGCCGGGCAGCCTGGTCGACCAGCGCCTTGGCAGAAACGGCGGAGGCTGCCGGAGCCGGCTCGGCGGGCGCGACGTATTCCCTCTCGAAGCGGACAACGGAGGCGGCGGGGAGTTCCATGGTGCCGCCGTTGAGGTAGACGCGCACGCTGGCGCCCTGCTGCTCGTGGCGGTCCACGCGGAGCGAAAAGCCGCTGGCCAGGATCGCGTACTCGCCGGCAAACGCGTTGGCAGCCAAAAGGAGCGCGGCTGCGAGTTTCGGCATCATCGACACGATTCTCCCATGAAAGGTAGACGCGCGGCACCGGCCAGCCGTTTAGTGCGGAAAGCGGGGGGCGGAGCCGGCGAGCGCGGAGACTTTCGTGAGCCGCCAGCCGGGCAGTGCGGAAGCCGGGGCGCGGAGACTCCCGCGACCGGCCAGCCGTCGAGTGCGGAATGCGGGGGCGCCGCCCGACGGGAAGCCGGAGGTTCTCTTGACGTGCCCACGACTCCGCGCGCTGTGGCAAGGTGTACACTAATCGGGAGCCGCGCCGGCCTAAATCGAAGGAATAAGGCGCGTCTGGAGGAGTCAAAATGCCGAAACGGCTTGTTCCGATCCCCGCTTGCCTGTTCGCAATATTCGCGTCGCTAGCGCCAGCCGCGGATCAGCCTCAGAAGTACAAGCAGCCCGACCTCCCAAAACAAGAACTCGCCGAACTGTGTCCCACCCTCGTGGGCGATACGAGCGTCAAAGCGATCGATGGCCTTGCCGTGTCCGGGACATTTTGGTTTCGTGCGCACGTCTACGCGGTTCCCGGGACTCATCTGCTCGAAGTGCAGTCGGACGGGGCTGGCGGTGGCTTCTCTTACCGGACGCAGGCGACGACGCTTCTCGTCGATTTGAAAAAGGGGCATCGCTATGCGATTGTCGCCTGGTATTTCTTGAATGGCCAGGAGCTGCCCTTCGACTTCGGCAACGATGTCCAGACGGCACGCTCGCAAGCCTCCCAGGTTTTCGCCTCCTACAACGCAGACAAGTACCCAGCGCTCCAGAATGTCCACTTCGAGATCGTCGACGCAACCGGTCTTCCTGACCAGAAACCGGCGCCGCCAGGCACGCCGGATCTCGAGTGGATAACGCATTACGGTTGGAAGTACAGCTACAAGCTTGGGGGACCGGATATCCCCGACACGATCAAGGAGTTAGATAAGCAGATCGCGGCCCACCCGGAGGATCGGTGGGCGCACCGGCGGCGGGGAGTCCTGGAGCCGTGGAAGAACGATCCGGACTACGGCAAAGCCATCGCCGAACTCACCAAGGCGATCGAACTCGATCCGCGCTGGGCCCGTGCTTACCAGGAACGCGCCGATATCTGGCTTCGCAAGGGCGACTCCGGCAAGGCGATCGACGATCTGAACAAGGCCATTGAACTGGAGCCCGACTTCACGCTGGCGTTCCTCGGGCGCGGCGATACGTGGCTCTGGAAAGGCGATGCGGACAGGGCGATCGCCGATTATTCGCGCGCCATTGAAACCGACCCTTCCAACGTATGGGGCTTTCACAAGCGCGGAAAACTGTGGCTGCAAAAGGGAGAGTACGACAAGGCGCTGGCCGACCAGGGCCGAGCCGTTCAGATTGCCCCCAACTTCGCGCCTGCGTATGCCGCGCGCGGCGCCGCCCGCGCGAAGAAACTCGATACCGATCAGGCCATCGTGGATTACACGCGGGCCATAGCGATCGATCCTAAGTATTTCTCGGCCTACATGGGACGCGCGGAAGCCCAACTGGCCAAGAACGACAACGACAAGGCCATCGCGGATTACGCCTGGGCACTCAAGGTCGACGAACGCAGCGCGGCCGCTTACGCCGGGCTGGGAAACGCCCGCCAGCACAAAGGCGACAATGAGCAGGCGATCGCCGATTACGCCAAGGCCCTGGAACTCGACCCGACATTGCTCTACCTGTATAACTGGCGGGGAGTCTGTTGGTACCGGTTGGGAGACTTGGATCGCGCCGCGTCGGCGTTCGCCGAAGCGCTGCAACATACCCCGGCAGACGCCCAGGTCTCCGAGAATCTCGCCTCGGTCTATGAGCGGAAGAACAACGGCACGCAGGCTGCCTACTTCTACGTGAAGGCGGCCGACCTGCGGTTGGCGCAGAACAGTCCGAAGAATGCCATCGCCGATTGTGGCGCCGCCATCAAGCTGGACCCTCAGCGGGCTGCCGCGTTCCAGCGGCGGGCGGAAGCGTTTGCCCAACTCGGTCAGTTCGACAAGGCAACCACGGACTACACCCAGGCTCTGGCGCTGGCTCCCGGACAAGCGGAGTGGGCGCGGCGCCTGGCGGAGTTGAAGTTGAAGGCATCATCCTCCGGGCCCCCGCCCAGCCAAAGCTCCGCGAGCGCGCCGGCACCCGCCGCTCTGCCCGCGCAACAGACGGCGCCGGCCCCAGCCGAAACGATCATCGAGGGCGCTCTGCTCCGCTATCCCGAGCGCAGTCCTGTGACGGGCAACTACACTGCCGTTCTGGGTGTGGTCCACACCGACGGCGTTTTCCTGCCCAACGGCGCGCCGACCTCCGCGCTCGACAGCCAAGGCCGCTTCCGCCTGAAGCTCGACGCGGCGTCTCCGTGGCAGCAGTTCGTCGGCAAGACGATAACGCTCCTGGTGTTCAAGGATTCGGTCGCCACCGGACCGTCGTTTCATGTCACGAAGCTCGTCAAAGGGCGTCCCACGCCAGCCGCATGGGACTTCCCTCGGGAACCCGGCGTGTTGCGTCTGGACACGGACGGCGGGCTCTTTCTCGACGAGAAGTTGAAAGCGCGGTAGTCGCCTCTCGGTGCCGCCGCAGGCGGCGCCAGGACGGTGCCCAAACGACTTTTTGGTGGAGCACTGGTGCGCGCGCCACGGCTCACGCCGTCGTGCGCTCAGGGTGGCTCGCCGCCCGTGCGCGGCCAGCCGTCGAGTGCGCAAACCGGGGCGCCGCCCGCGCTCGCGGAGCCTCCCGTGCGATGATAGATCCGTTCGCGCGATGACGACGCTCACGCATCTCGAGTGCAGCCGTTGCGGGTCGGCGTACGATCCCGCCGCCGGGCGCGGCCTGTGCGCGTGCGGCGGACCGCTGCTGGCGCGCTACGACCTCCATGCGGCGCGCACGGGCTGGAGCCGGGACTGGATCGCCAATGCGCCGGCGACCATGTGGCGTTACGCGCCGGTGCTGCCGGTCCGGAAGCCCCCTTCGATCGTCTCGCTCGGCGAGGGCATGACACCGCTCATACACGCCCGGCGGCTGGGAGAACGCCTGGGCGCGGCCGGTTTGTGGATCAAGGACGAAGGGCTGAACCCCACGGGCAGCCTGAAGGCTCGCGGTTTTTCCTGCGCCGTTTCGATGGCGGTCGAACTGGGGATTCCGAAGGTGGCGGTACGGTCCGGAGGCAACGCGGCGAGCGCGCTGGCTGCGTACGCGGCGGCGGCCGCGATCGAAGCGCAGGTCTTCCTGCCGGGCGATGCGCCCAGCTCGAACTACGTCGAGTGCCGGACCTACGGCGCGCGGGTGGAGCGGGCCGGCCGACCGATGGCGCCGGCCGAGGGCTGGTTCGACCTGGGCGTGTTCCAGGAGCCTTACCGGATCGAAGGCAGCAAGACGCTGGGCTACGAGATCGCCGAGCAACTTTCGTGGACGCTGCCCGATGCGATCGTCTGCCCGGTGGGAGAGGGTTTGGGACTG
>Ga0182021_10008589_pt1 | contig 12092 bp, 11 predicted proteins | sample 612E3MmetaG_FD_120493 | JGI IMG/M metagenome (GOLD analysis project Ga0182021, IMG submission 120493) | Permafrost microbial communities from Stordalen Mire, Sweden - 612E3M metaG (Illumina Assembly) | ecosystem: Environmental > Terrestrial > Soil > Wetlands > Permafrost | place: Sweden...
CCAGGTTCTGGCTGGGCGGCAGATCATGGGCGGGCCGGCACGTGGAAATGTGCCGCCCTGGCCAGGGTCCGAGGACATGGACTTTCACGGCACCTTGTCGGCCATCTGGGTGTGGTCACGCGCGCAGGGTCTCTCGGCAAACGATCACTTCTCGCTCAACGTCGCGGCGGCCTGGGATTTCGTGAACAACAACTGGGACCATTTCATACCCGTGGCTCTCGGTCCCGCGGCCAGCGACGAGGCGGCCTACGACTGCGCCATGGTGCTGCGGGCCGTGCTTGCCGACCCGCAAATTCTGCGCTCTGACAGCGAGGACGACCGCCGGCGCGACCGAGCGGCTTCGGCGGCCCGCTTGCTGGCTGCGTATGTCAACGACCTGGAGAGCCCTGCCGGTCGCGAGTTCCGCGATCCCGGCTTCATGGCGTGGAGTCTGGGCGACTACGCCCGGCAAGCGGGCGACCGAGGCCTCAGCTCGATGGTCCGGCGCTTCGTCGAGGCGGCCTACGGCATGAAGAGTCCGCCGCCTTTCGCCTCGGAGCCGGCCGCGCAGGATGGCCTATTCGATTTCTCGTGCACGACCGCGACGCGCATTCTGGCGGTGTTGGGCGCCGAGGGCCCCACGCCCTTCGTCGGTGCCTGGTTGCGCGAACGGGTCGCGTCCGCGATCGCGCGGGCCTTCCTGGCTCGGCCCATGGACGAGAATACCTGGAACGCGTGCGCCGCGGTCGTCGCGGGTCGCGCCTTCGCGGTGTCGACTGACCCCGCGTTCTTCGAGGTTCATGGCGCGATCCTGTCCGAGCTGGATCGACGGGCAGAGCAGGGGGCACTGGGTCGCCAACCGGGTTTCTCGGCGGAGACCGCCGCGACCTTCTACTATGCCATGGCGGTGGATGCGCCGCTGGCAAAGGGCTGATATGGAGGATCTGGCGGGCGAGCTGCGCGCCCTTGCCGCCGGCATCCGGACACACCTGGAGGCGCGCGCCCGCGCCGGCTTGGTCGGCGTGTCCCGGGCGCCTAGCCCGCGCGGCCAGCGCGTCGAGCAGGTGCAGGCAAACGTCGCTGCGCTGCCGGCCGAGGCTGTCCAGCCACTCACCGATCCGGCCGCCCTGGAAGAATCATTTGCCGCGGACAGTGAGCCGATCCTGCCCCACGCCGGGCACGGCCTGACCCTGGTGCGCGCCGAGTTGGGCGACTGCCAGCGCTGCAAGCTGGCCAAGGGCCGTCGCCACATCGTCTTCGGCACCGGCAATCCCGAGGCGCACCTGATGTTCGTGGGCGAGGGACCGGGCGCCGACGAGGATATGCAGGGCGAGCCCTTTGTGGGCGCAGCCGGGCAACTTCTCACCAAGATGATCCAGGCCATGCAGCTCGCGCGCGACGAGGTGTACATATGCAACGTGATCAAGTGTCGTCCGCCGGGCAACCGCGACCCTGAGCCCGACGAGGTGGCGGCTTGCGAGCCTTTCCTCAAGAAGCAGATCGCCGTTGTCCAGCCGCGCGTGATCGTGGCCCTGGGCAAGTTCGCCGCCCATGTCCTCACCGGCGAGAGGACGCCCATCACGCGCCTTCGTGGCAATCTCAAGCACTATCAGGGCATCCCGGTGATGCCGACCTATCACCCTGCCTACCTCTTGCGCGACGAGAGTCGCAAGCGTGAGGCGTGGCACGACCTCAAAGAGGTCATGGCTTTGCTCAAGCACATGGGTGCGGGTTAGGGCAGCTCGATACTGAACTGGGTGCCCGCCGCGGCGTCGGTCACGAAGCTCACACGGCAGCCCAGGCAGTGCTCGCCGATGAGGCGCATGGCATAGGTGCCGAAGCCGCGGTTGCGACCCTTGCTGCTGAAGTGGGGCTGGAAGATGTGGGCCGCGACCAAGGGCGGGATGATGCCAGGGTTGTGTACGTGAAAGGCCGAGCCGCCCACGGTGGTTTCGAACCAGAGGCGCACCTGGCTTGCGGGGGACGAGGCTTCCAGGGCGTTCTTGACCATGTTCCCCAGCACGCGCACCAGCAGGCCCTCGTCGGTGTTCAGGGTTCTGTCTCCTGGTAGGTGTTCCACAAGCAACGCCTTGCCCTCACTGCACGGGTGGTTGCGAAACATGGTCTCCATCGCTTCCATGACGTGGTTGGCGCGTACCGGTCGCATGTGCGGCCGCAGGTCGCCGATCTCGGCGCGCAGAAGCACACTCTGTGAGTCAACTTCGCGCAGCAGCTGCTCCACCAGTCGCACCACGTTCTGCGCAGCCTCGGAGGGTGTTTCCTCGCGCAGTTGGTCGCTCCATCCCTGTAGGCCCATCAGCAGGTTGCGCGCGTCGTGCATGAAGATTCTTTCCAGCAATTCGCGTCGGCGTGAGGCGGTGATGTCATGGAGTACGCAGGCCAGCACCGTCTGATCCGAAAAGGGCAGGGGGGTGATTTTCACTTCGTACTGCGAGCAGGACACGCGTTCGCCGTCACGGCGGGCAAGCGTGCACTCCCCGGTGGCCGGCTGCCCAGTTGTCTGGGCAGCGAGAATGGCCAGCACGGCACCGCAGTGACTGCAGTGCAACGATGTGCCGCACCCACCGGGGCCGGTCTGGGCATGGATGCAGCCCAGGGCCTCGCCCTGACGCTGGCCTGTCAGTGGGTCACCAGATCGAAGGCCGAGCGCCGTGAGAAGCTCGCGGTTCGCTGCAAGGATCTGTCGGTGCTCGTCCAGCACCATCAGAAAGCCACCCACGGCTTCGAGCACCGTCTTGATTACCGGATCGGTGACGGCCAGCGCTGCTAGGCGAGCAAGGCTTTGGGCATCGCTCCGCTCCGCCGGAGCGAAAAAGGTGTCCACGCCACTCGATCCTGACTCCATCCAGTTCCTCCCGAGCCACAGCCGGCGGTGCTGCCTTGCCGCCATCAGCCCTTGAGAATCAAGTGTACTCCCGGGCGGCCGGCTGAAGAATCGGAAAACATGCGTCGGGCGGCGTGACGGATTGCGGCGCGCAGCTAGCCTCCGTGCTCTCTCCTCTCGCCTCCGTGTTCTCGGCCAGACGTCCCGTGGTCCGGCACGTCGGCGCGACAACACCGCGGTGAACGTTGACACAAGAGATCACCAAGGATACGTTTGCCTGGCGCTCGCGCACAGGAGGATATGATGGCCAGCGACGAACCCTGTCTAATCGCCAGCAAGAGCGCGGTCCGCGGTCAGATCTCAGGCAAGCAGGATCTGATCGTCGAGGGCCGCGTCGAGGGCCGCATCGGGCTGGAGAGTCACCTGACCATCGAGGAATCGGGCAGCGTCGAGGCCGACGTGGACGTCCGCGAGGTCACGGTCAAGGGCGAGGCGCGCGGCGACGTGGTGGCAGCGCGTTCGGCCGTGCTGCACGCCACGGCGCGCGTGGCGGGCAAGATTCGCGCACCCCAGATCGTCATCGAGGACGGCGCAAAGTTCTCAGGGACGATCGAGATGGAAGTAGAGTTGCCAGCCGGCATCAAGGCGGGCGGCGTCTAGCCCTTCGGGCGGCGCGCTCGGGACGGGACAGGAATATGGCAAAAGAAAAGGACACGAAGCCCATGGCGAACACGGTCATCGGAAGCAGTATCGTCGTCGACGGCGAGATCACGGGAGAGGAGCCGCTCACCATTCTGGGAACGGTCAAGGGCAAGATCTCGGTGGCGCAGAGCCTTGCGGTGGAGGCAGGCGCCACGGTCGAGGCTGACGTCGAAGCGCAGACCGTCACGGTGAGTGGCCGGCTGACCGGAAACGTGGTGGCGCGCGAGCGCCTCGAGTTGAAGCCCGAATCCAAGATGGTGGGCGATGCCAAGTCACCGCGGATCGTGATTGCCGACGGTGCCGGGTTCAAGGGCAACGTGGACATGGACGTGTAGGCGCACACCATGGCTGACAAGGAAACCGTAATTGGCCCCGAGACACAGATTTCGGGCGAGGTACGTGGCGAAGAGGATCTCATCGTCCGTGGCCGCATCGACGGCAAGGTCCACCTTACGCAAACGCTCACGGTCGAGAAGGGCGCCACCCTCCAGGCCGACGTGGACGTTCGCCATCTCGTGGTCTCCGGCACCCTGGTCGGCACCATCGTCGCCTCGGAGAGCGCAAAACTGACGTCGACCGCGCGCGTGGTGGGTGATTTGGCGTCTCCGCGTGTGATCATGGACGCCGGTGCCGCCTACCGTGGCCGTGTGGACATGGGCGACATCGCGGCAGCGCGCGCTGCCGTCGGCTCGCGCGCTGTACAGCGGCCTGCTGCAAGCGAGAAGCCTGCCATCCGTCCCGCACCTCCTCGCATGGCCACGCCCGCCAGGGCGGTCATTGCTGGCAAGACTGCGGCACCGGCCGCGGTTGCCGCGGCGGCGGCACGCCCGATGGCGGCGGTCTCTGGCACACCTGCTTTTGCCTCACCGCCTGCTTTCCCGCGGGTCGCCGGGGCCATGGGCGCCATGACGCCGGCCTGGGCCAAGAAGAAAATTCGCAGGCGCTAGGTACTCGCGGAGGCCGCCGTGGCTCACGCGGCCACCCCCTTCGGGGGCTTCGGGACGGAGCGCCTGCCCCACCTGCCCCCGCGCGCTTCGCGCGCGCCCGTCGCAGCCACGACCACGACCTTCTGCGGCCATCGCGCCAACGCGGAGTTCGAGGTGCATTTCGCTCGGCGTGTGGTACCTTTCCCTCGCCCATGTGCGGCGTGATCGGAATCTACGGCCACCCGGAAGCGGCTAACCTGGCATACCTTGGGCTGCATGCCCTCCAGCACCGAGGCCAGGAGTCGGCGGGTATCGTATCCAGCGACGGCGAGCATCTGCGCTGGGTTCGCGAGATGGGGCACGTGGGGGAGATCTTCACCCAGGATCGCCTGCGGCGCTTGCCTGGCTCGTTCGCCATCGGCCATGTGCGCTATTCGACCACTGGCGATTCGGCATCCAAGAACGCTCAGCCCATTGCAGTGGACTATTCGGGCGGGTCGCTGGCCATTGCCCACAACGGCAATCTGGTCAATGCCGCCGAACTGAGGGCGCGCCTGGAGGACGGGGGTTCGATCTTCCAGACCACGAGCGACACGGAAGTCATCCTGCATCTGATAGCCCGCTCGCGCGAAGGGTCGCTGCCCGACCGCGTGGCGGACGCCCTGCGGGCGGTGCGCGGAGCCTACTCGTTGGCCTTCTTGTCCGAATCTATGATGATCATCGTGCGTGATCCGATGGGCATCCGCCCGCTGTCCCTGGGCAAGCACAGCAAGAAGGGCTGGGTGGTGGCCTCGGAAACCTGCGCCTTTGATCTCATCGAGGCCAGCTTCGTGCGCGACATCGAACCGGGCGAGATGCTGATCTTCGACAAGGATGGCATGCGGCGGGTTTTCCCCTTCATGACCGAGAAGCCGTATCGCTGCGTGTTCGAATGGGTCTACTTCGCACGGCCCGATTCGACCATCGCAGGCCAGTCGGTGTACCAGGCCCGCGAACGCATGGGCCGCCGTCTGGCGGTCGAATACCCTGTTCCTGCCGACGTGGTCATCCCGGTTCCCGATTCGGGCACCGCAGCGGCCATCGGCTATGCGCGCGAGAGTGGCCTGCCGTTTGGCCAGGGCCTGATGCGCTCACACTACGTGGGGCGCACCTTCATCGAGCCGTCCGAGTCGATCCGTCACTTCGGGGTGAAGCTCAAACTGTCGCCGGTGCGTGAGGTTCTGGCGGGAAAGCGGGTGGTCGTGGTCGACGATTCCATCGTGCGCGGCACCACGTCCAGCAAGATCATTGGAATGATCCGGGGGGCGGGTGCGCGCGAGGTGCACCTACGCATCAGCTCACCGCCCACGGTGGGGCCCTGTCACTATGGCATCGACACCCCGGACCGGGACGCGCTGATCGCCAGCGCGCACACGGTGGAGGAGATCTGCCGTTTCGTGGGTGCCGACAGCCTCGGTTACCTGTCGCTCGGCGGTTTGCGTGCCTCGATTGACTGCGTGGGAAGCACGGACGAGCATCGCGGGTTATGTGACGGTTGCTTCTCCAATTCCTACCCCATCGCAGTCGCGCCCCCGGTTCACAGCCGGCAACTCCGGTTGATCTCGGCGTAGACAGACAGACCGGAGGCTGGAGGCTGCAGGTTTGCGGACCGGGCTCCGCATTCCGACCTCCAGTCTAAAGCCTCTTGTCTACAGCCTGTGTAGCTACTTGACTCCGCCGCGCAGATCCTCAACATGAGGCCCATGCACCGTCCTGGTTTGTCAGGAATGCTGATTTCAGTCTTTGTCGCCGCCTGGGGGGCGCGGGCCATGGCTGCGCCTCGGGTGGTGATATTGGAGATGGCCGGCGGTGCGCGGGACGTCCGGCAAGAGATCCGTGCCTCGGCGGAGGCGGCCCTGCGCGGACTGGGCGTCGAGGTCGTGCCCCAGGATCAGGTCAAGACCCGGCTGGACGACTGCAACGTCCCGTCCTGCCTGGCCGAGCTGGGTCGGCAGCTCGGGGCGAGCCACATCCTGGAGATCCAGGGCAGCTACGTGAACGAGTCGTACAACCTGCGTCTGGATCTGCGCGACGGCGGGACGGGGCGCATCCTGGGCAGCGATTCCAAGGAATGTGAGATCTGCTCGGCCAAGGATTTCTATCGCGCGGTCAGCGATCGCTCTGCCGCGCTCTGGACGCGTGTGGTGCGCGAGCAGGCCGGAGCGGGCCCAGCGCCCATGCAGGCTGTCTCCGCCACTCCGGCCCTACCGGAGACGAAGGTTGCCCCGCCCCCGACGAGGGCTTCCCGATCCTTCTGGCGTCAACCCTTGCCCGTGTTCGGCTTGGGCCTGGCGGCAGGCGGGGCGGTGCTTCTCGGTTTTGGGGGGCACTACCTGGCGGTGGACGGCGAGCCCGATCCGAGCTGCGCAGGCCGGGAGCCCTGCGCTTTCAAGCGCACCACCGCGAGCCTCGGCTGGGGCCTGCTGGCGGGCGGAGGCGCGGCTCTGCTGGGCGGAGTGGCCATTGTGATCTGGGGGCGCGATGAGCCGACCGGGCCGATGGTCTCTCTCGGCCCGGGGACGATCTTCTTTTCGGGGAGTTTCTAGCCCTACGCCCATGCCGACGATCTTGCTGTTCGACGTTGACGGGACTCTAGTGACCAGCGGCGGGGTCGGACGTCGAGCCATCGAGCAGGCCTTCGAGCGGCGTCACGGTCGCCGCGACGTGGTGTCGTTCTCGTACGCAGGCATGACCGACAAGGCGATTGTGCGCGATGGCCTGCTGGCTCTCGACAAGCACTTTGCTTCTGACGTCGCGTTGCAGGCCGAGATGGATGCCACGATTGCCTTCTATCTGCGGGTTCTGGAGGAAGAGGCGGCCCTGGCCGGAAGCATTCGTGTTCACGAGGGCATCCTGCGCGCGCTTGACCTGGCCGAGGCACGCCCCGAGGTGGCCCTGGGCCTGGGCACCGGGAACATGCGCGAAGGCGCCCGCATCAAGTTGAGCCACGCGGGCATCTACCATCGCTTCGGTTTTGGCGGTTTCGGCGATGATTCAATCGAGCGGCCAGAAATTCTGGCGGCCGGCGCGCAACGGGGCGCGGCCCATCTCGGCTTGCAACTTGGCAAATGCCGCGTGGTCGTGGTCGGTGACACACCCAAGGACATCGCCGCGGCCAAGGCCATCGGTGCCGCGTGTGTAGCGGTGGCGACCGGCATGCACTCGGTGGCCGAACTGGAAGCCCACGCGCCCACCATCGCGTGCCAAACCCTGGCCGACCGACGCGCCGACGCTGTCCTGTTCGAGAACTAGCTAACTTGTTCTCGCGAACAAGCTAGTGTTCCCCCGGTGGTTCGGTGTGGACTGTCACGCGTCCCAGGTTGGGGATCTGGCTGCGCAGGTACTGTTCGATGCGCTCGGTGAAGGCGTGGGCCCGCTTGATGGACGTCGCGGCTGCCAGGGTGCAATGAAATGATATCGCCAGTTCGTCTTCGGTGCGCCGGACACTCAGATCGTGCGGCTGGATGCCGAGTTGAACCAGCTCGGGGAAGCGCAGCAGCGAGGCGCTGATCCGTTCGACCTCGCCCGGGTCGACGTCTCGTACCCTGCCGCTTTCCCCGGCGGGCTCGATGTGGGTGATGACCTTGGCCAGACTGGGCATCGCCGCCTTAAGGTCGCTCTCCACGGCCGACGCCCGGCGATGCGCCTCGTCCAATGGCAGGCTTTCTGCCATTTCCAGGTGCAACTCCATGGTCCGGCAGCCGTCTTCCTCGATCACGCGGATGTCGTGGGCACTTGATCCATGGCGTGCGGCCAGCCGGCGCGCGGTCGCCCCCGGATCTTCCGCGGCAACCGGGCCCGGCTCCACGTGCACGACAACATCGGCATGGGCAAACTGCGCCTTGATAGCCGCCTCGGCCTGATCGGCGATCTCGTGACTGCGCTCCAGCGACTCACCCGGATCGATGACCAAGGCCAGGTCGACAAACAGGGCGGGCCCGCTGCGGCGTACCCGCACCTGCCTGACCTCGCGCACATCGGCGATCTTGGCCGCGGCCGCGATCCGGTGGCTCAGTTCGGGGGAAACGGAATCCAACAGGTCGTCGATGGCCTTGCGTCCCAGTTGCAGGCTGACCCACACCACGACACCGGCGACACCCAGCGCCGCTACCGCATCGGCCTGGGCCAGCCACGGTATGTTCAACTCGTGCGCGGCCAGGACGCCGAGGAGGCCTGCCAGCACGACCAGCGACGACCAGATGTCGGTGGAGAAATGCAGGGCGTCTGCCTCCAGGGCCTGGCTCTCGTACTTTTTCGCCACCCGCATGAGAGCCCGCGAGCGGGAGTAGTCGATGATGATCGACATAATTACGACCAGGAAGGCCCACAGGTTGGCGTCGACATGAATGGGGGCGCGGAAAAACAAGCGCCCCACCGCCTCCCGGATGATCCAGGCACAGGTGCCGAGAAGCAGCAGCGTCTCGAAGAGCGCCGACAGATTCTCGATCTTTCCGTGGCCGTAGGCGTGCCCGGCGTCGGCCGGTCGGCCCGAAACACGCACCGCCCACAGTGTGACCAGGGCTGCGGCCAGGTCGAGGCCCGAGTGCATCGCCTCGGCGATGATACCCAAGCTACCGGTCCACAGGCCGACCACGATCTTGGTGCCAGTCAGAAGCAGCGCAGCCAGAACGGAATAGAATGCCACCGACCGCTTGTCGCTGTCGGAAGCGGCGAGCGGGAGCGCGTCTCCGTGCTGGTGATGGTGATGGCCGGGCATGTGTCCCAATAGTCTGGAAGCTAGCCTGGATTGCGCTGTGCGCGATCCGGCGCCCTGCGGGTTAGCTTTGGCCTCACGGCTTCTTCCCCGCGTATCGTTCAGGACTAGGGACCCCTTCGGGGCATGGCTCGGCCCAGATCGTGCGAGGCTCCGAGTGAGAAAAGCGACTCCTCTCGATGACGTCAACCTTCCAGTGCTGCCTGTCGGTGACTTCGGGATAGGTCGCGTAGTCGTAGCCGGCCTTTACGGGAAAACAGACAGTGAACGACTTGGTTGAGTAGGTGACGGTCCGAAAGCCGAGGACTTGCTGACTGATGGCGAAATCGGCTGACAACGAATGCCACCCAGGCAGGAGTTCCACCTTCCCCCTAGCACCCACCTTCAGCGGCCGCCCATCGATCTTCTGGATGTACGTGCCGCTTTCGGCTTCGAGCTTGGCCACTTCGTTATCCGGCCGTCTTGGGCCATCGTACATGACCGAAGTGCACGCGTTGAGAGCGGCAAGGGCAATCAACGTCGCAACTCTTGGCCAGGCGCACGCGTCCTCGGCCCGGGCGCACCGGCGCCCGGCGTCCCGGGGGCGAGAATTTGCACCAACCATTGGACGCAGTATGCGTCGCTACCAGGCCGCCGAGCAAGCCGTTCCCCAAAGGTCACAAGGACGCGAACTCAGGAGGGCGGTAGGGGCTGTTCAAAGCTCTTGCCAGATGCGCGGCGACGCTATACTGAGGACCGTTCGCTGTGCGGCTGCCGGGCGTTGCCACTCGCCAGCCGTCAGAGGAAAGTCGCTTACCATGCGGAATCCCTTTTCCTTACCGTCCATCTTGCCCAAACGGTTGGGCCTGCCCGGACGGAGCAGCGTGGCCAGCGGCCTGGCGCAGCAGCTTGCCAGCGCGGCCACCTGCGAAGGGGACAGGCTGGTGGCTGATCTGGGCTCGTCGACAGCCGGGCTGACCCAGGAGGAAGCGGAGCGCCGGCTGGAGCAGGTTGGCCCCAACGCCGTGGCGCAGGAGGAACGGCACACCTATCGCGATATCTTGGTCAAAGCGCTGCTCAACCCGCTGGTCATCCTGTTGTCGCTGTTGGCGATTGTCTCCGCGCTAACCGGCGATCCGCGGGCTGCCATCGTGATGGTCATGATGGTGGTCCTGGGCGTTGCGTTGCGTTTTGTTCAGGAGGCGAGGGCGGACACTGCGGCGGCCAAGCTCAAGGCCATGATTCGCGTCACCGCCACCGTGATCCGCGGCGGCGAGGTGCGCGAGGTTCCCCTGTCCGAGCTGGTACCGGGCGACATCGTGCGCTTGTCCGCGGGAGACATGATCCCGGCTGATCTTCGCCTGCTCTCGAGCAAGGACCTGTTCATCATCCAGGCCAGCCTCACCGGCGAATCCCTGCCCGTGGAGAAGTTCGACTCGCGCGAAACCGTCCCGCCAGCCTCGCCGCTGGAATGGAAGAACATCTGCTTCCTCGGCACCAGCGTCGAGAGTGGCACGGCGACCGGCGTGGTGGTGGGCACCGGCGGGCGCACCTACCTGGGCAGCATTGCCAAGGCCATCGTGGGTCAGCGGGTGCAGACCAGCTTCGACAAGGGAGTGGCCCGCTTCACCTGGTTGATGATCCGTTTCATGGCGGTGATGGTGCCCTTGGTGTTTCTCATCAACGGGTTGACCAAGCACAACTGGCACGAGGCCTTTTTCTTTGCCCTGGCCGTGGCCGTGGGCATGACGCCCGAGATGTTGCCCATGATCGTGACGGTGTGCCTTTCCAAGGGCGCCATCGCCATGTCGCGGAAGAAGGTCATCGTCAAACGTCTGAACTCAATCCAGAACCTCGGCGCCATGGACGTCCTGTGTACGGACAAGACGGGCACGTTGACCATGGACCGGGTGGTGCTGGAACGGCACTGTGACGTGGAACTGGAAGAGGACGACGAGGTCCTGATGCTGGCCTATCTCAACAGCCACTTCCAGACCGGCCTGCGCAACGTCCTCGATCGTGCGGTGCTGGCGCACAAGCAAGAGATTCACGATCAATTCCAGGTCCCTGAGCATCGGAAACTGGACGAAATCCCGTTCGACTTCGCGCGCCGGTTGATGTCAGTCGTGGTGGACACGCCTGCGGGGCAGCCGCGCCTCATCTGCAAGGGTGCGCCCGAGGAAATATTCAAGCGCTGCACGCAATTCGCATACGAGGGCGAGATCCTGCCCATGGAGCAGGTGCTCATCGAGGATTTGAAGGAAGAGTACCGACGTCTATCCAGCGACGGTTTTCGCGTGCTGGCCATTGCCTACCGCGATCTGGATCGCAAGCCTGCCTACTCCAGGGCCGACGAATGCGATCTGGTGTTGCGCGGCTACGTGGCCTTCTTCGATCCCCCAAAGGACACCACCGTACCCGCGGTCGTCGCCCTGGGCCAGCACGGGGTCGCAGTCAAGGTCCTGACCGGCGACAACGAGCTGGTGAGCAAGAAGATCTGCCAAGAGGTCGGCATCCCCACCCAACACATGCTGCTGGGCTCGCAGATCGAGGCCATGACCGACGCGGAGCTGGCTGGCGTGGTGGAACGGACCACCCTGTTCGCGCGGCTGGCCCCCAACCACAAGCAACGCATCATCGCGGCCCTGCAAAGTAGGAAGCACGTGGTGGGCTTCTTGGGCGACGGCATCAACGACGCCCCGGCGCTGCGCACCGCCGATGTCGGGATCTCGGTGGATTCCGCGGTCGACATTGCCAAGGAATCGGCCGACCTGGTGCTGTTGGAGAAGAGCCTGCTGGTGCTGGAGGACGGCCTGCTGGAAGGCCGCAAGGTCTTCGCCAACATCCTCAAGTACATCCGGATGGGCGCCAGTTCCAGCTTCGGCAACATGTTCTCCGTGGTGGGGGC
>Ga0182021_10008590_pt1 | contig 12091 bp, 9 predicted proteins | sample 612E3MmetaG_FD_120493 | JGI IMG/M metagenome (GOLD analysis project Ga0182021, IMG submission 120493) | Permafrost microbial communities from Stordalen Mire, Sweden - 612E3M metaG (Illumina Assembly) | ecosystem: Environmental > Terrestrial > Soil > Wetlands > Permafrost | place: Sweden...
TCACCAGGGTGATGTCTTCGTTCTTGCCCGGGGCCGAGATGATGACCTTCTTGGCGCCCGCCTGGATGTGGCCCTCGGCCTTGGCCTTCTCGGTGAAGAGCCCGGTGGATTCAATGACCACGTCGACGCCCAAGGCTTTCCACGGCAGCTCGGCCGGGGACTTAGCGCTGACGACTTTGATCTCCTTACCATCGACCAACAGGATGTCGGCGTCCTTGTCGGGGACCGACTTCTTCGAGCCGACTTGACCTTCGAACTTGCCCTGGGTCGAGTCGTACTTGAGCAGGTAGGCGAGGTTGTCCGCCGGGACGATGTCGCCCACGGCGACAACTTCAAAATCCTTGCCGAACAGCTTCTGGCTGTACAGCGCGCGGAAAATCAATCGACCGATGCGTCCAAAACCGTTGATCGCGATACGAGTGGCCATCTTTTCTTGCTCCTCTATGGGGCGCCTCATGCGCCATGTGGACTTTGTTCGCGCGGAATCTAGCACAGGTTCGGCGCGCGGGAGTCAATTGACGTGGGCACCCTGAGAGGGTTCGCTCCGCCCTTCGGCCCCCCCCCACCTGCCACCCCTACCCCGCTCGCTTCCCCCTTCGGGGACTTCGGGACCTGCACCTTCCCCACCACACCCGCTCGCTGCGCTCGCGCCCTCGCGCTCGGCCTCGCCATGCTCCCACGCTCTGGCTCTGGCGGGCAAAGCCCGCCTTCGCCAACGCGGTCATGGGAACCCACATGGGAACCACGCGGTTGGACCGGAACCTCGCGGGCGGCATACTAGCCGCGCATGTCCCCGCGCGTACTCTCCACCGACGGCGTGATCGCCGCTGCGCGGGCCTGTCGCTTCACCTTGGTCGGAGTGGCGCCCGCGGCCCCCCTTGACCCGGCTCCCCTTCTGCGCTGGCTGGCAGCGGGCTACGGCACCGGGCTCGCGGTCATGCACAGGCGGGTGACCGAGCGCCTGGATCCCCGAAACGTCGTGCCCGGCGCACGCACTGTGATCGCGCTCGGGATCCCGTACCCAGCGGGCGACGAAACGGCGGGGCAGCCCGAGCCTCCGGTGATCGCACGCTATGCCCGCGGTCGTGACTACCACCTGGCCCATCGCGACCGCATGCGTGCCCTGCGCCGCAGCCTGCTGCAGATGGACCCCACCCTAAACAGCTACGCTTGCGTTGACGCTGGCGTGGCCATGGAAAAGGCGTGGGCCGAGCGTGCGGGCCTGGGCTGGATCGGAAAACACGGCCTGGTGGTCAGCCGGCAGCACGGCTCGTGGTTCACCCTGAGCGTGATGGTGCTTGACCGCAGCCTCGATCGCTACCACCAGCCCCACCCGCGCCTGTGCGACGATTGTGACCTCTGTCTGCGCGCCTGTCCAACTGGTGCGTTCCCCGCGCCTGGTGTGGTCGACGCGCGGCTGTGCCTTTCCTATCAGACCGTGGAAAACCACGATTCGATCCCGGTCGCGCTTCGGGCGGCGCTGGCCGGGCGGGCCTTCGGCTGCGATGCCTGCCAGGAAGTCTGCCCCTACAATCGCGCTGGGCTGCCTCCGGGCGATCCCCGGCAAGCTGCGCGACCGCTCGGGCTCATGTCAGCGACCGAAATTGCGACGCTCGGCCGCGACGAGTTTGCCCGCTTGGCTGCCGGCACCCCCATGGCACGCGCGGGCTACCACGGCCTGCGCCGCAATGCCGCCCTGGCGCTGGGCTCGGATGGACGACCGGGCGCCCGCGCTGCACTCGAACAGCTCAGCCGCGACGCCAGCCCCCTGGTCAGCGAGGCCGCGCAGTGGGCGCTCGGACACGGCCGCTGAGCGCGTGCTGGCAGGGGCGTTAGCCAGACGGTGCTTGCGGCTCGGGGGATTGGGATGAGGTGGGAGGCGGGGTCGCGTCGGATTCTGGCTGGTCGTCAGAAAACAGTCCTGCCATGGCCGCGCGCAGATCCTGCACCGAATAGGGCTTGGGCACGCTGCCGTCGAAGCCGAACTCCTTGGGTCGGGCCATCACTTCGTCACTGGCGTAGCCACTGGAGGCCAAGACCTTGATGGCGGGATCGAGCATCTTGAGACGCTGCACGATCTCCTTGCCTCCCGGTCCGCCGGGAATGGTCATGTCCAATATCGCCGCCCGGAACGGCTTCCCTGCGGCGGCCGCCAGTTCAGCCATGGCCAGCGCTTGTTCGGCATTTCGGGCCAGCGACACGTCGTAGCCAGAGCGACGCAGGATAGAGGCCGCGATATTCAGAATGAAGGCCTCATCGTCCAGCACCAACACCTGCCCTCGGCCCCGGTGGTCGTCAGCAGCCGGCAGGTCGATGGTCTGGGCCTGGGGCTGTGCCCGTGGCAGCCAAAGGTGAAAGACCGAGCCCGCACCCACTTCAGACTCCGCCTCAACATGCCCCTCGTGTTTGCGCACGATAGAGTGGACGGTGGCCAGGCCCAGCCCGCTGCCCTGGAGTTTGGTCGTGAAGAAGGGATCGAAGATCCGCTGCAGGTGTTCGCGCGGAATACCGTTCCCGGTATCGCGCACGGAAATGTGAACATGGTCTTGCGCCGGCAAGTGCTTGGGCATCTCTGCGCAGGGCACGTTCTCCATCCGCACGTCGAGACGCCCTCCCTGCGGCATGGCCTGCTTGGCGTTGATGGTGAGATTGTCGATGGCCTGACCGATCTGGTGCTCGTCCACATCGCACAACCAGGTTTCCGGTGACGAGGTAAACGACACCTCGTAGTTGGAGCCGCTGGTGGCAAAAGCTAGCGCCTTGCGCACCAACTCGTCCACCGGCTGGGTCTTGCGCAGAGGTGCGCCCCCTTTTGCAAAAGTGAGAAGCTGCTGGGTCAAGGCGCGAGCCCGGCCGAACACGGACAGAGCATCGCTCAGGCTCTGCTCCACCTCCTTGAGGTCGCGAACCCGTAAGGATTCTCGGGCCAGGTCTAGATAACCGAACACGCCCGCCAGAAGGTTGTTGAAGTCGTGGGCAATCCCGCCGGCCAGAACCCCGAGCGATTCCAGACGCTCGCTCCGGGCCATCATGGCCTGTACCTTTTCTGCGCCGGCCTTCAGCGATGCTTGTCGCTGCTCGATGGCCCGGTCCCGTCGACGAATCACCCCGTAAAGCAAGATGGCGGTCACGACCACGAAGAGCCAACCCTTGCCCGTGTTCAACCCAAGCACGACCTCGGGATCGCTGCTCAAACGCGCAGCCAGTCGATCGGAGAAGGCGATCCACAGGGCAGAGAGGGCCGCATACCCACCCACGATGACGAGCAGCCGGGACCGCAGAGAACCCTTCATCTCAGTAGGGATCGGATGTTGGACTCCGGACCTGAAAATGACAACCCGCCCATGGTACGCAGCGGCATTTGCCAAGCAGACACCGATCGCGATTCACTGCTATCCATGGGCCTGTGTGAAGAAAAGCCGCGCGATCGCGGAACGGTCAGCCCAACTTCGAGGTAAAAGAACGACCATCGCGTCGATGAACACCGCCCCGCCGCCCTTGTCCGATTCCGATGGGCCGCCCCCTGCCCCGGCGCAGCCAGCGGCGACGGATGTGCCGCGGCGACGGTCGCTGCGCTGGCTGGCGGTCTTCGCTTTCATCTACTTCTACTCGTTCCCCTACTTCGAGAAACTTTGGAGCGCGAACGAAGTTCCGCGCGTCTTCTTGGCCGAGGAGATGGTCGACCACCATCGTCTGTCGATCGACCTGCGGATGACCGGCGAGGCTAGGATGCACGCCCTGGACGTGGGGGTCGCGCCCAACGGCCACTTCTACCCGGACAAGGCCCCAGGACTGTCGTTTCTAGCGGTGCCGGTGTACTCCTTGGCCCGGTTGTTCGGGCATCCGTCTATGCGCACCTGCACCTGGCTGTTCCGGGTGCTCATCGTCACCCTGCCGGCGCTGATATTCCTTCCCTTCTTTCTCGCGATGGCGAGACGCTTCGCCCCCGACGAGCGCGCCTGTCGGACCGCGCTGGTGGCGTACGCGCTCGCTTCGCCCGCAATGGTCTACAGTATCCTCTTCATATCGCACCAAGTGGCAGCCGTGTGCGTGGGAGGCGCGTTTCTGGCGGCCGTGGCGCTCGCGCGCAGAGAAACCACCCGTCCCTTGCTTGTGGCTCTCTTGGCTGGGTTTCTGGCCGGCACCTCGGTGCTGGTGGAGTACCAGTCCGTCCTGGCCCTGCTAGTCATTGCGATCTACGTCCTCGTCCGGGTGCCCAACCGGGTGCGTGTCGTGGGCGCGGCGCTGCTCGGCGCCTTGCCTCCGGCGGTCATGCTTGGCGGCTATCACAAGTTGGCCTTCGGCTCGCCCTTTCGGGTCGGCTACAGCTTTGCGTTCATGGGCACCATGCGGACGGGTTTCTTGGGTGTGGTGGGCCCCAGCGCCACGAGCTTCTGGATAACCCTATTCTTGCCCTCCAACGGCCTGTTCACCCTGGTGCCCTGGGTTCTCTTCGCAGTGGTCGGCGCACTTGCGGTGGCACGCGATCCTGAGGCGCGGGCACGCTGCGGGGCTGAAGCCATCGTGTGTGTGGCCGTGCCGACCGTGTACATCGCATTTCTCGGTTCCGCCACCGCATACCAGGCACACGGGGGCTGGTCGGTCGGGCCGCGCTACATGACGGCCGCGCTGCCTTTCGTAGCCTGGCTGGCCGCGGCCGGGTTTCGCGCGGCGGGCCGTTTTTTCGTCACGCGCGTCCTGGCTCAGACCTTGGTGATAAGCGCAACAATCGTCTTTGTCACGGCCGCGACTTCCTATCCGCACTGGCCCGATCGACTGCGCAATCCCATCCACGAACTGGTCTTCCCTCTTCTCACCCATGGCTATGCCGTGCACTCGTTGGGAACGCTGGTTGGGCTGCACGGGTTTCTGTCCCTCGCGCCGCTGTACGCAGTGGTTCTGGGCACCGTGATCTGGCTGCTGTCGCGCGGATCGCGGCACGCCCTCTGGCAGGCGGTTCTAGCGTGTGTCCTGGCGGCCGGACTGGTGGCCGGACATCGAGCCTTCCCCTACACCGGAGACTACGCGCGCACGGTCTGGTCTTTCGTCACCGGAACTTGGGAGCCCCCGCTGAAGTAGAAGCCGCCAGCTCAGGCTCCGGCCGCACGCCGTCGTGCCGATTCCAGAGTATTGGCCAGCAACATGGCGATGGTCATCGGTCCCACGCCGCCCGGGACCGGTGTGATGGCGCCGGCGCGCTCAATCGCGGCGGCAAATTCCACGTCGCCCACCAGCTTGCCATTGGGCAAGCGATTCATTCCCACGTCGATCACGGTGGCACCAGGCTTGATCCACGCGCCGTGGATCATCTCGGCTCTGCCGATGGCCGCCACCAGGATGTCAGCCGTGCCAATCACGCCGGGCAAGTCCCTGGTCTTGGAATGGCAAATGGTCACGGTGGCATCAGCCGCGGTCAGCAGCACGGCAATTGGCTTGCCCACGATGTTCGAGCGGCCCACCACCACCGCGTTGGCTCCACGCACGGGCGTACCCGCCTCTTCGATCAACTTCATGATCCCGTAGGGCGTGCAGGCAATGAAACGCGGCTCGCCGATGAGCAGACGGCCGAGGTTCTCGGGGTGAAAACCGTCCACGTCCTTGGCCGGATCGATGGACAGCAGGATGCGCTTGCTGTCGATGTGGCCCGGCAGCGGCACTTGCACGAGAACGCCGTCCACCGTGCGATCGGCACACAGCGTTCGCACCAGCTCGAGCAGCTGGGCTTCCGACGTGGAGGCAGGCAAGTGGTGGTCGAGACAGCGATACCCGGCCTCGGCCAGTGCCTTGGTCTTGTTGCGCACGTAGATCTGCGAGCCTGGATCTTCGCCCACCAGTATCACCGCCAACGCGGGCTGGCACCCCCGCGCACTCAGTTGTTTGGCCTCAGCCGCAAGCTCGCCGCGAATGCGAGCCGCCAGCGCTTTTCCATCGATGATCTTGGCTGCCATGACGATCCTTTCGTCGATGCGCCTATCACGATTGGTTCAAGGCATGCAATGCCGATAATCGGACACTTGTGTCCGCTGGCCTACCCGGCTGGCGCGGGTACCGGACAGGCCGGCATTGCAGGAGCCGCGCTGTTGTCCCGTTATGGCACGGCACGGCCGTTGCTTTGGGCGAGCCCATGCATTTCCCCACTCGGCTGCTCATCTTCCCTGTCGCCGTGCTTCCGTTGTGTCTTGCCGGCCCTCCCTGCGCACAAGCCTGGTCGCTGGCCCTCGCTGGTCGAATCGAACGCGTGGCGGCCGCCGGGGATCGGGTGGCTGCCGTGCGCGACGGAACAGTTATCCTGTTGCGAGAAGACGGCACGCCTTTGGGGCGGGTGCAGGACGTCGAAGAGCCACCCTCGCATCGCAAGACGCGCATCAGCGCCCACGACGAGGAGGACGTCCTCGATTTTCTCAGCATCGACGAGAGCGAGCAAGAAAGCGCATGGGTCGAGGATCAACTCGACGATGAAAGCACCCTGTCCGAACGCCGCACCATGCGCGGCGGACGCGTTGGCGGAGCTTCGCCTCGCGTGGGTGTCGCGCCGGCCATCGCGGCAACGGAAAAGCAGATCTGGATTGCCACCGGACGCGGCCTGTGGCGCTTGCCGGTCGAGGGCGAGCTCGCACACGTGGCTGGCCGTGAGTTGGCCGCCTCGTTGCTGGCGGCCGGGCCTGACCGCCAAGTCCTGCTGGCTTCTGGTAATCAGGTCTGGCTCGTGTCCGCGGCGGATGGCGCTCGCCGCGCGCTGGACACGGTTGCGTCGGTCCAGCATTTGGCGCTCTCCTTCTCCGGCCAGCGCATGGCTTGGGCCAGCCGCAGCCAGTTGCGATGGAGTGACAGCCTTGACGTAATCCCGGACCAGAACCTACCCCTGCCCGAGCCCGTCACCGACCTGAAGTTCTGCGGCGAGACCCTGGTGCTCCTGTCGCGCGAAGGACTGGCGGTCCTGTCCCCCGAAGGCGTGCCCGAAATGCGATCGGCGCACCTGGCTGCGCAGCGCCTGGCCTGTCCCACCGACGGCGCGGGTCCATGGCTGGCAGCAGGGCCGGACCTGCTGCTCTCACAGGACAAGGGGCGCACGTGGTCGTCGCTGCCAATTCCCCGCGGTGCGCATGCTCTCGACGCTGCCATGGGGGAGCATTGTCTATGGCTGGCGACCGACAAAGGGCTCTACTGTACTTCTCCAAATCAGCCCGTGACCGGCGATTTGGCCGGCAGCGAGGGAAATCGATCTGCCCCGCATCTTGTGGGACCGCGCGTGGCATCTTGGTGGGCCGCGTGGCTACCTCGTCTGACGGTACGAGCCGGGGCGCTTGTTGCTGCTGGTCGGCGAGAATATCAGACCGTTGCCCTTGCCAGCTTCCCACTCGATGCACCACGGAAGCGCGCCGTGCTGGTGGCTGACAACGAGGACGCACCGTCGCCACCCGCGTCCCGTCCCGTTGATCTGAGCATTCCTGCCGACTACGAGTCGGATTGCCTGGTCGCGGCGCGCACCAAGGCCGTGGCGCTGGCCATGGTGGAGCCGGAAAGGGCCCAGTCGTACGTGAATCGGGCTCGCTACGCTGCCTGGCTGCCTGAGCTTCGCTTGCGCGTGGATCGCCGTTTTGGACGCAGCGAGTCTTTGGACTTGCCGTCGACCTCCACTGCTATCACTTCCCCTCTTGGGGTGGACACCGTAGATGACGTACGATACGAGGCACGAGTCACCTGGGATCTGGCCAGGTTGATCTTCAGCAGTGACGAGCTCGCAGCCCAAGCACAAACGATACACATGGCTGAAATCAGACGCGACATCGAGGTCACGGTGAGCCGGCTCTACTTCGAGCGACGACGACTCGGACTGGAGCGTCTGCCTTCGGGTGCGGGGGAACGAACCGTTGCTATGCGAAGGGAAGTGCGCCTGCGCGAGATCGAATCCGAACTGGACGCCTTGTCAGGCGGTGCCTTCTCGCAATGCACGGCCGGGCGCGCGTCCCCACAAGGAGACCCATGACGCAGGAACTGCGCCGCCATCCACGATTTAGTGTCGATGTTCAGGCCAACGTGCGGACCGGGGACGGCCGCAAGCTGCCCGCACGCACGCGCGACCTTTCCCGCTCCGGCATGTGTCTCATTACCACCAATGCGCTCGCCCAGCGCGACGAGCTGCTGATTGATCTCATCCTGCTCCTCGGCCCCACCTCCACCTCCGAGCCGCTGCCGCTGCGGGCTCGCGTGGTGTGGTGCACGCCCATCTCGCAGGCCTTCCAAGTCGGCGCCATGTTCGATAAGCTCAGCAAGACCGAGCAGTCGTTCCTAGACATGTTCCTGCGCTATCTCGACGGCAGCATCCTGCCCGCGGGGGCCGAACTCGAAACCCTCGGCGCGTCGTCACAATCGGAGTCAGAGCAACCAGAGCCCACGCCAGAGATGAAGGACGATCCCTTCCGTCGGTAACCTCTGACGGTCATCAACCGGTGGAACCTCCGCCACCCTGATCTGCCCCTGGCCCCTTAGTGCCCAACCACTCGCCGGCATCGGGGGACACCAGTTCCCAGCAGAATATCCCATCGACCTCGGCTACTATCCAGCCATGACTAGCACAATGCTCGCTGGGCTGTCCCTGATCGACACCACCGGTCTTGCAATCCTGGCGACGACGCTCGCCACCCTCTTGCTCGGCATAGTGGCGAACCTCTGGCTTCGTGGCCGCTACGGGGCGCTGGAGAAAGACTTGCGCCGCTCTCGCGATCCCGGGGCAACCTTCTCGCGTCCCGTACTTAACCACATCGTGCGGGACGCAACCGAAGCGGCACAACGCTCGCGCGAGACGAACACCCAGGCGATCATCGACGAGCGTTTCCAATCCGATCTCAAGCCTATGCTGTTCGCTGAACGCTTCGTGCGGTCAGCGACCGGATTGGTCATCATCCTGGGCTTGTTGGGCACGTTCTATGGGCTCACGCTGTCGATTGGCAAGATCGTTCATTTGGTCTCGGCCGAGACCGGCGCCGGGGATGCCGCACTCGGCGTCAGCCAGGGCTTGACCAATGCTCTGTCAGGGATGGCAGTGGCCTTTTCCAATTCCCTGGTCGGCATTCTGTCTGCCGTCATCCTCACCGTGCTCGGCGTCTTGTCCAATGTGTCGGACCGACGGACCGCCGTGATGGTACAGATCGAGACCTGCCTTGACCGCATGTTCGCGCACGGGACCAGCGCGGGCGCCGCCACCGAGTCAACCCTCGCGGGCTTCAGCACATCGGTGGCGCGCCTCGACGGCGCGGTGGCGCGATTCGAGTCCGCTTTGCAGGCCTTTGCTACCACGACCAGGGATTTCCACGAGTTCAACGTGCACCTCAAAGACAATGTGCAACGGCTCAGTCTCACGTTCGCTGACTTGAGCGATTCACTGAAAGGTCAGTATGGCCCGACTATTCCCGGTCGGAAACTCTAGGAGGGAATGTCCGTGAAATACCGGCGACCCCTGCTATCGGACAGCGACGGCACACGCGAGATTTGGCCCGCGTTCACCGACGTCATGTCGACCATGGCGCTTATCATGTTTGTGCTGGTCCTGCTGGCCTACGTGCGAAACTTGATCAGCGAAAAGCGCCTTGAAGATTTCAGGCAAAGAATTGCGGCCTCCGAGCGGCAGCTCCGATCCGTGCAGGACGAAGTCCGGGCGGGCAAGGCCGAGCTTGAAGCCTCGCAAGGCCGCTTGCGCGTCCAGCAAGCAGTGGTGGCCGACAGCAACCGCCAGCTCGGCAACCTGCGTGCCCAACTGCAAAGCATCGCGGTCCTGCGTGTTTCCGTGTTGGACAAGCTGAAACGTGCGATTGAGACGCAGCTCGGTCGAACCAGCCCAAGCAGCGGACAACTCGCGACCATCGGCAACAACGGTGACATCGCAGTCAACGAGAGCCTGGTATTCGAGTACAACTCCTACGCCATCAAGAAGCAGGCCAGGCCCTTCCTGGATTCGCTGTCCAAGGCGCTCGGCACTTTGCTGGACGATGCAGACGTGCGCGAGAACATCGACACCATCGTCATCCAGGGGCACACCGACGAGCGAGGCTCGGCGTCCTTCAACTGGGACCTGTCTGCTAAGCGCGCGACCGCCGTGCTCGACTACTTGTTCCAGACCAACAAGACCCTGGCCGATACCTACGGCAGCTACTTCGCCGCCAGCGCCTACTCTAAGTTCCGTCCCATCAACCCAGCCAAGGTCGAAGCCGCCTACCAACAGAACCGCCGCATTGAGATTTCGGTCATTCCCAAGGACGCCAACGTGCGCAAGGTGATCGAGGACTACATGCAAAGCACTAGCCCGTAGGGCTGCCGGCTCGACGGACGATCGCGGCCGCGACCCGCGCGCCATCGAGCGCCGAGCTGACAATGCCTCCGGCGTAGCCAGCGCCCTCGCCCGCCGGATACAGGCCCGCGAGCGCCGGGGATTCCAAAGTCGTCGGATCGCGCAGGATGCGAACCGGAGCACTGGTGCGGGTTTCCGCCGCGACCAACAGCGCCTGTTCGTGAATGAATCCTGGCCAACGACGACCGATGGTGGACAAGCCTTCGCGCAAGGCCTGCGTAATGAATTCGGGGAACACATCATCCAATTCGGCGTGGACCACACCGGGACGGTAGCTCGACTGGGGCAGGCGGTCGCCGGGACGGCCAGCCAGAAAGTCGCTGGCACGTTGGGCCGGCGCACGAAAACCACCGCCTCCACGCGTGAACGCCGCCTCTTCGATGCGGCGTTGCCAGTCGATTCCTGCGAGAGGTCCCTTGGCATCGGGCCCAAAATCCGAGCCAGTCACAGTCACCACCAGCGCAGCGTTGGCAAAGGGCGAGTTGCGCTTGGCCAGGCTCATGCCATTGACGACCAGCCCGCCCGGCTCGGTGGCCGCCGGCACAATCCAGCCGCCGGGACACATGCAGAAGCTGTACACGCCACGACCTGCGCCGGACGCGCGCAGCTCGTAGAACGCCGGCGGCAAACGCGGATGTCCGGCGGCGCGACCGTATTGCAAATGATCGATGACCGATTGCGGGTGCTCGAGACGAACACCCACGGCGATGTCTTTTCGTTGCAGGGCCAGACCGGCCTTCTCAGCCCAAGAGTACACGTCGCGGGCCGAGTGCCCAGGCGCCAACACAACCAGGTCGGCAGGAATCTCCCCCGCGCTGGTCAGCACCGCGCGGAGTTGTCCTTGGTCTTCGCGCACACCGATGAACGCGCAGTTAAATTGATAGCGCACGCCCAGACTTTGCAGACGCGCGCGCAGGGCCTCCAGCAATTTGGGCAGACGGTTGGATCCAATGTGCGGCCGCGCGTCGACCTCGATGTCGGCGGGTGCTCCCAGGGCCACCAGGTCGGCCAGCACATCGGCGACCGCAACGCGGTCCTTGCTGCGCGTGTAGAGTTTTCCGTCGGAGAAGGTGCCCGCACCGCCTTCGCCGAAACAGTAGTTGGATTCGGGATTGAGTTGTCCGCGATGAAGGCTGGCCAGGTCGGCTCGTCGCGGCCGCACGGGCTTACCTCGTTCGAGAATGGTCGAGGCCACGCCAGCCTCGGCCAGGCGCAAGGCCGCCCAAGCACCCGCCGGGCCGGAGCCCACAATCACCACGCGTGGAACCGGCACAGCGACGGGCCACGACGGGCGTCGCAGCCGCGACGGGGCCTGGATCAGACCCTCACCCACGCGCGCGACCTCGACCCGCATGCGATAGCCGAGGCGTCTCTCCTTGCGGGCATCAAGCGAGCGGCGCACGACGCGAAACTCGCCCATCTCTGTTTCCGCCCACCCCAAGGCATGCGCCACCTGGGTTTTCAGAGAATCGTCCAGTGCTTCGAGGGGGACGAAAATGTCGACGATTTCGCTCATGGGCCTCGGCAAACTGCTGCATTCACGTTACGAGAGATCATTGGCTCTTTCCACGGGCAAGGATTTCTTTCTTGACTAGAGGCCAATCGCCCCCTAAGAATTTCAACTTCGACCATACAAGACCGTTCTGGGCTCGCTGCTGGCAGGCCCGTGAACTCGGCCGGACTAACTAGGTCGTCACAGAAATCGCAAGTAGCGAGAATTCGCCTTGTTGTCTCGAATCGGTCAAA
>Ga0182021_10008591_pt1 | contig 12091 bp, 11 predicted proteins | sample 612E3MmetaG_FD_120493 | JGI IMG/M metagenome (GOLD analysis project Ga0182021, IMG submission 120493) | Permafrost microbial communities from Stordalen Mire, Sweden - 612E3M metaG (Illumina Assembly) | ecosystem: Environmental > Terrestrial > Soil > Wetlands > Permafrost | place: Sweden...
GTGGAAAACGGTCGTTGATGCGTACGTGTCCAGCGATCTTGTCTATTTCGACGTCTTCAACGAACCCTCAGGATACAGTGCGACTGCCTTCGTCACCCTCGTCCAGCAATGGATGACGGCAAATCCGAGCGTTCCCGCGAATCGGGTTATCGTGGCCGGAACCACCACTGACATCGATGTCAATCAACAAGGGGCCGCCCTCCCCAACTGCCTCCTCTCGCTTCACATTTATGATAGCGTCGGGAACACTGTGGCAGCTGCGGAGGCCGCCCTTAAAACGCACGCGGGCCCCTACTACAACCGGACCATCGTCACTGAATACGTCGGCCAAAGTCTTTTCATGCAGGGCATTACGACCCAGATGAAAGCTTATGGAATGGGGAGCTGCTACTGGGCGGGCCTGGAAGGCACCGGCGGCATCGCCAAGCTGAGCGGGACGGCGCCGAATTATACGCTCACTGTAAACAATGCTACCACACTCGCCACAATCCAGTCGGGTTGGACCCAGTAGGGTAGCCGAGGGTCCTTTCGGACACTACCGCTTCGAGAAAGAGCCGCTACAGATGACGTCTCTCTTGCGCCACTTGGTTCGCGTCACCGGACTGGCAACTCTTTCATCGGCCTTGGTCCTGGGCGCGTGCTCTGGAAACAACACACCCGGAACAGGCCACTCCGGTGGTGGCAGCACGGGGGGAACGGCCCTGGCTGGCGGTGGCGACGCTAGCAGCGCAGCGACCAGCGGCAGCTCGGCGAGCGGGACCACGGGAGGCACCGTGGCGTCGGGAGGAGGCGTTCAACCTGGCGGTGGCTCGACCGCCGCGGGCGGCACGGGCGGAGCAGTGGGGGGCAGCACGAGCGGCGGCTCTACAGAAGCCGGCGGATTAATGGCTGCTGGTGGCACCGCAGCGACGGGCGGAGTGTCCGGTGGCACGATTGCAACAGGCGGCGCGTCCGGAGGCACGAGCGCACTGGGTGGCGCTGCCGGGGGCACAGCGGGCGGCTCCGCCGGGAGATCGGTGGGTGGCACTGCGGTCGATGCGGGAATGGCTGGCGGGACCGCGACCACCGGGGGAAGAACCGGCGGGACCGCGACCAGCGGGGAAGAACCGGCGGCACGACAACTTCCGGTGGGAATAGCGGTGGCTCAAAGCCCATGGGTGGCACTGCCAGCACGGGCGGGATTGAGGGTGGAGCCAAAGCGACGGGCGGCACGACGGCGACCAGTAGTGGCGACACCTCGGATTTCCATTGCGTGAATTGGGCCGACACGGGCGACAACTTCCAGAACGGCGTGCTTCAGCCCTCCGGACTGGTCGCCGCCTCGGATACCTACGCCACGGTCAAGGCCAAGTCCGATGCGATCCTGTCTGGATTCCAAACCCTGCTCAACGCCAACACCATTCGCATCCCGATCAATGAACCCACAGTTGTGACCAACGCTGCGTGGTGGACGGCCTACAAAGGCATCATCGATTCGGCCATCAGCAAGAACATGAAGGTCATCGTCGGCTACTGGGCCATCAAGGGTGGAACGCTGTCCGATCCCAACTCTTTCTACACCATGTGGCAGACGGTCATCGATGCGTACCTATCCAGCGACCTCGTGTATTTCGAGATCATGAACGAACCCTACGCCTTGCAGCCAGCGGCGTTCATTGACTTCGCCGCGCAATGGTTGGCCAGGTATCCAACCGTTCCCCACAATCGAGTTGTCGTGGCTGGAGACTACACGGATACCGACGTGAACAAGCAAGGCGCCGACTCTCGCCTGGCCGGGTGCCTATTGTCTCTCCACTTCTACAACTTCTCTACCACGACCTCCACAGCACAGGGTTGGAGCGACTATCTCAAGCAGAAAGTGGGCCTCTACTACAACCGAACCATCGTGACCGAATACGGAGTCGTCATGACCACCGGAATCAACTACCCCGCTCCTTCTGGTGTGGCGACTCCCTCTCCTTCCGGACTGCGCAGGGTGTTCACTCCGGTCGCTGATCCAACCATCAACACTCTGTACATGGTCGGCACCACGAACCAGATGAGAGAATGGGGAATGGGGAGTTGCTTGTGGGTCGGACTGCGCAACAACGACACCACGAGCATCACCAAGTTGAGCGGAACTGGAACCAATCTTTCTCTCGCTGTAACCAACCCTTCCGCCCTCACCCTGATCCAGTGGGGATGGGGGCTGTAGCGGGTCGTTTCCAGAAGGCCGGGATTTCAACATGACTTCACTGGTTCGGCGCCCGATTCGGTTTGCAGCAGGAGCAGGTCTTTCACTCGCCCTAGCTTGGGCTGGGTGCTCCTCTGGCACCGGCTCCGCCAGCGGCGGCAGCGTGAGGGAAAATGGCGGTGCCACGATCTTCGGGGGTACGGTCGCGACCGGCGGCAGCGTTTCAACCGGGGGTGCAGGCGGAACTGTCGCGCTGGGAGGAAGCATCCCACCCTCCGGCGGCACGACCACCGCGGGCGGCTCAAGCGGCGCAGGGGATAGTGCTGGGAGCGGCGGGTCCACGGCAACCGGTGGGTCCGTGGCAGCCGGTGACACGACCGCAACCGGCGGTGCGTTCGGGGGAGCCACGAGCGGTGGGTCCACGGCAACCGGTGGATCCGTGGCGGCCGGTGGCACGATCGCAAGCGGCGGCGCTTCTGGCGGAAGCAACGCCGGCGCCAGCGGGGGACGGACAGGCGGCTCCCCTGCGGGAGGCTCGGGAGGCACGCACGCCAGTGCCGGGACATCGGGCGGGAGCGCATCGAGCGGGGGCAAGACAGGCGGCACCAGCGGCGGGAACGCCGGTGGGTCGATGACCACGGGTGGCACCAGTAGCACTGGTGGAACCACAGGGTCGGCCGGTACCACGACCAGCGGCCCGGTTGGGGATGTCGCGAGCTTCCATTGTTTCAACTGGGCCGACAAAGGCGACAATTTCCAGGCTGGCGTGCTTCAACCGTCCGGGCTTTCTTCCTCGGACAGCTATGCCACGGTCAAAGCCAAGTCTGATGCGGTCTTGTCGGGATTCCAGACCGTCCTGAAAGCAACCGCCATACGCATTCCGATCAATGAGTCCACCATCGTGACCAACCCTACCTGGTGGGCTGCCTACAAAGGGATCTTGGATTCGGCCATCAGCAAGAACATGAAGGTCGTCGTGGCGTATTGGGGCCAGGCGGGCAACAACGGCGGCAAGCCAGCCGACACGACCGTTTTTTACACCATGTGGAAAGCGGTGGTCGACGCGTACGTATCGAGTGACCTCGTCTATTTCGACATCATGAACGAGCCCTGGGCGCTCAGTCCGACCGCGTTCATTACGTTCGCCGTGGCATGGCTGGCGCAGTTCCCGAATGTTCCCCACAATCGGGTTGTGGTGGCCGGAAACTACAATGATAGCGACGTGAATCAGCAGGGCGCCGACTCTCGACTGACGGGCTGTCTGCTGTCCCTCCACGCGTATCCCAGCTCGTCCAAGACCAATACCACGACCGAACAAGGCTGGAGGGACTACATCAAGGCGAAAGTCGGCTCGTACTACAGCCGGGTTATCGTGACTGAATGGAGCGGGACGCCGATGAGCACCGGGGTCGACTACAGCGGCGACATCAACGGGGATGTCAACAAGGCCTACCTGGTCGGCGTTGCGGGCCAGATAAAGGACTACGGAATGGGAAGCTGCTGGTGGGCGGGGCTGGAAACCGGAAATACCTATGCCATCGCCAACGTGACCGGAACTGGAACAAACCTCTCCATTTCCGTGACCAACGCGTCCGGCCTCGCCCGCATCCAAGCGGCCTGGGGCCCGTAGAGAACTCATTGACAGCGGGCCGGACTCTGACAAGAGTTCGGCCCATGCAAAAAACCACCGTTCTGGCCCTCTTCGTCGCCTTCACTTCTCTTGCGTGTAAACGTGAAGCAGAGGTGAAGACTCCCCCTTCACCAGCTCCGGCTCCTGCCAAGCCGGCCCCGCCCCCGGAACCGGCGCAGATTCCAGCGCCGGCTGACGTGGCTGCAGCGCCCGCCGACGCCCAGAAGACGGCGAGCGGCCTGGCATTCAAAGTCCTGCAGAAGGGCACCGGCACCGAGAAGCCCAACGCATGGGACAAGGTCAAGGTGCACTACACGGGGTGGATGACCAACGGCAAGATGTTCGACAGCTCGGTCCAGCGCGGCCAGCCCGCGGAGTTCCCGCTCAATGGCGTCATCAAGGGTTGGACCGAGGGTGTGCAACTGATGGTGGTGGGCGAGAAGCGGCGTTTTTGGATTCCGGCCGGCCTGGCCTATGGCGAGACGCCTCGCCGTCCCGGCGGTCCTTCGGGCCTGCTGGTCTTCGATGTCGAACTGCTCGGCATCACCGCGGGCATCAAGCCGCCAGCGGTTCCTGCGGACGTGGCGGCTCCACCCAAGGACGCCAAGAAGACCAAGTCGGGACTGGCCTACAAGGTCTTGCAGAAGGGCAAGGGCAAGGTACACCCCAAGGCCGAGGACACGGTCACCTGTCACTACTCGGGTTGGACGACAGACGGCAAGATGTTCGACAGCTCGGTCCAGCGTGGCCAGCCCGCGGAGTTCCCACTCACTGGTGTCATCAAGGGTTGGACCGAGGGCGTGCCCCGGATGGTCGAGGGAGAGAAGACGCGCTTCTGGATTCCGGGTAATCTGGCCTACGGCGATACGCCCATGAGGCCCGGCACGCCCTCGGGCATGTTGGTCTTCGATATCGAGCTGATCTCGATCAAGAAGAAGTGATCGTTTAGGCAAAACCGTCTGGGTGGCTCCTGTTCCAGGCCCAGGCGGTTTCGACGATCTCGCGCAGGCCGTAGCGCGGCTGCCACCCGAGCACCGCACGCGCCTTGCGGTTGTCCGCCCACACGGCCGAGGGATCGCCGGGCCGACGAGCCGTGTTCTCGGCGACGATGTCCACGCTGCTGGCGCGTCGGGCTTCGCGCAGGACCTCTAAAACCGACGCGCCCTTGCCGGTGCCCAGGTTGAACACGTCCGACCTGTCGTGCTGGGCAAGAAAATCCAAGGCGCGGGCATGGGCCTCGGCCAAGTCCAACACGTGGATATAGTCGCGGATGCCGGTGCCGTCGGGCGTGGGGTAGTCCGTGCCGAAGACCAAGACCTTGGCTGCCCGACCAGTGGCCGCGTTCATCACCAGCGGGATGAGGTTCTGCACGCAGCGTGGATCCTCGCCATTGCTGGCATCGAGCGCAGCACCCGCAGCATTGAAGTAGCGCAGCGCCACCGAACGCAAGCCGTGGCAGGTATCAAACCAGCGCAGCATCCGCTCGACCAGGAGCTTGCTCTCGCCGTAGGGGTTCTCGGGCCCCAGGGGCGCGTCCTCACCCACAGGCAAGGATTGGGGCGTGCCGTACACCGCGGCGGTTGAAGAAAACACGAAGCGCCGCACGCCAGCCTGCTGCGCGGCCTCGATCAGGCAGAGTGACCCGTAGACGTTGTTGTCGAAGTACTTGGCGGGATTGCGCATGGATTCGCCCGCAGCCTTGTAGGCAGCGAAGTGGATGACTGCGTCCAGCCGGTGGTCCCCGATCACCTGGCCAACCAGGGCCTGGTCCTGGGTGCGGCCAACCACCAGGGGTGTGTCGCCGATGGCCTGGCGGTGACCGAGTTCCAGACTGTCGAGCACCACCACGAAATCTCCGCGTGCCCGCAGCAGCGCCACTGTGTGCGATCCAATATAGCCGGCGCCGCCGGTGACTAGAACCCGCATGCATCATCTCCGATTCTGAATGTGGATGGCTTCGCCCAAGGCGGCTTTGGCAGCCTCCATGATGGCCTCGGGCAAGGTGGGATGGGCGTGAATCGTGCCGGCAATGTCGCCGGCCAAGGCGCCCATCTCGATGGCCAGGGCGGCCTCGGCGATGAGATCGCCTGCGCCGTTGGCCACGATGTGAACGCCCAGTACCTTGCGACTCTGCGTCTCGACCACGACCTTCACGAATCCGTCGGTGTCGTGGTTGGCGATGGCGCGGCCCAGTGCCAGCAAGGGGAACTTGCCCTGCGTGACCTGCAGGCCTTTCTGCTCGGCCTCCGCGGCGCTCAGCCCGGCGGACGCGATCTCGGGATCGGTAAAGACCACCGATGGAATGACCTGCGCGTCCATCTCCGCGGCACGGCCCGCGATCACCTCGGCCACCACCTCGGCCTCGTGCGAGGCCTTGTGCGCGAGCTGGGGCTGCCCCACCACGTCGCCGATGGCGTAGATGCCGGGCACGTTCGTGCGCATCTTGCGGTCCACCGGGATGAAGCCGCGTTCCACGCGCACGCCGGCAGCGTCCAAGCCCAAGTCTTCGCTGTTGGGCTGGCGGCCCACGGCGACCAGGATCTTGTCAGCGTCGAGCTGGCGTTCGCCGGCCTTGGTCGCAACGGTCACTACCGCGCGATCGCCTTTTTCAGACCAGGCACTGGCCCTCGCGTCGACCAGGATTTCCATGCCGAGTTGCTTCGCCTTGCGCGCTACCACCTGAACGCAATCGGGCTCGCTGCCGGACAGGATGCTGGGCAAGGCCTCTACGAAGGTCACCCGACTGCCGAGCTTGGCGTAGAGCGTGCCGATCTCCATGCCGATGTAGCCCGCGCCGATCACCACCAGACGCCGCGGCACCTCGGCGAAGGCGAGCGCGCCCGTGGAATCGACCACGCGGTTTCCGTCGAAGGCGAAGCCCGGGATTGCCACCGGCCGCGCGCCGGTGGCGATCACGATGTGCGCGGCTTCCACCAAGAAGGTCTGGCCGGCATCAGGACCGTTGCCTCGGATTTCGACCCTGCCTGGTAACAGCAGGCGCGCGCTTCCGCTGCGCCAGTCGCAGCCATTGGCCTTGAGCAGCTGGCGCACCCCCGTCGACAACTTACCCACCACGCCATCTTTCCACGCTTGCAGCTTGGCCATGTCCACGCGCGGGTTGTCCGCCAGGATGCCCAGGTCCGCCGCATGCCCAATCTTTTCGTACAGCTTGGCCGCATTGATGAGCGCCTTGGATGGGATGCAACCCACGTTGAGGCAAACCCCACCCGCCTTGTCGCGCTCGACGACCAAGGCCTTCTTGCCGAGCTGGCCGAGCCGGATGCCAGCCACATAGCCGCCCGGACCGGCGCCGATGACGAGAGCGTCCACGCGCAGAGAGTCCATGTCAGGCTTTCTTATAGCAGCGTTGTCCGCAGCGGGCGACCTGCGCCGTAGTCCCGCGACGCGCGCTGCCAGGCGGCTCGTGTCCGTGCCGACAAGAACCTGTCGACCGCGCATCCGAACGCGCGCTTGCGTTCGAACGTCGGCTTGTTCACGCCGCGCGGTTAAACGTTGCCAGCCAGGAAAGCGGGGCCGATGGACCGGCGGCCGGCGGGCTGGTCGGTGGCGCCGGGGGCCTGGCGGGCGGGACGACTGGCCCCAGCGAACGTGCGGGCGTCGAGGCCGGCGCCGGCTGCGATGGTGCTGCCGGGGGCGGCAGACGGGTTTCGACCGTCTGCACCTGTTCGATCTTGCCGTCGAAGCTGTACAGTGTGGCTGTGCGAACGCCAACCAGGTCTGCTGGCCGCAGATCGCATAGGCGCACTTTGCGTTCCGGACCAAGCGCATATTCCAAGTGCACGGGATGCTCGGGAGCGGTGCGGATCCAGCCGTCGAACGACGGCCCCGGATCAGCGGCCTCGGCGATTGCTGCTATCAGCCCCACCAGAAGCACCGCGCCCACCAGAACGCCCACTGCAGCCTCGGCGCCCCCGCCACCCGAATGGTGCGAAGCGGACGAACTGGTCGAGTGGCCGCCCGCTGGACGAGGAGTCGGCGCGGAGCCCCGTCCGGAAAACCCAGGCGAGTGTGGGGTTGCCGTCGGAGCGGCGATGCGAGCGGGAGCCTGGGGTGGAACGGTCGTGCGAGCGGGAGCCGTCGGAGGTGTTCTTGGCGCGGGAGATGGCCGCACTCGTGCGGCCGGCGGATACGGTGCAGGCGCTCCGACGTCTACCGATACCACGATGGCAGGCGCAGGCGGTCCGAGGTCGGGAAGGTCGACCGGATCCGGACCAAACGGATCGTCAACGATTTCGCCGCTTGCGGGCACATTGGGCGGTGGCGGTGCCAGCGTGGGAGCCGGAGGCGTCGGCAAAAGGCTGGGAGGAACAGCAGCGACTGGTGGGTTGGGCTGGGCGACTTGCTTGGGTACCACGCCGGGTGTGAAGGCCCGCACCATGGCTCCGCGCTGAGAAGGCGGAAGCTGAGTCAGGCGCTGCAATTCCGCCGGCGGGATGGTGTAGCTGGAACTCCCACAGCCGGGCAGCAGCATCACCCCCAGCAGCAGCATCGAGAGCACCGTGAACCGCTTTGCCAGAAGAGTCTGAGCCGTCATGCTCATCTCGCCTTTCAAGCCTTGAGCCAAGTGTGGGTCCGGACTTGTGCCTGCAAGATCACGCACTTCTGGGCGCGTTCCGCGCCCCACCATCCCGGCCGACGGCGGGATTCACACCAAGCTGTGACCCTGGCTCACAGTCAAGCAGGGATTCCGGGTGTGCGTTCGTCGACACCTTCGCTTCGGCGAGTCGTTGCAGCGTTCAGCGCTTGGGCGAGGGGTCGAAGACGCTGTTGCCCTGGCTGTCCAGCGCAACCGTGACCGGAAAATCTACCACATCGAGCCGCCAGATCGCCTCGGGACCAAGGTCGGCGAAAGCGATGATCTCGGCACGCTTGACCTTGCGAGATAGCAGCGCTGCCACACCACCGGTCATCACGCAGTACACCGCCTGGTGCGTGCGACACGCGTCGGTGACCGACGCCGACCGCTTGCCTTTGCCAATGGTGGCCCTCACTCCTTGGGACAGGAGCAAAGGCGTATACGGATCCATGCGCGTCGATGTGGTCGGTCCACAAGGTCCGACGGCATCGCCCGGCCTGGCTGGCGCCGGACCGCAGTAGTAGATGACGGCGTTGGCCAACTGCAAGGGCAAGGGCTGTTTGTCGTTGATCAATTGCGCCAGTCGCTTGTGTGCGGCGTCCCGGGCCGTAAACAGGGTTCCGCTGAGCAACAGATCCTCACCCGCCCGCAAGGCAGGGATCTGTTCGATGAACTCAACAATCGTCAATGAACGAGACATGGTCAGATTGATTCCGTCATTCGTCGCATGACATGGCAGTGCATAGCCACGGCAACCGGCAGACACGCGATGTGGCAGGGCGCATGCTCGATGTGCACCGCCAGGGCCGTGGTGCGGCCGCCCAGACCCATGGGGCCGATCCCGAGCGCGTTGATGGCATCGAGCAGTTCCTTTTCTCTGGCCGCGTACGCGTTGTCGCTGGCGACGGAGCCGACCTCGCGCAGAAGTGCCGTCTTGGCCACTTTGGCGACCGAAGTAAAACTGCCGCCGATGCCCACGCCGACGATCAGCGGCGGGCAGGAGTTGATTCCCTTCTCCCGCACAGTCTCGAGCACGAATTCAACGATGTCCGACCATTCGGTTGAGGGCGAAAACATGCGCAGGGCGCTGGCATTCTCGGTCCCGCCGCCCTTGGGAAGAACGGTTATCTCGAGCTGGTCGCCCGGCACCATGGTCACAGTGATCTGGGCGGGCGTGTTGTCGTTGGTGTTCACGCGCTCCAGCGGATCGGCAACAATGGACGTGCGCAGATAGCCGTGGGTGTAGCCGAGCGCGACGCCTTTGTTGACGGCGTCAGCCAGGACGTCGCCCTCGATGTGTACGTCCTGACCGACATTCACAAAGACCTCGGCGATGCCCGTGTCCTGGCAGAGCGCAATGGACCGCTCGCGCGCCACGCGCGCGTTGTCGGAGATCTGAGTGAGTATCTCTCGGGCGCGAGGCGCCTCTTCTTTATCGAACGCTTTGCTCAGAGCCTCCTGCACGTCACGCGGCAGGAAGTAGTTCGCTTGCTGACACAGGCGCGCCACCGTTTCCGTGATCTTTGCCGCCGGTATGGTCCGCATGGAGTGCGCTCGCGATGAATACTAGCACCGCGACGTTCATGGGACGAACCTGTGGCTTCAGATGCGCTGTTTGCGCCACAAAATCTCGATGCGGTCGTCGCAAATCAAGCCCGGCAGGCGCGCCACGCGCTCGAAACCAAGTTTTCTGTAGAAGCGTGCGGCCGCCAGATTCTTGCTGTCCGACGAGACGTACAGCCAGCGGCAGTGGGCGAAGGTGTCGCGCTTCACGCGTGCGACCAGGGCGCGGCCCACGCCCTGGCCTGCGGCTTGCGGCCTCACGGCCAGCAGCGCGATGAAAGTGCCGAGGAGAACGTCAGGCTGAAACACCACGATTCCCAGGATCGCGCGCTTGTGCACGGCAGCCAGAACGCAACTGGCCCGCGCGCGCCGGGAGAGCCAGCGTCCGAGCGGCGCGGCCCGAAAGCCCATGGAAAGCCAAGGTTCCATGGCGACGATCCACTCAGCCTGCCGGCGGGCCAGGGCAGGCTCAACCCGGCGAATCGTCATCGACGACTCCTGGTCCGCTGTTTTCTTTCGGCCCTGACTGGCGGTGGCGTAGCGGGCGCCAACCAAAGGGCGCGGGCCGGGCCGACACTGGCTGGGCATCAGGCTGATGCAAGAGATCCGGGACGGTGACGAAGCCAAGTCCCTTGTCGCGCAGGCCGCGAATGATGTCGGGCAAGGCCTCCTTGGTGCGCGGCCCGCGTCCATTGATGTGGAAGATCACGATGGACCCTGGCTTGGTCGAAGCCAGCACCACCGCTACCATCTTCGCTGCGGCGATGTGGCCGCCGGCATCGCCCGAAATCACGTCCCATTCCACCGTGGGCAGATGCTGCCTGGCCGCCAGGCGCACAACCGACCGGTTCCACGCGCCCGCGGGTGGACGAAAGGCGACGGACTGGCGGCCCAGCTCAGCGATGAGCGCCTCGGTGCGCGCGATCTGCTCGCGTGCCTTGCGCCGGGGGATGCGGGTCATGCGGGCGTGCGAGTAGGAATGATTGCCGAACGCGATCCAAGCCTGGGCCGCCAATTCCCTGGCCTCGGCCGGATGGGCTTCGATCCAGCGGCCGGTCGGGAACACGGTCACCGGGATCTGTTCGCGCTTCAAGATGTCGAACACCTCACGATCGAAGCCGTTGTCCTGCTTGAGCGTGGCGCACGCGTCGAAGGTCAGCGCCACCACTGGCTCGTGCGTGCGCACGCGCGCAATGGCGAACCAAGGCAGCGGCTGGGCGAGCGGTGCGGTGCTCGGTTTGGAGTCAATCGGCGGTGCGGCGTCAATCGGCGACTCGGCGTCGATCGGCGACGCCGAGTCGATCGGCGGCGCGGAGGCATCTTGCGCGGAAAGCATGACCGCTAACAGAAACGCGTTCATGATCTAGTCTCGCAGTCTGAGCGTCATGACGATGGCATCCTCGTCGTTGTCCTCATAGTAGCGAGTGCGGATCCCAACCTGCCGAAACTTGAAGCCACGGTAGAGCGCCTGCGCCGCCAGGTTCGACCGGCGCACCTCAAGCTCGACGGTCCGGTAGCTGGCCCGTCGGGCCACGTCCAGAATGTGGCGCAAGAGGCGCGCGCCATGGCCCTGGCGTCGCGCCTCAGGGTGGGTGGCGATGTTTAGGATGTGCAGCTCGTCGGCGACCAGCCAATAGTCGGCGAAGGCCACCGGGCGGTCGGTGACGGTGTCGTGCAGGACCTCGACACGCGCCCAAGCGCGCGCCATTTCCTCCTCGAAAGCCTGACGCAGCCAAGGGGTACGAAACGACAGGCGTTCAATCTCCATGACCGCGTCGAGGTCAGCCGGGGTGAGCGGCTGGATGAGGTACGGCTGAGAAACCTTGTTCACGGCCACGGATCGCCTACAGGTGGGCAGTAGCTTTCCATATTGTCCGGATATCAATGACGATGAGTCAAGTTTAAGCCGCGCAGGGCACGGGAGGTGATTGCAATGTCCCTTAGTATCCGGCCGACAAGCCGGGTTGCTGGCAAGGAGGGCCGAGAACCGGCCCGGAATGTACTAATGTACTTGAGGACCGGAAGCGCAGGCCCGACGCAGCCAGAAACCCGGATCGTCGGCCGTCGTCACCGCGGTGACTTGAGCCGTCGTCTTGATAGACTACAACGGCTTGGCCCCGCCGTCGCA
>Ga0182021_10008592_pt1 | contig 12091 bp, 8 predicted proteins | sample 612E3MmetaG_FD_120493 | JGI IMG/M metagenome (GOLD analysis project Ga0182021, IMG submission 120493) | Permafrost microbial communities from Stordalen Mire, Sweden - 612E3M metaG (Illumina Assembly) | ecosystem: Environmental > Terrestrial > Soil > Wetlands > Permafrost | place: Sweden...
AGCGGCTCGAAGTCGTCCAGCCGGCCCTTGGTCCAGTAGCGGGTGGGGAACGTGTTCGCATTGTTGAGGGTGCGCACCATGTTGACCGTGCCGCCGCGACGGTAGGCGGCTACGCCCGGGTCGTCGCGACCGCGGGTGGCCATGTCCTTGATGAGTGCCTTGAAGGCCTCGGGGCGGGCGACTTCCGTGGGCTTGTCGCCGTGAAAGACGAGGCCCTTGACCTTCTTGGAGCCCATGACGGCTCCGGGCCCGCCACGGCCCAGGCTGTGCCACTTGTTGTTCTCGATGCAGGCGAAGCGCAGCAGATTCTCGCCGGCCGGCCCGATCACGCAGGCCTGGGCCTTGGGCACGCCGGTCTTGGCAATGAGCTTCTCCTCGGCCTCGAAAGTGTCCAGACCCCACACGTCATCGGCCGGGTGAATGGTGGCGCCCTTCTCAGAGATCTCCAGGTAGACCGGCACGGGTGAGGCGCCCTGGACGATCACGACCCGGTAGCCCGTGCGTGCGAACTGCGGCGTAAGGTTGCCGCCCGAATAGCACTCGCAATAGCCGCCGGTGAGCGGCGAGACGAAGTAGAGCGCGTACCGGTTGGTGCCGAACATGCTGGTGCCGGACGCCGGGCCCAGCGTGAAGATCAGCTTGTTCTGCGGACTCATGGGATCGACGCTGGGCCCCACTTCCTGCGTGAGCAGGTAAGTGCCGACGCCCTTGCCGCCGATGTACTGGGTGATGAGCTCCCGCGGTATCGTCTCTTCTGTGATCGCCCCGGTGGTGAGGTCGATCCTCAAGAGATCTGCCATACACTCTCTCCTTCTGCCTCCTTGAAAGACGGAGCCGCGGCCGACCAGAACGGTCGGCCGCGGCTCCGATTCAAACACACGGACGGCGACCCGGCCATAGACGACCGGGCCGGAAACCGTTACATCAGGCCGTCGCTTTGTCCTAAGCCAGGGCCGCGGCGAGAGGCGTGTACTGGAGGCCGTGGGCAGACGCCACCGACGGGATGGTGAGCTTGCCACGGTACACGTTGACGCCAAGCGCCAGCGCCGGATCGTCCTTGACGGCCTGCTCGAAGCCCTTGGTCGCGATCTTGAGACCGAAGGGGAGCGTGGCGCCGGCGAGGGCCATGGTGGAGGTGCGGGCCACGGCGCCCGGCATGTTGGCGACGCAGTAGTGGATGACACCGTCGACCACATAGGTCGGCTCGGTGTGCGTGGTGGGCTTGGAGGTCTCGAAGCAGCCGCCCTGGTCGATGGCGACGTCTACCATCACCGAGCCAGCCTTCATGCTCTTCAGCATGGAGCGCTTGATCAGATGCGGGGTCTGCGCGCCGCCGGGCAGCAGCACGGCGCCGACCACGAGGTCGGCGTCGGCGATCTCGGCCTCAACGGCCGACTCGCTGCTGAGCACGGTCTCTATGCGTCCGCCGAAGATCTCGTCGAGGTAGCAGAGGCGCGGCGCGGAGACGTCCATGACCACCGTGCGGGCGCCGAAGCCCACGGCCACCTTGGCCGCGTTGGTGCCCACTGTGCCGCCGCCCAGCACGACGACTTTGGCCGGCGGTACGCCGGTGACGCCGCCGAGGAGGACGCCCTCGCCGCCGTTGTTCTTCTGCAGGTGGGTGGCGCCGGCCTGGATGGCGAGCTTGCCGGCGACTTCGCTCATCGGGAAGAGCAGCGGATGACCGCCGCCTGCCGTCTCCACGGTCTCAAAAGCGATGCCGCGGATGTCGGCGGCGATCATGGCATCGGTGCACTGGCGCGCATAGGCGGCAGCCAGGTGCAGATACGTGTAGAGGATCTGACCCGGCTTGAACTTGCCGTACTCGGACGGGATGGGCTCCTTGACCTTGTAGATCATCTCGGCCTTGTCCCAGACCTCGTCTACCGGGAGCATCTTGGCGCCGGCGGCGGCGTACTGCTCGTCCGGGAAGCCGGAGCCGACGCCCGCGCCGGCCTCGACGAGGACGGTGTGACCGGCACGCACGAAGTCCTTGACACCAAGAGGCGTCATGGCAACGCGGTACTCCTCGTTCTTGATCTCCTTGGGGACGCCGACGATCATCTCTTCCTCCTTGACACCGCAGTATTTCCCTCAACCGGCCTTGTGCGGGTTTGTGCGACCGCCCGCCTACGGTCTGGCTTGTCAGTCTAGCACGAACGACCAGACGCAACGTGCCACTCTGCCAACGAAAGTGGTCCCAAAGCCACTTACTTGGTCAAATGGGCCCACGCAGCCGGTGGGATGGCGATGGGGCTGGACGTTCGCATGTGTGCGCTCCTGGCTGCTTCCGGGCCGTTCATCTGCCCCCACCCCGGCCGATCCACGCGGTGCGCATACCTGACGGCAGCAGGGTCCACTTGTTGCGCGCCTTCATCACGACGAACATCTCGGTGCTGGAGATGCCGCCGATGCCGCCTAGCGACTCGCTGAGGAAATTGTAGAGGCCGGTCATGCCCTCGTCGGTGACCACTTCGACGATGATGTCGTAACGACCGGTCACGACGGCGGCCCAGCTCACGTCGTCGAGGGCGGCGATCTGTTCGACCTTCTGGTCCAGGTTGAAACCGTCCAGGCTGAGGCCCACGAGTGCGGTCGTGATCCCGCGGACCTCGAAGGTGTTCACCAAGCCCGAGACGCGCAGCACGCCGTCGGCGACGAGCGACTTGAAGCGCGCCGCCACCGTGGGCCGTGAGACGCCCGATCGCTCGGCAGTGTCCGCCAGGGAGAGGCGACCTTCTTCCTCCAGGAGGCCCACGAGCACTTTGTCCAGTGCGTCCACGTCACGTGCCACGCCAACCACCACCCTCTTGCCGCGAGCCGCCCACGAGTCCTTCCGCTGTCCGGCTCTGTCTATCACATCGCAGCGGCAGCGCGCGATGGCGGGCGCACCTGGCGCCGGGCCGGGCCACGGCGGTGGCACTCGACCGGCGCGACTGGCGATAGACTTGAGCCGCTCCCGGCGCATCGGACAGGACTGCCAAGCGACTCGCCCGCCGAACGGCGAAGAGAGGAGACCCGTGGACCTGACCGGCTGTCGCTGCCTGATCGTAGGCGGCTCCCGCCATCTCGGCCGCGCCTTGGCGATCGACCTGGCGGCGGGCGGGGCGCCCGTCGTCGTCTCCAGCCGGTCGCTTCAGCAGGCGCAGGCGACGGCGGCCGCCCTCGAGGCTCTTGGTGGCCGCGCGGCGGCCGTCGCCGGCGACGTCGGCACCCGGCTGGATGCACACCACCTGCTGCATGCCGCCGCACAGCCGTTCGGCGGCCTGGACGCCATGGTCTTCGCCGCCAGCGGGCCGTTCGAGCCGCACCTGCCGCAGGAGGTAGACGAACAGTCCTGGGACGACTCGATGGACGTGATCGCGCGCGGCCTGCTCTTTACCGCCCAAGCCGCGCGCGAGCAGTTCCTGTCGCAGCCGCCGCGACCGGTCGCCGGCCCAAAGGGGCCCGAACCGGAGCGCGGAGTGGTCGTCGCGGTGACCGACGTGCTGGCCGTCAGGCCGGAGGCAGCCTTTGCGGCCCACTGCGCCGCCAAGGCCGCCCAGCTGATGCTCGTGCGGGTGCTGGCCAAGGCATGGGCCGCGGATGGCGTACGCGTGTGCGGGGTGGCACCCGGTCCGGTCGACCTGGAGGACGATCCGCACCGCGTGGCCAGCGAACGGGCGGCCGCTCGCACGCTGCTGGCCCGTCTGGTGCCTTCGTCCGAGGTCGCGGCCGCCGTCAGACTGTGCATCGGCTCGACGATGATGACGGGCGTGAGCGTGCAGATCGATGGAGGCGCGCTGTTGCGCTGAGTCGCCGGGCAGACGACAGGCCGCCTCGCCGGCCAGACGAGGCAGCCGAACCGCAGAGTCAGACCTCTCTGAGCGCTTTCGGCTTCTTCGCCGATTGATCGATCAGCTCTTTGGCCTTCAGCGCCAGCCAGAACTCCATGCGATCCTGCGCCGATTCCAGGCTGCGACCGGTGATCTCCTCTACCCGCTTCATGCGGTATCGGAGCGTGTGCCGGTGGACGTAGAGCCGCTCGGCGGCGTCCCCCCAGTGACCGTTGGCCTCCAGGAAGTAGGCCAGGCTCTTGACCAGATCGCTCGTGTTCTCCTCGTCGTACTCGCGCAACGCACCCAGCACGCTGTCATAGAAGACCTCCAGCGACAGCGTGTCCTGCAAGCCGAGCAGAAGGCCGTAGGAGCCCAGATCGTCAAAGCTCGCGAGGACGTTGGTGTCGCCCTTCAGCTTGCGGATCTTGATAGCGTAAGTGGCCTCGTAGTAGCTCTGCCGCAGATCGACGAGCGACCTGTGCGGCCGGCCGAGACCCATGGAGACCGTGATCTCCGGCAGCAACTCGCCGATGGTGGTGTGCAGCTCCTGCGCCATCCGCATGATGCTAGCTGCGCTGTCCGAGCCGAGCTGCACGAGCACCACCACGGAGTCTGATCGCGAGGCGGAGATGAACGGCGTAGAACGGCGCGCCAGGAACTCGTCGACCGCCCAGTGCAGCCGCTCTTTGATGTCCTGCACGACGGCCTCTTCCCTCTCGCCGTCCAGGAACGCCTTGAAGCCGTCGATATCGATCAGCATCAGCAAGTGCTCGGCGTCTGGCTCGAGCCCGAAGAAAGCCAGACGGCGGGCTATCTCTTCTTCGTACAGGTCGCTGGCGACCAGCTCGTCGAAGAAATCGCCGGCCAGGCGCTTCTCGGTCTCGGCCACTGCTTTCTTCTTGACCAGCTCGAGCGCCGTCACCGTGACGACGTGGTGAAGGATGATGCGATCGTAGTCCGAGAAATCGCCGTTGTCCTTGACCGCGGCCAGGAAAGCGCCGATGCGATGCGAGGCGACGACGGGATACACCTGCACGCCGCCGCTGAGGCCCTCGATGCCCACGGAAAAGTCCTGGCGGCTGGCTCGTCTGTCTGAGATCTGCCCCCAGAGGTCGGCGACGGTCCCGCTTGGCAGCTTGCGCCGGTAGGACGCTTCGCAGAGGACGAGGCCGTGAAAGTCGAACAGCACGGCGGAGCAGCCGACGAGGGCCGAAAGGGTCGACAGGATGGCGTCGAGGCCCTTTTCCTCCAGCACGATCTTGGTGAGCTTCTCGTGAACGGCCAGGCTGCGCTGCAGAAGGGAGTACTGCTCGTTGACGATCTTCGACGACACCGCCTCGGTGATGGCGATAAATGGGATGTTGTACGGGATCTCAAAGAGCGGGAAGTTGTTCTCTTCCGCTATCTGGATGAGGTCCTGTGGCACCTCCTCGAAGCTGAACCCGGTACCGATGCCCAAGCCTGACAGGTTGTGGTCGATGAGGACCTTGAGCCCGCTGGCCATGCGCTCTCTGGAGCCCGCCAGGCCGTAGCCGGTGGTCAGCAACAGCTCGCCGCCCTTAAGCCACTGGGTAGGATCTGGTATCTCCGCGATGTGGACCCAGCGGACCGGGTTGCCGACGGCCTTGCTGCCCGCCAGGAGCCGCAGGTTCAGCTCCGGGATGTCCAGAATGTCCTGAACCGTGATCATCCGCGCTCGCTCTCTGCGCCCTCGTCCGAGGGGAATGTGCCAGGGCCACCGGTGAAGCCGCACCGCGCCGATACGGCGTCTTTGTGCGGCCTGTCTCGCGCAACGACTCTACACGATGTCCAAACGCAAGGCGAGAGAGGGGCCGTGGGGCGGAAACTGGTCGGGTGCCAACCCCCCGGGCTGATTCGCGGGTGATCGGCTCCGTCAGCCTGCCCGGTGACACAGGACGCGGCCCGTTACGGCGCCCGTGTGAGCTCCGTCTTCGATCACGACGCAGCCGTTTATCAGGACGTAGTCGATGCCTTCCGGATAGCCGTGCGGCACGTTGATCAGCGGTGCGCCGTGCGGGAACGGGTTGGTCGCCCGGTCGCGGATGCGGTCCAGGTCGAACACGACGATGTCCGCGACCAAGCCCGGGCGCAGTACTCCACGGTCGTGCAGACCGAACCGCTGGGCCGGGAAGGAGGTCATCCGCCGGACGGCGTCTTCGAGCGACAGCAGCGGCTCGTCGCGGACGTAGCGTTCCAGGATGCCCGGGTACTCGCCGTAGCTGCAAGGCCAGTAGAGCGACCGGTCGAGCTGCTCGACGGGTGGCATTACGAGGCCGTCCGAGCAGCACATCGAAAGCCGATGAGTGAGCAGGGCGCGGATGTTGTCCTGCTCGATGTAGTCGAAGATGCCGACCACGCGATCGTTTTCTTCCAGGATCAGGTCGAGGAACGTGTCGAAGGGATCTGCTCCACGCTCGGCTGCGATGGATGAGATGGAGCGGCCGGTGAGCGCCAACTGCGAGGGAGCAAAGAACACCACTATGCGGTCGAAGGCGTGGTGGCGCAGAAGGCCGGCGTAGCCGGCGCCCGGCAGGTGGTCTTCCTCCACGTCGCGCTTCAGTGCGGCCCGCCGCTCGGGGTCGCGCAGGATCAGCATGAGCTCCTCTGGTCCGAGATCGAGCACAGGCTGCGGCAGGGCACGCGAGAGGCGCGGTGCCAGTTCCATGTGGCTGTCGTTGTCCGTGGTCACGTCCTGCCCGCGGACCCGTGCCGCTTCCATGAGGGCGAGGTTGGCGGACGCGTCGTCGGCCGCGCCCCACTTGGGGGCATTGTGCGAGACCTCCACCGGCAGGCCACCTTCACGTCCGATCAGAATGGCTTCCTCTACCGCCTCTATTATGGTCTCGCGTTCGCCGCGCACGTGCGTCGTGTAGATGCCGCTGTAGCGAGCCGCGACACGGGCCAGCGCGACCAGTTCGGCCGTGTCCGCGTAACACCCGGGCGGGTACACGAGCCCGCTGGAGAGGCCGAAGGCGCCGGAAGCCATGCTGCGCGCGAGCAGGCGCTCCATGAGCGCCTGCTCGCGCGCCGAAGCGGCCCGCGGCGCAAAGCCCATGGCCGCGACCCGCAGCGCGCCGTGGCCCACAAGCGCGGCCACGTTGATGGACGGCCGTACGGCCTGGATCTCCCGCAAGTACTCGGCGAAGCTACGCCAGGCCCAGCCTATGCCCTCGTCAACGAAGCCGTAGAAGCCCCACAATTGGAGCAGATCGTCCAGATGCCGGCCGACGACCGGCGCCGCCGACATGCCGCAGTTGCCGATGACGTGTGTGGTGACACCCTGCCGCACAGCGCTGTCGGCCTGCGGATACGTGAGGATGCTGAGATCCGAATGGGTATGGGGGTCGATGAACCCGGGAGCTGCATACCGGCCGTCGATCTCCAGCACGCGACCGGCCTTCAAGGTCCCCGGCGGGGCGATGCGCGCGACCCGGCCGGCGCGCACGCCGAGGTCCGCCCGATACCACGGGTTCCCGCAGCCATCGACCACGCGGCAGTCTCGCAATACGATGTCCAGCTCACGTCCGGCCACAGACACCTCGGCTCATCGGTCCTGGCCCAGGGGCCGGGGCGAGCGACGCGGACGCACGTCCCGGCGGCCGCCGCTCATCAGTCGAACACACGATACGGATTCTCGCAGGGCGGCCCGGCGCAGGCATGCAGGCGGCCGTTGTCGAGGTCGCAGATCATGCTCGCGACGGTCACGCTCTCGTCCGGCCGCGGTCCGCGCACACCCGGATGGCCGCAGATGGCATCGGGCGAGCCGGCGTGGTCGCGCAGCACCGCCGCGACCAGCTCAACCGGGTGGTCGCCGCGCGCGATCCCGGCAGCCAGCAGCGTCTCCGCGCGAGCAAGCCGGCGGCGCGATTCGTCCTCGAGCGAGGCCTCGAAGGGCGCCATGGCCTCGCTCACATAGTGGTTGGTGTGCACCAGCCAGCCCTCGCCGGCGACCTCGGCGGCAGCGGTGGCCGACGTCTCGAGGTCGCACACCAGGCCGCTGCGGTCCATCCACAGATGGTTGGAGCCGCGCGCGCGACCCGCCAGGCAGGCGCGCTTGCGACCCTCCTCCACGCTGGGCGCCTCCAGCACCCAGCGGCGCACAAAGGCGTTCGGAACTCCTTCGCGAGCGTCGTTGCAAGAAAGCGAATTGCTGACCGAGCCGATGCCGTGCGAGGTCATGCCGAGCATTGGCAGGTAGGGCACACCGGCGATGCTGAGCAGGCGTGTGCCGTCCGGCATGGTGAGGTCGAACAGCACGTTCTTGTCCAGATCGACGGCATACCAGTCCATGTTGTGGCCGACGACGTGGCGGCCGCCGGCGCTGACGGCCACGCCGGTACAGAGGCGGCCGGCGCGCATCGCCGGCCGGCCGCCCGGTGCCCCAGGAGTTGCGCCGGTGGCGCAGGTGAACTCCTCGCCGCAGTTCGGCACCATCACAGCCGAAAACGGCTGCCCGGCCCCCTCCGCCAGGCCCTGGAGCTCCTCGACATACTGAGGCAAGTGGCGCTCGGCGTACCGAAGATAGACCTGAGCGCGGCGCTCGGCTTCGGCGAACTCTATGCCGGCCATGGCGACGAAATGTTCTCGATAGTAGTCGATGGCGGCGGCGACCTGCTCTCGGGCAGCCTCGCCGACCGCCCGGCCCAGGTCCCGGTAGCTACCGCGCGCCTGGATGTACGGGAACGCGATCGGCACTGTCACATCTCCAGGATCGAGCGCGGGTCCGGCCACTCCGTCAAACCGAAATCGCGCGCGGCCGCGTCGATCAGTTCGCAGAGACCGTCGGCGACGCCGCCGGGCAGACCGACGGGTGGCTGGGCGACCAACTCCCGCACTCTCTCGGTCGCCAGGTCCACCACGCCACTGCGACCGGAGGCAAGCCACTCCCCGAGACCGCCGCGGTAGCTGACGGCAGGAGTCACGAACTCCTGCCGCAGGTAGCGGCGGGTATGCCGGGAGCCGAGGAAGCCTTGGCCCGAGAGCGCGCCGTCGGTCATGGCCTGCACGTTGAGCGCCTCGGCGTCCCACGGCCGGCAGGTCACGGCGTAGAAAGCGCTGCACAGCACGTCGTCGTCGATGACCAGCGTCTCGAGATTGGTCGATGCCCCAGCGGCGACATCGCCGATGCCGGAGAGGAAGCGCGGCCTGGCCAGCAGCCCGACGACCGCATTGATGCCGCGCTCGTGCCCGGACTGGGCGTCGAGCACCTTGCTGTCGCTGGTCGGACCGTAGCAGTCGCAGGCCAGTCCGCAACGGCGGGCCAGCAATGTGGCGGCAACGGAGGCCACGCCGGTCTCCGGGGTGCCCGAGAGCACGGCCCCGCTGCGCGGGTCCACCGCGCTCAGGCGGGGCCCGTAGTAGACCGGCGTGCCGGGAGCGGCGGCCTGGGCGAGCACCACACCGGCCAGCACTTCGGCGTGCTGCTGGGCCACGGCCGCCGAGATGGTGGCCGGAGCCGTGGTGACGGCCGCCGGGCAAGGCAGGATCTCACATGCCACCGTGCCGCTGCGGGCGGTGTCGATGAGCGCTTCGCCGACGTCGCGGCCCAGCACGAGCGGGCTGACAGGGGAGAAGGCGAGATCAAGCGGATAACGCCCGCCGGCGCCCGCCGTTCCGGTCAGCATGGCTGCCATCCGCATGACGTAGGCGGCCTGCCGGGAGAACGAGACGCCGGGGCCGCCTACGTACTTGTCCGTCTCGTTGGCGAGCACCAGGTACGAGTACATCGGCTCCAACTGGTCCGGCACATCGCCCGGCTGCACGAGCGGTGTCAGCGTGTCCTGGTGACGCAGCCGATGCATCACCCGCGCGAGCAGCACCTGATCGCGCAGCGTCGCACGGCGCTGCTCGCCCGTCCGCGGGTCGGAGATCTCGGCCGCAGCGCCCATGTTGTGGACGAAGGTGGGACCGGGAGCCGGGTCCACCGGCAGCGAGTGCGCCTCGGCGCGCGCCACCAGGGTGAACTCCTCCGGGCAGGCGGCCAGTGCGTCGGCTATCACAGCGGCCGGGATGAGCACACGGTCACGCGGCCCCGGCAGACAGCCGCCAGCGAGCAGCACCTCCCGCACGAGTGGGGAGTCGACGCGCACGCCGGCAGCCGCCAACACGCCCAGCGCCGCGGCGTGCATGGCCTCCAGCGCCTCTTCCGGCCAGATGTCGAAGGCATCCTGCAGACAGGCGCCCACCTAGAGCTCCTCACTCTGCGGACGGCGGCGGCGCAGCAGCAGGAAGACCACGGCGCCGCAGACCACGACCACGGCGACGACGATGCCGGCGATCGCCCCGCCGCCGATGCCGCCGCTGGTCTTGGCCTCCGCGACGACCGGCTTGAGATGGATGTACGTTCCCCGCAGGAAAGTCCACACGGGCCGACCGGTGCCTTTTGGCACCAGTTGGTAGCCGGTCCACTTGTCCGTGCGGTACGCCTGCGAGTCGACCGCATACCACAGGACGATGTAGGGATCCTGCTGGTAGAGGATCTGCTGCATCTGATGGATGACCCGCAGCCTCTCCGGGCGGTCGACCGCGGCTGCCTGCTGCTTGTACAGCGCGTCGTAGACGGGATTGGAGTACATGCAGTCGCTCCAGTTGAGGATCTGGGTCGTGGTGAAGCAGGACAGCATGAACGCCGGGTCGATGTCGCCGCCCCAGCTCCAGATATACATGTCCATATCGGCGTTGTCGGCGACCCGGTCGCCGAAGGCGCCCTCGTCCACGATCTCCAGCTTGGTCTGGATGCCGACATCGCTGAGCCACTGGTGGATCATCTTGGCCGCCATGATGTCGTTCGGGTAGGCGCTCATGGCGGCCAGGCGGAAGCTCAGCTTCCTGCCCTTGGAATCTTCGCGGATTCCGTCGCCGTCGCGGTCCTTGTAGCCGGCCGCATCCAGGATCTGCTTCGCTTTTTCGGGGTTGTAGGTGACGAGCTGGCCGGCCGGCGGGTTCCAGTGCCAGTCGCCGGCCGCCGGCGAGATCACCGACGTGCCGACCACAGCCTTGCCGTCCATGGCCTGCTGGTCGATCTTCTGCTTGTCGATGGCCCAGTGCACAGCCTGCCGGATGTGAGCGTCCAGCAGCAGCGGGTTACCCTTGGACTTGGGGCTCTGGTAGCAGTTGAAGCCGAGCTCGTGGAAGCCTATTCGGTCCGCGGCCACGGTCTTGGAGCCCTTCACGTTCTGCAGGCTGCGCAGATAGGAGGGCGACTCCACCACGGCGACGTCCAGGTTGCCCGCCTTGTAATCCTGCACCAGGCCGTCCGAGTCCTGGTAGATCATGAAGTAGAGCTCGTCGATCGTCGGCGCTCCGCCGAAGTACTTCTTGTTGGCCTTCATGGAGACGTACTTGCTCTTCACGACCTGGTCGAACATGAACGGGCCCGAACCGACTTTGGGCACGTCCTTCAGCGTGGTCAGGCTCTTGGCGGGGATCTTGCTCCAGATGTGCTCGGGCAGAATGGGCACGTAGAGCGCCAGCATGCCGGCGTTAGGCCGGTCGGACGTGATCACGAGCGTGGTGTCGTCTGGAGCCTCCACCTTGGTCACGTGGTCGAAGTACTGGGTGTAGGCCCACGTGTAGTCGCTGTTGTCGATGATGTAGTTATAGGTGAAGGCGATGTCGTGAGCGGTCAGGGGCACGCCGTCGTGCCAGGTCACGCCTGAGCGGATCTTGAACGTCCACACCCGTCCGCCGTCGGTGAAGGACCAGCTCGTCGCCAGGTCCGGGGTCGGCTTGTAGTTCGCGTCGTACCAGGTCAGGAAGTCGTAGTTGAGCCGGAAGCCCTCCCAGGTGATCGAGCTCCAGTTCGTGAACGGATTGATCCCGTCCACGTCTTCGCCGATGCCCACCTTGAACACCAGCGGCGTGGCCGAGGGCGACGGGGATGGGGATGGCGACGTGACGGCGGCTGCCAGACCGGGCATCAGCGCCAGGGCAGCTGTCGCCACGACCAGCGCCAGCAGACAACGCACGCAGCGTCTCATGGCGTGCTCTCCTCTCGTGCTCTCTTCGCCCGCCGCCCCTTGGGCGAGCCCCCTCGCTGTGCACAGTGGCGGGCGGCCGGAATGCTCTCACGGGCCGCCCGCGTCACGCTGTCTGAGACGGCCGGCGCCCCTGATGCCGGCCGCTCATCTTCCTCACCTCAGTCTGATACAGGCCGCCATATGCCCCCCGCCCAGGTCGACGTCGACGGGCGCTTGCTCCTTGCAGGCCGCGATCGCCTCCGGGCAGCGGGGGTGGAAGCGGCAGCCGGGCGG
>Ga0182021_10008593_pt1 | contig 12088 bp, 11 predicted proteins | sample 612E3MmetaG_FD_120493 | JGI IMG/M metagenome (GOLD analysis project Ga0182021, IMG submission 120493) | Permafrost microbial communities from Stordalen Mire, Sweden - 612E3M metaG (Illumina Assembly) | ecosystem: Environmental > Terrestrial > Soil > Wetlands > Permafrost | place: Sweden...
ATTGCGGTGAAACCAGGACCTTTTTGCCCGGCCACCAGTTATGGGTGTCAACGATGAGATAACGAATCGCCCAAGTCTCATCATCAATGATGAAATCTTCAACGTGGCCAAGTTCGCCGTCCAAGGTTTCGATGTGATGGCCACTCACACCGTAAGTGCTCCGCAAATGTGGATCCCATCCTTTTTTGTCCTGCGCGGGCGCTTTCCATTGTTCGCGGTCACGCACCAGATGAGGATAATATCCCCACGCGAACGGGCCTCCCCAATACGTCGGGTAGCCATAATGACCGTAGAATGCCTGTTCATATTGGTGGGAGACGGGCTTGTGACTGTCCAGAGGGGGACTGTCCTCGATCTGCTTTTTGTTTAAATCAACCGCGATGTTTTTTTCCTCTTTATTCACGGCGACCAGCGCATATGGGGAAATCAGCACCTGCCTGTCCGCGAGCCAGGTTCCGGTTTCTGCGACCAGATAGCGGATGGTCCAGTGCCGGTCATCGAAGTAGAATTCTTTGACCTTCCCGATTTCCCCGTCGAGGCTGTTCAATTTGAAACCCTCCAGTGTTTTGGCTTTGATTAACATAATAATTCTTTCGTTGTCTGCATTTTGTCTTTATCAAATTGATTTCACGGTGACCGGCATCGAGGCTTGGACTCAAATGTGTGCCAGTGCGGGCGGGTTCGCTATGGGGTATAACCCGGACATGGAATGTCGGAGTGATGCCGATGTCCTCCAATTATGGGAGCAAGCCAGCCCAATCACCCAGCAGGTGATCCTGTGGCAGCGTCAACAGGAAAGGACGGAAGTGAGCCGGGACTTGAACTGTGTCGCTGCTCGAACCGCTGCAGATTCCTGTGTAGGCGTTTGTCTCCTGACGATTTTCATTCTGCAAGCTTGAACTTGTGTTGGTTGCGACCTCGGATGTCAGCGACTGCGATGATGCATCTTGCGCACGAACGACACCGCCACAAAGCGCCAGCGAAAGCGTCGGGACCACAAGGCCGGATTTGGTCCGCCACCGCAGGTCGCACTTAACATTGGTGGCGTTCGCACGTGACAAAGCAGATTTCATGCTTTGCATTTAGTTTTCGTTCCCGGCTGGTTTGGAGCCGAGTGTGAACTTCATTCTGAAGATTGCACCGCTGCGGACGATTTCGCTATGGGGTGAAACCCTACCAAGAAATTCGGAACGACAACCGTAAAACCAGATTCGTCTCAGGGTATTTATTCCCCGGTAGCGGCGGATCAAGTTGTTTGTTGAACTGTCGTGTTTGAGCCTGGGTGCGGTTTCGTTTTCCAGTTCGGGAAGAATCCGCCGGGCGAGCACCTTGCCCAACCCGGTCCCCACTGGTCAAACGAATCAATGCCGTCTCCGCCTCAATACGAACGGTGACGGAACAGGAAGGCCGCCAGCGCCAGATTGACCAGGCCGATGACTGCCATGGGCCAGAATTGATTCAGCAGCAGATGAAACGGCGTGCCTTCCAGAAACACGCCGTGCAGGATCACCAGAAAATAGCGCAGCGGATTGAGCAGCGTGATCTCCTGCACCCAGTGCGGCATGTTGGCAATCGGCGTGGCAAAACCCGACAGCACGATGGACGGCACGATGAACAGAAACGCGCCGAGCAATCCTTGTTGCTGGGTGACGGACAGCGAGGAAATCATCAGCCCCATGCCCACCGTCGAGAGCAGGAAGAAAAAGAGGCCGATGGACAGCGTCGCCAGGCTGCCTCGGAACGGCACATGGAACCAGACGACCGCCAGCACGACGATCAAGGTCGTTTCAAAGCAGCCGATGAGAAAGCCCGGCAGCGACTTGCCCAGCAGAATTTCCCAGGGCCGGAACGGCGTGACCAGCAGTTGGTCAAACGTGCCCTGCTCGCGTTCGCGGGCCACCGACAGGGCCGTGACCAGCGTGGTGACCACCAGCGTCAGCAGCCCCACGATGCCAGGCACGATGAACCAGCGGCTTAACAGGTTCGGGTTGAACCACGCCCGCGTTTCCAGCCGGGCCTGCGCGCCGGCGCCGCCGGTTTGCCGTTCCCAATCGGTGTTGAATGCGGCAAGGATGAGGTTGACGTAGTTCAGCAGAATGGCCGCCGTGTTCGAGTTGCGACCGTCAATGATCACCTGCACCGGGCCGGATCGGCCGCTGTCCAGTTCCCGGCTGAACTGCGGTCCGATATGCAGCACCAGCAGCACGCGTTTGGCGTCCACCAACGGCGCGATTTGATCGTCATGCGCCACCACCGCCACCTGCCTGAAAATGGGCGAACCGGCGAACCGCGCGGCCAGGTCGCGGGCCGCCGGGCCGTGATCCTCGTCATAGACCGCGTAAGGCACGCGGTTCAAGTCGAACGTCGCCGCGTAGCCGAACACCAGCAGTTGGATGAGCGGCGGCACGAGCACCACCATCCGGCTCCGCTTGTCCTTGAGCAGGGCCAGAAATTCCTTGATCACCAAAGCTTGGATTCGTCGCCACATCGCGTGTCCTATTCCAGCCGTTTCCGCATTTTGCGCCGGCTCAGGCCCAGAAAAAACGCCGCCATCAGCACCAGCGCCAGCGCGTTGGGCACGATGACTGACCAGACGTTGCCCGCCAGAAACAGCGTCTGCAAAATCGCCACGAAATAGCGCGCGGCGACGATATGCGTAATCGCCTGCACGACGCCGGGCATGCTGCCGATGTCAAAGATGAATCCAGACAGGATGAAGGCCGGCAGAAAGGTCGTGATAATGGCGACCTGGCCGGCGACGAACTGGTTTTTCGTCACCGTGGAAATCAGCAGCCCCATTCCCAGCGCCACCAGCAGAAACAAGGACGAGGTGGCAAACAGAAGCCAGAGGGAACCGCGCAGCGGCACACCGAATAGGCCGACGCCCATTGCCACCGACAACGCCATGCCGCCCATGCCCATCACATAATAGGGCAGCAGCTTGCCCAGCAAGACCTCGCCCATCGTTACCGGCGTGACCATGAGCGCCTCCATCGTGCCGCGCTCCCATTCCCGCGCCATCACCAGCGCCGTCAACAACGCGCCGATCAGCGTCATGATGATGGCGACCAGGCCCGGCACGAGAAAATCGCGGCTCCGCAGCTCGCTGTTGAACCAGACCCGCGACTCGACCTGCAACGGCGCATTCAACGTCGCGCCCCGCGCCTGTGCCTGTTGCGTCAGCCAGTCCTGCCAGACGCCCTGGACGTAGCCGAGCACCAGCTGCGCGGTGTTGGCATTCACGCCGTTGACAATCACCTGCACCGGCGCGCCACCCGGCGCGCGCAACTGGCGCGCAAAATCACCGCGCAGACGAACAATCGCGTCCACCCGCCCCGCCATCAGCGCCGCTTCCGCATCTCGCATATTCCGCATCTTGACCGGGGCGAAATACCGCGACTGCTGGAAACGTCCGCTAAAGCTGGCCGTGTCCGCACTCGGCGCTTCCACCACCAGCGCCAGCGGCACATGCTCGGCGTCCAGCGACACGCCATAGCCGAAGATCAGCAGCAGAACCACCGGCATCAGAAACGCGATGGCAATGCTGCTCGGATCGCGCAGCACCTGGTAAAATTCCTTGCGGATCAAGCCGCGCAACCGCATCCGGCCGCCGCCGCGCGCCGGCGCCATTGCCGGATTGGATGTTGGGCGTTCCGCATTCATCAGGCGGCTCCGGCGGTTGGTTCCGGTTGTTCGATGAGGCCAATGAACGCCTCTTCCATCGTCGGTTCCGGTTGCGCAGCGGAGCGCTGGTGTTCTTTGATTTCCTCGGGCGTGCCCAGCGCCAGAATTTTGCCGTCGTCCATGATTGCCAGCCGGTCGCAGTAATCGGCTTCCTCCATGAAATGCGTGGTGACCATGATGGTGACGGCGTGTTCCGCCAGCGCGTTGATGCGGCTCCAGAACTCGCGCCGCGCCAGCGGATCCACGCCCGAAGTCGGTTCGTCCAGAAACAGAATTTCCGGCTCGTGCATCAGGGCGCAGGCCATCGCCAGCCGCTGCTTATGGCCGAGCGGCAGATCGAGGCTGGCAGCCCCAGCCACCGCAACCAGTTCAAACTCTTCCAGCGCCCGGTCCATCTGTTCGCGCTGGCGCGCTCCCGACAGACCGTAGGCGCTGCTGAAAAACCGCAGGTTCTCACGCACGCTGAGATTTCCATAAAGCGAAAACTTCTGCGACATGTAACCGATGCGCGCCCGCGCCGCCGCCGCCGCGCGCCGCAGGTCCAGCCCGGCGACGCGCACGCTGCCTGCGCTGACCGGCAACAGCCCGCACAGCATCCGAAATGTCGTGGATTTGCCTGCGCCGTTCGCCCCCAGCAAGCCGAACACCTCGCCGCGTTCGACGTGAAAGCTCACGTCTTTGACCGCATAGAAATCGCCAAACCGCCGTTGGACGTGGTTGACCTCAATGACCGGGCCGGTCCCGGTGTTCCCGCGTTTGGAGTTTTGCGGTGCGGGCGGGCGGCGCAGCGCGGTGCCGTCGGCCGAGTGCCGTTTGCGCAGCATTGCCACGAAGCTGTCCTCCAATCGCGGTGGCACTGGTTGGATGGAAACCCCGACGACCTCCGGCAGCAATCGTCCCGCGTCGGGGACGGCGTCGGTTTCCATGACCAGCCGCACCTGTTCGCCCTGGATGACCGCGTCCACCACGCCGGCCCCCGCCGCGAGTTTTTCCTGCACTGTCCGTTTCTTGAATCCCGGCGCGCTCACCAGCCAGGCGCGTCCGCGCATCTGGCCGCTAAACTGTCGCGGCGCGCCGTGGCCGAGCACTTCGCCCTGGTGCAGCAGGATGACTTCGTCACAGCGTTCCGCTTCATCCATGTAGGCCGTGCTCAGCAGCACGCTCAAGCCTTTCTGTTTTACGAGGCCATAAACGATCTCCCAGAGTTCGCGCCGCGACACCGGGTCCACGCCGATGGTTGGCTCGTCGAGCAACAATAATTGCTGCGGACGCACGAGTGTGCAGGCCAGGCCGAGTTTCTGTTTCATGCCGCCGGACAACTTCCCCGCCAGCCGCTGGGTGAACCGGGCCAGACCCGTCATCTGCATCAATTCCCGATAGCGTTCCGTCCGCGCCTCGTGCGGCAGCCCCTGTAAATCCGCGTAGAGATCGAGGTTTTCCTGCACGGAAAGATCTTCGTAAAGGCCGAACCGCTGCGGCATGTAGCCGACCTGCGATTGCACCGCGAGCGACTGGCTGGTTGCGTCGAAACCCAGCGCGGTGATCCGGCCCGCATCGGGCGCGAACAAACCCACCGCCAGCCGCATGAGCGTCGTTTTGCCCGCGCCGTCCGGGCCGATCAGTCCGGTGACTCCGCCCCGGCGCACGGCAAAGCTGACGCCGCGCAGCGCCGGGATGGTGCGGCGGCCGGCGACAAAGTTTTTATGCACATCGCGGAACACGAGGACGCTCTCGTCCATGCGATTCGTCTGCTCAATTTTGCCGGAAACTTCAGATTTCATTTCACTTTCCCTGAACCTGTCCAAGATGCCGCCAGGTTTTGGAGTGCGGCGGCAAGCGGAGCGCGACGCCGCTTTCGAGCGCGGCAATCGCCCGGCGACCGGCACAGCCATTCCAAAGCGGTGTCGCAGCCACCGCAGTCCAAGACGCTACTGCGCCGACACATCACCGTTGGTTCATGATCCCAATGCACGATATCGAAATCATGGAAGTTATTCGCCTGCCGGCGCGGTGTTGGTGGGGATGTTGGATCGGTCAAGCGAAATGGTCACGACGGCCGGCATGCCGAGGCGCAGTTCGCCTTGGGGATTGCGGACGAACACGCGCACCTCATACACCAGCTTGGTGCGCACGTCCTGCGTCTCCACCGACTTGGGCGTGAATTCGGCCGTGGGCGAAATGAATCCGATCCAGCCCGCGTAATGTTTGCCGGGAAAGCTGTCGGTGGTCACCTCGGCTTTCATGCCCGGTTGAAGTTTTCCAAGATCGGGTTCGTCCACGTAAGCGCGCGCCCATACCGGATCGTCCAGCGCGAGGGTGAACACCGGCAGCGCCGGCGATGCCATGTCGCCGGGTTCGAGGATGCGATTTTGGATCACGCCGTTGGCCGGCGCGTAAAGTCCGGCGTCGGCCAGTTCGCACTGGGCCAGCGCCAGATCCGCTTTATCGGCCTGCAAGGTGGCTTGGGCGGCGGCGATGTCCTCCTGGCGCGGGCCGATCACCATCAGGTCATAAGCTTCCTGCGCGGCTTGGAGGCGGGCCTGGGCGGCGTTGAGCGCCGCCTGGGCATCATCCAGTTCCTGAGCGGAGTTGACGCTTTGGGCGCGCAGTTCGCGGACGCGCTGCGCGGTGAGTCGTGCATTGACGGCGTCGGCGTGCGCGACCTCCAGGTCGGCTTTGGATTTGCGAATGTCCTGGGGCCGGTTGCCCGCCACCAGACGCGCCACGACTTCGCGTTGGGCGTCGGCAACGGCGGCGCGGTTCGCGACGTTGGCCTGGAACCGCCGGGTGTCCAATGTGGCCAGGCATTGGCCGTTGGTGACCCGGTCGCCTTCCTGCACGAGCAGGGCGATGATGCGTTCACTGTCGTTGAAGGCGAGTTGCGCCTGGCGGATGTCAACGTTGCCGTAAAGCACCAATTGGCCATTTGATGCCGCTTGATTCCGGTCATGCCAGAACCAGAGGCCGGCCACTATCGCAATAACCACGATGACCCCAATCAGCCACGGCAGCAGTTTGCGAAAGAAACCGCGTTTCTTGGCTGGCTGGGGCGCAACGGCAACTTGATCGGGTGGCTTTGGGGTGTCGGTGGTGGTGTTCATGTCAGTTCCAGATGCAGGCACCAAAGACTATTTTGCGCTGGCGGGAGCGGGTTCGCTATGGGGTAAAACCCCACCATGGAATTATCCAGAACGGCGAAGTTGCATGGGTTTGAGGCGCACGTTTTCATGGCGCGGTATAGATCAACCATATGCCACCGAGAATCACCAGCACGCCACAGATGATTTTCACCACTGCGACGCCTTTGGAGTGCTCGTTCCAATTCAGGAAGCGCTGCACCAGTTCGGTGGACGTGCCCGCCGCCACAATCACCGCGCAATGGCCCAAGCCATAAGCCAGCAGCAAGGAGACGCCGTAAAGCGGCGCGGTCTTCGCCAGCTTGAACGTCACGCCCAGCATCGGGGCCATGTAGGCGAACGTGCAGGGACCGAGCGCGATGCCAAACAGCAAACCGAGAATAAATGCGGCGAGCAAACCCTTGCGCTTCATGCCCGCTTGCCCCGGCCCTGACCACGGCATCGGAATCGCGCCCAGCAGATGCAGCCCCACCACAAAGAAAATCACCGCCACAAAATAATTTCCGTAACGTCCCACGTCGCCCAGCATCCGCCCCGCCGCCGCCGTGGTCGCGCCGATGGCCGCGATGGTGATTAAAATCCCCACGGCAAACAGCACCGAAGTCCAGAACGCCCGCCGCACCGTGACTTTGCCTTGCTCGCTGATGAAACCCACAATCAGCGGGATGCTCGCCAGATGGCAGGGGCTTAAAAGGATGCTCAAAACGCCCCACGCCGCCGCCGCCACCAGCGCTAGGGCGGGCGCACCCTCAACAGCGTGGCTTAAGGCGGTGAACAGTTTTTCCATACCGGCGCAGACTATTTCGCGGTTTTCAAATCCACGCCAAGTTCCTTCCATTTGGCGAGAATGTCGGCCTTCGCAAAGAAGCCAATGTGGCGGAACAATTCCTTGCCGTTGGCGTCAAACAAAATCTGCGTCGGAATCACCTCGACGCCGTATTGCTTGCCTGCGTCGGGATTCTTCCACACGTCAATGAATTCAACCTCCAGCTTGCCCGTGTATTCCTTTTTCAACTCGTCCAGCACCGGAAACATCATTTTGCACGGAATACACTTGCCCGCGCCGAGATCGAGCAGCTTGGGCAGCGGTAGCTTTTCCGGCGGGGTTGCCGGTGCGTTGCTCAAAGCCATGCCGGCAAGCATCGCCGGGTTGGCGAAAGTCGCGCAACATGCGCCGTTGGTGACGCCGACCGGCTTGTTGGTTTGGGCGATGACCAGCGCCGCCCCGAGGACGACCAGACCCGCAATCGCCAGACTTAACTTCGGATGTTTTTTCATAATCGTTTTGTCGTTGGTTGATTCATTGTTTTACCGGTTGCAGCATCGCTTTGAGTTCGTCCACCGACGGCACTTTGCCGCTCACCTTCACCTTGCCATCCAGCACAAGCGCGGGCGTCGTCATCACGCCGAACGCCATGATTTGTTTCAGGTCGGTGACTTTTTCGAGTTCGTATTGGAGGCCGAGCGTTTGCGCGGCCTTTTCCGTGGCCATCGTCAGGGCGTTGCACTTGGCACAGCCGGTGCCGAGGATTTGTATTTTCATAATTGGTTGCCTTTCAGTGTTTCGTGGTTCACATGATAAAATTGAACAGATAGCCGACGATCAGGATGCCCAGCGCCACGACGCCGAAAAAAGTCGCGATGAGCCGGGGCTTGAGCACCTTGCGGAGAATGATGGCTTCGGGCAGCGACAGCGCAATCACCGACATCATAAACGCCAGCACCGTGCCGAGTGCCGCACCCTTGCCGAGCAACGCTTGCACAATCGGAATGATGCCCGCCGCGTTCGAATACATCGGCACGCCAATCAGCACCGCCAGCGGCACCGACCACCACGCATCTTTGCCCATGATGGATGCCATGAAATTTTCCGGCACATAACCGTGAATACCAGCGCCCACGGCAATGCCGAGTAACACATACAGCCATACGCGTCCCACGATGTCTTTTACCGCATCCAGACCGAGACGGATGCGCGCCGGCCAGTCTGGTTCCGCTTCCGGGCCGGCGTCGCCGGTTTTGGTCTCGAAGACCCAGTCTTCCACATGTTTTTCCATCCGCAGCCGCCCGATGATCCAACCGGAGACGATGGCGATGGCCAGCCCCATGCCCAGGTAAATCGCCGCGACCTTCCAGCCGAACAAACCAAACAGCAGCACCAGCGCGACCTCATTGACCATCGGCGATGAAACCAGAAAGGAAAACGTCACCCCCAGCGGCACACCGGTGGTGACGAAGCCGATAAATAGCGGCACCGCCGAGCAGGAACAAAACGGCGTCACCGTGCCCAGCAGCGCGGCCAGCACATTGCCGGTGCTTTCGCGTCGGCCTGACAGAATCCGTCGCGTCCGTTCCGGCGTAAAACATGACCGGATGATGCCGACGCCAAACACGACCAGCGTGAGCAGCATCAGCACCTTGGGCGATTCATAGATAAAAAAATCCACCGCCGATCCCAGGCGCGACCCTTTCACCAATCCGCACAGCGAATACGTGAACCACGCCGCGAATGGCGCGAGGCTGTGATAGACCAGCCACCAGATCACCATACCCGCAATGGCCTGCGGCAGATATTTGCGCCAGCCCGGCTTGCGACCACCGGCAGAGATCGCAACGGCGGCCGTATTTAATGGAACAACTTGCCCGCAAGCGGTCGTTTTATTTGACCCGTTGCTGGATTCACTTTTGGTTTCAAGTTGGAAATTCATAGAAATCGCTTCAATGTGCCGGCGGATTTTCCAGAATGTTCTTGTTGATGATGTCGCCGCGCGTGCCGAGATGTTCATAGGCATCGGGCTGCCAGGTGAAATTTGCCAGCGGCGTGACGGTAAAAGATTCGGCCAATGGATGTTGCAGCAGGTTGCTGGCGTAATCCCATTCCCATTGCTGACAACGCCGCATATCCGCCAAGGAAAAATCGCCGCGCCGAATCTGAGCTTCCAAGCGGGACACCGCGACAGGGAACACGCCGGGCTTCAATGCAACCTTGACCGCCTGATGCGCGGAGAAGCGATAGAGGATGAATTCGTTGCCCAGGCGGGGATCAATTTTCTGCGTGCCAAATCGGATGCGTCCGCCGGTCAGATACTCCACAACATCGCCGTAACAAGGCGAATTGTTGCAGATGCCGCCAGTGTCGGTGCGGTCAATCACGCCGTCGGGATACAATTCCCGCAGGCCCACGCTCAAGGCGCACGCGGCGGTCACAAGCCCGTCGCAGGAATGGGCGTGCATCTTGACGAGGTCTTTGAGCGTGATGATTTTGGTCCGGCTAGCGTAAGGACCGAGGCTGCTCTCGGTGTCGAGCACCGAAAACACCGGCGCATAAGGCGCGTGAGCCATCCAATCGGGATAATACCAACCAGCGGTTTCATGGGCGGCGCGCGGCGCGGAGGCACAGCCGCTCAAGAGCATCGCCGCGCCAATCAGCACGGCCACCCGTTTGCCCTTGATATTCCAATTCATTTTCATTTAGCAAACCCGCTAAATATGCGGACACAAAATCTCTACGAGCACTTCCCGTTGCGCTGCACCGCTTCGACACATTTGAAAAAGTTCAAAACACACGGCACCCGCAGCCGGTAAAAAACCTGCAAGCCGCGTTTTTCGTCCGCCAGAATTCCCGCGGCTTTTAGCACCCCCAGGTGCCGCGACACCGTTGGCATTTCCACACCGATCATATCCTTGAGTTCGCACACGCAGCGTTCGCCGCGTGACAGTTCATCCACGATGAACAGGCGCGTCGGATGGGCGAGTGCCTTGATAATCCGGGCCTTTGCGTTGTATTCAGCTTTTGCGGCAAGAGTCATGTTTAGTATTTAGCATAATTGCTAAATACTGTCAACTGTTATTAAAACGCGGTCGCTGAAATCCATCACCAGTGTATATCGCCCGCACCTGACACCAGATTATCACACGACGGCAGTCCATCTGAATATTTTACCTGTGGATTCTCGTATTGTCCTGGCAGCCGTACGCGGCTAACTGTCAGACAGAGACTAACGGCACCGCCTTTTCACACGCCTCAACACAACCTGTTTCAACCACAAATTCACCGGAGCAAACTCGCGAACGGCATTTCCGCCTAGCGAGGCGTCGGAAATGGTGAAGCAGGTCAAACGCGGTTCGTCGCTCTGGCTGAAAACCAAAAGCCCTGATCTGCATGATTTCGCGTGGCAAAATGGCTGCGGCATTTTCTCCATCGGATTTTCGCAGGTTGAGACGGTGCGTGATTATATTGCCGGACGGGAGGAACAGCACCGAAAGGTCTCGTTTCAGGATGATCTCCGGGAATCCCTGAAACACTATGAAGTTGAATACGACGAGCGGTATGTGTGGGATTGATGTAACCTTCCAAGGTTGGTGAATTTGCCTGGACGATGACCCAAGGCAGCTCGTTCCTCACAACCTTGGGCTGGATGATTAAAATCTTGTTGGGATTTTTCCATTTGATTTTTATTTGCCCGCAGTGGCTCATGGTTTCCGTGCCGTGGGCGTCAGCGTCGGCGTTTCAGCCGGGGCGGATTTTATTCCTGGCCGGGAGTATTCATTCCGCCCCCTTCAATTTTCGGTAACGGCGGATCAAGTTGTTCGTTGAACTGTCGTGTTTGAGTTTCGGCGCGGTTTCGCTTTCCAATTCGGGAACGATCCGCTGGGCGAGCACCTTGCCCAGCTCGACGCCCCATTGATCAAATGAATCAATGTTCCAAATCGCGCCTTGCGTGAAGACGCTGTGTTCGTAAAGCGCGACGAGCTGGCCGAGAACCTCCGGCGTGAGCCGGTCGGCGAGAATAACGTTGGACGGCCGGTTGCCTTCGAAGACACGATGCGGCACAAGCCAGTCCGGCGTGCCTTCGGCTTTGACCGCTGCGGCAGTTTTGCCAAAAGCAAGAGCCTCGGCCTGGGCAAAAACATTCGCCAGGAGAATGTCGTGATGCCGGCCCAGCGGCGTGAGCGCGTGGCCGAACGCGATGAAGTCGCACGGGATCAGCCGCGTGCCTTGATGGATCAATTGATAGAACGAGTGCTGGCCGTTGGTGCCGGGTTCGCCCCAATAAACCGGCCCGGTCTGGTAATTCACCTTTTTGCCGTCCAGCGTGACGTGTTTGCCGTTGCTCTCCATCGTCAACTGCTGAAGATACGCCGGAAAGCGTTTCAGATATTGTTCGTAGGGCAGCACCGCCACGGTTTGCGCGCCGAGAAAATCGTTGTTCCAAACCGACAGGAGTCCCATCAGCACCGGCAGGTTTTTTTCAAACGGCGCGGTG
>Ga0182021_10008594_pt1 | contig 12088 bp, 7 predicted proteins | sample 612E3MmetaG_FD_120493 | JGI IMG/M metagenome (GOLD analysis project Ga0182021, IMG submission 120493) | Permafrost microbial communities from Stordalen Mire, Sweden - 612E3M metaG (Illumina Assembly) | ecosystem: Environmental > Terrestrial > Soil > Wetlands > Permafrost | place: Sweden...
GCCTTGAATTGCGCTCACGGGGTAATTTTGCCATTGGTATGCGCCAAGTTCCATGGTGTTAAAGTGTGCTTGAGCGAAAGCAAATGCCTGTGGATCCATCCACACACCATTCCAAGTCATATAAGAAGCTATACCTGCTTTTTGTATCGATTGAGAGCTGGTTGTAGACTGAGATGTACTTGTGGACTGAGGATCAGCGGTGTAGGTTGCATAAATACTAATCAAGTCAGTCCTAGCCGTGGAGGCACCAAAAGGCCCACTGGGCTCACTCGAATAAGATATCCACTTCCAAGCACTAACCCCACCAGCACCATAATACCAGTTAACACCAGAACTATCAATAAGCGTCAACCAATAATACCCAGACTGCAAAGACACAGGAGTACTATAAACAAAATCAACCCAACCAGCACTCGCAGGCACAAACACCTGCACCGTACTCCCACCAACAGGCAAATTAGGCTGACCATTCAAATCCGAATAAATCGCAGCCTTCGCATAACCACCACTACCAAAAGCCGCAACATAAGCCGTTAACTTAGTAACAGTCCCCGCAGTCGAAAGCTGGAAACACCCACCAGTCTTAGCCGCACCCGCACCCGTACCAATAACACTCCCACCAACAGACGTACTACCAAAAGTACCGCCTGAAGAACCCCCCGCCGCAACTGAATGGATGTTAGGTGCAAATGTGAACAAAACAGTTGCGATCATCATAAGAACTATTGATAGGGTTATTTTTTTGCCAAGTTTTACATTTCTTCTCTCGCCAGCACTCATAGAACTTACTGTTTTCATTAAATTGTATTTCTTCAATTCCTTTCTCTCTTCCCAACATTTTGAAGAGAATCATCTCTTTATTTGTTTTATATTTTTTTGAGAAGACCAGTTATGTTGTTTGTCAATTTCAATTATGTGCTTGCGAAGTCAAGTCTAAGACTATGCGAATTCAATTTAACTAACGCGTTGGACGCATTTTAGGCTCAATAACGGTTTACGCAAGAAATAGTAATCAACTTTTTTTAGTAATTTGTTACAATAGATGCCATGCTTGATAATCTTAAAAGAAGAATACATCGAAGCAAAAAACGGGGATACTTGATGATTTGGTTCGAAAGGGACTAACCAGAATTGGCAAAAACGTTGGTATTTTAGATGATTTCATGATTGATGGCAAACAAACAACTATAATATATTTGCGCCTCTTTGGATAAGTGTGACTTTGAGCGTGAAAAGATTGAGCCGCGCGCTCAAGATATGGGAATCCTTTGCATAGCCCGGATAAATATTGTGACCTCATCTTTTGTTGTAGTCTTTGGAGTCTTTGGAGTCTTTGGAGTGTTAAGCGCATTGAAAGGCAACAAGTAATGAAACTTGTAAGCGTTAGATAATTCTTGCACCGATAACTCTCTCCAATTTGAAACATCACCTATAATTCTTGTCAGATAGCGAAACGTACGTTCCCGACTACCCCATTGTGCTTTCCACCTATAAACCCCATCTCCTCTGATCGGGGAAGACATCCAGTTAAGCAACTGTACTTTGTTCTTGTAAGCCCATTCTAGCAGGTATTTTGTTATTGCATAATTTGGTCTGAAGTCCTTAAAATCGGAATCCATACACAACATGTAAACATCGAGTAACCCATGACCTTGCAAAAACAAGCAAGTGGCAACCATTCTTTCTTTGTAGAATGCGAAAAGAAACTTTCCTCGATGCTGAAGTGATAAGTTTTTCAAGGCGGAATCAAAAAAAGATTTTGGAAGGTGATACGTACCAAGTTCACTCATTCTTTTTTGTTGGAGGAGGAAAGCTTGGTCTATATACTCTTGATCTTGTTCTTCGGAAATGACTAACTCACATTGATTTAGTTTGTCAAGATTTCTTCTAAGATTAGTTGTTTTTAGATAGTTCGGATGTTTAAAATCACGGTTTTCGTCAAAAATTTCTTTTATGGAAATATACTGAACAAAATTCTCAAGGATATAATCAGGTTGCAGAGTAGAATACAAATTCTTATCATCGATGAAGGGGTTTGTACCGACAGTCAGAACGGAACAATCCATTTCACGAGCTATTGAAATTGAATGGCCAAGAAGCAGCTTATATATTTGCTTTTGTTCCAAATCCTTCTTTGAGGAACAGAGTATCCCCGAAATTGTGTTATAAGCGTTTGATGTTAGAACATTCCCAAATTTGCTCTTGAAAAAATATAATGGTAATGCTCCTATGATTTCATTATTTCGTTTTGTCACAACAAAATACGGTTTATCTTTCTTCATATCACAAATTAGATTCCGCCAATTCAGACCATTTTGAACTGAACTAAAGGGGATTTTTTGCACGAAATCCTGAAAAAGGTTTTCTTCATTTTTGTCTAATATGTCGACGGATATTTGCAATCAATCGCCTGTTTTGAATTGATGAACAAAATAGGCTATTTGTCCGCCGTCTTATAACATTGATGTATTAATAGTTCATATTACTAAGCGTTATTAGAAAATAGCTCAACAAAAAAACATTAGACCCGTTCGTGTAGTAACACGAAGCTAAATATAAATTGAAATTTAAAAAATTTATTCCGTTTATCGCAGTTTTTTAACAGACAAAAATCTAAAAGTGCGATAAACCAAATTTCTGTTTTGCAGAAACTTAAATTCAACCTCACAAAAAAAGATTTTATTGATTCTCAATTGCAGAAAAATATTCGATATAGATAAAGATACTACACTCTACCATTTGATGCGATAAAGAGAATATTTGTCTTCAGCACAAACCATACTCAAAAATCTCGAAAAAGAAACATCATAACCCAAACAATCCTCAACCCCTAGTTTCTCAAACTTAAAACCTTCCAAACCAGAAACGTCAACACAAGAAGAAACCACATACAAACTTGCAAGCCCAGAAACACAAAAAGGTTTTACAGACAAAGCATCAACAGACTCAAGAAAAACCAAGCCATTCAACCCTCCATCGTCCAAAAACACAAAAGGATTATCAGAAAGAAAATGCCTTGCAACCTTATCCAAAATAGAAAACCTCAAGCCAAAAACCTGAGCATTAGAACCCATTGCGGGCCTCACCCACATACCCAACCCTCTTTTGAATTGAAACAGACCATCTTGCATAAATGGAGGAGTCTCGCCAAAATCCATCCTCTCAAACCCTCTCTGAATACCCACAAAAATACTAAAATAATATACTGCATAGCTGCCTAACGTGAACTGCTTATCAACGTCTTTTACAGCTAGAATAGGTTCCCAAAGTTCGCTACCATGAGGTACTAGGAGGTTCGCAGAAATGCACTCTTCACCCAACTTAATCAATAATAGCTCACCTTTCAAAAACAGTTCTTTAAGCCCAGAAAAACTAATTGGCAACGCAGACCCAGAATACCTCTTCAACATATGCGGCAAATACATATCATAATAAAACGACTCCAATTTCGAAAGATCCTTAGTAACCTCAAACGTATAATTGGCCTTAGCAACCTTCCTCAAATTGCGCCGTTTTCCTTCAGAGACTCGGTTTTGGATTTTTTCAAAAGAACCAGTTATGTCTAACACAAAGTCTACCCGAGGCGACACAAAAAAACCATTGTCCCCCAGAAAACGCGAAAACAACCAACTTGTTGCAACTATAGTCAAATCCGCCTTAGCCGCCCCAAGAGACGAAGCAACCTTATTAAAAGAAAGCTTCCCCAAAAACTTAACCTTGGGTTCATCTATGTAGAAAAGCTTTGAGAAATACTCAACATTAACCGTAGAACCAACAACAACAGTTGAAAAATCCGAACCAGAAAAACGCAGCTTGCCCTCCAACCTATACGTCTCAGAACGAATAAGCAATGGACGCAAACGCTCAAACAACTTAGTTCGAAGAACACTCCAAATAACAGTACTAAAAAAAGCTATAAACCATAACCTCCTTTCTTTAAGTCATTGACAGTTTGAACCAACGTTTATTTGATTATCGAGTATCTTGAAGATTGCTTTATCTTCGCCAAATAGGATCCTCGAAGAACCAGTACTGCAATTTACTATTAGATCAATAACACTCAATTCCAGCAACTGCTACAAAAACCGTCAGAAAGCATACCCCTTATTTTTTCTAAGTTTTAAAAGGCAAGCAACTTTTTACTCCCTATTAGGTCCTTCGAAAATTGCAGTGTCTTTGTCAAATAGCATCTTTGAAGAATATGGACCACAATTGAAGAGGAAATCAATAATACTTAGGTCAGGAATAAATTCTCCAAAGAGCTGAGGATAATTAAAAAGTTTGACCTCTATAAAGTCAATTTTGATTCCTTCATTTTCAAAAATTGCTTGGGCTCCATCTGTCTCCATATAATCCTTTGCACCAATTGAGGAAACATAACGATCCGCCCCAAACATCTTACAGATATCAAGGAGCAAGGAACTCCTTTTTCCTTCTAGCCCCAATTTCGAAGATCTTACGAATACAGGTGATGCGCCTAGCTGAGAAGCAAAATATTTTATCAGTTGAATATTTAGTAGGACTAATTCAGTCCATTCTGATTCATAAACAGATTTGAAGAAAGGAAAATAATCTTTGAAATACGGGGCTTTACCATACGAGTTTTTAATTGCGGCTAAATGTTGTCGGTTCCAAGACTTTGAGTTGTCTATTTCAACTTCATTTATCATGCTTTGAATATTATGATGCGTTGGAATGGACAACCAAATAAATTTTTCAACAGACTTAATACGATTTCGAGACTGCCAGGATCGTTGTTCAAATTGAACGTTATCCAAGAAGACGTAGACATCTGCTTCTTTCATAATTCGAAAATACCCAGTCCATGGCAGATAGGTGGGCTGACTAATTACTACGGTTCTCATTTACATCATCCTTCTGAGGTTTTTTTACTCTTCAATCTCCATAATCGCGTGGACAAGGTGAATAGTGAATCATATGTTTTCCGTTAAAACGGACCAATGAAAAGTACATTGGACCCGAGTTATCTTTAGACCAACAGTGTTCCATGTTCTTTGGATTGCATAGTTGCTAGCCTGTCCACCAGTTTCTATCACATCTACTTTATCAGCGAACCATGCTATAGAAGCATTTAGCAAAGAGGTGGCAACCAATTTGTTTCTAGCTGAAGAGTTAACTGCGGTAAGGGCTAACGTTCCAACTCGCAGACCGATCAAATTAGATAGTGTAGGGTTAATGTTGCATACGTTGAAACCAATTGGTTTCCCATCTATTTCGGCAACTAAGACTTCGCTAAAAGGATCATTACAAGAATTAAACACCCATTTTGAATAGAGTTGGCCGCTTTTTGCCTTGGGAAGAGTAGGGTCTGCATGAAAACGATCGGTTACAACAGCAGCATCGTGGAAGCAATCTAGCGCTAGTTGTCCTAGTATAGGAACATCACTATTTACAAACTTTCGGATATTATGGTGATTTTCATTATGTATTAATGGATGTTTTCGAAAATCAAGGAAATATGTAACTAAAATGTCCATCAGCCGAAAATATTTGCTTTCTAACGCATGAATACTAGACAGATCTTCCTTGTTAACTCTAGCAGATACATGAAGTAAAAGTTCTTTGTTGCACCTTGCAATAAGACTAGAAATAAGTCGGCGTTTTATGTGCAAGGATTTAAGATAATCTCCAGCAGCTACCAATTGGTCAATCTTTGAAATTTCGATACCGAAATGTTTCGAATCCCATTCAGAACGTTTCAAAGAAATTAATCCGACTACTTTATCATCCTCTTTAGCAACCAAAACAAAGCCACCGTTGGAATCAGCATCATAAATTTCAGAGAGGACATAATTGACGAAAAGAGCGTTGCTCACACCATAGATCGCAAAAGGATTAATTATGTAAGTTGTAAGAAAAGAACTCAAATTGCGCTCCGCTTTTATGTCTAATTGAAGTATTTTCAATAAAGGGTCGCCTAAGCTTTGTAAACTATGTCTATATTCAATTATTAAGGATTTTAGTTTTAAAATTCTAAATAGTTACAAAACAACATAAAAAACCATAAATAAATGTGACCAAAAAAAGACAAATTTTAAGCAATGTTTCCGGAGAAAACGAGGTTTCCGATCTTTCTAATCTGAACAAACCGTAATCCCAATTTGTTTATGCTTACCTATTTTTGGATAAGTAAAATATTTTGTAGCTGCAGTGATGTTATCGTCACCAGATTTGTATAATATGCTAAAGAAGATTTGATTTTTGTTTTAATGTCGCGTTAGCTTTTTGCTTGGTCCTTTTCCTTCTTTCCAAAAGGAAAGTTTAATTTGAGTAAAAGTACGATTTAGTTTTTTTCAAGTATCATAGCAAACTGCAAGTAACAATTTTGGTTTACCGATAGCGCGTTTTGAACAGAATAGACTGTCAAGTTCAAGTCGCATAAATTTCCACTTATCCGTTTTATGAAATGCGGTACATCATAGAACCGTGAATATCGAATATACCAACCTTTAACACAGTACACGGTCATATCTTTATCAAACTCTTTCAAATTCATTATTGGATTTGTTTGAGCTGCATAATTGCTGAAGAAATAAATTGGTAAAACACAAACTTTGCCGCCTGATGATAAAAGGCGATTGGCTTCTTTAAGAAAACCTATGTCTGCGTTGCCTTCAAAATGTTCAAAGCTACAATGCAAAGCCATTTTATCAACTGAATGATTCTCCAAAGGAATACTGCATGCATCTCCGCCTATAGAGCCGCCATGTATGCCTAAAGGATAACTTAAGTCTTGTCGATATGTTTTGCAACCGAACAGTTCATGGTAGATTTCAGGTACTGGAGATGCACCACTCGCTATGTCAATATATGTGTCGCTGGGTTTTAAGCCTAAGAGATCAGCAGCAACATAATGTTCCAAAGTTTTCTCTGGAAAGTTGCTACCGTAACTTCCGTGTTTGTAATTTGCCTTTGTTATGAACTGATGATAGCCACTAACGTTTATCGTGTATGGTTGGACATTTATTCCAGCTTTGATAAGCTTAAGCTTTGTCTGCTGTATTTGTTCTTCACTAGTAACAACAAACTTCTCTCGGATTTTTGGTTCACGCAGAGCATTGTAATAATGGTTCCACAATAAAATGTCCTTAGTTTTAAGATAAATTTCTAATGAAGCGATTGAAGCGATTTTTGATTTCAAAGGTAAGTTACACCTACCATTCTGACTCTATTCGGTTATATAGTTATATTGGCGATGCAATTTCAGCTCCAAAATAGGCGAAGTAGTTCAGTTTAAACCTGAGACCGATGAAACTCGCCAAATTTGAAATTTTATTTAATGCCTATAGATAACCAAATCGTAGGAATCATAACCTGATGTTGGGTCCGAACCTTCCAGAACAGTTGATTTAATAGATGACAATGTGCGTAGGAGTTGAAAGTAACTGTTTGATTATTTACTGTAGTGGACATCACGGTTAAGTCAAATGTATCGACATATTTACTTAAAGGATTAGTATTGTTTTTGATTATTGCACTTATTGAACCAGAAAACGTTTGATTTGTTAATACTCATTCTAAAGCAGGGTTCCTTATTGCTACAACCGAAGTACCACAACTCAAATCAGTTCGAGGAAGCAAATTGGAATATCTGGCATCCAAGGGTTTTCAAGGATAATCTAAGTGAAAAAGCAAGAACTTTGTCGAATATTCTAACTTGAAGTGAAAGCCGATTTATCATAGAACAGGTTAAAGCCAAATCAATTGCTTAACAACTTTTCATAGACTTCAACCAAATCTTTGACGATTCTACCCCAAGAGTATTGTTCCTCAATAATTCGTCTGCCTTCAATTCCAAGTTTTCTTCTAAATTCTTTGTTATCCAACAACTCAGAAATAGCACTGGCGAGTTTATCAACGTCGTTAGGAGGTATTAAAAGACCATTAACATTGTCTTTGACGACTTCGTTTCCTGTTGCTACAACAGGAGTGGCACAGGCTAATGCTTCAAGAGTGGTGAGACCGCCACAGATTTGATCAAGATGGGGAGCAACAAGCAAAGTCGCTTTTTGATACCAAGGTACGAGTTCTTTTTCAGCCTTATGTCCTAATAGGTCTACTTTGTGTTTTCCTTGCGCGTTAATCATTTCAGCTGTTTCCTTTAACTTTTCTGAGTAACCAGGATTGTTTTGATCAAATGGACCTATTATAACTAAGTGAACGGAAATTTTCAGATATTGGATTGCTTGCAATAAGACGTGAACCCCTTTTATCTTTTGGAGCCTACCAACATATAACACAAGGGAATCAAGCCGTTTCGTTTCATCTGGTCTAAAAGTATTGCCATTTACTCCGACACTTTTCATTTCTAAAATTTTGGACTGCGGAATCCCCATTTCAAGGTAAGATGCTATTTGAAATGGACAAGGGATATACAACTGAGCAATTCGTTTGAACACGTTTCTTTGAAAAAAGTTCCGTCGAATTGCCTCAAAGGCCATCGGTGTCAGCGAATGCATTATTTTCGGCTTCTTGACGAAAGCACTAAAAAAAGGAAAGGTAAGATCCACTTCGTCACAAAAATGTATCACATCATAATTATTAAAAAGTCTTGTAAAATCTAGTTTAGGAAAAACGTTAATTCCTAGTATTAAACGCAAAGGATTTATTGCAAAAAATCCAATGGGATTAGCTAAAGCAGGAACTTTGTATACTGTAAAATTCTTTTTCGATGATAATTTCCTCCAAATTGGTTTCCATTTTCGATCCATATTAAACGTCATAACATCGGCATGAACTCCGAAAGCATTCAATGCGGTTGCCAATTGCAGCACGAAAGTTTCGGTACCCCCCACTATGGGTTCATATGAAGGAGATACTAATAGGACCTTCAATTAATCAATCAACCTCAATTCAGCTTTTGGACTAAAATTAGAAATCTCAGAACCACTTCGGTTGAATAATAAACTTTGTTCAAGTGAAAAAACTGACGCGCACATTAGATTCTAACTCGGTGACGCATACACAACACTTTGGCCGTTAGTGTAGAGAAGATTGCAGTTTTTTAGCTCAGGGTTAATTTCACTAAGATAATAGGCCGGAGACAATATCGGAGTAATAAAACCGTTCTCTACGTTAAAAGTCCTCAAATAAATGTAGGAATTACTTGTCACCTTCGTGTCATTGGCGAGATCGAGCAGAATATTTTGCCGAATTGGACCCCAAATATGCAACGGATGGTAATTAGCAATTGAATCAGAATAAATGAATGAGTTGTTTGCCATGTTTGCTGATAGCCATTCTGCGCTGAGGACGTCTTCGTCAGGTGTATAAACAGTGTAGAAATTGACTTTAGCCGCCGGTTCAAATGAAGTTGACATATTAAGATTCAGGCTTTTGTCCCAATCAAGAGTAAATGAAAGTATTGACCCGCCCGTAACATGATTAATAAACCCTGACTGCGAAAGAAAATAGGAACTTGCAAGAATCGCGATAATTAAAACTGTTATATTTACCTTGAAATGCCAATTGTGTCGCCCAGTAATCTTTATACCAACCCGTTTAACCAGATGCAAAATGGCCTCCCCTCCCAAAACAAAACATGGTGCTAAGAACAACATCGTTAAAGCATAAAATCTTGAGAAATTTATAATCGGCGCAAAGTTCGGAACTGTCAATGTTGCAAATAATATTACACCACTGAAAAAAATCATGACTCTATAAGTGAAGCCAATTTGGACATATTTTGGTCTAAAAGTTACTATTAGAATTCCTACTACAATTAGAAAATGAACAGCTGCAAAAAAACCCCAGTTGATTGGGCTTGCAACATTACTGATTGGATGCCCTACAAATAGGTTAGAAGAGGCAGTGACAACAAGTGGGTTGGATAAATCGGAGTGAACATTGGAAACAATATTACCAAATGTGTCTCTTATCTCAGGTAGCAAAGGAGTTGAATAAGCCAAATACCAACTAAGAGATATAATAAACGTTATGAGAACTAATCTAAGGTTCACAGCCGGATGTGATTTATTCCTAATCTTTGAGACAATTAGAACAAAAGCAAGAAAACCGATATAAATAAACAAGAGAGTATAATGTGAAACCGCAAGAGCTGCGCCGAAAATAATTAAAAGCAAAGTCTTATTTTTTGTGTTAAATTTAGTTTCCAAAATTAGAAAGATTGACAGAATTAAGAAGAACTCTCCAATTATTTGCCTATTTAAACTAAGAGGTTCTGCGCCATAGAAAACTAGAGGACCTGAGATGAAAAATAACGTTGCAAGGAGAGAGGTCCTCACTTTCCATTCTTGCTTTGAGAGAATATTATAGAGAGTTAAAGGAACGAAACAGAAAACTATAGGAAAAAACACTTTGAATAATAATTCACCGTTTACATTTAGTAGAGCTGAAAAAACCGTTGGAAGTATCGTGATACTTAACATTGAATTATAATAGATTTCGACCTGCCCCACAGCCACAAGAGGACTCCAGTGCCCAGCGATCGCGGTCAAATGGTAAACATAATATTCTAAGGGAGCGTCGTTACCCATAATATGCTGAGACATCAATGTAAACTGCAAAGCCAAAGCCAAACAAATCCCAAAAATAAGAAAAGGATACAGGTTAGTTGGGATTAAACGAGTAGAAAGCATACTCAAAATAAACAATACCGCAACTGCAATAATGAGAAGTGGAACTGCGAAATCTCTGTAGATGGCTCCTATTATTCCTAGTACTGGAAGAAAAGCCAAAGGAATAGCTTTAACGAATCGACTCGTTAAATCTATTGATGGAAATCCAATTAGACTTAGACTCTGCTGAATATCTCCACTTAAGCCTACAACGAACAAAATCAAAGTCACTCCGCTCATAGTAAGCGTTAGCGGCATGGTTGATAGCGGTTGGGAAATACCCAGAACTGGGTACAACTCATTAATCAGGAACCCAATAAACATCACAAATGCAATGCTTAGCCCTACAGAAAGCAAAATAATTTCGAGCCGGTCTCTCTTTTCTATTTTTAAAGCGATTAGTAGCAAGAATCCAGGGAAAAATGATAGATAGAAGAAAACCAAAACTTGTCTTAAGATTGGAATATTGAAGAAGATCGATGATAACACAAAAAAGTGAATCAATAGCACGACAAGAACGTATTGACTTACTTTGGTGGTTAGCTTCATGTTCTCTATCGACCTTAAAGGTTATTTTTGACCAAATACCTCAATCTACGTAGATTCACAATTTATTTCTTAATTCATCATTAGTATTTTCAGCATAGAGGTCGACTTTGCGACAAAATTCTAATGTCCTACACTTTCATATGCTTCTTTACTTTTTGGTTATCGCAACGTAGACTCTCTTCCGATATATCTTCGTGCACACTAGACTTGGTTGAGGTACCTATTGGTGAAACTTAACTTTTTATGAAATCTTCAATTTTGCTCTTTGAAAAAAGAAGTGCTCTTTGTTTAACTTCATACTTCTTGGCATTTAGAAACCTCACTAAGTAATCTATAGATGACTATAATTCTTCTCGCATAAAGCAATGCAACAGCTTACTACGACAACAAAACGCAAGCTTACTCCTTGACTTCTGAGGACAGATATAATTGGCGATTAGTTTTGTTGCAAAAGCCCTAAACATCGAAAACCGCATGTATTTCGGAATATTACTAAATGAGCCTTTTTAAAGTTCAACCAGGTCGATGTTGTATGGTTGTTGAGCAAGATTCAATATTCAAATCCCACACATCTAATATATTAAGATGTATTATTTAATATAACAGCGAGTTAGACGGTTTGAGATCGAAGTTCAATGAAGAAACTCACCACCTTGCTAATTGCGACTTTAACAATAGCAATGATTGTTAGCAACGTAACACCAGCACTCACCAGTTCAGGTTTGGTTTTGGCAACTATAGCTTTGCCTTCCACAGGAACAATATCTTCGGTTTCTACAGGTATTTCGCAATCAATACAGAAAGCAGGTCTAGCTGGATATATGACTTGGAATGGTGTGTGGATGGATCCACAGGCATTTGCTTTCGCTCAAGCACACTTTAACACCATGGAACTTGGCGCATACCAATGGCAAAATTACCCCGTGAGCGCAATTCAAGGC
>Ga0182021_10008595_pt1 | contig 12087 bp, 10 predicted proteins | sample 612E3MmetaG_FD_120493 | JGI IMG/M metagenome (GOLD analysis project Ga0182021, IMG submission 120493) | Permafrost microbial communities from Stordalen Mire, Sweden - 612E3M metaG (Illumina Assembly) | ecosystem: Environmental > Terrestrial > Soil > Wetlands > Permafrost | place: Sweden...
ATTCTATGGGATTCTGATACAGTAACGGTTATTTTTCGAGCCGTTAAACAAAAACCTCGCAATAAATGCGAGGATTAGTGCCGGAGGAGGGATTTGAACCCTCATGAGCGAATGCTCACTACGCCCTGAACGTAGCGCGTCTGCCAATTCCGCCACTTCGGCTTGTTACGGGCTAAATTCTACCAAATTATACTGGAATGTCAACCTATCAATTTGACCTATCAATTTGACCTATCAATTTGACACCTTTCAATTCGAATCCCAGGAGGTGTAATGCTATAATAAGTCAGTCCGGTCATCTATTTGGCCTGATTCTTGCAATTTTATAATCATCCCATCAACGGGGAATAAACCAAGTTCTTTTTCGGCCATTAAAACCTATTAGGAATTAAATTGTGGCACAAATTCAAGACGATCAGATGACCCATTCCACCCAACCAAAAACAGATGAAACCCATTACCTAGAAACCGAACTGCGTCTGGCTCTCGAGGAAATTGCCCATTTAAACAAAGCCCTGGCAGAAGCGAATATGAAGTTGGCAATTTTGCTACCGCGGAAAATCACTTTAGCTGACCCCAAAAATAGTAATCCAAACTCGGCCATGGATTTGCTGAGTGAAATTTCCCCGCTTTTAACCACTATGGCAAATTATTCAGATCTTCTCGCCAGTCAATCAGTCGGACAATTGGGATCGCTGCAATTGCGATTCCTCGAAAGAATCAATCATTCTCTCGAACAAGTTCAACAAGTACTTGCAGATTATAAAAACCAATATGACCCTTCCACGAATCAAATCGAGGATAAGTCAAATTTATGCTCCTTGTCAGAGATTATTCAAGAAATCATTTCTCAAAAAAGTGAACTTTTACAGACAAAGCAGCTCGCACTGCAATTATTACTTCCCAGCTCATTACCAGAAATAATGGGGACAAATGAAGAAATTTCAAAAATTGTAGATGCATTTCTCACCAATGCCATTGAAATTACTCCACCCCAAGAAATCATTTGTGTTTCGTCAGCTTTGGAGAAGATGGACCAAATTGATCTTGAGGTACTCTCCATTTTCGATTCCGGTCCGGGGATTCCCAATGAGTTATTACCAACTCTTTTTTCAATCCAAGGAGAACAAACCATTTCTGGATGTTCGCTTTCGCGTTCGCAGCTAATGTCGTTAAAACAACTGGTACAAGACCAGGGAGGAATTTTGGAAATTCAGAATTGTACGGATTCAGGCTGTAAGATAACAATCAGCTTTTTGCCTGTAAAAGATTGAACAAATCCTTTCTTTCTGAATCTCCAAAGGTTAGAATCAAGTTATGAAGAAATCAGCTTTCATTGTTGCAATTATCGTTTTTTTCCTTACCGGCTGCAATAATCCGTTCAATTCTTCAAGTACACCTACCCCGGTTCCCATTTCTTCAATTTTGCTGGGCACCGGCAAGTCTGTTCAACCCACCCCGACACCCTTTCAACCCATTCCTCCCACCCCAACCAAAACGGTCATTATCCTCCCCACTTCAACACCGGTTCCAACCATCCAGGTAACACAATTCCCGACTCCGGATCTAAGCAACATCACCCAACCGTCCGGGCAAATTAACATTCTTATACTTGGGTCAGATTACCGCCCAGGGCAGGGTTTCCGCACTGATGTGATCATGCTTCTCTCATTGAATGCATCCAAAGGTACCGCCACACTCACCTCTTTCCCGCGCGATTTATATGTGACCATTCCTGGCATCGGAATGGAACGTATCAACACCGCCCAGGAATACGGGGGTTTTGCGCTCACTACTGCCACTTTTCAGAATAATTTTGGGGTTACCCCAAACTATTACATGATGACCAATTTTGCTGGCTTCAAAGGGATCGTGGATACTCTCGGGGGAATTGATGTTACGGTTGCCTCCACATTGAAAGATACCTGCAGTGTACGTTCCATGGTTGACGGTATGGGTTATTGTACGATTCCCGCCGGTTTTTTTCACATGGACGGGGAAACTGCCCTTTGGTATGTACGCAGCCGTCATTCTTCCAACGACTTTGATCGCACCCGTCGCGCTCAAGAAGTGATCACGGCAATTTTTCGTAAATTGGTCAGTCTAAATGGTTTAAATCGTACTTCAGAGTTATATAGTCAGTTTAATTCAAGTATTGAGACCAACATTCCCCTCAGTGAAATTGTCTCCCTCCTGCCCCTCGCCAGTAAATTGGCAAGCGACCCTTCTTCAATTCGGCGTTATGCAATCGGGACAAATGAGGTATACAACTATATTGTTCCAGGGTCTGGAGCAATGGTTTTAGTCCCCGACCCATACGCGGTGAGTGCAATCATTCAACAAGCTTTGAATTGATCCTTTTCCATTTCGTAATTGTTGTTGACAAACATCTGCGAATCATGTAAACTAATTTATATATCTATACGAATATTTTTTGGAGGCAATGCAGATGAATTCACCAGCAGATTCTCATATTACAGCAGAAACTACTTTGCTACCGGCTATCAAAGCCTGGCAGTTTTTTCTAACTGATCAGGGAAGATCGCATTTTACCATTAAGGCTTTCATTGGTGATCTCAATCTTATGGCCAGCTATTTTCCCTCTGATACAACTATTGGCAATTTAACCACAGCGGATATCAATCGTTTTTTAGAATGGATGCAAAAAGAACGGCCGGTTCCATGCAGCCCCAAGAGCTTCTCACGGCGGATCACCTCCATTAAAGCTTTTTTTCGCTGGTTGGTGCAATCCGGACGTCTATCCTCTGACCCGGCCGAAAAAGTGCTGCAGCAATCCGTGATCAGTCCTTTGCCCGAAGTACTGACCAGAGCTGAACAGGAAGCTGTTTTAACCGCAGCCGAGAAATTGTTAAAAGCAACAAAACCCGATGCCAGACCGTATACTCTTTTTCTCTTATTGCTGGACACTGGGATCAAAAAAGGGGAATGCCTGGCACTCAGCACCAACCACCTGGAATTGAGCGATGCGGCTGCGCCATATCTTTTTGTCCGTTATTCCAACAGCGCCAGCCGCTATAAAGAGCGCAAAATAGCTCTCTCTGATGTCTGGATCACAACTTATCGAGACTACCTCGTCCAATACAAACCAGTCGACCAGGTGTTCCCGTGGTCCCCACGCCGCCTTGAATATTTGCTAGAAGACCTGGGTGTCGCCGCCGGTCTAAAGAAACACCTTTCCTTTGACATGTGCCGTTGGACTTGTGCCTTGAATGACTGGGTCGCTGGTGAGGATAAAGAAATCATCCGTCAAAAATTAGGGATTTCCAAAATTCAATGGCGTGAAATTGGCAATAAACTAAAACAACTTGCCGCCGCTGCCAATTAAATTAAACTTCATGGATCAATTCCATGCACAGAATCTTCGAAGTGGATTCTGTGATACTGGCAATTGAAGAGCGGCGCAGGCCAACGATCCAAAGAACCTGGTCTCCCATATGCAATATCGGCCACTGGCTGCGGACTCGCTCCGGGTAATGAAGATTCGTGAAAAAGTCCCCCAATTTAATCGATTGATCTGCCATTCCATAGGGAGAAAATCGTTCTCCATTTTTTCGTTGGAGGAGTCTCAATGGTTGTTTGATCAAATCCAAATCAAAACAGGCAAAATCGGCCGTTTTGCGCAGTTCAAATTCTGATTTCTTCCTCACTGTAGTGACAATTTTCCAAAATGAGTTCAAGCGGATCTCTCCCTGGAAAGGAATCTCTGCAATTTGATCATTTTCAATCAACGGCCAGACCCTGGTTACATCTGCCTGATTCGTAAAGATCAAAGCCTGTTCCTGATCCAGGGGTGACAAATACACGTTTTCCAATACCTGCCACTCCCCGTGTGCTGAGCGATCTTTTAGAAATGAAATAACGTTTTCGACTGGTTCAAATCCAATATCTCGTAAATTAATGCATAAATCATTAAAAATCAATCGTACCAGGCGGCGTTGGATCACAGTATCCAAGTCGTTAAATGGAGATCTGTCTAAAATAAAATAACCTGGGCCATGTTGTGGGGCAATTTGCAATAAAGTTTGAGAAACCAGCCTGGTTAAATATTGATCCTCATCACCAACGATCCGCGCAAGCAGCCAGATATGTTCATCAGCCTTTGAATTGTAGGTATTCAAATCTGGGATCAATTCGCGGCGAATTCGATTGCGGAAATAGGTGGTGTCTGCATTGGTCAGATCGTAACAAGGCGTGATCTGATTTTCCTGGCAATATTCCAGAATTTCTTTTCGCCAAACCCCTAACAAAGGTCGAACAATGGCAACTTCTTCAGAAAAAGCAGAATTGATAGAACGATAGGTCATCCCTTTTAAGCCGCTGGCACCGGCACCTCGCAACATGTGCATGAGCACAGTCTCTACCTGGTCATCTGCCTGATGAGCGACGGCCAATGCTTGAGCTTTGATCTCCCGGGTGGTTTGCATCAGGCAGCGGTAACGCAAGATCCGGGCACTTTCTTCAATGGAAAGCTTCTCTACTTTTGCATAGGCAGTTACGTCTACTTGATGATAAACAAAAGGGATTTTCCAATCAACGCAATACTGATGCACGATCTCAGCTTCCTGGTTGGCTTCCTTTCGCAGTTGGTGATTGACATGTGCAGCAGTCACTTGAAATCCAAGGGAATGCAGTAAATGCAGCAGGCATAGACTATCCGGCCCTCCAGATACCCCCACCAAAACGGGTCTATCTTTCAATAACCCGCATTCTTGGAAGATTGCTTTTTCAAGTTTCTCGAAATCCATAAAGCGATTATAGCATTTGTAATATGTGATTCCTTATAAATAATTTATATAAAAAATTTACTTGCCTTACACAATTATTTATGCTAGACTTTTTATAGTTGCTTACGAGGCATATTATATGGCTGAGAAAATTTTAATCGTTGATGACGATGTTGAAACTTTGCGTTTAGTGGGGTTAATGTTACAACGCCAGGGATATGAAATTCTTGCAGCGGATAATGGAACGCAGGCAATTTCTTTGGCGAAGAGCGAATCTCCTGATCTCATTGTTTTAGATGTGATGATGCCAGATATGGATGGATATCAGGTGACGCATGCCCTACGGGCAATACCTGAGACATCTCTGGCGCCAATCTTAATGTTCACGGCGAAGAGTCAGGTTGATGATAAAGTTGCCGGCTATGAAGCTGGCGTAGATGATTACCTGACCAAACCAGTTCACCCTGCTGAATTGGTCGCTCACATTAAAGCGCTTCTGGCTCGCACACGCGCCCGACCCGCACAAGAACAATCAGCCAAAAAAAGCTTCATAATCGGAGTGATGGCCTGCCGTGGGGGATTAGGTGTCTCTACACTAACCTTGAATTTAGCCACAAGTTATGCCCGAGCCAATAAAGGTACCTCGGTTATCGCCGTGGAATTACGCCCGGGTCAAGGGACGTGGGGGTATGAACTAGGGTTTAATAATCCAGAAGGCCTATCTTCCCTACTAAAACGGAAACCAAGCGAAATTGACAGCACTTTAGTGAAAAATTCGTTGATCACTACCGCTTTTGGGGTAAAGTTATTGTTGGCGCCAATTTTTTCAAGTGATCTCGATTTTTCAACCTTGTCAGATTATTTGACCGCCATTACAAATGCTCTCTCAAAAATGAATGCCGTGATTTTCTTGGATATTGGCACCAGCTTTATCCCCGGTTTTGAAAAAATATGTCGTTATTTGAACAACATCCTAATCTTGGTTGAGCCGCAATTGACGACCGTGAAACGGACGAAGATCATGGTTGAACAATTGGAATCAGCTAATATTTCTTCTGGGAAAAGCATTGATCTCGTTCTTTATAATCGTGTTCGTGCAGATATTCAGATGAATACAATTCAGGTGACGGAAGAGATGGAAGGCATGCCAGTTGCGATCATGATTCCACCCGCCCCTGAATTAGCCAATCAAGCTGCTCAGACTCACAAACCAATGATCGACGTTCAGCCGGATGGTCTTGTCTCTCAACAATTCACCAGAATGGCAGAGATCTTACAAGAACGAATCAGCCGGAATCAATAAAGTTGTTAATTCTCTTTACATGGATCGGGCGCCGCGGCGTCCAAATTGACGTTCCAAAAGATCAACGGAAAGGTGTATCATAGTCGGGCGTCCGTGCGGGCACGTGCGCGGAGAAGTACATGATTCCAGATCCTGGAGCAATTTCTTTTGTTCTTCAACTGAGAGTATTTGTCCGCCTTTGACGGCCATTCGCTTGCATATGCGCGCTGCCAATCGGGATTCAAGCTCTCCTGCCAGGGGAGTTTCATCTTCTTCAAAATCTTCCACCACAACCCTCACCGCCGCAATTGGATCATGTCCGCTGAAAATTTCGGGGATGCCGCGAATGCGGAAAGAATGATTACCAAACTCTTCCACATAAAAACCAATTTTTTGTAAAACCGGCAGTGCTTCGATCATCAAGCGTTCAGTCGCTGGGGGTAATTGAAAAACGATGGGTTCCAACAAGTTCTGAGAGCTCAAATTTGTTTTTTGCTGCATATATTTTTCAAAAAGCACCCGTTCGTGGGCCGCGTGTTGATCGATCAAATATAGTCCGTCCGGACCCTCAGCCACCAGGTAGGTAGCCCCGATCTGCCCTACCCAGCGTAGCAGCGGAATCGCTCCCGAAGGGAGTATTGGACTTTGTGCAGACGTATTTTGCAAGTTCAACGCGTTTGAGAGATTGGCTTCAGATTCAGGCAAATTTGTTTCTGCTTGCTGCTCTTCTTCAGCCGCAAAGGGAGTGTGATTCCAATCTAGCGATTTCTGAATGGATGGATCCAACCGCCAGGTATTGACACTAATTTGCGGCACCGGTGAAAAAGCCAGCAGCGCTCTGCGTACAGCACGCTGCAGCAGTGAGAACATTTGCTCCGGATTACGGAAACGCACTTCTGCTTTGGCTGGATGCACATTAACATCCACTTCTTCCGGTTCCAACTGCAGGAACAAAATGGCGATCGGGTACCGGCCTACCATCAAGAAAGTCTGGTAGGCACGCAACAATGCGCTGGCTAAAGTGCTATCTTGCACCCAGCGTCCATTAACAAAAAATGTGATTTCCTTGCGGTTGGACCTGGTTTGCGAAATTGGGCTGATAAATCCGCTGATTTTCACGCCTTCATCTAAGAAATCAACTTCAAGAAGTTGTTTGCCTAATTCCACGCCATAAAGCTGGCTGAGGACTTCGCGCCGGTCTCCATTCCCGCTGGTTTGCAGAACGATTTTGCCATCCTGGATCAGTTGAAAGGAACGATCCGGATACGCCAGGGAATATCGGGTCACTAGGGCATCGACCTGTTGGCGTTCGGTCTGCTCCCGTTTAAGAAACTTTAAACGTGCTGGCGTATTATAAAAAAGGTCTTCCACCTGTACCACTGTACCAATAGGAATTCCTACCTGTTCAATGGAAACGACTTTCCCCCCATCGATCGTGATCCGTCCCCCCTGTGCTTGTTCCAGAATCCGTGAGGTTAACCGAAAGTGAGAAACAGAAGCGATGGATGCCAGTGCTTCTCCCCGAAATCCCAGCGTTCGAATGTGGAAAAGGTCATCAGCCTGGCTCAATTTGCTGGTCGCGTGGCGGGCAACTGCCAATTCCAAATCTTGGGGTGAAATGCCCACTCCATCGTCGCTCATTTCGATCAGCCGCTGACCGGCCTGCTCGATGCGAATATGGATGCGATGGGCTCCAGCATCAATGGCGTTTTCCATTAATTCTTTCACCACGGAAGCCGGCCGTTCTACCACTTCACCTGCAGCTATTTGGGATGCAATTTCATCGGGGAGAACATGAATATTCATAGAAATAAATTATAACTTACCTTGAATTTGTTCAAGTCAAATTATTGAAGGTATACTACAGGGATGCGTTTTGATGTATTTTTTATTGATCTGGATGATACGCTCTATCCGTTCGCAACCGGCCTTTGGGCGGCGATTCGCCGCCGTATCGAAAAGTATATGATCGAACAAATGAACCTTCCTGCTGAAATCGTTCCGGATCTGCGCAAAGAATTATTTCTCAAACACGGTACTACCATGCAAGGTCTGCAGCAAATCTACCAGGTGAATGAACAGGACTTTCTGGATTATGTCCACGACATTCCCCTCGCAAACTATTTGCAGCCTGACCCAAGTCTGCGTGAAACGCTGAATAAATATCCACAAAGAAAAATTATCTTTACCAACGCTGATTCTAACCATGCCAACCGCGTGATCGTCTCTTTGGGTTTGGAAGGGTGTTTCGATCAGATCATCGATATTCGCGATATTCGTCCCTACTGCAAGCCCCAATTGGAAGCCTTCCAAAAAGCATTGCAACTGGCTGATGTAAAAGATCCAAAACAATGTGTGATGATCGACGATGCGCAGCGTAATTTATTGACTGCTAAAGCCGCTGGATTATTTACCATTCAAATTGGCGGAAAAGATTGTACTCCAGGTGTGGATGCCTCGATTCCATCCCTGGCAGATCTTCCAAGCGTCATCTCCAATAAATAATCCTAAAGTTAAAGCAGCGCTTGGAGTCTTCAAAATTTCATATTGGGTTAACTTTTATATGGTATCTTCAGAAGATATCTATTTAATTAAGTAGATGCAGGAGATAAGATGAATAAAACCGGTCGCAATATTATTGTCGTTTTCTTAGCATTATTTTTATTAGCCGGCACTTTTTCTGGTGGATTGCTGGTAGGTTGGTTAATTCCTTCAAAAACAACCCTGGAAGGAACTTTGCAAACCAACCTTTTAGCCACCCCCACCCCATCAGGTCAGACGGATATCACTAAACTTTTTGCACCGTTTTGGGAGGCCTGGCAATATATTCATGACCAGTATGTTGACCAACCAGTAAATGACACAAAATTGATGCAAGGTGCCATTCGCGGGATGATGGATTCCCTGGGGGATAGTCATACTGCTTACATGGATCCGGATGAATATAAAGCCATGCAGGCTCCTTTAAGCGGAGGAGACAAATACGGCGGCATCGGCGCTTATGTGGATGCTTCCGGGAAATATCTTACAATTGTTAGCCCAATGATCAATTCACCGGCCGAGAGCGCTGGTTTATTCTCTGGTGATGAGATCATCGCTGTGGATGGAAAAGATCAGACTGGTATTGATCCAAATGTTGTCTTGAATACGGTTAAGGGGGAAGCCGGTACGGTTGTCACCCTCACTATTTTCCGTCCCAGCACAAATTCCACTTTTGATGCCAAAGTTACCCGTGCGGTCATCGCACCGGACAGCGTTTCTGGAAAAATGCTTGACAGTGGAATTGCTTACATCATTTTGCCTACTTTTGGAGATAACACTACAGACGAATTAAAAACCACACTCACTACACTTCTAGCCAAAAATCCCAAAGGCGTGATCCTGGATTTACGCGGAAATGCCGGTGGTTATCTGAAAACTGGAATCGAAGTGGTCTCACAATTTGTCGGCAGCGGTGTTGTAGTATACGAACAAGAAAGTAATGGTACGATGAATTCCTACAATGCCATACCAGGCGGACTGGCTACCAAGATACCATTAGTGGTTTTGGTCAATAGCGGCACCGCTTCAGCTGCAGAAATTACTGCCGGCGCTATTCAAGATTACAAACGCGGCACGATCGTTGGGGTTACCACCTATGGAAAAGGATCTGTCCAAAATTGGATCCCTTTGCAAAATGACCAGGGTGCAGTTCGGATCACAATTGCCCATTGGCTCACCCCCAATAAACGCCAGATCAACGGCATTGGGTTGACTCCTGACGATGTTGTGGAATACACAGCGGATCAAATTAAGAATAACGTGCCAGATCCACAATTAAAAAAAGCAGAAGAAGTCATTCTTTCACAGAACTAACCTGTGTTATGATTGAATTGGAAATTGTAAGGTAAATTGCACCGTATAATTAATTGACAGTAATCCACGCAAAGGGTATAATCCCCTTTCGCTGATATTTGAACCTGGGAGAGGCAAGTTATGGACTCGAATGTTGTTGCGGATACAGACCGCGCAATGGAAATACGACCAAAAATGCAATTGAGTGGTACAGTTTCAAAAATTAAACTGGCGGGAGCTGTCGTAGATGTTGGTTTAAGTAAACCCGGCGTTTTACACATCTCGCAAATTGTTTCGCCAGATAACCAACCCATCAAGCGCGTCGAAGACGTTTTAAAAGAAGGTCAACAAATTGATGTGTGGGTGAAAAAAGTCGTCCGCAAGGATGATGAAGAACGCTTTGAATTAACCATGATCCATCCCCTCGATCTTGAATGGCGGGATATCAAGGTTGGAAATCCCGTTAAAGGTAAAGTTGTTCGGCTCGAAAAATTTGGCGCATTTGTTGAAATAGGTGCAGAACGTCCTGGGCTTATCCACATCAGCGAAATGGCTCACGGATATGTCAAACAACCATCAGATGTTGTCAAAGAAGGCGATGAAGTTGAAGTACAGATCATTGATGTCAATCGTCGCAAAAAACAGATCAAGCTAAGCATGAAAGCTTTGCAGCCAGAACCCGAACCAGAGGTGAAGGAAAAACCCAAAGCTTATCCAACACCAAAATACGAGTCAGGGCCCAAACGCGAAAAGAAAGTTGTTCGCAAACCTCGCCGCAAAGGTGAGGAAGATAATACTGCCCTCCTCGAAACTATTAATGAACCACCGGCCGAAAATGAGCCTACCTACATGGAAATCGCCATGCGCGAAGCCATGGAAAAAGCCAAAGACCGTAAAAAGAAAGCGGACGAACGAAAATCCAAGGTAGTGTCCAAAGAGCAAGAAGACTTACTCTCACGTACTCTGGAAAACAAAGTCCAAACCAACTAAGCACTCTCAAACCATCCCCCAAACGGGGATGGTTTTATTTTGGTTGTTTGCATACTCTGTGCTAAACTGATATATATGATTAATATTTGGGGTAGATTATGCGAGAGATAATTCTTCAACCGAAACTGATTATTGCAATCCATTGAGGAGGCGCCGGTGACACGACCCTCCTCACTTCTTTTAATTCTTATTTTACGAAGGAGCGACGAATGACAGCCAAATATATTTTCTTCACCGGGGGTGTGGTAAGCTCAGTTGGTAAAGGGGTCACGGCTGCTGCTGTGGGACGTTTATTAAAACAAAGGGGCTTCAAAGTCGCTGTTCAAAAACTGGATCCATACATTAATGTTGACCCGGGTACAATGAGTCCATATCAACATGGAGAGGTCTTTGTATTGGACGACGGCGCTGAGACTGATCTCGACCTGGGCCATTATGAACGGTTTATTGACGTACGTTTGAATAAAGTCTGCAATATCACCACTGGTCAAGTCTATGCTGAAGTGATTGGGGCTGAACGCCGTGGTGATTTCTTGGGCGGCACAATTCAGGTGGTTCCCCATATCACCAATGAGATCAAACGCCGCATCAGTTTGGTTGCCAAGACCACCGGTGCCGAAATTGTACTGGTCGAAGTTGGCGGTACCGTAGGTGATATTGAAAGCCTGCCTTTTATTGAGGCATTGAGGCAACTGCGTACCGATCTTGGGCGTGAAAATACCGTTTACGTGCATGTCACCTGGCTGCCTTTTATTGGTGCCACTGAAGAACTAAAAACCAAGCCTACCCAACATTCTGTGCGCGAACTGCGTTCCTACGGCATCTCTCCGGACATGATCGTCGCCCGTAGTGACTCCCCTATTGATGAAAGTATTCGCGAAAAGATCGCCCAGTTTTGTGATGTTGAAAAACGCGCAGTCATCCCAATGGTGACCGAACCCATCCTTTATGAAATTCCCCTACTGCTCGAAAAAGCCAAGGTGGGTGATTATTTGCTCGAACGGCTAAATTTAACCCAACCCCATAAACCAGATTGGACGGCCTGGGAAAAGTTAGTGAAAGAAACCAAGAGGAAGAAACCAAAGGTTTCGATCGCTTTAGTTGGCAAATACGTAGAACTTCACGATGCCTACATCAGCGTACGTGAATCTTTAAAACATGCAGCCCTGTCATTGGGTGTCGAATTGGATCTAAAATGGGTCCATTCTGCAGACATCGAAAAGGGCCGCTGCCAGG
>Ga0182021_10008596_pt1 | contig 12087 bp, 8 predicted proteins | sample 612E3MmetaG_FD_120493 | JGI IMG/M metagenome (GOLD analysis project Ga0182021, IMG submission 120493) | Permafrost microbial communities from Stordalen Mire, Sweden - 612E3M metaG (Illumina Assembly) | ecosystem: Environmental > Terrestrial > Soil > Wetlands > Permafrost | place: Sweden...
AGCCGTTGAAGCTGTGTCCGTGACTACCTTATACGGTGTTTTGGGATCAAGCCAGCCCTTGCTGATGCGGCTGCCGTAATATGAGCCAAGACGCTGCATACCGTGGGATTCAACACCCCTGATGTCGGCACAGATAAGCACTTTCCCAACTATCCTCGCATCATCAGGAGGTACACCAAGTTTTGTCATATACCGGATTACGAAATCCATCAGGTCGTTTCGCTGAAATCTGAGAATTGGTTCCATATGTTTTGATTTATCTCTCTCTTGTCACTTAACATAATTCTCCACTACCCATTTCGCAAAGGGAAAACTGCTTGTAAACGCAGGTGAAACGGCATTCAGTACATGAATGGTCTGCCCGTCGCCTTCCACAACAAAATCCATCACCAGTTCCAGTGTTTTCATATTCATAAGCTGGGCGCGTATCCCCGGTTTGCTCCATTCGGTAAATCCCGATTTATCAATCTGATGAACCAGCCGTGTAGCCATGTTTACAAAATGTGATTTATTGTACTTCGCCATTTCTTCAAATGCCAGGCTGCGGAAGCCAAAGGCATTGCTCATGAAAAGCCGCGATTCCCATCCCAGGATGTCGAACAGTTCATTGATTTTGAAGTTATCCATCCCCTTGTAGTTTTCCCTCCAGAAAGCCGGGATGGAAGTTGGACCGATCTTAATGATGCCGTCAACGGTTACAGTATAATGAACGCCGAGGAAAGGATTTTTAAGGTTGGGCACCGGATAAATATTAGTCTTTATGGGCTTGTCTTTCTTCGTGTATTTCAGATAAATTCCTTTGAACGGGATAATTGTATACTTCTGTGAAAAACCGAAATCCTTTGCAATTTTATCGGCGTAAAGCCCGGCAGCATTTATGATCTTGTTAGCCGAGATCTGCAATCCACCAGTTGTTTCAACGGTATTGGCATCAATCCTGCGATTGTATGCCTGGGAGAAATTGAACTTTACCCCTGCAGACTGCAGTTCCTTCCTTAGAAAAACATTGACTTCCACGGGATCAACAGTTGCGGTATCCGGGGAATACAGTGCCACCTGAGTGGTTTTTGCATTCGGATCAATATCCTTCAATTCCTGCTCACTGATAACTTTTACATCCACTCCGTTGGTTTTGCCCCTTTTCTCCAGCTCATAAATGCCGTCAATTTCCGATTCATTGGTGGCTACAACTACTTTCCGGCACTCATTGATCTTAAGGCCATTTTTTTTCACATATTCCTTCAGCTGGATATTGCCGTCACGGGTGAATTTCGCTTTCAGCGAATCGGCAGAATAGTAAAACCCGGCATGAAGCACACCGCTGTTCCTGCCGCTGCTGTGACAGGCCACATCAGCTTCTTTTTCAATAACCATAATTTCTGCATCCGGGAAACGTGATTTCAATTCCCTTGCAATGGCAAGCCCTATAATGCCTGCCCCTATGATCAGGTAATCTGCTCTTTCACTCATTATGCATCGCTGTAACACTATCAACAAAATACTCTGTATCCCCTCGCCAGAATAACTTCCCGTTCTTTTCACGGTAATGAACGGTGACATAACTGCCTTCCAGATGAGAAAGTTTATCGGCAGCCTGCCTATCTGTTACAGAAAACAGGAATTTCTCGGAAGCGAGGGCAACGTTCTGGCTGCTCCTTACGCTGCTCAGGATCATTTCTCCTTCCCAGGTCTTGAATATTTGCCCTCGTTTAGAGAATTTCTGCAATAAACCGGCCCTGTTTCCCTCGCTGTAAGTAAAATAATACTTCCAGTAAATAAAAATTGCAAACACCAGCAACAGTATCACAATAGTCCAGGTATAGAACTTTTTAATTTTAGATTTCATGGCTTGACGATTTAATTTACAAACATAAATATTTGCATTGATAAAACAAATTCAGATCGGTAATTTCTCCTCATTTTATGACAAGCCTGATTATTAGAGGCATGATCGATTCAATCCTTGCAGTGGCCGGGTTCAGGATATGGCCCGGACTCAGTATTCGATTATTCTAAATTCCTTTTTTAAAACGTGATTACTCTTCCTTCACTATATAGGTACTGGGTTAATACCTCCCCCATATATTTGACTTCGATTCCGAGCGATTTGATAATTGATGTTACGCCATAGGCTTCGGTGCAACCCCTGCAGGCTTCCACGTTTATTCCACTTTGCTGTACAAAATCCAACTCTCTCTGCACATCCTTGTCCTGGGCGAGAAGCCTCGCGGAAGGCCCCCAGATAATTAGATTGATCTCATCCCACCAGCCCATGCTTTTCGCATCCATAAGATAGACGAAGATCATTCTTGTGGCTACATCCTTTTCGCCCGTTGTCCAAACGACATTAAGTTTCTTCATCGTTATTTGGATTGGGGTAAACGGAAATCGCTATAAAGCTCCTTTTCCGTATAATGCTTTTGTTTATTAAGGGCTTCAAGTTCGATCTGCTGATCGGGGGTGATGGATTTCATCGTCATAAACCCTTTAAGTTTTAATTCGAGAATTGAGTCTTTTTTAACCATCGCCTGGTATTCGGTATTCACTAACCAGTAATAATCCTGCCAGCATTTTCTTAGTTGTGCGGAAGGAAGAACGTACGAGAAATATTGCGCCAGAAGGCGCCTTGGGCCCACTTCCTTGTTTAACACGATAAGATTGGTCACATAATGGTCGTATTGCTTGACTTCATCTAGTCCTGCTGCACGATCGCGAAAGCCGTAGTCGATGATCATGGTTACGATAACCAGGGCCACCGACCCTATCAGCCATTTTACAACATCGAAGATCAGTTTTAATTTCTGAAGCTCAGTGATTGGAGTACCGGTTTTCTGTGCTTCGGTTTTTGTTGGTTTCTCTTCCATAATACCAGAATTTAAAAAATCGTGATGATCGTATTGTTATAGCGGGCATTTTGCATAAGCGGCATCAGGTGAAGCGTAGCGAACCATAGCCGTGATGCAAAGATGCGAGCAATAGCGGCGGTGTATAGATGCGAGCTATTCGCTATTTGACAAATATAAGAAGTATTGAAACGAAAATCAAGTCCTACAGACCTGCCACGAGTTGTTTGAGCCTGGTCTCAGCCATCTTCATATTAAATTCGAAGTCATAAAAACGTGCAAGTGAATTGGCGTAGCTTTCCTGTGCCTGGCGCACTTCAAGAGCTGTTGTCTGCCCCAGCCTCAGCCTCTCCAGCGAAATGCTCAGGTTTTCTTTGGCCAGGGTCAGGTTGTCCCTTTCAATGGCAAGGAGGGACTTCTGATCTTCGAAGTCCGTAAGGGAGGTCTTTAGCTGGGTATTGACTGCCAGCTTCACATCGTCAAGAATGTACTGTGATGTCTGCAGCTGGATCTTTGCTGCCTTTACCTGACGAAGGGCATTTCCTGCCTGGTAAACCGGGATAACAAGGCTGCCGCCGACAAGAGGGCCGTAAGTGCGGTTTGTGAGAACGGTGGAGGCATTGTTATCGGTCTGCTGGAAATTGTAGGAGGTTACAAAATTCAATTTAGGCAGGCGGTATGTCTTATATTCACCAAGGCTGAGTCTGGCAATGTCGACCTGCTTCTGATAGGATAATACTTCGGTATTATTGGTGTAAAGCTTATTCATCAGGTCGACCGGGTCGGGTGAATAGTTCAGGGGAATGGTATCGGCCACATCAAAATCGGTATCCGGGTCGCGGGCAATCACCATGTTGAATACCCGTTTGGAATTGCGGATAGTGTTCATCTGGTTGATCTCGGCTTCTTTGTTTACATTCAGGTCTATCTTGGCCTGGAGAAGATCATTTTTATGAGCTATACCGGCTTCATACCCTTTCTGCAATAACTTAACGCGTTCAAGGCTGTATGCCATCACGTCACGTATGGCAAGCAACTGCTGCTTCTGCATAACAACCTGGTAAAACGCAATAGTTACCTTGTAAATCGTTTGCATTACCGTATCCCTGAACTGTATTTCGCCCAGTTTCTCCATCTGGTTCAACTTGTTTTTCGTGATAAACATTTTTGTTCCGTCAAACAGGGTCCAGTTCAGAGCAACACCTGCATTGAAAGCATTGGATTTTCCCGCAGCTGAGGTGATGGGACTTCCAGTTGCAAGGTCCAGGTACACATTGTTTACAGAATAATTGTCAGTGCCGTTTACTGTAATCGTCGGCAGCATTCCGGCATTGCCGAGCGTGTTGTTGACTTTAGCAATATCGGCAAGATTTCTTGTAACGGAGATGCTGTAGTTGTTTTTCAGGGCGATTCCAACTGCTTCCTCAATGCTTAATATGTTCTGGGCATATAAGCCGGCTGAGGCAATCAGCAACCCGAACAGCAATATGGTCTTCTTATTCAGCATGACCTTCGGAATAATCCGGAATTTGTTCTCTTTTTCCTGACATCATAACGTACATAGCCGGGATGACAAAGAGGGTAAGTATGAGCGAAAAAAGAAGCCCTCCAACCACAACAATCCCAAGGGGGGTCCGGCTTTGCGCACCAGCGCCCAAGGCCAGTGCGATAGGCATGGCGCCGAAGATAGTTGCCAGTGAGGTCATCAGGATGGGGCGTAACCTTGCAGCAGCCGACTCAAACGCAGCTTCGTATTTCGACAAACCCAGCTTTCTCTTCTGGTTCGCAAATTCGACTATAAGGATGCCATTCTTGGTGACCAGGCCCACCAGCATGATCATCCCGATCTCGGAAAAAATGTTCAGTGTGCTCCCGAAGATGAAAAGCGTAAGCAAAGCGCCCGTGATAGCCAGTGGCACTGTGATCATGATGATCAGGGGATCGATAAAACTTTCAAACTGTGCCGACAGGATCAGGTAAATCAGAACCAACGCCAGCACAAAGGCAAAAGAAGTGTTTGAACTGCTTTCGGCAAAATCGCGTGAAGGGCCCAGCAGGTCGGTCTGGAAGGTATCGTCAAGTGTCACCTTTGCTATCTTTCTCATAGCAGCAATACCTTCCCCCAGTGTTTTACCCTGGGCCAGTGAAGCGGAGATAGTGGCCGACTTATACCTGTTATAATGATACAACGTTGGGGGTTCGCTGCTTTCTTCCATCCTCACCAGGTTATCGAGCTGAATCAGTTGGTTGGTGTTGGTCCTTACATACATGGAGGCTATGTCGGCCGGGGTGTTCCTGTTCTCACGGTCAAACTGGCCTATCACAAAATACTGTTTCTCATTCCTGAGGAAATAACCGTACCTCTTTCCGCTTAAGGCAAACTGAAGGGTATTTGAAATGTCAATCGCGTTTACTCCAAGATCTGTCGCTTTCATTCTGTCGACAAAGATATTGATCTCAGGTTTGTTGAATTTCAGATTCACATCTACATTCCCGAAAGTGGGGTCCTTGCGTGCCTGGTCAAAGAATTTTGGTACTGCTTCTCTCAGCTTGTCGAAATCAAGGTTCTGCAATACAAACTGCACGGGGAGCTGGGATCCTGCTGCAAGGGAGGTGGAAATAGTCTGCTCCTGTATGGGTATTGTTCTTGCTTCCGGAAATCCTTTATATATCTTTACAAGCCTGTCATAGACCTGCTGCTGTGTGGTTTTCCTCTGATCCGGTTCTACCAGGAAAATATTGATCCCGCCAATATTGGTGGTCGTGTTTCCAAACCCTGACCCTGTCCGGCCATAAATCAGTCGTGCCTCTGGAACTTTTTCACTTACGGAATCGCAAATCCGGTCAACCAGCTTCCCCATATAATCGTAATCAGTACCCTCGGGAGCAGTTATCGACGTACGCAAAATACTATGGTCCTCCAGGGGCGCAAGTTCTGTTTTTATGAATTTGAACAATACAACTACAAGAACCAGGCAAACCCCCAGTATCACGAAGCTTAACCACTTCCGTTTCATATATGCTGCAAGCAGCCTGCGGTAATTCCTGTCCAGTCCTGCAAAAAAAAGTTCTGTGATCTGATAAAATTTCAGGGATTTTATGTCTGCCTTTCCCATCTTTACATTAAGCACAGGTGTTAATGTAAGGGATACCAGGGCAGAGATCAGAACAGCCCCGGCAAGAACGATGCCGAATTCACGGAACAGCCTGCCGGTAAAGCCCTGAAGGAAAATAACCGGGATGAAAACGATCGCCAGGGTTATTGAGGTTGAAACAACGGCAAAAAGGATTTCACGGGTGCCCGCGAAAGCTGCCTGGTATCTGCCCATCCCCTGTTCAATTTTCTTATAAATGTTTTCGGTGACCACTATGCCGTCGTCTACCACGAGGCCCGTCGCCAGCACAATAGCCAGCAGGGTCAGCACATTCACCGAAAATCCGAAAATATACATCAGGAAAAATGATCCGACAAGAGATACAGGTATATCGATCAGGGGCCTGAGAGCAATCACCGTATTCCGGAAGAAAAGAAATACAATAACAACCACCAGGGAAATAGCGATAAGAATGGTTTCCCCTACATCCTTTACCGACTGTCTCATGAAGATGGTTTTATCATAACCTACATTCAGCTTCATACCTTTCGGAACAGTTTTTTTAATTTCAGTAAACCGTTTATAAAATTCGTCAGCAATTGCAATATCGTTTGCGCCGGGCAGCGGGATCAGCGCCAGGGAAATTCCTGTTGCACCATTCAGTTTGACACTTGTTTCATCCACCTCAGCACCAAGTACTGCTTCGCCTATATCGCTCAGCCGTATTACCTGGTCGTTGCTCTGGCGGATGATCATGTTGTTAAAATCATCCTCAGTAGTAAGCCTTCCGAAAGTCTTCACGATCATCTCAGTGGATGTGCCCCTGACTTTCCCTCCGGGAAGGTCAACATTCTCTTTCAGCAGGGCAATGTTGGCATCCTCTGCGGTAAGGTTGTAAGCGGCCATTTTCTTAGGGTTCAGCCATAGCCTCATAGCCGGCCTTTTCTGACCATACAGCATAACCGCACTGACTCCTGGAATAGTCTGAAGCTTTTCCTGAAGCACATTTTCAGCATAATCACTGAGTTGCCCGGGATTCATGGTTGTACTCTGAACAGCAACGGTGATGATGGGATCGCTGTTGGCATCGGCCTTGGTTACAATGGGCGGTGCATCAATGTCCTGGGGCAGGTTACGCATAACCTGGCTGGTTTTGTCACGTACGTCATTGGCTGCTTTTTCAAGGTCAGCCCCAACATTGAATTCCACCGTAATATTGCTGGAACCGGTTGAAGATGATGAAGATATGGACCGTACGCCCTCAATTCCATTGATAGCTTTTTCGATTGGTTCGGTAACCTGGGATTCAATGATATCGTCATTTGCGCCGGTATAATTGGTCTGCACATTGATTGTAGGCGGGTCAATGGCCGGGTAAAGCCGGATCCCAAGAAAAGAGAAGCCGACAAAACCGAAAAGTACGATGATCAGGCTTAATACGATCGAAGTAACAGGTCGTTTTATCGCGAAATCTGAAATGGTCATATGCCTTATTTTACTTTCGCAAAATTCAGTTCAGCATCAGGCTTGATGAACAGCACACCGGTGGTAACTATAGTATCCCCTGCATTCAGGCCCTGTGTGACCTCAACTGTTTCTGCTTTCCTGACACCTGTCTGGATGGGGACAAACACTGCCTTCCCTCCCTTGCAAACGATGACACTTTTAAATCTTTCCTTCATGATAATTGCCTGGGTGGGTATCATCAGGGCATTGTGGTTTTCGTTCAGCCTGAGCTCGACATTGGCATAGGCGCCAGGTGTAAGCGAAGGAGCATGAGTCGAAACTATGGCCCTTGCTTTGAGATTGCGGGTGTTGAGTTCAATCCCTTCTTCCGTTGCCATGACGACAGCATCGTATTTTGTTTCATCCCCCTCAACCGAGAACTTAACTTTGGTCCCGCTATGTATCATGGAACTGTATTTGCCGGGCACAGCAAAATCAAGTTTCAGCTTATCCGATTCGCGTATGGTGGCCAGGGGTGTTGATTGAGTAACCTGCGCTCCCAGGCTGATGTTCCTTAAACCAATAACACCGTCATAAGGTGCAAGGACTGCTGTTTTTGAAATCTGGGCTTCTAACAGGTCTATATCATTCAGAATCGATGTAACCTGTAATTCCTGCTGATCATATTCTACCTGGCTGATGCCATCGACTTTGAGCAATTCGGCCTGGCGGTCGAGGATCTGCTTGCCGATCTCATACTGGGTTTGTGCTTTTTTTAGCTGGGCCTGAAGGTCAAGGTCAAAAATCTTTACCAGCATAGTTCCCTTCTTTACGAACTGGCCTTCCGGGAGGTTGATCAGCACCACCCGCCCGGGCATTTCCGGCATAAGTGTCGTTTCTTCGAAAGGCATAAGGGTACCCGAAATACCAATGGTTTCATCCACCACGGAAGGATGGACAACAAATCCTTCTATAAAGGAGATGGATGCCGCATCCTTGCCTCCCTTTTTCTTCTTCCCTCCGGAGCATGAAGCGCCACCGATAATCAGAAGTACAAGAAAAATATTTAGTATTGCTTTTCTATTCATACAATTCCTGCTAATGTGTTCCGGCAATCTCATTCCGCTATGATCCCGGCCGGAGGGAACCTCAATTTCGCCTGCAAAATTATAAAATCCAAATCAGTTTTCCCGGAAATCCATCTACTCACGGGATTTAACCTACAAAGACCGGAGTTTTACCGATAAGATTGTGATTGAATGATTGACAGAATGACCGGATGTATTCCGGCAATGAGCTGCACGAAAAATATTTTTGCCATGACATTGGGATTTCAAAAATTCATATGTTTACATTCTCATCTTGAAAATCCCATCCTATGAAAACATTTTTAAAATCCTTCACGCTTTCTATCTGTCTCTTCATCACGGCTCCCGGCTATTCACAAACATCCGTGGCCAGTGGAAATCTTCTTACAGAACCTGACTGGAACTGGTCAAAGAAATATGCAGGGAACGGTGGTCCTTTTTCAAAAGACATCATCAGTGATGGCAACGGGAACTATTACCTGACCGGATATTTTAATGGTTCCCTTACATTCAGCAACATCACTATAAACAGTTCGGGTACCTGTGATCTGTATCTTGTGAAAGTGAATTCTTCAGGAGATGCCGTCTGGGTTAAACAAGTCTCAGCTTCCACCGGAAAATCAATCATCCCCTGCAGGCTTATTTTAATGAGCAATGGCGATTTCCTTGTCGGAGGGCAGTTTGACGGTACTGCTGGTTTTTCTGCAAATACCCTGGTCAGTTCCGGGCATACCGATGCCTTCGTTGCCAGATTCGATGCCAGCGGCAATAATCTCTGGGCCGGGAAATATTCAGATCCCGAAAACCTTGTTGCCACCGGTTTAGCTACCGATGCAAGCGGGAACTCATACATGACCATAAACATTCCTTCGGGCAATAAAGCAAAAATTATCAGCTTTAATTCCTCCGGACAACCACAGATCTCGCAAAGTTATGATCATGCTTATTTCAACGACATCACCTGCAGGAATACCAGCCTTTACATCTGTGGTTATTTAAGCGCTGCAACCAGCTTTGGCTCAATCTCGTTGAGTTCGGGATACTATCCTTCAGCTTTTTTCGGACAGGCCGATCTTAACGGGAATTTCACCTGGGCCGATAATGGGAAAAGCCAAACAGGGGATTCCAGGGCTTACTCTGTTTCCGTTGACAATAACGGTAATCTTTACAGTACAGGATACTTCATCGACAGTATCAGGTTTAAACCTGCTTCTTTCAAACTGCTGGCCAATGGAATTTTTCCGCTTTTTATTGTAAAATACAATCCCTCAGGAACCTGCCTCTGGGCGTCACAGATTGATGCCGGAGCATATGATTATCATCCCCGCATGAGTCTTGATAACCAGGGAAATCCCTTTGTTTTCTGTTACTGTTATTCGGGTTTGACTTTCGGGTCATCAACAATATCCCCCGAATCAAATTTTATAGCCTCTTATTCTTCAGCCGGGACAGAACAATGGGCAAAAGAACTGCCATATTTTCCTGTCATGATGCAAGTTCTCACCTCAGGTGAAATAATTCAATGTACCGACAATTACTTCAATACAATGATGCTTAAATTTGATGCAACGGCCAATTTGCAATGGACAAAGAAATCTACCTCCGACGGAGGTTTATCTGAAGTCTGGTATCAGATTGCCTTGGATCATGAGGGGATGCCGTATTATCACGGACATATCCGGGGAACTGTGAACTTCAATGGGAATAATGTAACTGCATATGGTGCGGGACTGGCAAAACTTAACGGGGATGGTTCGGTGATCTGGGAAAAAAGTTTCACAACAACACTGAATCAGACTGTAGATCCTTCCGGGGTGACAATAGATTTAAATAACAACTGTTTTGCATGGGGAACATATTCCGATTCTCTTACGATAGATGGCAACCTGCTGGGGTGTCCGCATGGCAGCGGGTATATGGCTTACCTTGTCAAATATGATAAACACGGTACACTTGACTGGATCCGTACAATTGAGGTTTACACCAGTTTGACCGGGGTGGGCGGCATCACAACCGATAAATCAGGCAATGTGGCTATTTCAGGATGGTTTTATGACACACTTCACATCAATAATACATTTCTTGTAAGCCATAATAATGGTAATAACAGCGATGTTTTTATAATCAAGTTTACTTCCGGAGGCGACCTGGTGTATGCAAAAGGTTTCGGAGGAACCTCAACTGTGATGGGCAGGGGTATTTCTGCCGACGCGCTCGATAATGTGTATATTGCCGGAGCATTCAGGGGCACGGCGAATTTTGGCAATAATTCACTTACAAGTCTGGGGGGGTATGACGTTTTCCTTGCGAAATATGATGCTAATGGAAACCCCCTCTGGGCAAAGCAGGCAGGCAGTGTAAGTAGTTCAGGTTATGAAAGAGCGCATGCAATAATTACCGACAGTGCGGGAAATTCATATATTTCAGGGCTTTTCTGGTCAAATTCTATGAATTTCGGATCCCTGTCAATTACAAGTCCATGGATAAACAATCTCTTCATTGCGAAATATGCCCCCGACGGAACACCATTATGGGCGCATGCCCTTCGCAGCCCCACTTATACATGGCCCGCTTACCAATTAGGCCTTGACGAGGAAGGCAGCTGCTATATGGGAGGTACTTATTACGATACACTGGTATTTGAAAATGGCCAGACTTATACCGGTACCTGGAATAATAATTTTCTCGTAAAGTACGATGCCGGCGGTTCTTACCAGTGGAATAAAAATATACCCATGTCGGTTTTCTCTGCCGGATATACCGACCTGTTTGGAGTCGCTGCCTACAATAAAAACTCTGTCCTGATCGGGGGAAGGATTACCAATGACACCCTGACCCTGGGCAGTAATAAACTGTATTCCTATAATTCCGGGGCATTTATTGCTTTACTGGGCGACAACCTTCCAATGGGAGTCAGTAATCAGGATCAGGCCAAGAAACATATTGCCATCTATCCGAATCCGTCACATGGAGCTTTCAACCTGAGATTTGACGACCCGTCTAAGAAAAGTTTCCTGTTTATTGTGTCGGATGCCAATGGTAAAGCCGTGTTCTCGGGCCAGGAGAACTGCGGGGAAACCGCTGTGATCCTGCTGCCGCATCTGTCGCCGGGGGTGTATCTGATCTCTGTTTACGACGGGAACGGTAAATATTCTGAAAAGCTGGTTCTGTATTGAAAGAGTAAAGTGGTGGTGAGATGATTAAAAAGCGATGAGCGAATAGCGAATAGCGATGAGTGATGAGCCATAAGTAAGCGATTAGCGATTAGGGATTAGCGAATAATTCGATATTCGATATTCGTTGATCAATGTTCGATATTCATTCCTTCATCCCTTCAATCCTTCCGATAGGGATCATTTCTTCCTCCTCCATCTCCCGCATGGCATTGATCAGCTTGCAGCCCTGGTATTTTTGCAGGTCTTCAGGCCTGATGTCAACAGGAATGATCTTACCTTCAAAGATCAGCCTGTCACGGCAGGTTCCTTTAAGAAGCGGATATGCCGGGGTGTACCATTTCACTCCGTTATAAAAAATCAGATTGGAAATACTCGTATCGGTTATCAGCCCGTTCTTCACAATAATGATGTCATCGCAATCACCACGCATGGCAAAAAG